>Ga0316617_100000395_pt1 | contig 11278 bp, 15 predicted proteins | sample OWC_Aug_M1_C1_D2_FD_207801 | JGI IMG/M metagenome (GOLD analysis project Ga0316617, IMG submission 207801) | Wetland soil microbial communities from Old Woman Creek delta, Ohio, United States - OWC_Aug_M1_C1_D2_B | ecosystem: Environmental > Terrestrial > Soil > Wetlands | place: USA: Ohio... | reverse complement strand
GAGGCGGCGAAGAAAGTGGGCGGGCTGGTGGCGGAAAAGGCCCTGGCCCAGAATATTCGCAAGGTCGTCTTCGACCGCAACGGGTTTCTCTACCACGGGCGGGTCAAGGCCGTGGCCGACGGGGCCCGGGAAAAAGGGTTGGATTTTTAATCGCTGTCAGCCGTCAGCGGTGGGCGTTCAGCTGAATAATCCTGCTGACTGCCGGCCGCTTGCACAGGAGGAAGAGTCTTGGCGCAGATTAATCCGGAAGAAATGGAACTGGTTGACCGCGTGGCCCACATCAACCGCGTGGCCAAGGTGGTCAAGGGCGGGAGAAGATTCAGCTTCAGCGCCTTGGTGGTTGTCGGTAACAGCAAGGGATTCGTCGGGTTCGGCCTGGGCAAGGCCAACGAGGTCCCCGAGGCGATCCGCAAAGCCATAGAGCAGGCCAAAAAGAGCCTGATCCAGGTTCCTCTGTCCGAAGGATCGATCCCTTACGAGGTTCTGGGGCGATTCGGCGCCGCCAAGGTTCTTCTGAAGCCCGCTTCCGCGGGAACCGGGGTCATCGCCGGAGGGTCGGTGCGGGCCGTGGTGGAATCGGCCGGGATCGAAAACATCCTGACCAAATGTCTGGGGTCGCGCAACCCTCATAATTTGATCAAAGCCACGATCAACGGGCTCCGGCAGTTGAAGACGCCGGATGAAATTTCCGGGAAACGCGGGAAGGCCGTGGCGGAGATTTTATAATCGCAGGGGGCCCCGCGCAACCGCGAAGCACGGCCCACCGGGCAGGGAACGAAACATGGAAGCGAAAAAAATCAAAGTCACCTTGATACGCAGCGAAATCACGCAACCGGAAACCCAGCGGCGGACGCTCCGCGGACTGGGGCTCACCCGCATGAACCGGACCAAAGAGCTCCTGGACACGCCGGCCATCCGGGGGATGATCCGCAAGGTTTTGCATCTGGTGAAAGTGGTTGAAGGGTAGGGGAGAATCATGATCACGTTGAATGCTTTGAAGCCTCCGCAGGGAGCGCGCAAGAAGAGGAAACGGATCGGGCGGGGCGAAAGCTCCGGGCACGGCGGGACCTCCACCAAGGGCCACAAGGGGATCAAAGCCCGCTCGGGCGGAAAAGCCCCGGTCGGGTATGAAGGCGGCCAGATGCCGATGCAGCGGCGCCTGCCCAAGCGCGGCTTCAAGAACCCCTTCCGCGAGGAGTTCGAGATCCTGAACCTCAAGGATTTGGCCCGATTTCCCGCCGGCGCGGTGGTGGACGTCGAAACCCTGAAGGAGGCCGGCCTGGTTCGCGGAGGCGGGCGGAAGGTGAAAATGCTGGGGGAAGGAACGCTTTCCCAGGCGATTACGGTACGGGTGCACCATTTCAGCCTCGCGGCGAAGAGCAAGATCGAAGAGGCCGGGGGAAAAGCGGAGGTCATGTAGAGCTTGTTCCAGGGATTTCAAAACATACCGAAGATTCCCGAACTGAAGCGCCGGGTTTTCATCACCCTCCTGCTCCTGGCCGTTTACCGCATCGGGGTGCATGTTCCCACGCCGGGGATCGACGCCGCGGCCCTGTCGGCCTTTTTCGCCCAGGCCAAGGGGACGCTCTTCAGCTTCATCGACATGTTCTCCGGGGGGGCTTTCGAACGCCTTTCGGTTTTCGCCCTGGGGATCATGCCCTACATCAGTTCCTCGATCATCCTGCAGCTGCTCACCGTGGTGGTCCCCCACTTGGAGAGGCTTTCCAAGGAAGGGGAAGCGGGGCGGAAAAAGATCACCCAGTACACCCGCTACGGCACGGTGCTGCTGAGCCTGATTCAGGGGTTCGGCATCAGCGTCGGCCTGGAGCGGATGACCGGCCCGGGCGGGGAGCTCGTGGTTCTGGACCCGGGGTGGAGTTTCCGGCTGATGACCATGATCACCCTGACCTCGGGAACCGCTTTCATCATGTGGCTCGGGGAACAGATCACGGAACGGGGCATCGGCAACGGCATTTCGCTGATCATCTTTGCCGGCATCGTGGCCCGCATGCCGCTGGCCATCAGCAACAGCATCCGCCTCCTGCGCACGGGCGAGCTGGGGATTTTGGTCACCATCGGGATCATCGTCCTGATGGTGGGCGTGGTCGGGGCCATCATCTACGTGGAACGGGGGCAGCGGCGCATCCCGGTCCAGTACGCCAAGCGCATCGTCGGCCGGCGCATGTACGGGGGGCAGAGCACCCATCTCCCCCTGAAGGTCAACACGGCGGGGGTCATCCCGCCGATCTTCGCCTCCTCCATCATCATGTTCCCGGCGACCATCGCCAATTTCCTGGACCACCCCTGGATGAAGGCGGTTTCGGATGCGCTGATGCCGGGCGAGCTGTTCTATGAGCTGATCTACGTCGGTTTCATCTTTTTCTTCTGTTATTTCTACACCGCGGTCACCTTCAACCCCACGGACGTGGCCGACAACATGCGGAAGTACGGGGGCTACATCCCCGGAATCCGGCCGGGGAAGAAGACCGCCGAGTTCGTGGACCGGGTTCTGACCCGGATCACGTTCAGCGGGGCCGTTTATGTTTCGCTGGTCTGCGTTCTCCCGTCGGTTCTGATCACGAAGTTCAACGTGCCTTTTTATTTCGGCGGGACGGCGCTGCTGATCGTCGTCGGCGTGGCCCTGGACACGGTGGGGCAGATCGAGTCCCACATGCTGATGCGCCATTATGAAGGGTTCATGAAGTCCGGGCGGATCAAGGGGAGAAGGTAAAGCGAAACGATGGGCTTGGGGAACTCCCTCGGCGGGGAAGAGCGGATCATCTTGAAGTCTCGCCAGGAGATCGAAAAGATGCGCCGCACCAATCTCATCGTGGCGGAAATCCTGGAGTCCCTGAAATATGCGGTGCGGCCCGGGGTCACCACCCGGGAGCTGGACGAAAAGGCCGCGGCGCTGCTGGCCAAGACCGGGGCGCGCTCCGCTTTCAAAGGGTACAACGGATACCCGGCCGTTCTGTGCACCTCCGTCAACGAAGAGGTGATCCACGGCATCCCCTCCGGAAGGGCCCTGAAGGAAGGGGACATCGTGAGCCTGGATTTCGGCGCCGTCTGGGAGGATTATTACGGGGATGCGGCGGTCACCCTGCCCGTGGGGCGGATCTCACTAGCGGCCGAGAAGCTGCTCCGGGTGACCCGGGAGGCGCTGAACCTGGCGATCGCGAAGGCGCGGTCCGGAAACCGGCTCCAGGATATATCGGCGGCGGTCCAGAACCACGTGGAGGCCAACGGGTTTTCGGTGGTCCGGGATTTTGTGGGCCACGGGATCGGGCAATTCCTTCACGAGAAGCCGCAGATCCCAAACTTCGGGAGCCCGGGCCGGGGAATCCGTCTGCAGGCGGGCATGACCCTGGCCATCGAACCGATGATCAACGCCGGGGGCTGCGAAGTGGAAGTTTTGGAAGACGGCTGGACGGCGGTCACCAAAGACCGAAGCCTTTCCGCGCATTTCGAGCATTCGGTCGCGGTGACGGACAACGGCCCTTATGTTTTGAGCCAACTTTGAAAATCAGGGGGTGGGGTGCAGGGGGGAGGCAGAAGAAAAATGGTTTTCCGATCCTTCCCCCTGCTCCCTCCCCCCAACACCCTATCCATTAGGACGGACGAGAATGCCGAAAGAAGATGCCATCGAAGTCGAGGGGAGCGTCGTTGAGACTCTGCCCAACGCCATGTTCCGGGTGGAACTGGAAAACGGGCACCGCGTTCTCGCCCACATCTCGGGAAAGATGCGGCTCCATTTCATCAAGATCCTGCCCGGCGACCGGGTCACGGTGGAGCTCTCCCCGTACGATTTGACCCGGGGACGGATCGTGTACCGGGCCAAAACCTGAAGAGCGGGGACGCGAGGTCCGAAAAAATCCCCGGGAACCGGAACCGGTTGAAGATCGGAGAAGAAGACCATGAAAGTTCGAGCATCCGTGCGGCGAATTTGCGATAAATGCAAAATCGTAAAGCGCAAAGGCGTGATCCGGGTGATCTGCCAGAACACCCGGCATAAGCAACGGCAGGGATAAGAGTAAGAGAAGGAGGTTGGTGTGGCCAGAATTGCGGGAATCGATCTGCCCCGAAACAAGAACATGGAGATCGCGCTGACGTACATTCACGGCATCGGCCGGACGACGGCGCGCCGGATCCTGGAAAAGGCTCAGGTGGATTTCTTCAAAAAAACCGACGCCTTGACGGACGCGGAAGTGGCCAAGATCCGCGAAGTCATCGACCAGGGAAACTTAAAGATCGAAGGGGACCTGCGGCGCGAGGTCTCGATGAACATCAAACGCCTGATGGACATGGGCTCGTACCGCGGTCTGCGCCATCGCCGTTCGCTGCCCGTGCGGGGCCAGCGGACGCACACCAACGCCCGGACCCGCAAGGGGCCGCGGCGCCAGATGGGCGGGAAGAAAAAATAAAGGAGGAAGAATGCCCCCGGGAAAAAGCGCAGGGCCGAAGAAGAAAGAGCGCCGAAACGTTCAAAATGGGGTTGCCCACATTCAGTCAACCTTCAACAATACCATCATTACCATCACGGATGTGAGCGGGAACGTGATCGCCTGGGCCAGCGCCGGCAGCGTGGGCTTCAAGGGTTCGCGTAAAAGCACCCCCTTTGCCGCCCAGTTGGCCGCGGAGCAGGCGGCCAAACGGGCGATGGAACAGGGGGTCCGCAATATCGAGGTTTACATCAAGGGCCCCGGGTCGGGGCGGGAAGCCGCGCTGCGTTCCCTCCAGGCCGCGGGGTTCAAAGTCGACCTGATTCGGGATGTGACCCCGATTCCCCACAACGGGTGCCGGCCGCCGAAACGCCGGCGCGTCTGAGCTTTTTCCCAAGCGCCACAGCAGAGAGGAGGACGATTTTGGGACGTTATATTGAATCCGTATGTCGGCTTTGCCGGCGGGAAAATCTGAAACTCTACCTCAAGGGAGACCGCTGCTATTCCGACAAATGCGGGGTCGAGCGCCGGGCGTATCCCCCGGGACAGCACGGCCAGGGCCGGGCCAAGTTTTCCAACTACGGGGTCCAGCTCCGGGAAAAGCAGAAAGTCAAACGGATGTACGGGCTGGCCGAAGGCCAGTTCCGAAACTTTTTTGCCAAAGCCGAAAGGCAGAAGGGGATAACGGGCACGAATCTCCTGGTTCTCTTGGAGCGGCGGTTGGACAACATGGTCTACCGGCTGGGGTTCGCCAACTCCCGCAGCGAAGCGCGGCAGCTGGTCCGGCACAGCCATTTCACCGTGAACGGGCGGAAGGCGAATATCCCTTCCTACCTGGTCAAGGTCGGGGACCTGATCGCGCTTCGGGAAAAGAGCCGCAAGATCGCCAAGATCTCGGAAGCCCTGGAAGCCGTCGCCCGCCGGGGCGTTCCTTCCTGGCTCGACATGCAGAAGGAACAGTTTCAAGGGCGGGTGGCCGCTTTCCCGACCCGGGAAGAGCTGACCATGCCGATCAAAGAACAGCTGATCGTCGAGCTTTATTCCAAATAATCCTCTTCGCGGATCCCGCCCGATCAGCGGGATTAAGGAGTCCCTATGTATCGAAATTGGGAAACTCTCATCAAACCGAAAGCCTTTGAAGTGGAAGAGGAAACCCTCACTTCCACCTACGGGCGTTTTCACGTCGAGCCGTTCGAACGGGGATTCGGCATCACCATCGGCAATTCCCTGCGCCGGATTCTTCTCTCCTCCCTGCAGGGGGCGGCGATCACCACGGTTAGCCTCAAAGGGGTTCTCCACGAGTTTTCCACCCTCCCGGGGGTCCGGGAGGACGTAACCGATATCATCCTCAACATCAAAGAGATCCTGGTGAAGATGCATTCGCTGGGCCCCGAGACCCTGCGCCTGAAGGTGACCAAGGCGGGCGAGGTGAAGGCCGGCGACATCGAACCGAACGCCAACGTGGAGATCCTGAATCCGGAACACCACCTGGCGACGCTCTCGGTTGACGGGGAGATGGAGATCGAGATGACGGTCAAGTGGGGCCGGGGCTATGTGCCGGCCGAACGGAACCGGGAGGAAGGGCAGCCCATCGGCACGATTCCCATGGACGCCCTGTTTTCGCCCATCCGCCGGGTCAACTACAACGTGACCCACACCCGCGTGGGGCAGCTGACCGATTACGACCGCCTCACCCTGGAGGTTTGGACCAATGGGAGCGTGGGCCCGCGCGATGCGGTCGCCTTTGCCGCCAAGATCCTGAAAGAGCAGCTTTCCGTCTTCATCAATTTCGATGAGGAGGAGGCGGCCCCCAAATCGAGCCCCAAGGAAGAAAAAACCCGGCTCAACGAGAACCTTTTCCGCAGCGTGGACGAGCTGGAGCTTTCGGTCCGCTCGGCCAATTGCCTCAAGAACGCCGAAATCCGCTACATCGGCGACTTGGTGCAGAAGACCGAGGCGGAGATGCTCAAGACCAAGAATTTCGGCCGGAAGTCCCTGAACGAAATCAAAGAGATTCTCACCGAGATGGGGCTGAGTTTAGGTATGAAACTCGACGGCTGGCCTCCGGGGGAGCTGTCCCCAAAAATGGAAAAGGGAGCCTAGATAAGGAACGAACCATGCGTCATCGAATTGCTGGCAGGAAATTGGGAAGGACGACGAGCCACCGGAAAGCCATGCTGCGCAATCTGGTCACCTCGCTTTTGGAGCACGAAAAGGTGAAGACCACGGACTCCAAAGCCAAGGAACTCCGCCCGCTGGCGGAACATCTGATCGGCCTGGGCAAACGGGGCGATCTTCACGCCCGGAGACAGGCCCTGGCCGTGGTCCGGAAAGCGGAAATCGTCAAGAAGCTGTTTGAGACGATCTCGCCCCGCTTCCAGACGCGGACGGGCGGCTACCTGCGGATCGCCAAGATCGGCTTTCGGCCCGGAGACGGCGCTCCCGTTTCCATCGTGGAACTGATCGGCGAAGGGAAGAAAGAGGGCAAAAAGGCGAAAAAGCCGCGGGCCGACCGCAAAAAAGAGAAAGCCAAAAAGGCCGCAGCCCTGAAGCCCACCGGCGAGGCGGTGGCGAAGAGCTGAGATCGCAGAGACCTACGAAAGGGCGAGGCGCGAGCCTTGCCCTTTTTTTTTCACCTGGATGGTTTTGGAAATTGTCCGTCTGCGGCGTTCCGCCCTCCTCAGTTTTTGCGCGCCGGCCATCTGGAACTTTTTACGAAACCATCATAAAAGTTTTCCTGCCCGGACGGACCGTTCCATGATTGAGCTGCGCGACGTAACTTTTTCCTACCCTCCCCGTCCGGAATCGTCCCGGCCGGCCCTCGAAGCCATCCAGCTGAAAATCCCCCGGGGTTCTTACACCGCCGTCATGGGTCCCAACGGTTCCGGGAAAAGCACCCTCGCAAAACTGATCAAAGGCCTGCTTTCCCCGAGCTCGGGAGAGGTCTTGATCGACGGCGAACCGCTGAAGGACGGCGAGATCTCCCTCCGGGTCGGATACGTCTTCTCCAACCCCGAAAACCAAATCATCTCCTCGGTGGTGGAGGAAGACGTGGCGTTCGGCCTGGAAAACCTGGGCCTGGAACCGGCGGAGATCGCCCGCAAGGTTAAGCAGGCCCTTGCCTGGGTGGGAATGGAGGAGTACCGGTATCACGCGCCCCATCTTCTCTCGGGGGGACAGCTGCAGAAGGTCGTCCTGGCCGGCGTCCTGGCCATGGGGAGCGCATTCCTGGTCCTCGACGAACCCACCTCCATGCTCGACCTTAAGGACCGCCGGGAGATTCTGGCCCTCCTTCGGAAATTGCACGACCAGGGCGACAAGACCATTGTGCATATCACCCACTTCCTGGAGGAAGCCCTTCACGCCAAGGATCTGATTCTCCTCAACCGGGGCCGGATTGAATTCCGCGATTCGGTGGCGCGGTTCCTCGCCCGGGAGGGATGGAGGGAAGATTACGGGCTGGCTCTCCCGCCCCTGCAGCAGCTCATCCGGGATCTTCGCGCCCAGGGATTCCACATCCCCCCGGAAATCACCTCGGTTCCGGAGCTGAAATCTCTCCTGCTAAAGATGAAGGCGGAAAACGGGCACACCTCGCAGTAGTTTAGCCTCTTGAACAATCGGCCAAGCCGTGTTGCCGATTTCAGAGATCAAATTGAAAATTGATCAAGGGTTGGTTCCTCCCGAATAATGCTCATGAGCGTGGAGAATCCCGCGAGCGAAGAAATGAATATTTCCCTCTCCCGCTGGCGGGAGAGCGTGGGAGTGAGGGTGTTCTGTTGAGTCTCCTCTCCGGCTCAATCCTCTCCCGGGGGGGAGACGAGGGGGCAGCGGCTTATTGCAATCCGTTTCTCACACTCACACCCACACTGACGCTTTTCTATTCCAGGGTTTACCCTTGACACCCCCGAGAAATAATTCATATAATTTGCTCAGTTCGTTTTCTCCTTAAAAAGGGGAAGACAGCACCCGCGCCGGGGAGACCAGCCTCGCCCCGGCCTGCCGCAGAAAGGAGCTATTCCATGCCTGAGCAAAAAGTAGGGGAAGTGATGAAGTTCTTCTCGAAACCCAGCGTGGCGGCCATCAAGATCACCGAAGGCGCGCTCAAGGTTGGGGACCGCATCAAATTCAAAGGGCACACCACGGATTTTGAGGACGTCATCGAGTCCATGCAGATCGAAAACAAGGCGGTCCAGGAAGCGGGGGCGGGGGCGATGATCGGAATCAAGGTGAAAGAACGGGTCCGGGAAAGCGACCTGGTTTACAAGGTCGTGGATTGAGGACCGATCCCTCCCCGCCGATCGTTACCGTCGAAAGGCTGACCCACGTCTACCACCCGGGGACCTCCCTGGAAAGAGTTGCCCTTGAGGAGATCTCCCTAGAAATCCGCGAGGGGGAATGCCTGGCCATTGTCGGCGAGACCGGATCGGGGAAAACCACCCTGGTTCAGCATCTGAACGGTCTTCTGAAACCGACCGGGGGACGAATCCGGGTGGAAGGAATCGACCCGGCCGGCTCCGTCGGCTCACGGGTAGAGATACGCCGGAAAGTGGGCCTGATCTTTCAATACCCGGAACACCAGCTCTTCGAAGAGACAGTTTACGACGACATCTCCTTCGTCCTGCGCCAGAGCCGGGCTTTTTCCCGCGGAGAAATTGAAGAGAAAGTCAAAAACACTTGCCTCAGCGTGGGGCTGGACTACGAAACGTTTCGCCGGCGGTCCCCCTTCGAGCTGAGCAGCGGAGAGATGCGCCGGGTGGCGCTGGCGGGCGTTTTGGCGCAGGACCCGAAGATCCTGATCCTGGACGAACCGACCGCGGGATTGGATGGGGAGGGAAAGAAGGAAATCCTCCGCGAGATCCGGGAGTTCCGGACGCACGGAAAGACCATCATCGTCGTCTCTCACCAAGTGGAGGACTTCCTCGGCCTGATCGACCGCCTGATCGTCCTTGACCAGGGGAAAATCTTCGCCGCCGGCGACCCGGCGGAGGTTTTCTCCCTGCTTCTAAAAACAAAAAAGTTCCTTTTCCTGGTTCCCCATGTCTATCAGCTTCTGGCCGAACTGAAAGAGGAAGGCTGGAATATTTCGATACCATCCCTCACCCCCGAAGACGCCCTGCCGATCTTGAAAAAGAACCTTACCGCTCCCGCCTGCCAAAAGCAGGGCCGGGTCTAAATTCCAGGCTGCCTAAGCCTGCCCCTCTTCACTCTGTAACCCGGCGCCTTTTCGCCGCCTCGTCAAACCGCCGGGTCCGGGCCAATCCGGACGAGCATCTTGCCGAAATTTTCTCCTTTAAACAAGGCGAGGAAGGCCTTCGGGGCATTCTCGATCCCGCCGATTATGGTTTCCTTCCACCTGACCCGGCCTTCGGCGATCCACTGACTCATCTCCGCCAGGAATTGCGACCGCCGGTCAAGATGGTCGGAAACGATAAATCCCCGGACCGTCAAGCGCTTTGTGGTTACATAAAACAAGTTTCGCGGGCCCGGTTCCGGTTCCGTTGCATTGTACTGGGAAATCATCCCGCAAATTACCATGCGCCCAAAGAGGTTCATATGCTCCAGGGCCGCCTCGAGATGCCGCCCCCCGACATTTTCAAAGTAGACGTCAATCCCCTTGGGACAGTGTTTCCCCACTTCGGCAACGAGGTCCCCTGCTTCTTTGTAGTTGAAGGCGCCGTCGATTCCGGCATCATTCTTCAGCCAGGCAACCTTTTCCCTTGACCCGGCGCTCCCGATTGCCCGGCAGCCCTTGATCTTGGCGATCTGGCATACGACCGACCCCACGGCCCCCGAGGCGGCAGAGACAAAGACGGTTTCGCCCGGCTTTGGCAGACCTATGTGAAGAAGGCCGACATAAGCGGTCATCCCCGGCATCCCTAAGGGGCCAAGATACGCCTGGATCGGCGCCAGGCGGGGATCAATTTTAATCAGATCCGCACCATCCGACACGAAATACTCGCGCCATCCCCGGGCGGAAGAGACATAGTCGCCACCTTGAAACAGAGGGTTGCGGGATGCCACCACCTGCCCGACACAGGCCCCGGCAAGCGGCTCGCCGATTTGGAAAGGCGGGACGTAACTCGGACGGTCGGTCATGCGTCCGCGCATGTATGGATCTACCGACATAAAAATATTGCGCACGAGCAGGTCCTTATCCCCAAGTTCGGGGATCCTCGTTTCGGCCAGCTCGAAGTCACTTTCCCGCGGCAGGCCGACGGGGCGGTGCGCCAGACGGATTTCACGGCTCAGGGTGTCCACGAATTTCCCTCCTTCAGGTTTTTCCGACCCGGAGCGGTTTCCGGATTGAGGCTTCTTTAATTATTCTGTGCTATTTCGGGGAATCTTTCAACCAGGAACAGCAAGAGGATTTTCTGGCTCAGGGTCGGCTTCATGCACCTAAAGGATGGTAAAATTGTTCCCGAGTGAACCTGACCCGGCGGAAGCCCCTACCAAAGCAGTTTGCCAAAGGGAAGGGCAGGGCGGGTGAGCACGAGGAATCCCATGCCAAAACATTTATTCAAGGAACGATACGGCTCTAACAGCGAAGGGTTACACGGGATACAAAAATCATCGAATTTTCAAAATAGATCGATTGGTTAGAGGCTGCGCGTTGGAGAGGTATTCTAGTGCCCCCGGAGGTGGGTTGAGTGGCAGTCGGCCTACGGCATCAAACACGACCTTCAAATTTTGAAAATGGATTTCTTAATAAATTATTCGAAGCAATAGTCGGAATCATATCAACCTCAGCTCGAGAAATTGATGTGAGTATTGATGGCGAGTGAGACCTACAATCCTCCTATGAAAGAACATCACTTAAAAATTTCTTTACTGCTGAGCTG
>Ga0316617_100000394_pt1 | contig 11284 bp, 11 predicted proteins | sample OWC_Aug_M1_C1_D2_FD_207801 | JGI IMG/M metagenome (GOLD analysis project Ga0316617, IMG submission 207801) | Wetland soil microbial communities from Old Woman Creek delta, Ohio, United States - OWC_Aug_M1_C1_D2_B | ecosystem: Environmental > Terrestrial > Soil > Wetlands | place: USA: Ohio... | reverse complement strand
CAGCGAGGACCGGGAGGGCAAGCGCATGGTGGCAATCCGTCCGATCGCCGGTACCCGGCCGCGCGGCAACACACCGGAGCAGGATTCAATCCTCGCCGCCGAGCTCGCTTCCGACCCGAAGGAGCGCGCGGAGCACCTGATGCTGATCGACCTCGCGCGCAACGATATCGGCCGCATTGCCGAAATCGGCAGCGTCAAGGTGACCGAGCAGTACGTCATCGAGAAGTATTCGCATGTGCAGCACCTCGTGAGTCACGTCGAGGGCGTGCTGAAGCCCGGCATGACCAACCTCGATGTGCTGCGCGCGACTTTTCCGGCCGGCACGCTGTCGGGCGCACCCAAGGTCCGGGCGATGGAGATCATCGACGAGCTCGAGCCCGTCAAGCGCGGCATCTACGGCGGGGCGGCTGGGTATCTCTCCTTCGCCGGAGACATGGATCTCGCCATCGCGATCCGCACCGGCATCATCAAGGGCAACGTGCTTTACGCCCAGGCCGCCGCCGGCATCGTCGCGGACTCGGTCCCTGAGAACGAGTGGAAGGAGACCGAAGTCAAGGCGCGCGCAGTGCTGCGCGCGGCGGAGCAGGTCGAAGACGGCTTCGACGCGGAGTGACGCGATGCTGCTGATGATCGACAACTACGACTCGTTCACCTACAACCTGGTGCAGTATTTCGGCGAGCTCGGTGAGGACGTGCGCGTGTTCCGCAACGACGAGATCACGCTGGATCAGATTGAGCAGCTGAAGCCGGACCTGATCTGCGTTTCGCCAGGCCCGTGCTCGCCCAATGAGGCCGGCGTGTCGCTTGGCGTGTTCGAGCGTTTTGCGGGACGCGTGCCGATTCTCGGTGTGTGCCTGGGTCATCAGGCGCTCGGTCAGGCCTTCGGCGGCAAAGTCGTGCGCGCCCAGACGCTGATGCACGGCAAAACTTCGCCGATCGCGCACACGGGGGTAGGTGTCTTTGCCGGGCTGCCGAGTCCGTTTGAGGCCACACGCTATCACTCGCTGGCTGTCGAGCGGTCCTCTCTGCCGGACTGCCTGGAAGTGACAGCCTGGACCCCGGACGGCGAGATCATGGGACTGCGCCACAAGACGCTGCTGGTCGAGGGCGTGCAGTTCCATCCGGAGTCGATCGCCACCGAGCACGGCCACACGATGCTGCGTAACTTTCTGGAGGGCGCGCGGTAGCGAGTGCCGTTGCGCAAGGAGAGGACATGTCCATAACGCCGAGCGAAGCCCTGGTCCGGTGCATCGAGCACCGCGAGATCTTCCAGGATGAAATGCTGTCGCTGTGGCGGCGGCTGATGAGCGGCGAGCTGACCCCGGTGCAGATCGCGGCGCTGACGATGGGCCTGCGGGTCAAGAAAGAGACCATCGGCGAGATCGCGGCCGCGGCGCAGATCATGCGTGAATTCTCGACCAAGGTGGAGCCGGCCGACCGCTCCAACCTGGTCGATCTCTGCGGTACCGGCGGCGATGCGGCGCACACCTTCAACATCTCCACGGCCGCGATGTTCGTCGCCGCGGCAGCGGGTGCGCGTGTGGCCAAGCATGGGGGGCGCGGAGTTTCGTCCGGCTCGGGCAGCGCTGACGTGCTGGAGGCACTGGGCGCGAACATCACGCTGAACCCCGCCGCGGTGGCGACGTGCATTGCCGAGACCGGCATCGGCTTCATGTTCGCGCCGAGCCATCATGCCGCGATGAAGCATGCGGCGCCGGTACGCAAGGAACTCGGCGTGCGCACGATCTTCAATATCCTGGGGCCGCTGACGAATCCGGCCGGCGCGCCGAACCAGGTCATGGGCGTGTTTCACCCGGACCTGGTCGGCATCCAGGTGCGCGTGCTGCAGCAACTGGGCTCGAACCATGTTCTCGTTGTGCATGGCAAGGACGGGATGGACGAGGTGTCGCTCGGCGCCGCGACGTTGGTCGGCGAACTCAAGGACGGCGAGGTGCGCGAGTATGAGATCCATCCGGAGGACTTCGGTCTGGCGATGGTGTCCAACCGCACGCTCAAGGTCAGCAGTCCCGCCGAGTCGCGTGCGATGCTGCTGGAAGCGATGGACAACGTCGTGGGGACGCCGCGCGAGATCGTCATATTCAACGCCGGGGTCGCCCTTTATGCCGCGAATGTCGCTGACTCGATCGGCGAGGGCATTGCGCAGGCGCGTTCGGCGATTGCCAGTGGCGCCGCGCGACGCAAGCTGGACGAGTTCGTCGCAACGACTCAGAGGCTGGCTGCTTGAATCCCGTTCGCGTGCGTGGCCCGCTGTGCCGGGTGTTGCGGGCCCGGGCACAGCGCATCGTGCTGCGCGCGGGGACACGACGCGATGTGCCTCGTGTGGCCTGCGCCGGGGCCGCTGCCTCGGTCGCCGAGCACCGCCTGATCCCCGACATTGCATCGCCGAGGCACGATGCGCGTGCGGCGCGCCAGTACTGGCGGCGTGCCATCGCCAGCCCGCGCAAGCGACTCTTCGTCGCGGTTTGCGGCAATGAACTGCTGGGTGCGATTGGTGTCGACCTGATCGTTTCGCATCACCGGATGGCCTACGTGCCCCGCCGTATCTACCTGCACTCGCTGTTCATCGATCCGGCGGCACGTCGACTCGGGTTGGCACGTCGGCTGACGCGGCTGGCTCTGGACTGGGGGCGTGGCCGCGGTGCGACGCAGGCGCGGTTGGAGATGGCGGCGCCCAACCGATCCGCACGCCGACTGTACGAGTCGGTCGGTTTCCGTGTCCGGGAAATGATGTTCGCGCGACCTTTGTAGTATCGAGCGATGGACGACATCCTGCAGCGAATCATGGCGACCAAGCGCGACGAGGTGCGGCTTGCACGCGAACGCGTGCCGCTCGCGCCACTGCTGGAGATGGCTCGCGGCGCCGACGCGCCGCGCGATTTCACCGCGGCCCTGCAAGCAGCCATCCAGGTGGGCCGTAGCGCGGTGATCGCCGAAGTGAAGAAGGCCTCGCCTTCCAAGGGCGTGCTGCGTGCGAAATTCGATCCGGCTGCCATCGGGTCGAGCTATGCCCTGCATGGCGCTGCGTGCCTGAGCGTGCTCACCGATGTGCAGTACTTCCAAGGCGCACCGGAGTACCTGCAACAGGCGCGGGCCGCGAGTGGTTTGCCGGTGCTGCGCAAGGATTTCATCATCGACGACTACCAGGTCGTCGAGGCACGCAGCTGGGGTGCTGACGCGATCCTGCTGATCGTAGCGGCGCTGGATCGCCGACACTTGCATGATCTCGAGGCAGCGGCACACGACCTCGGCCTGGCAGTGCTGGTCGAGGTCCATGACGCCGCCGAACTCGAACTGGCGCTGGAACTGAAGACCCCGCTGATCGGCATCAACAACCGCAACCTGCGCACGTTCGAGACTCGTCTGGAGACCACGCTCGACCTGCTGCCGCGCATCGGTTCGGAGCGCATTGTGGTTACGGAAAGCGGGATCCTGTCTCCCGCCGACGTGTCGCGGATGCGGGCGGCCGGCGTCAACGCTTTCCTTGTCGGGGAAGCCTTCATGCGTGCGCCGGATCCCGGCCTGGAACTGGCGCGGCTGTTCGCGTGATCGACACCTGGGCGCTGGCGCCGGGTTGGCGCGTGCTGGTCGATAGCTTCTTCGCCAGCGTTCCAGGCACCGAGTTGCAGCGCTTTCTCCAGCAACGTGTGGCTGCCGGCGCGCGGATCTATCCGCCCGATCCGCTGCGCGCACTGAAGCTGACTCCGCCGGAATCCGTGCGCGTCGTGATTCTCGGGCAGGACCCGTATCACGGACCCGGGCAGGCGCATGGGCTGGCCTTTTCGGTGCCCGACGCCGTCCGTCCGCCACCCAGCCTGCGCAATATGTTCCTGGAGTTGCGCAGCGATATCGGGTGCGCCGCGCCCACGACCGGCAACTTGGAACACTGGGCGCGGCAGGGTGTGCTTTTGCTGAACGCGGTGCTGACCGTCGAGGAGGGCCGGCCGGGCAGTCATGCGGGCCGCGGCTGGGAGCACCTTACCGATGGCCTGGTCGATGCTCTCGCGGCTGATCCATCGCCCAAAGTGTTTCTGTTGTGGGGCACGCACGCGCAGGCAAAAGCGGCGCGAATCGGGTCGTTTGGCCGCGAGCATGCCGTGCTGCTTGCCAACCATCCGTCACCGTTGTCTGCGCGGCGGCCACCGCGGCCGTTCCTCGGTTGCCGCCACTTTTCAATGGCCAACGCATTCCTCGCGGCGAGCGGTCGCGGCACGATCGACTGGTCGGGTGCCGGGGTCGCTCAGCGCTGACCGAGCCACTGGGTGCGTAATCGCGCCGCGACGGGCGCTGACTTCGGATCAATGACCAGAGTCCAGCGCGTCGGCGGCTTCTCGGCCAGACGCACGTCAAAGCGCATCAGTTCGTCGCGCCGGAACGCCGTCACTTCAACGCTCTCGCCCGGCGCGTAGCGCGCCAGCAGCTTGTCCAGGTTGGCGGCGGTCACGCGCAACCCATCGAGCGCGATCAGCACATCGTGGGCCGACAGGCCGGCCGACTGTGCCGGCGTGGCGTCGAAGACGTGTGACAACCGGCAATCCGGCGAGCCCGCAGCGGTGCTCACCCCGAGCATTGCGTACGCTGGCGAGTCCAGTGCCGGCCGCGAAGTGAACTCGATACCGAACGGTTGCAGCAGGCGCGCGAAGTCCGGGTCGCGCGTGCCTTGTGTCCACTCCGCGATCAACGGACCCAGTGCAAGTCCGGTCGCTTCGTCAGCGGCGCTCGCCAGTTCGTCTTCGCCCACGCCGAGATAATCGGCACCCTGCGCCTTGTAGCGCTTCCACAGCAATCGCATCACGTCGTCGAGCGACCGCCGGCCGCGTGTCTGTGCGCGGATGGCGAGGTCGAGAGCGAGTCCGATCAGCGCGCCCTTCTGGTAATAGCTGACGACACTGTTGGGCGCGTTTTCGTCCTGCCGGTAGTACTTGATCCACGCATCGAATGAACTGTCGGACACGCTCTGCTTGAGCCGACTCGAGCGCTGCATCACTGTCGTCATCGTCTTCGCCACGCCCTCCAGGTACTGCGGGGCGCTCAGCAGCCCGGCACGGGCCAGCATCAGGTCGTCGTAGTACGAGGTGAAGCCCTCGAACGCCCACAGCAGGTGCGTGTAGTTCTCCTGTGTCAGGTCGTAGGGCACGAAGGCCGCGGGCCGGATGCGCTTCACATTCCAGCTATGGAAGTACTCATGGCTCACCAGGCCGAGGAAATTGCGATATCCCTCGGTCGAGTCCTTCATGCCGGTAAAGGGCAGGTCGTCTCGCTTGCAGATCAGCGCCGTCGAGTTGCGGTGTTCCAGTCCGCCGTATCCTTCGCCGACGGCCAGCGTCATGAACGTGTAGCGGGCAAAGGGAGCCTTGCGGCTGCGCGGCTCGAACAGGCGGATCTGCTCTTCGCAGACACGCGCGAGGTCGGAAGTCAGCCGTTTCATGTCGAGCCGTGGCACACGTCCGGTGATCGCCACCTCGTGCGGCACGCCCAGCACATCGAATCGCGCCAGTTCGAACTCGCCCAGTTCGACCGGGCAGTCGATCAGTTCGTCGTAGCCCGATGCCTGGTAGGTGCCGAAGCCGTGTCGACGCGTCGCACGCGCGGGCGCGAGTCCGGTGGCGACTTTCCAGCCGGCGTAACGCTCACCCGCCGGTGGAAGGATATCGACCGAGCAGGCGCCATGTTCGTGGCCGATCGGCAGCAGGAACACGCTGGAGCCGTTGAAGAACCCGTGTGTCTCGTCGAGATGTGCCGCGCGCACCGACAGGTCCCACGCATAGATCTCGCAGGCGACCTCGAGCACGCCCTTCACAGGGGCCGCGCGCCACGTGTGCTTGTCCAGTTTGTCGATCGAAACCTTGTGGCTGCCAGCAAGCGCGCTGATACGCACGATGTTGCGCGCGAACTCCCGGATCATGTAGCTGCCGGGAATCCAGGCTGGCAGCATGAAGAGCTGTCCCTGCGGGTCGGGATGCTCGACGCGGCAGATGACGTGGAACAGATGGGCGGCCGGATCGGCCGGGCGGATCGCATAGTGGATGCTCATGGCGGGACGCTCGGGGTGACGGGCGAGTGTAGTCGGCCGTTCCCGCTGAGCCCGGCGCTCTAGTGGCGCAGCACGTCCAGCACTTCGGAGCGGAACTCGCGCTGGTACAGCAGGTAGAGGATGCCCGCGGTGCCGATGGCAAAGGCGAGCGGCGAGAAGAACCACAGGATGACCGCAAAGGCCATGTAGTACCCCCGCAGGCCGTCATTGAAGGTCTCGGCGGCCAGTCCGACGACGCGGCCGGCGCGGTCCGCGAATTCCTCGCGCGACGCTTCACCGCTTTCGAACGCCTTCGGGTCGGGCGCCGAGGCGATCAGGAGCGCGCCGAAGGTGTACTGCCGCATCGACCAGGTGAAGCGAAAGAAGGCGTAGACAAAGACGGCAGCGAGAACGAAGAGCTTGAGATCGAAAACGAAGGCGGTCGTGCGTGTTGCGAACGGGATCTCGCGCACGAGCTTCGCCGCCTCCTCGGTCGCGCCGAGCAGCGCCAGCAGTCCGCCGATGATCAGGATCGTGGTGGAAGCGAAGAAGGACGGACTGGTCGAGAGGTTCTGCACGACGACACCGTCGATGACGCGGTTCTCGCGCGCGGTGGTCTGCAGCATCCAGAGGCGGCGGTAGCGATTGGTCGTCGCCAGCAGTGATCCGCCGGCAGAGGCCCGGCGTCGGGCAAACGCGGCGTAGGCCCACCAGCCCAGGACGAACCAGGCGAGTGCCAGCCAGTCCGGCAGGCTGATCTGGCGAACGAGATCAAGCAGAGTCATCGGTCACCGCAATCGGATGTCGCAGGATACTGCGGCACGGCAACTACTTGCTTGCACGCAGTCGTCGCGCATTGGCCTTGACACGGCGTCGCACCGGCGCGAGCACCTGCTGGGCCAGCACCGCCGCATCGCGCGCGCCTCGCCGGCCGGTTCGCCGCAGGGATGTGCCGGGCGAACGCCCCGCCAGTGCTCCGCTCCACAGGTCGCTCCACAGCCGTTGTTGCATGGCCAGGGACTGCTGCCAGAATGCCCACTGGGCCTCCTGGCCGGCCTGCAGTTTCTCCGCAACCATGCGCGTGGCTTCTTTCCGGTCGGCCGCTCGCGTCAGCGTCGGTGCGGCCAGCAACCGCTGGGTGCGCTTCTGCACGACCTGCGGCGAATACCACGCGATCTCGCGCGCGCTCAGTGCCAGCTTCCACCACTCCCACATCGGATTTCTCATCAGTTCTCCTCGACGGTATCGACGTCATACAGCACGCCCGGATCATCCACCTCGATCAATCGCGGCGGATGCACCATCAGCACCGACCGTGCACCCGCATCGCCGCTCAATGCCAGCAGTCGAGGGCGCAGCTCAGCGGCGAAGCCGACCGGGTGCCCGCGTTGGCCACGGAACATCGGTGCCACCGTGAGTGCGCCTTCGAGCAGGAGCCCGACGACGGCGCGCACGGAAGAGACTTCGATGGCCGGCATGTCGGCGAGGCCGATGACCCACCCGGCAGCGCGTCCTTCTGCCTGGACCCCGCGCACGATCGATGCGCTCATGCCGGCATCCGCGTCGTGGCAGACCGCGAGCGTGCAGCCTTCGCTGCGCAGCAGGGCATGCAGTTGGTGCTGGGCGTCGCTGTCGGCCGGACGCACGACGGCAGTGACCCGGGGCATCGCCGCAAGCAGTGCCCGCGCGGCGGCCGCTGCCATCGGGACGCCGAGATGCGGACCGCGGCGCGCGGGCGCCAGCAGCTTGAGCTCTCGGCCGGTCGGGTCATAGCGTGTCCCGAGCCCGGCGGCCAGCAGGAGGCCGACCGGTTCAGGCGCCATCCGTGCGTCGCGTTGCCGCGAGCCGCATCACGATCCATGCGACGCCGCCGGCGCCCATCACGTACAGCGCCACGTGCACTGCGTTCTGTGACTGCGCATACGTCACGCTCGAATACAGCAGGTAGGCGCAGGTGGCGACGAAGACGATCGGCAGGATCGGATACATCGGCACCTTGAACGGCCGCGCCACGAGCGGCGCGCGAAACCGCAGCACGAACAACGCCACGCCCGTCAGCAGGAAGAAGAACCAGAACACCGGAGCGGTGAACTCGACCATCGTCGAGAAACCGTCCTTCTGGACCGCCCCGAACGCGATGAGCGCCAGCGCGATCGCCGCCTGAACGAGGAACGCGATCACGGGCACGTTCCTTTCACCATGCCAGTGGCTCATGAATGCCAGCACCGGCCAGTCGCGTCCGAGCGCGTAGTTCGTGCGGGCACCGACGATCATCGTGGCGTTGATCGACGTCAGCGTGGCAACGCCGACGATCGCGCCGATCAGCTGGGCGCCCATGGGTCCGAAGGCCGCCTGCATGACATCGGCGCCGACGGCGGTGCTCTTGGCCAGTCCGGTGAAGCCGAGGCCCTTGAGCACCGCCAGTACAACGAGCACGTAGACGATCGTGATGACGAATAGCGAGATCACCAGGGTTCGCACGATCGCGCGCGGCCCGCCCTTGACCTCGGCGGAGATGTAGGCCGCCTCGTTCCAGCCGCCGTAGGTGAGCAGCACGAAGACCATGGCCAGCCCGAACATCGCAGGCACTCCGGATGCTGTCGGGTCTGCCGACGACGGCCCGGCCGGCGCCGTCGCGATCAGCCCGGCGAGCGCCACCAGCAGCAGACCACTGACCTCGAGGATCGTCAGCAGGTTCTGCGTGCGCGCCGATTCGCGCAAACCGATGATGTTGATGACGGTCAGTACGACGACCGTGAGCGCGGCATAGATCGCGGACGACTGTGCTCCCAGCGACACCACCCGGCTCATGTAGTCGCCGAAGACAAATGCCAGAAGCGCGATCGACCCAGTGGTGATCACCATCACGCGGGCCCAGGCAAAGAAGAAGCTGGCATCGCGGCCAAAGGCCTTGGTGATGAAGTGATAGTCACCGCCGGCGTGCGGGAAGGCGCTCGCTAGCTCCGCGTAGCAAAGCGCGCCGACCAGTGACAGCACGCCGCCCAGAACCCAGGCAATCAGCATCCAGTCGACCGAACCGGTAACGCCGGCCACCATCGAGGGTGTCTTGAAAATGCCGGCGCCGATCACGATGCCGACGGTGATCATGACCGCGTCGAACACGGACAGCGCCGGCTTCGGCGCCGCGATCGGAGCAAGTGCGGCGTGCGGCGCGGACGACGGAGACAGCGACGGTTCGCTCATCGAGCGTCCTTCCATATGAAGAGCCCCGCCTTAGCGGGGCCCTGCTGCATTCGGGAAATCAGCGCGCGACTACTTGCCGTAGAAGCGTCCGCACTGCGGCAGCATTTCGGCCCAGGCTGCAGCGCGCAATGCGCCCTGCGGCGCGCCTGTCACCTTGGTCTCGACGCTGCCACTCTTGAGCGTGCCGACCAGTTCGTTGCCTCGAACCGTGCCGGTGAAGCTGCGCGTCACGCCCTTGTCGTCATTGAAGGCGAAGCGCAGCTGATCGCCTCGCAGCGTCGCGCCCACGAGCGGCTGCTTGGGCGCACCGCTGACTACATCGCCGGTGAGTTTCTGGAATGTCTGCGTGAGATTCACCGCGGTGCTGGCGCCGCCGGCGTCGCGCAGGACCCAGGTACCGTCGACGCGGGCCGGGACGATCCACAGATAGGCGGTCCGGTACTCGATCTCGTTGGTTTCATCCGCTTCCCAGTCACCCATTGTGAACTGGTGCGAGGTGACGCGCGTGCCGGGTTTCATTGCGAGGATGCGGTGGCGTACGCAGAGGTTCAGCTCCGGCAGCAGGTACATCGTGATGACCGTGGCCTTGCTGAAATCCTCCTTGAAGATGTCGCCCTGGATGATCTTCGTCTTGCTGGGGACGCCCTCTGCGGTCACCAGGCAGCTCGCGAGATTGGCCATGTCGGGGTTGTATTCGATGCCGACCGAGTTCGCGCCGAGCTTGCCGGCAGCGATTGCGATCTTTCCATCGCCTGCTCCCAGGTCATACACGACGTCCTGCGGCGTCACCTTCGCCATGCGCAGCATTCGCTGCACCAGCTCGTCTGGCGTCGGTACCCAGACGACGTCCTTGCCTGACTGCCCGACCTGCGGCTTGTAATCACGCTCGCACTCCTTGCGGTCGCGAGCGGCTGAATCGCCGACCAGAGCAGCGGCCAACACGAACGCGGCACCGAGGGCCAAGGGTCGAACGACAAGGCGAGACGTCATGAAAGCTCCTGCGAGAGAGAGGGACGAATAATCGGCCATTCTGCCGAAAGTCCCCGCGGCCGTCAGCCGCGGTGTCGTGGCGGCGCAAGCAACGGGCAAGCCTGCGCCAGTCAGATGAAGACTCCGGAACAAAAGTAAGAGCGAAGTTGGCTGTGCGATATCACCGATTGACGTCGACGACGACCCGACCGCGCACGCGGCCTGCAAGGATTTCGCGGGCGACGTCCAACGCGCCGGCCAGCGGAACCTCGCGTGTCATCTGACTCAGTTGCTCCGGACGCAGGTGTTCGGCGAGCAACTGCCACGCGGCCTCGCGACGTGCCAGTGGCGCCATCACGCTGTCGATGCCAGCGAGCGTGACGCCACGCAGGATGAACGGCGCAACCGTGGAAGGAAAGTCCATTCCTCCCGCCAATCCGCACGCCGCGACAGTGCCGCCCGCGCGCATCTGCGCGCAGACGTTGGCGAGCGTCGTACTGCCTACCGAGTCGACGGCGCCCGCCCAGCGGTCCTTCTGCAACGGTTTGCCAGGCGCAGCCAACGTCGCGCGGTCGATGACCTCCCGCGCGCCGAGCCCCTTCAGATACTCCGCTTCGGCGGCTTTGCCGGTCGAGCCGACGACCGCATAGCCGAGCGAGGCGAGCAGCGCCACCGCAATCGAGCCGACGCCGCCGGTGGCGCCGGTCACCAGGATTTCCCCCTGGCCCGGGGTGACGCCGCGGTCCTGCAGCGCGAGGACCGACAGCGCGGCCGTGTAGCCGGCCGTGCCGATGGCCATCGCGTCTCGCGTCGTCAAAGGCGCCGGGATCCGCACCAGCCAGTCGCCTTTGGCGCGCGCGCGCTGCGCCAGCCCGCCCCAGTGCGTCTCGCCCAGTCCCCAGCCGTTGAGGACCACCACATCCCCTTTCTTCCATTTCGCGTGCGTGCTGCTCGAGACGCGACCCGCGGCGTCGATCCCGGCCACCATCGGCCACTTGCGCACGACCGGAGACGTGTTCGTCAGTGCCAAGCCATCCTTGTAGTTGATGGTCGAGTATTCGACGTCGATCACGACCTCAT
>Ga0316617_100000392_pt1 | contig 11311 bp, 8 predicted proteins | sample OWC_Aug_M1_C1_D2_FD_207801 | JGI IMG/M metagenome (GOLD analysis project Ga0316617, IMG submission 207801) | Wetland soil microbial communities from Old Woman Creek delta, Ohio, United States - OWC_Aug_M1_C1_D2_B | ecosystem: Environmental > Terrestrial > Soil > Wetlands | place: USA: Ohio... | reverse complement strand
CGGGCGGCGGCCTTCGGCCCGGGCGGGGGGGAGCCCGGCCCGGCCCAGGAGACCCGCGAGAAGCTGCGGCAGCGCCTCCGCGACGGGGCCCTGGACGAGCGGCTGGTGGAGATCGAGGTGGCCAGCCGCAGCCTGCCCATGGTCGAGATCTTCGGCGGCCAGGGCATGGAGGAGATGCAGGAAGGGCTGAAGGACATGCTGGGGAACCTCTTGCCCCAGCGCACCCGGCGCCGCAAGGTGAAGGTGACCGAGGCGCGGCGGCTCCTCACCCAGGAGGAGGCCGACAAGCTCGTGGACAAGGAAGAGGTGACGGGCGAGGCCATCCGCCGGGTGGAGAACTCGGGGATCGTCTTCCTGGACGAGATCGACAAGATCGCGGGGCGCGAGCGCAGTCACGGACCCGACGTCTCGCGGGAGGGCGTGCAGCGGGATCTGCTGCCCATCGTGGAGGGCAGCAGCGTCAGCAGCAAGTACGGCCTGGTGCGAACCGACCACATCCTGTTCATCGCGGCCGGGGCCTTCCACGTGAGCAAGCCCTCCGACCTGATCCCGGAGCTGCAGGGCCGCTTCCCCCTGCGGGTCGAGCTGAAGAGCCTGACCCGCGAGGACTTCGTCCGGATCCTGACCGAGCCCGAGAACGCCCTGACCAAGCAGTACACGGCACTCCTGGCCACCGAGGGGGTGGAGCTCACCTTCACGCCGGAGGCGCTGGAGGAGATCGCGGGCATCGCCACCGCGGTGAACCAGGCCACGGAGAACATCGGCGCCCGGCGGCTGTATACCATCCTGGAGCGGCTGCTGGACGAGGTCTCCTTCGAGGCGCCGCACATGACGGGAGTGCACGTCGAGGTGACGGCGGAGATGGTGCGCCAGCGCCTGGACGGGGTCGTCAAGGACCAGGACCTGAGCCGCTACATCCTCTAGCCCGGCTTGTTTACGAAGGACACGTGAACAAGCCGGGCGTAGATGCCAATGGCTAATCCCGCGGCGGGATGACGCATGGTGGTAGGCGCACCCGGTACCGGTCCCGCGTCCTGCGGGAGGGGTGCGGTGTCGAGTGGCCCGGCGGCCCGGCCCGCGGGCAGGGTAGGTGTCGGTTTCCATGGAAACGATCCTCGTCGTCGAAGATGAGCAGCTCTTCCTGGCCCAGGTCCGGGATGCCCTGGGGCAGGCGGGCTTCGCCGTCCGGGCGGTGGACGGCCCGGCAGCGGCGCTGCAGGTGCTGGAGCGCGAGGCGGTGCACGCCATCATCCTGGACGTGGTCATGCAGGATGTGGACGGCCTCGGGCTGCTCACCAAGATGCGCACGCTGTACCCCGACATCCCGGTGGTGGTGGTGAGCGGGCGGGGCTCCCCCCGGACGGAGCAGGAGGCGCGCCGGCTGGGCGCCACCGAGGTGCTGCGCAAGCCCCTGAACGTCGAGGACCTGGTCCGGCTGCTCAAGGCCGCCGTGGGGCAGGCCCGCAGCCAGCCGCCCGAGCGTGCGCAGCTGCCGCAGCTGCGCCGCCTGCAGCAGTGCGCGATGGAGCTGGCGGACATGATGCGCTGGGACCAGATGGCCGAGTTCCTGCGCGACAATGCCACGCTGTTCCAGCGGGTCATCGACCTGATCGCGGACGCGCTGCAGGTGGAGATCCTCTCGCTGATGCTCCTGAACGAGGGGGAGGGCAAGCTCCGCATCGCCCACGCCAAGGGGCTGGAACCCAGCGTGCAGCGCGAGGCGGTGCGGGCGGTGGGCGAGGGCATCGCCGGCCATGTGGCCAAGACGGGCGAGCCGCTGCTCATCCGGGACCTGTCCCTGGATCCCGTGCGGGGCAAGGGGGTCCTCAACCCCCGCTATCGCACCAACTCCGTGATCTCGGTCCCCATCAAGATCAGCGGCAAGACCGTGGGGGTCCTGAACGCCAACAACAAGACCAACGGCACCCCCTTCGACGACAATGACCTCGCATTGTTCACGACCTTCTCCTGCCTGGTGTCGCTCAGCTTCGCGACAACGCAGCTCTTCGACCGGCTGGCCTCCTCGGTGGACGACCTGGCGAAGACCAACGCCCGGCTGGCCCGCGCCAACGCGGACCTGGAGGCCCGACTGCGCGAGCTGCAGAAGCTGCGCGGGCAGGGACCGGCCTGAGGTGGCCGCATGACACACGTGCCGAGCAAGGCAGCCATCATCATCAGCGCCCTGCCGTTCATCCGCGCCTTCAGCGGCAAGACCGTGGTGGTGAAGTACGGCGGCAACGCCATGGTGGACGCGGAGCTCACCGCGGGCATCATGCAGGATTTGATCCTGATGCGCCTGGTGGGCATGCTCCCGGTGTTCGTGCACGGGGGCGGCCCCCAGATCGACCAGGCCATGAAGACGGCGGGGCTCCAGCCGCGCTTCGTCCAAGGGCTGCGGGTGACGGACCGGGACACGGTGCGGATCGTGGAGCGCGTCCTGGTCGGCGAGATCAACCAGGAGATCGTGGCCACCATCAACCGGCTGGGCGGCTCGGCCGTCGGCCTGTCGGGCAAGGACGGCGGGCTGATCCGGGCCCGCAAGGCCGCACCGGCCCGGACGGCCGACGGGCAAAGCGTGGACCTCGGGCTGGTCGGCGAGGTGGCTGGCGTGGATCCGCGCCCCATCCGGACGCTGCTCGAGGCCGGCTACCTTCCCGTGATCGCCCCGACGGCCGCCGACGCGGAGGGGGTCACCTACAACATCAACGCCGACGTGGTGGCGGGCGAGGTGGCCGCGGCCCTGGTGGCCGAGAAGCTGGTGCTGCTCACCGACACGGACGGCATCCTGGACAGACAGGGAGGGCTGCTCTCCACCCTGTCGCGCGCGGACGTTGACCGCCTGGTCGCTGACGGGACCATCAGCCGGGGGATGCTGCCCAAGGTCCAGGCGTGCCTGACGGCGCTCCGGGGCGGGGTCGGGAAGACCCACATCATCAACGGCACCCGGACCCATGCCCTGATCGAGGAACTCTTGACACCGGAGGGGGTGGGGACGGAGATCGTTGGCTGAGGGGGACTGGGCGATTTGGCGATTAGGCAACTAGGCAATCTGGCGAGTTGGCCGGGGACAGCGAGCAGGGGAAGGGATTGCGGAGTGGGGATTGCGGAGTGGGGAATCGGGGGCATGGCAACTGGGCGATCGGGCAACTCGGCGACTGGGAAGGACTCGTCATGAGTCTACGGGTCTCTCTTTTCCCAATCACCTGATTGCCCAATTGCCTGATCGCCCACTGGGAGAGACACCATGATGACGACGCAGGAGCTGATCGCGACGGCGGGCAAGTACCTGGCCAACACCTACGCGCGCGTCCCGATCGTGCTGGTCAAGGGGCAGGGGGTGCGCCTCTGGGATTCCGAGGGCAAGGAGTACCTGGACTTCGTCGGCGGCATCGCCGTGGATGCCCTGGGGCACTGTCATCCCCGCATGGTCGCGGCCGTCCGGGCGCAGGCCGAGACCCTCTTCCACATCAGCAACCTCTACCACATCGAGCCGCAGATCCGGCTCGGCAAGCTGCTGTGCGAGCTGTCCTTCGCCGATCGGGCCTTCTTCTGCAACAGCGGGGCTGAGGCCAACGAGGCGGCCATCAAGCTGGCGCGCAAGTACGCCAAGGACCACTGGAGCACGGACCGGACCGAGATCATCGTGATGCACCACTCGTTTCACGGCCGGACCCTGGCCACGGTGACGGCCACCGGCAACGAGAAGTACTGGCACGGCTTCGAGCCCCTCATGCCCGGGTTCAAGCACGTGCCCTTCAACAACCTGCGCGAGGTCGAGCGGGCCATCGATGCCCACACCTGCGCCGTGATGGTGGAGCCGGTGCAAGGCGAGGGCGGCGTGAACGTGCCGGCGGACGGGTACCTGCCGGGGCTGCGCCGGCTCTGCGACGAGTCGGGCATCCTGCTCATCCTGGACGAGGTCCAGTCCGGCATGGGCCGCACCGGGAAGCTGTTCGCCTACCAGCACAGCGGGGTGGAGCCGGACATCATGACCCTGGCCAAGGCCCTGGCGGGAGGCCTCCCCATGGGTGCCATGCTGGCCCGGGAGCAGGTGGCGGCGAGCTTCGTGCCCGGGACCCACGCCTCGACCTTCGGCGGCAACCCCTTCGTCTCGGCCGTGGCATGCGCCGTGGTGCAGACGATGGTCGAGGAGGATCTGCCTGGCAACGCGGCGCGGGTGGGCAAGTACTTCCTGGATCGCCTGCAAGCCCTGAAAGGGCGGCACAAGGCAGTGGTCGGCGCCCGCGGCATGGGCCTGATCCTCGGCCTCGAGCTGTCCGTCCCGGCGCGCGGCGTCGTGGCGGGCTGCATGGAGCGGGGGCTGCTGGTGCTGACGGCGGGGGACGGCGTCCTGCGCTTCGTGCCGCCGCTGATCGTGACCGAGGCGGACGTGGATCGGGCGGTGGGGATCGTGGAGCAGGCGCTGGCCGCGCTGCTGGCCTGACGCCCTAGCCCGGCGTATTCACGAAGAAGCCGTGAATACTCCGGGCTTACAGGCCAAGGCGCAATCCCGGGGCAAGATAACGCCTGCTGGCAGGCGCGCCGGGTGTCCGTCCTGTGTCCCGCGGAACAGGTGCGGTGTCGACGGCATCAGGGACGCTCGATCCTCCCTGGGCCACCAGTCACAAGGATTTCTTTTAGGCCCCCATTGTTCGCGAACAATGCGGGCTCGGGGTTCGCCATGAAACGGGTTCTGGTCACGCTGGAGGATGTCACGCGGGAGGACGTGCAGCAGCTCCTGGAGCTGACGGCCTCCCTGAAGGCCAAGCGGCGGCAGGGCATCGCCCACCCGCTGCTCCAGGGCAGGACGCTCGCGCTGGTGTTCGAGAAGCCGTCGCTGCGAACCCGGGTCACGTTCGAGGCGGGCATGACCCAGCTCGGGGGACACGCCATCTACCTGGCCCCGGCCGACATCCGCCTGGGGGAGCGGGAAACGGTGCAGGACGCCGCCCGAAACCTGGAGCGGTGGGTGGACGGGATCGTCGCCCGTACCTTCAGCCACCGGACGGTGGAGCGGCTGGCCGAGGGTTCCCGTATCCCTGTGATCAACGGGCTGAGCGACCTGCACCACCCGGTGCAGATCCTCTGCGACCTGTTCACGCTGTGGGAGCGGCGGGGACCCCTGGCCGGGCTGCGCGTGGCCTTCATCGGGGACGGCAACAACGTGAGCCACTCCTGGTTCCAGGGCGCAGCCAAGATGGGCATCCATTTCACGCTGGCCTGCCCTGCGGGCTACGAGCCCGACCCGGCCATCGTGGCGGCGGCCCGGGAGGAGGCCAAGCAGAGCGGCGCGCGGCTGCGGATCACCCACGACCCGACGGCCGCCGCGCGCGAGGCCGACGTGCTGTACACCGACGTCTGGACGAGCATGGGGCAGGAGGAGGAGCAGGCCAAGCGCCTCCGCGATTTCCAGGGATTCCAGGTGGAGCGCAGCCTGGTGGAGGCGGCGGGCCCGGATGTCCTGGTGATGCACTGCCTCCCGGCCCACCGGGGCGAGGAGATCACCGACGAGGTCATAGATGGGCCGCGCAGCATCGTCTTCGATCAGGCGGAGAACCGTCTGCACATGCAGAAGGCCGTCCTGGTGAAGCTGCTGGGAGCCGGCTGCTGAAAAAGGCCCATCTGCGGCGTTGGTCCACTCCCGCGACGCTGCGGCGTACGGACCAAGTACGCCTGCACCCACCTGCGGTGGGTACCCGTCGGATCGCGGACCGCCTTGCATCTGGGCCTTTTTGAGCAGCCGGGGAAGAGCAGGTTTTTCGAGACACTCTGCGTTTCCGGGTCGGGGACGGCGGTGTTCGACCGCTGGAGACTTCGTGCCGGCGGGGGCTTCGGGAACCACCGAACCACCGACCTGCCGAACCACCGAACGGTATTGCTGTCAGTTGGAGGAATCTGATGCGGTTGGCAGACAAGGTGGCGCTCGTCACCGGCGGCGGCGCCGGCATCGGCCGGGCGATCGTGCTGGCCATGGCCAGGGAGGGGGCGGATCTCCTGATCGCGGACATCCAGCGGGACGCGGCGCAGGCGGCGGCACACGCGGTGGAGGCGCTGGGGCGGAAGGCGGCCGTCCTCGGCGTGGACGTGAGCCAGGAGGCGCAGGTCCAGCAGATGATCGCGGACGGCATCCGCCAGTGCGGGCGGATCGACATCCTGGTGAACAATGCCGGCATCGTGCCTGGGCTCGGCCTGCCCTTCACCCGGCAGGGGGAGGCCGACTGGGACAAAGTCTTCACCGTGAACATGAAGTCGGTCTTCTTCGCCTGCAAGGCGATCGCCCCGCACTTCAGGGAGCGGCGCGCCGGAAAGATCCTCAACATCTCCTCCATCGCCGCCCCGCTCTCCAGCCAGACGATGCCCTCGTACAGCGTGGCCAAGATGGGCGTAATCACCTTCACCAAGATCGTGGCCAAGGATCTGGCGGCCTCCGGCGTGAATGTGAATGCCATCTGCCCGGGGCTGCTCTACACGGACATGTGGAAGAAGATCGGCGACGTGATCCGGGAGACCAATCCGGCCTACGCCGGCATGGAGCCCCGCCAGATGTTCGAGCGGCGCGTCCAGGAGTGGGTTCCCATGAAGCGGGAGCAGACGCCCGAGGATATCGGTCACGCCGCGGTGTTCCTGGTCTCGGAGGAGGCCCGCAACATCACGGGGCAGGTGCTGATGGTGGACGGCGGGATCGTGATGTAGTCGAACGCTTTTGGGTCAGGAAGGGGAGGAGAAGGACGGTGGGTATGGCAGGCGACGTGCGCAAGATCGTGCTGGCGTATTCGGGCGGGCTGGACACCTCGGTCATCCTGCGGTGGCTGATCGAGACCTACAAGTGCGAGGTCGTGGCCTTCGTGGCGGACGTCGGGCAGGGCGACGAGGTCGAGGCCGTCCGGCAGAAGGCGATCGGGACGGGCGCCAGCCGCTGCTATGTGGAGGACCTACGCGAGGAGTTCGTGCGCGACTTCGTGTTTCCGTGCCTCAAGGCGAATGCCCTCTACGAGGGGCGCTACCTCCTGGGCACCTCGATGGCCCGGCCGCTCATCGCCAAGGGCCAGATGGCGGTGGCCAAGCAGGAGGGCGCCGACGCCGTGTCGCACGGGGCCACCGGCAAGGGCAACGACCAGGTTCGCTTCGAGCTGACCTACTTCGCGCTGAATCCCCACATCCGCATCATCGCCCCCTGGCGCGAGTGGACCTTCCGGTCCCGCACGGACCTGGTCGAGTACGCCAAGCGCCACGGCATCCCCACGCCGGTGACAGCGGAGCGGCCGTACTCCACCGACCGGAACCTGTTCCATCTGAGCTTCGAGGGCGGCATCCTGGAGGATCCCTGGGCCGAGCCCCCGGAGAAGATGTACGTTCTGAGCGTGTCGCCCGAGGTGGCCCCGAACCGGCCCACCTACCTCGAGATCCAGTTCGAGCAGGGGATCCCGGTGGCGGTGGACGGACAGCGCATGAGCCCGGCGGCGCTCCTGGCTCACCTGAACCAGGTGGGCGGCGAGAACGGCATCGGGCGGGTGGACATGGTGGAGAACCGGTACGTGGGCATGAAGTCGCGCGGCGTCTACGAGACCCCAGGCGGCACCATCCTGCAGGCGGCGCACCGGGCCGTCGAGTCCATCACCATGGACCGCGAGGCGATGCACCTCAGGGACTCGCTGGTCCCGCGCTTCGCCGAGCTGGTGTACTACGGCTACTGGTACGCGCCCGAGATGGACATGCTGCGCGCCGCCCTCGACGAGTCGCAGAAGACCGTCTCGGGCACGGCGCGGCTGCGGCTCTACAAGGGCAACTGCGACGTGGTGGGACGCAAGTCGCCGGTCTCGCTCTACAACCCCGAGTTCGCCACCTTCGAGGCGGACCAGGTGTACCAGCAGGCGGACGCCACCGGGTTCATCCGGCTGAACGCCCTGCGCCTGCGCATCCGGGGGCTGACCCGAGCCGGCAGGTAGCAGGCTGCTGAAAAAGGCCCATCTGCTGCGTTGGCGCGCTTGCGCACTCGTTGCGGCGTACCAGGAGTACGCCTCACTCGGCGCTTCGCACGCCGCCTTGCATCTGGGCCTTTTTGAGCAGCCCGGGGAAAGGCGGGCTAGTCAGCAGCCCGCTAGTAAACGCTGCGTGTGCATCGTTACCGGCCGGGCGCTCTGGCGCCCGGATGGCGGCAGTGAACCTCACACAGGAAGCAGGCCCTCGCCATGAGCACGCTGAAGCGCAAGAAGCCCTGGGGCGGACGATTCGAGGGGGAGACGAACCCGCGCGTCGAGACGTTCACGGCCTCGATCCACTTCGACCAGCGGCTGGCCCCGTACGACATCCAGGGCAGCATCGCCCACGCCCGCATGCTGGGCAAGTGCGGCATCCTCGCCAAGGGCGAGGTGGATGCCCTGGTCGGGGGCCTGGAGGATATCCTGGCGGAGATCCAGCGGGGGCAGTTCCGCACAGACCCCGCCCTGGAAGACATCCACATGCACGTCGAGCAGCGGCTGCGCGAGAAGGTCGGCGACGTGGCGGGCAAACTTCACACCGCCCGCAGCCGCAACGACCAGGTGGCGCTGGATCTGCGGCTGTTCCTGCGGGAGGCCATCGGCCAGATCCGGGACCACATCCGCACCCTGCAGGACGTCCTGGCCTCCAAGGCCGAGGTCAACCTGGAGACGATCCTGCCGGGCTACACGCACCTGCAGCGGGCGCAGCCGGTGCTGCTGCCCCATCACCTGCTGGCCTACTTCGAGATGCTCCAGCGGGACCGGGACCGGCTTGCCGAGTGCCTGGCCCGGGTGAACGTGCTGCCGCTGGGCGCCGGCGCCCTGGCGGGCACGACGCTGCCCATCGATCGCGCGTTCACCGCCAAGCTGCTCAACTTCCCGAAGATCGCCGAGAACAGCGTCGACGCCGTCTCCGACCGGGACTTCGCCGTGGAGTTCCTGGCCTGCTGCGCCATCCTGGCGATGCACCTCTCGCGCCTGGCGGAAGAGGTGGTGCTCTGGGCCAGCGCCGAGTTTGCCTTCGTCGAGCTGCCGGACGCCTTCGCCACGGGCTCCAGTATGATGCCGCAGAAGAAGAACCCGGACGTGGCGGAGCTGGCCCGGGGCAAGACCGGGCGGGTGTACGGCGACCTGATCGCCCTGCTCACCGTCCTCAAGGGCCTGCCGCTGAGCTACAACCGGGATATGCAGGAGGACAAGGAGGCCGTCTTCGACGCGGCGGATACGGTCCGGCAGACCCTGGAGATCCTGGCGCCGATGCTGCGCGCCCTCAAGTTCCGCCCGGAGCGCATGCGCGCCGCGGCCGCCGACGGCTTCCTCAACGCGACCGATCTCGCCGAGTACCTGGTGATGAAGAAGGTCCCGTTCCGAGACGCGCACGAGATCGTGGGCCGGATCGTCAAGGAGTGCCTGGAGGAGGGGAAGCGGCTGGAGGAGATGCCGCTGGAGCGGCTGCGCATCTATGCACGGGCCTTCGAGGCAGACGTCAGCAAGTACATCAGCCTGGAGGCCTGCGTCGAGCGGCGCCGGTCCCTGGGCGGGACCAGCTCCCGGCTGGTGGCCGAGGCGGTCCGCAAGGCCAAGCGAACCCTCCGCCTGCCATGAGCCGTCACCGCGGGGCCCGCGGGCTGGCACCGGTGGTGGGCGGGCTCGTGGTGCTGCTGGCTCTCCTACCGGGCTGCGGGCGCAAGGGCCCCCCGGTCATCCCCCAGCGGCCCACGCCAGCCGCGGTCCAGCAGCTGCAGGCCCAGATCGCGGCCGGCGGCGTCATCCTGTCCTGGGTCCGGCCCGCCAGCAACGCGGACGGCAGCCGGCTCACCGACCTGCGCGAGTTCCTCCTCTCCCGCGCCGTCCAGACCCCCGAGGACCGGGCCGAGGGCAAGCCGCCGGTCTTCACCCTCTTGGCCACGGTGCCCGCCGATCAGCCCGCGAACGCGACCGTGCTGGGCGACCGCTATGCCTTTCGAGACCCCGAGGACCCGACCGCGGTCCCGCCAGGATCCACGGTCAGTTACCGGGTGGAGTCGGTGAACAGCCGGGGCCGGACGGGTCCGGCGGCCGTGACCAGCATCGAGAGCCTCCCGGCGCCAGGGCCGCCGGCGGATCTCCGCGCCCGCCCGGGCGACGGGATGGTGGAGCTGGCGTGGCAGGCCCCGACCGGGCTCCCCGCCCCGCAGGGATACAACGTCTATCGGGGCGGTGAGTCGGGCGTCCACGGGCCCGCGCCCCTGAATCCGACCCCGGTGGTCAAGCCGCTGTTCCTTGATGGCACGGTCGCCAACGGCGTGACCTACTACTACGTCGTGCGGAGCGTCGCCGGGGACGGCCCGCCGTTTCGCGAGAGCCAGAACTCGACGGAGGTTGTGGCCACCCCCGAGGACCGGACGGCCCCGGCCCCGCCCTCCGGGCTGGCCGCTGTGCCGTCTGCCACCGGCGTGTCCCTGGTGTGGGACGCCGGTACCGAGGCGGACCTCCTGGGCTACCTCGTCTACCGCCGCGAGCCGGAAACCGCGACGCCCGTCCCGCTCACTTCGAGTCCGATTTCGACCACCACGTTCACGGACCGGATCGTCCGCCCGGGGGCGAGTTACCTGTACAGCGTCAGCGCGGTGGACCGCTCGCCCCGCCGCAACGAGAGTGCCCCCTCGGCGGAGGTCGAGGTCCGCCTCCCGTGACGATGAGGCCCGGACGGCGAGGGCGTCAGGCGGCATGAGGTTTGCACTTGTATCTCGGCTGGTGTCGTGTGCCCGGGAATAGGCGCCCCGCGAGGACGACACCCATGCCAGCCCTGTCGGCGCCGTGCCGAATCACGGCGGCAGCGGGGCGGCAGGAGATGTGGGAGGAGCCGGTGGGCCGCGGAAGGAATACTCGGGTCCTCTGTCCAACCACCAGAGGCGTCGTTCGCCACTCCGCGGCGTTCGGCACCGGCGGAGTTGCGTGGCTCCTGGCCGGTCTGCTCCTGGCGGGGTGCGCCGGGGCGGGACCCGCGCTCCAGGGTGAACGCCAGGACGTCATCGATCGTATCGTGGCCTCCAGCGCAAAGGTCGTCATCGAGCGGGAAGGCCGCCGGGTGGCCTCGGGCTCGGGCGTGGTGGTCGCCTCACGGCCGGCAGGGGCGGGAGGGCAGGCCGTGACCTATGTGCTCACCGCGGCGCATGTCCTGGGCGGATGGGAGGAGGCGCAGCTCTTCGTGCGCTTTCCGGGAGTGCAGGCGGGACAGGGGAAGCACCCTGCCAGGCTCCTGCATCGAGCCCCATCCGGCACACCCGATCTTGCCGTGCTCGAGGTGCCAGGTGTCAGCCTCCCAGCGGTGACGTCTCCCGCCGAGAGCG
>Ga0316617_100000391_pt1 | contig 11321 bp, 7 predicted proteins | sample OWC_Aug_M1_C1_D2_FD_207801 | JGI IMG/M metagenome (GOLD analysis project Ga0316617, IMG submission 207801) | Wetland soil microbial communities from Old Woman Creek delta, Ohio, United States - OWC_Aug_M1_C1_D2_B | ecosystem: Environmental > Terrestrial > Soil > Wetlands | place: USA: Ohio... | reverse complement strand
GCGCGCCGGAGCGCGCGAGATCCTGCCGGTGGTCGGTGGCTGCGGCGCGGCGCGCGTCGTGTATATTTCCTGTCATCCGGGCAGCCTGGCACGAGACGCCGGGCTGCTGGTCCGGGAGCACGGCTTCCGCCTGGCGGCGGCGGGTGTAATGGACATGTTCCCGCACACGACCCATGTCGAGGCCGTGGCGGTATTCGAACGTTGACGCGATGCCGTCAGAGGAGACTACGTGACGCTCGGGCCGTTGATGGTCGACATCGAGGGTACGGAACTCACGCCGGAAGACCGGCGCGTGCTCGCTCACCCGCTGGTCGGTGCGATCATCCTGTTCACGCGGAATTTCTCGACCGTGACCCAGCTCGAGGAGCTGGTGCGCGACATCCGCGCAGTGCGCAAGCCACCGCTGCTCGTGACCGTCGATCACGAAGGCGGGCGAGTGCAGCGTTTTCGCAAGGGATTTACCGAGTTGCCTCCGCAACGCGCAATCGGCCGCGCCTATGACCTCGACCCGGATGCCGGGCGCCGCCTCGCATGGCAATGCGGCTGGCTGCTTGCCGCCGAGCTGCGCGCTGTCGGCATCGACCTGAGCTTCACGCCCTGCGTGGACCTCGACTACGGCGTGAGCGAAGTGATCGGAGACCGGGCCTACCACCGCGACCCGGACGTCGTCGCGACACTGGCCATCGCCTGCGTTCAGGGCATGCGCGCGGCGGGCATGGCTGCGGCAGCGAAACACTTTCCCGGTCATGGCGCGGTGGTTGCGGACTCTCACAAGGCACTGCCGGTGGACCGGCGTCCGCTCGCCGAGCTCGGCGACGACCTGCTTCCATACCGGCGACTCGTCGACAACGGACTCACGGCCGTGATGGCCGCCCACGTTTTGTTTCCGGAAGTGGATGAGGCGCCTGCCGGCTTCTCGCGGCGTTGGATCCAGCAGGAGTTGCGCTGGGGACTCGGGTTTACCGGAGCGGTCTTTTCCGACGACTTGAGCATGGGCGGAGCAGCCTTTGCCGGCAGCGTGCCCGAGCGGGCACGGCGCGCACTTGCGGCCGGCTGCGATATCCTGTCGGTGTGCAACGACCGCGCCGCCGTGCTGGCCACGCTGGACGAGCTCGCCGGGGAGGCCGATCCGCTGAGCCAGGTTCGGCTCGCGCGCCTGCACGGCCGGCCGTCCCTCGAGCGCGGCGCGCTGGTGAACTCGGGACGCTGGCAGCAGTGCCGGAGCGCCATTGATCACTGCCGCGACGCGCCGCAACTGCAACTTGATGCCTAGGTCGCCGCCGAATCAGACCCATGAGTCCCGCTGATTCCGAGATGCTCGCAGAGATCCTGCACCACGCGCTGGATGGGATCGCCGTCGTCGACGGTGCGGTCGACGCACCGCGCGTTGTCTATGTCAACGCGACTCTGGCTGCGTTGTTGCTCCGGCCCGAGGAAGCCGTGCTTGGGCGTCCTTTGAGCGAGTTCGAGATCGAGATGCCCGCGGACCCGAACGTCACAAGCGCCGGCGTCGGGTTGCGTGTGCGGCTGCTGCGCATCGACGGAACGCTGGTCGAGTGCGAGCGATGGGCGGTCGTGCTGCCGGAAGGTCGCCTGGCCCTCTACTTCCGTCCGCTGTCGCGCGCCGGAACCGGCGCACTGGCGACCGCCGTAGATCGCACCAGCGGGCTCAGCACGCCCGAGCATCTGCACGAGGTGCTGCGCCGTGACTGGTCGATCGGGCAGCGCGATGGTCGTGCCCTCACGGTAATGCGCTTCGACGTGGATGGCTATCGCGAGTATCTGGAGATCTTTGGCCGAGGCGCGACCGAGGGCGTGCTGCGTCAGCTCGGGCGCACCATCGGCACCACGATGCGCCGTGCGAGCGACGTGATTGCGCGTTTCGGCGATGACGAGTTCGTCGCGCTCTGCGTGCAGCTGGACCATGCGTCGGCATGTGCGCACGCGGAGGTCATCCTTAACCGCGTACGGTCGCTTGCGATTCACCACCCCCGGTCACGGTCTGGCCGTTTTCTCACGGTGAGCGGTGGGGTCGTAACCGCCACGCCACCGCGCGACCGACCGTACCAGGACCTGCTTGCGGCGGCACAGGCGGCGCTGGCCCGTGCGAAGCAGGCGGGTGGGAATCGGGTGGTGGGCGGGGAGTTGTGAGGAAGTCGGAAAGCGGTTCGTGACCAGTGATCAGCGGTTAGAGGGGAGACTCACGAGGGCTGCCGCAATGCCTCTTTACTAACCGCTAACTGCTGATCACTGGTCACTTTCCGACGCGCGCCACGCACTTCCCCAGCGCATCCAGCTGCGCCTGGGCGGCCGCGAATTTCTCCTCCGGCTCGGCAAAGTTGCCGCTGAAACGCACTTTGTTGGGACCGTCGAACCGGAGGGCGCGGGCGCTTTTCTGCACCAGCAGGATCAGCGCGCCCGGGTCGACGGGCGTGCTGTCCGAAAAAGTCACCGAACCGCCCGTCGCGCCGACATCGAGTCGTTCGATGCCGAGGCGCGCGGCGCCGACCCGCAGCCGTGCGACCCGGAACAGGTTTCGCGCGGGCTCCGGCAGCGACCCGAAGCGGTCCACCGTCTCGGCCTGCAGGTCGTCGAGGTCGGCCTCCAGCTCGACGCCGGAGATGCGCTTGTAGAGGACGAGCCGCGCGTGCACGTCCGGCAGGAACTGCTCGGGCAGCATCGCCGCCACGTGCAGGTCGATCTCGGGACCGTGGTGCAGCGGACGCTCGAGCTCCGGGGTCTTGCCGGCGCGCAGCGCCTCGACCGCGCGCTCGAGCAGTTCCGTGTACAGCGCGAAACCGATCTCGTGAATCTGTCCGCTCTGGTTCTCACCGAGGAGCTCGCCGGCGCCGCGGATCTCGAGATCGTGCGTCGCGAGCACGAACCCTGCGCCAAGGTCTTCGAGCGACTCCAGTGCCTCCAGCCGCTTTGCCGCGTCGGAGGTCATGGCGTTGCGCGGCGGCGTGACCATGTAGGCGTAGGCCTGGTGGTGCGAGCGTCCGACGCGCCCGCGCATCTGGTGCAGCTGCGCGAGGCCGAAGCGGTCTGCACGATCGATGATGATCGTGTTGGCGGTCGGCACGTCGATGCCGCTCTCGATGATCGTCGTGCAGAGCAGCAGGTTGGCGCGCTTGTGGTAGAAGTCGAGCATCACCTGCTCGAGGTCGCGTTCCCGCATCTGGCCGTGGCCAATGGCGATGCGCGCCTCGGGCACAAGCTCGCCGAGCACGCGGCCCGTGTTCTCGATGGTGTCCACGGAATTGTGCACGAAGTAGACCTGGCCGCCGCGCCTCAGCTCGCGCAGGCAGGCTTCCCGGATCACCGGCGCGCTCCACTCCGAAACGAACGTCTTGATCGACAGCCGGCCGGCAGGCGGCGTCGAGATCAGCGACAGGTCCCGCAGGCCGCCGAGCGCCATGTTCAACGTGCGAGGAATCGGCGTTGCCGTCAGCGTCAGGATGTCGACCTCGGCCCGCAGCGCCCGCAGCCGCTCCTTGTCGCGAACGCCGAAGCGATGCTCCTCGTCGATGATCAGCAGCCCGAGGTCCTTGAAGCGCACGCCGGGCTGCAGCAGCCGGTGCGTGCCGACGATGATGTCCACCTTGCCGTCGGCGAGGCCCGCGAGGGCCGTCTTCGCCTGCGCGTCGCCCCGGAAACGCGACAGCAGCTCGACGCGTACCGGCCAGTCGGCGAAGCGGTCCGCGAACGTCTGGTAGTGCTGCTGCGCGAGCAGCGTGGTCGGGACCAGTATTGCGACCTGCTTGCCTCCCTGCACCGCGATGAATGCGGCCCGCAGCGCCACCTCGGTCTTGCCGAATCCCACGTCGCCGCAGACGACCCGATCCATCGGTCGGGCCGAGCGCAGGTCTTCCTCGACCTGTGCGATCGCAGCGGCCTGGTCCGCGGTCTCCTCGAACGGGAATCCCGCCGCAAATGCGCGGACCTGCGCTTCGTCCACCGCGAAGGCATGCCCCTCGCGCGCAGCACGGCGCGAATACACGTCGAGCAGTTCCGCGGCCGCGTCCCGGATCCGTGCCGCGGCCCGGCCGCGGGCCTTGGACCACTGGTCGCTTCCGAGCTTGTGCAGCGGCGCGGATTCCGCCGGCGCGCCCGTGTAACGGCTGATCCGCTCGAGCGCCTGGACGGGCACGTAGAGCTTGTCGCCCCCGGCGTACTCGAGCACGAGGAACTCGGCCAGGACGCCGCCGGCATCCATGGTCGTGAGGCCGAGGTAGCGACCTACGCCGTAATCCTCGTGCACGACCGGCGCGCCGGACCGAAGGTCGGCGAGCTGCTGGATGATGCGGGCCGGGTCCCGGTCCGAGCGTCGCCGGCGTCGCTCCTGCCGTGCGCGCTCGCCGAAGAGCTGTTCCTCGGCATACAGCGTGAGCAGCGGTTCCTTCAGCGCAACACCGGAGGCGAGCGGTGCGACCGTGATGCCGAGCGGAGCGTCGCTTGCGAGGAACTCACTCCAGCCCGCGACAGCACGGGGGGTGACCCCGCGCGGACGCAGCAGGTCGAGAAGCAGTTCGCGGCGACCGGGAGACTCGGCGGCGAGCAGCACGCGACCCGGGTGCGCCGCGAGCGTTGCTGCGAACGCATCGACGGTTTCCTCGCGGCGCTGGTCGAGGCGCAGCGATGGAGCGGCGGTGCTGCCGAGGTCGACGACGATTCCAGCATCGCCGCCTTCCGTCGACGCTTCGCCGCCGAGCGTCAGGCACAGCGAGGCGGAGATCGCCGTGCGCCATTCCTCCGGCGTGATGAAGACCTCGGCGGGCGCGAGCACCGGGTGCTCGATGTCGTAGCGGCGCTCCTCGAACCGCTCCTCGATCGAACTCCATGCGGCCTGGAGCGTCGCTTCGTGATCGACCGGCACGGCGACGATGGCGCCGCGAGGCAGGTAGTCGAACAGGCTCGTCGTCGCGTCGAAATAGAGCGGCAGGTAATACTCGATGCCGGCCGGCGCGAGGCCGTCGCCTACGTCGCGATACACCGGCATGCGTGTCAGGTCGCCCTCGAAACGTGTCCTGAAGCGGCGGCGGAAATCGCGGATCGAGTCGGTGCTCGACGAAAACTCGCGGGCAGGCAGCAGCTCGAGGCGCTCGAACTGGTCGCCGGAGCGCTGCGTCTCCGGGTCGAAACTGCGCACGCTGTCGACCTGCCGGTCGAAGAGGTCGATGCGCAGCGGCAGGTCGCTGCCCATCGGAAAAATGTCGAACAGCGAGCCACGGATCGCGAACTCACCCGGTTCGCCGACCTGCGGCACGCTCGCGTAGCCGGCCGCCGTCAATCTCAGGCGGAATGCCTCGAGGTCGAGTTCCTCGCCGACGCGCAGCGCGAGCGCGTGGGCGTCGATGAATGTCCGCGGAGGAAGGCGCTGCAGCGCCGTCGGCAGGTCGGTGACGACGATGCCGTGCTTCAGTCCCGGCAGCCGGGCAAGCGTACGCAACCGCTGCGAGATGATGTCCGGGTGAGGGGAGAACTGGTCATATGGCAGCGTCTCGTAGCCCGGAAACAGCAGGACCGGCAGATCCGCAGGCGCGAAGAAGCGCAGTTCCTCCTCGAGGCGCGAGGCCTGGGCGGCGTCCCGCGCAACGAGCAGAACGGGGGTGGCCGCGCGTGCTGCGGAGCGCGCGAGGAACATCGCTGTCCCGGCGCCGGCAAGGCCCGCCCAGCCCACGCGCGGCTGCCCGGGCCGCGGGATCTTACTGTCTGAAAACATTTATAAAACAATACAATAGGGACGAATCATGAGATTCGCTCGAGGAAATCGATTGCGAAGCCGAGGCCGCGGGCTGCAGAGGTTAGCAGACCGACCGGAGTCCTGGGGACGGCAGTCGGGCGATCAGCCGCCCGGTTTCGAGGCGGACGACGCGACCGCGTGAATCACGACGTTGCTTTCGAAAAAGACGACGAACGACGGGTAGACCCACCGCGTAATCGGAGGCTGGCCGACCGCGGCGAGCCGGTCGGACGGCACGCCGAAACGCTGCTCGACCTGGGCCATCGAGAGGCCACGTGGTGGCACGCCGGCCCGGCTGGCGGCCTGGCTGCCGGTCATCTGCAGGTCCTGGGCTTGCGCGGTCGCGATGAGCATCCCGACGCAGGCCGCTGCGATGGCTGAGTGCACCGTCTTGCGCATGACGTCGATCCCCACGGTGAAACCTGGGTCAATATAGCACTGGTCCGGCGGACCCGGGCGTGACCGGTTGCCGGTTTGCAGCGTGCAAAACGGGGTTGTGGCGGGTAGCCTTGCCGCCTTTCGCAAAGGTCGTTCATGTTCCAACCCCTGCCAGTCTTCGTCGGGCTGCGCTACGTCCTGACCCGTAGCAGGGGCTTCTTCGTGTCTTTCATCTCCTGGGTGTCCATGCTGGGCGTCTGCCTGGGCGTGGCCGCGTTGATCACCATCATCTCGGTGATGAACGGTTTCGAAGGCGAACTCAGGGACCGGCTGGTGGCGCTGACCGCACACGCGACGGTCGAGGGCCCGGCTGAACGCATGCGTGACTGGCGATCGGTCGCCAGCCGTGCCCTGGCCGCGCCCGGCACGGTTGGCGCGGCCCCCTTCGTCGACGTACAGGCCATGGTGGGCCGTTCCGGCTATCTGCGGCCCGCAGTGCTGCACGGCGTGGACCCGGCCGTCGAACACGGCGTATCGACCATCGCGGAGCACCTGCTCGAAGGCAAGCTCGCGGACCTGACGCCCGGCTCGCGACGCGCCATCATCGGGCGTGCGCTTGCGTGGCAGTTGGGTGCGCAGGTCGGCGACGAAATCACCGTGATGGTGCCGGGGCGCGATCTGATAAGCGGCGCAGGCCGTCCGGCGCTGCAGACGTTCACGGTCGCCGGGCTGTTTGAAGTCGGGCTGCAGGATCACGACGCGACGCTGGCGCTCGTGTCGCTGGACGACGCTGCGGAACTCGCCGGCAAGGGATTGGCGCCCGCCGGCCTCAGGCTCCGGTTCGACGACGTCATGGCGGCGCCGGTCCGTGCCGCGGGAGTCGCTGCCGCACTGGGCGACGGCTTCACGGTGCGCGACTGGAGCAAGGAGCATGCGGCGTATTTCCGCGCCATTCGCATCGAAAAGACGATGATGAGCCTGATCCTGATGCTCGTGGTGGCCGTCGCGGCGTTCAATATCGTCGCGGCGCTGGTGATGGTCGTGAACGAAAAGCGATCGGACATCGCGATCCTGCGCACGCTCGGGCTCGCTCCGCGCGGCATCGTGGGCATATTTCTCACGCAGGGTCTCGTGATCGGCTCCATCGGAACGGTGCTCGGCACGTTGCTGGGGATCCTCGTGGCGAGCAACGTCGGGGTCATCGTACCGGCGCTCGAGAACCTCTTCGGCTTCCACGTGATGGACCCGACCGTCTACTACATCACCGAACTTCCGTCGGAGTTGCGCCTCTGGCAGATCGTCACGATCTCCGGCATTGCGTTCCTGCTCACGGTCCTCGCGACGATCTACCCGGCGCTGCGCGGCGCCGCGACCGAGCCCGCCGAAGCGTTGAGGTACGAGTGATGTCCGGCGGCGCGCCCTTCGAACTCAAGATCGGCCGGCGCTACCTGCGCTCGAGCGGTAATCGCTTCCTGTCGTTCATTTCGTTCATGTCCATGATGGGCGTGGCGATCGGCGTCGCCGTGCTGATCGTCGTGCTCTCCGTGATGAACGGCTTTGAAGGCGAGTTGCGGAGCCGCATCCTCAGCATCACCTCCCATGCGACGCTGAGCGCGTTCGGCGCCGGGGTTGCCGACTGGCCCGAACTGCGCGAGGCGGTGCTGCGCAGCCCGGGTGTTTCAGCGGCTGCTCCTTTCGTCGAGGGCGAGGCACTGCTGATCGCCGACCGGCCGGGCGGCGAGGCCAGGCCCGCGAGTGTCCGCGGCATCGATCCTGGTTTCGAGGCGCAGGTGTCGGACATCGCCAATCGGCTGCGCAGCGGCTCGCTTGCGGCGCTCGAGCCCGGCAGCTTCGGCGTGCTCCTGGGCGCCGAGCTGGCCTCCCACCTCGGTGTCGCCGCGGGGGACAGCGTCGTGATGGCCATCGCGCAGGGCATCGTGACGCCGGCAGGGGTCATGCCGCGCATGCGGCGCTTCACCGTCGCGGGCGTCTTCTACTCGGGCATGTACGAAATCGACAATGGGCTCGCGCTGGTGAACCTTTCGGACGCCCAGCGCCTGTTCAGGCTCGGCGACAACGTGAGCGGCCTGAGGCTCGAAGTGCAGGACCCGTTCCAGGCGCCGCAGGTGTCGCGCGCAGCGGCGACGGCGCTCGGCGGTGGCCTGTTCGTCGAGGACTGGACGCGGCAGCACGCGAACTTCTTTCGTTCCATCGAACTCACCAAGCGGATGATGTTCTTCATCCTGCTGCTGGTCGTGGCCGTTGCCGCGTTCAACATCGTCTCGACGCTGGTCATGGCCGTGAAGGACAAGCAGCCGGACATCGCGATCCTGCGTACGCTCGGAGCACGTCCCGGCAGCGTGCTCGCGATCTTCGCGACACAAGGCACCGTCATCGGGCTGCTCGGCACGCTCGGTGGGGTCGCGCTCGGCGTGCTGCTCTCGTTTAATCTCGAGACTCTGGTCCACGGCCTCGAGCGCGTGTTCGGCGTGCGCTTCATGGATGCGAGCGTGTACCTGATGAGCGATCTGCCTGCACGGGTCGAGCCGGCCGACGTCGCGCTGATTGCGGTGACGGCGTTCGCGCTGTGCTGCCTGTCCACTCTCTATCCCGCCTGGCGCGCTGCGCGTACCGACCCGGCGAGGGCACTGCGACATGACTGACACCGAGATCCTGAGCTGCGACGGCGTGTGCAAGCACTTTGAGGAGGCCGGTCACCGCCTCGACGTGCTGACGGGCGTGGAACTGCGCATCGACCGGGGCGAGACGCTCGCGATCGTCGGCGCCTCGGGCTCCGGCAAGACGACGCTGCTGCAGATCCTCGGCGGACTCGACCTGCCGTCGAGTGGCGTCGTGCGCATCACCGGGCAGTCGCTCGCAGACCTGGCGGACGCCGAACGAGGCGTGCTGCGCAACCGGTCGCTCGGCTTCGTCTACCAGTTCCATCACCTGCTGCCCGAATTCACCGCGCTCGAGAATGTCGCGATGCCGCTGCTGGTGCGCAGGACACGCGTCACGGAGGCCGAGCGCGAGGCGCGCCTGCTGCTGGAGCGCGTCGGCCTGGGTGCCCGGCTCGGTCATCGGCCTGCGCAGCTGTCGGGTGGCGAGCGTCAGCGTGCCGCCGTTGCCAGGGCGCTCGTCACGCGACCAGCGCTGGTGCTCGCCGACGAGCCCACCGGTAACCTCGACGGCTTCAACGCGCGCGCGGTGTTCGACCTGATGCTCGAGCTCAATCGCGAGCTCGGCACGAGCCTGGTGATCGTCACGCACGCGACCGAGATTGCCGCCCGCATGCAACGCGTGCTCACGCTGCGCGACGGACGTCTAGTGCAGTCCTGAATCTGCACGAACCCGCCGGATTCGCGAGGCGCAGTCCCGCGATCCGCCGTGCAGTCTGCCGTTTGCGGCAGACGGCGCGGAGACGGCGATGGTCCTGGCGGCTTGTGCATTCCTCGCGGGCTGCTGCTCTTTGCTGGTGCTGGCGGAGCTTCCCTGCGGCGAAGGAATCGCAGCGGCCGTCGGGCTTGCCGCGGTGCTGGCGGTCACGCTGCGTGCCTGGCCCATCCTTGCGCTGGCGTTGGGATTCGCAGCGGCCTGGTGGGATGTTTCCGCACGGTTGAACGAGAGGCTCGACCCGTCGCTCGAGGGTCGCACGATGACGGTCCGCGGCACAGTGTCCTCGGTGCCGCAGTTGCGTTCAGGGAGCGTGCGCTTCCGGCTCGCTACCGTGCCGGCGGATGGCATACCGCCGCACGTCGAGCTCACGTGGTACGACCCCCTTTGGCAGCCGCTGCCGGCCGAGCGGCTCGAGCTCGATGTGCGCCTGCGCCGGCCGCGCGGTTTCTCGAACCCGGGCGGCATGGACCAGGAAGCCCGCCTGCTGCGGGAAGGCATAGGCGCCACCGGCTACGTACGGGCGGCGAGCAGGCACGGCCGACGCTGGCGTGACGTCCTGCAGCGTCCGGTTCTGGTCGCGCGCGGTGAGATCTACGATGCCATCCGTGTTGCGCTCGGCGCTCGGCCCGCCACCGGGATCGTCGCCGGCCTCGCCGTCGGGCTGCAGGATGCGCTGAGCCGGGAGCAGTGGCGGGCGCTGGCCCGCAGCGGAACCAGTCACCTGATGGCCATATCGGGCATGCACATCGGTATGCTCGCGGTGGTTGCCGCGTGGTTTGCGGCTCGCGTGCAGCGGTGGAGGCAGCGGCGGGGTGCGCTCGGCTCGCAGCGGGATGCCGCGGTCACGGCGGGCGCGCTCACGGCCCTCGGCTACGCGCTGCTGGCAGGCTGGTCGGTTCCGACGCAGCGTACCGTGATCATGATCGCGCTCGCCGCTGCCGCACTGCGGCTGCGCCGGCGTGTCGGAGCGGCCGACGCGCTCGCGTTCGGCGCGCTCGCGGTACTCGTGTCCGATCCGCTGGCGCCGCTTGCCGTCGGCTTCTGGCTGTCCTTCGTGGCCGTGGCGGTCATCCTGTTCGTCGGTACCGGGCACGTCCGCGCGCCCGGCGTACTGGCCGGGTTCACGCGCGTGCAGATGGCCGTGACAATCGGGCTGGTCCCGGTGCTTGCGGGGGCATTCGGCAGCCTTTCGCTGGTATCGGCCGCCGTGAACGCGGCCGCGATTCCGCTCTATACGCTGGTCATCGTCCCGGCAATCCTCGTCGCAACGACTCTGACGCTGATCGCGCCCGACGCAGGCGCGGCGGCACTGGGAGCCGTGGCCGCCCTCATCGAATTCACATGGTCCCTGATCGAGGTGCCGGCGGGCTGGTCGCACGCCACCTGGGGCACCGCGTCCTTGCCGGTGGCCGGTTGGCTCGCCCTGGTCATCGGGGCGGTCGCGGCGCTCGCGCCACTGCCGGCGCCGGGAAGAATTGCCGGCCTGATCATGGTCGTCGCACTCGGTGCCTGGCGCGCGCCGCCGCCCGTACCCGGCGCAGTTCGCGTCGCGTTTCTCGATGTGGGGCAGGGGCTTGCCGTCGTGGTGCAGACCCGTCGCCACGTGCTGGTGTACGACACGGGCCCGGCATTCCGCAGCGGTACGGACACGGGACTGCTCGTCGTCGAGCCATACCTGCGAAGTCGCGGCGTCCGCACGGTCGATATCCTGGTGGCCAGTCACGACGACGGCGATCACGCAGGTGGAGCTGCGTCGTTGACGCAGCTGCTCAGCGTTCGCGAGCTGGTGGCAAGTGGTCACGCG
>Ga0316617_100000388_pt1 | contig 11353 bp, 4 predicted proteins | sample OWC_Aug_M1_C1_D2_FD_207801 | JGI IMG/M metagenome (GOLD analysis project Ga0316617, IMG submission 207801) | Wetland soil microbial communities from Old Woman Creek delta, Ohio, United States - OWC_Aug_M1_C1_D2_B | ecosystem: Environmental > Terrestrial > Soil > Wetlands | place: USA: Ohio... | reverse complement strand
AACCCGGACCGCATCTCCTCCACGGAAACGTTCACGCCCACCTCGGCCTTCACGCGGAAGGTGACCCCTTCGGCCTTCATGAGCTTCAGCCGGCGGTCCAGGATCCCCTTCTCCAGCTTGAACTCCGGGATCCCATATCGCAGGAGACCGCCGATGCGGTCCGCCCGCTCGAAGACGGTCACCCGGTGGCCGGCGCGGTTCAACTGGTCCGCGGCGGCGAGACCGCAGGGCCCCGAGCCCACGACGGCAACCGACTTGCCGGTGCGGACCAGGGGCGGCTCCGGCTTGATCCAGCCTTCGCGGAAGGCGTGCTCGATGATTTCCAGCTCGATCTGCTTGATCGCCACCGGATCGGCATTGATCCCGAGGACGCAGGAACCCTCGCACGGTGCCGGGCACAGCCGCCCGGTGAACTCCGGAAAATTGTTGGTGGCGAGCAGGCGGTCCAAGGCCTCGCGCCAGCGGTTCCGGTACACGAGGTCGTTCCAGTCGGGGATGATGTTCCCGAGGGGGCAGCCCTTGTGGCAAAAAGGAATGCCGCAGTTCATGCACCGCGCCCCTTGCGCGCGCACCTTCTCCTCGGGGAACTGCCGGTGGATCTCCCGCCAGTCCTTGATGCGCTCCGCCACCGGTCGCTTTTCCGGCAGCTCGCGCCCGATCTCCAGGAATCCGGTCGGCTTACCCATGCTTCACCCCCAGCAGTTCGCTCCAGGTCGGCTCGCGCCCCTCCGCCTTGGCCGTGGCCTGGGCAGCGAGAACCCGGCGGTAATCCCGCGGCATGACCTTGACGAACTTCGGCCGCAGCACGTCCCACGCGGCGAGCACCTTGGCGGCCCGATTGCTCCGCGTGTACTCGGAGTGCTTGCGTACGAGCGAGAGGACCAGCGCGATGTCCTCGCTGTCCGCCAGCGGCTCGAGATCCACCAGGCCGGGGTTGCACCGTCGCTCGAAATCCCCCACCTCGTCCAGGACGTAGGCGACGCCGCCGCTCATGCCCGCGGCGAAATTCCGGCCCGTCCCGCCCAGCACAACCACGCGTCCCCCGGTCATGTATTCGCAGCCGTGGTCGCCCACGCCCTCGACCACCGCGTGGACGCCGCTGTTGCGCACGCAGAACCGCTCCCCCGCCACGCCGCGGAGGAAGGCCTCACCCGACGTGGCGCCGTAGAGGGCCACGTTCCCGACCAGGATGTTTTCGTCCGCCGGAAAGGTCGACACCGCCGGCGGGAACACGACCAGCCGCCCGCCCGACAGGCCCTTGCCGAAGTAGTCGTTGGCGTCGCCCTCCAGGACCATCGTGATACCGGCGGGGACAAACGCCCCGAAGCTCTGCCCGGCGGAACCCGCGAAGCGAATCCGGATCGTGTCCTCCGGCAGCCCGCGACCGCCGTACCGCTTGGTGACGTGATACCCGAGGATCGTGCCGACGGTCCGGTTGACGTTCCGGATCGGCACCTCCAGAGAGACCCGCGTCCCGCGCTCCAGGGCGTCCGCACAGCGGGCGACCAGTTCGTGGTCCAAGGCCTTGGCCAGGCCGTGATCCTGGGGCACGACGCGGCGCACGGCCACGTCGGGCCCGACCTCGGGCCGGGCGAGGACCTTGGAGAAGTCCAGCCCCTTGGCCTTCCAGTGCTCGATGGCCTTCCGCATCTCCAGGCGATCCGAGCGCCCGATCATCTCGTCCAGGGTCCGGAAGCCGAGCTGGGCCATGTACTCCCGGACCTCTTGGGCGATGAAGCGGAAGAAGGTCTCGACGTGCTCCGGTCTGCCCGTGAATCGCTTGCGCAGCTCCGGGTCCTGGGTGGCCACGCCCACGGGGCAGGTGTTCAGGTGGCAGACGCGCATCATGACGCAGCCCATGACGACGAGCGGAGCCGTGGCGAAGCCGAACTCCTCGGCCCCGAGCAGTGCCGCGATCACCACGTCGCGCCCCGTCTTGAGCTGCCCGTCGGTCTGGACGACGATCCGGTCCCGCAGCTTGTTCATGACCAGGACCTGCTGGGTCTCCGCCAGGCCCAGCTCCCACGGGATTCCGGAATGCTTGATGGCCGTGAGCGGCGAGGCGCCGGTGCCGCCGTCGTGTCCGCTGATCAGGACGACGTCCGCGTGGGCCTTGCTGACCCCAGCCGCCACCGTCCCCACGCCGATCTCGGAGACCAGCTTCACGCTCACCCGGGCTTCCGGGTTGGCGTTCTTCAGGTCGTAGATGAGCTGGGCCAGGTCCTCGATCGAGTAGATGTCGTGGTGCGGCGGCGGCGAGATGAGCTGTACGCCGGGCGTGGAGTGCCGCACCTTCGCGACCCAGGGGTAGACCTTGTGCCCCGGCAGCTGTCCGCCCTCGCCCGGCTTGGCGCCCTGCGCCATCTTGATCTGCAGCTCTTCCGCGTTGACCAGATATTCGCTGGTGACGCCGAACCGGCCGGAGGCCACCTGCTTCACCGCGCTCCGCCGCCAGTCGCCGTTCGGGTCCCGGACGAAGCGGGCGGGGTCCTCGCCGCCCTCGCCCGTGTTGCTCCGGCCGCCCAGCCGGTTCATCGCGATGGCCAGCGTCTCGTGCGCCTCCTGGCTGATGGAGCCGTAGGACATGGCCCCGGTGGCAAAGCGCTTGACGATGCTCTCGACCGGCTCGACCTCGTCGATCGGGACCGGGGTCGCGGCCGGCGTCAGCTCCAGGAGGCCGCGCAGCGTGTAGAGCCGCCGGCTCTGGTCGTTCACCAGCTGGCTGTACTCCTTGAAGATCCCGTACTGGCCGGAGCGGCAGGCGTGCTGCAGCTTGAAGATGGTGTCGGGGTTGAAGAGGTGGTTCTCCCCGCCCTGCCGCCACTGGTACTCGCCGCCCCACTCCAGATCGGGCTTGCCGATCAACCGATCGGGGAAGGCCCGCTTGTGCCGCCGCAGCACTTCCTCCGCGATGACGTCCAGCCCGACGCCCCCCACGCGGGAGGCCGTCCACGTGAAGTACTCGTTGACGAACTCCTCGTCCAGGCCCACCGCCTCGAAGATCTGGGCGCCGCAGTAGCTCTGGATGGTCGAGATGCCCATCTTCGACATGACCTTGAGGATCCCCTTGTTCAGCGCCTTGATGTAGTTCTTCGCCGCCTGCTCGTGCGTCAGGTCGTCGGGCAGCCCGCCGTACTTCCGCATGTCATCCAGCGTTTCGAAGGCCAGGTAGGGGTTGATGGCCCCCGCGCCGTAGCCCATCAGGAGGGCACAGTGGTGGACCTCCCGCGCTTCGCCCGTCTCGATCACGAGCCCGACCTTGGTCCGCGTCCCCCGGCGGATCAGATGGTGGTGCACGCCCGCCGTGGCGAGCAGCGCGGGGATGGGCGCGTGTTCCAGGTCCACGCCGCGGTCGGACAGGATGACGATGCTGTAGCCCCGCTCCATGGCCTGGGCAACCTTCTGGCACAGTTGCTCCAGCGCCTGGGCGAGGCCGGCCGCCCCTTCCGCCGCCGGGAACAGCATGGGAAGCGTGACCGAGCGGAACCCGTGACTCATGATGTTGTGCAGCTTGGCCAGCTCTTCGTTGCTCAGGATCGGGGACGGAATCGTGATCTGATGGCAGCTCTCCGGCTCCGGCCGGAGCAGATTGCGCTCCGGGCCGATCGTGCTCTCGATCGAGGTCACCAACTCTTCGCGGATGGCGTCCAGGGGCGGGTTGGTGACCTGGGCGAAAAGCTGCTTGAAGTAATCGTAGAGCATGCGGGGCCGGTCCGAGAGGACGGCCAGGGAGGTGTCGTTTCCCATGGACCCGACAGGTTCCTCGCCCCGCGTCGCCATGGGCTCCATGATGATCCCGAGGTCCTCGTGCGTGTACCCGAAGACCTGCTGCCGTCGCACAACCGTCTCGTGGTCCGGCGCACGCACGGGGGCGACGGGCAGGTCGTCGATGTGCGTCATGTGCTCCCGCAGCCACTCCCCATAGGGCTTCTCGGACGCGATGGTGCGCTTCAGTTCGGCGTCGTCGATGATCCGGCCCTGCGCGGTATCCACCAGGAGCATGCGCCCCGGGTGGAGCCGCTCCTTCAGGACGATGTCCTCGGGCGGGATGTCCAGCACCCCGACCTCGGAGGCGAGGACCAGCAGATTGTCCTTGGTCACGTAGTAGCGCGACGGCCGCAGGCCGTTCCGGTCCAGGACGGCCCCGATCACCGTCCCGTCGGTGAAGGAAATCGAGGCCGGCCCGTCCCAGGGCTCCATGAGGCAGGAGTGGTACTCGTAGAACGCCTTCTTCTCCGCGCTCATGCCCTCGTGCTTGTTCCAAGCTTCGGGGATGAGCATCATGACCGCGTGCGGCAGGGAGCGGCCGCACATGACCAGCATCTCGAGGGCGTTGTCCAGCATGGCGGAGTCGCTGCCGCCCTCGCGGATGACCGGCAGGAGGTCCCGCAAGCGATCGCCGAAGAGCTCCGACCGGAAGAGCCGCTCACGGGCGCGCATCCAGTTGATGTTCCCGCGCAGCGTGTTGATCTCGCCGTTGTGGGCGAGGTAGCGGAACGGGTGCGCGAGCGACCAGGTGGGGAAGGTGTTGGTGCTGAAGCGCTGATGGACCAGCGCTAGGGCGCTCTCGACGGCGGGGTCGGTGATGTCGGGGAAGTATCCTTCGATCTGATCGGCGGAGAGCATCCCCTTGTAGACGATCGTCCTGCAGGACAGGCTCCCCACGTAGAAGTAGCTCTTCTGCCGGAGCCCGCTCGTGAGCACGCCGTTTTCCACGCGCTTCCGGATCAAGAAGAGCGTCCGCTCGAACTGCGCCGCGTTGCGGATCGCGCCGCCCCGGCCGATGAACACCTGCCGGAAGCTCGGCTCGTTCCGCCTGGCGGTGGCGCCGAGTGCCGTGTTGTCGGTGCGCACATTGCGCCACCCAAGGGGGATCTGCCCCTCTTCGCGGATGATTCGATCGAACAGCGACTGGCAGGCGACGCGCTCGTTGGCGTCGGCCGGAAGGCACACCATGCCCACGCCGTAAGACTCCGGCTCCGGCAGCGCGATACCCAGCCGGGCGCATTCGCGTCGGAAGAAGGCGTCGGGCATCTGGATCAGGATCCCGGCGCCGTCGCCGGTGTTCGCCTCGCACCCGCACGCCCCGCGATGGAGGAGGTTCTTCAGCACCGTCAGCGCTTGGCTGACGATCCGGTGGGATTTCTTGCCCGCGATGTCCACGACGAATCCCACACCGCAACTATCGTGCTCGTAGTCGGGGTCGTACAGCCCCTGCCGCGACGGAAGATCCGGATGTGCCATCCCCCTATCCCTGCCTTCCCTTCGTTGCCACCCATTCTGATTGCGGATTGCGGATTGCGGATATCCCTCCCAAGTTATGCGGAGTGTCCCAGAGTACCCGGGACGCGTCAAGATAAGTCGTGAAGATTTAGAAAGATACTTTACATTAGCTGTTCTTATGTTCTAGAGTGGGCGCGGTTTAAGGTTGGCGATGCGGCGGTTGCGGGTGCAGCGGTTACTGGTGCGGCAGTTGACGGTGCTGCCGTTGCAGGTGCTGCGGTTTGCGGTGGGGCCGTGGCGGTTAGCGGTGCGGCAGCTCGGCGTGCTACAGTGCGGTGGTTCCGGGTGTAGCGGTTCAACCGAGAACCGGGAACACTGAACCGAGAACCTTCAACGGAGACCTTTGAACCGATAAGCCGTTGTCAAAGAATAAGTTGAGCGGAGACATTCGGAAACGGCATAAGGAGCCGTAACGAAATAGAAAGAGATGTATAGGTTATTTCGTAACGGCTCCTAACCGTGGAACCCGAACCGACAACCGTCAAACTGGAGCCCTAACTCATGAACCTCAACACCCTCAAACTCTACTGCGACATCGCCCGGCTCCGGAGTTTTTCGGAGGGCGCCGCGCTCAATCGAGTCTCGCAATCGGCGGCCAGCCAGTCCATCCAGCAGCTGGAGGCCGACCTCGAGGTGCTGCTCATCGATCGGAGCAAGCGACCCTTCATGTTGACGCCGGAAGGACAGCGGTTCTACGAGGGAAGTCGCGACCTGCTGGACGGGTTCGAGAAGCTGCGCGCCTCGGTCGCCTCCTCCCGAACGCAGGTGGTGGGGAACGTGCGGGTCGCCGCCATCTACTCGGTCGGCATCCACATCATGGGAGATCACACCCAGCGGTTCACGTCGTTGTACCCCCAGGCGCGGGTCCGCCTGGAGTACCTGCACCCGGAGAATGTCGTCGAGGCGGTGCTGAGCGACGAGGCGGACCTCGGGATCCTGTCCTACCCGCCCGCCAACCGCTCGCTCACGATTCTCCCGTGGCGATCGGAGACCATGGTCTTCGTCTGCCACCCCAGTCACCGCCTGGCTCGCCGGCGGCTCATCGACCCGGCGGACCTGGACGGAGAAAACTTCGTGGCGTTCGAGGCAAACCTCCGCATCCGAACCGCCATTGACCGATACCTGAAGCGGCACCACGCCCAGCCGAACATCGTTATGGAGTTCGACAACATCGAGACGATCAAGCAGGCCATCTCGGTCGGCGCCGGGGCCAGCCTCCTTCCCCAGCCCACGATCACGAAGGAGGTCGGTGCGCGCCTCCTGGCGGCCATTCCCCTCGCAGGCCACGACCTGGTGCGCCCCTTAGGCATCATCCACCGTCGCGGGAAAACCCTCGCCCCTGCCACCGCGCGCTTCCTCGATCTCCTCCGCAGTACCACGCCCGAGGCCCCCAGAGCCGCTTGACAGGCTACTGCAAAGGTCCCACCTGCGCGGACCCAGCTCCTGGACGGGCACTCCTGGACCTTTTGGAGCAGCTCGAGAGAAGAAGGCCTTGAGTATTTTCGGCGCGTTTTGTGCCTAAATGGTTCGGCTATATTCCGGTTACTCGGACGAAGCCGTCGCTCGCTTCCCCATGCCGATGGTCGTCTCGAAAGCGTACGTGACCGTGGCCATGTAGACCTGATTGACCTCCTCCCGACCGGCAACGAAGTCGAGATTGTTGGTCCACTCCAGACGGCCGGCGAAATTCAGCGATAGCGCCGGCGAGTGCCGATAGGAGACGTCCACGCCCACATATCGTTTCAACTCCTTCGTCGAGAATTCCAGACCCTTCTCCGTCCGGCCGATTCTCGCCATGTCGAACTCTATCCCCACGTCGATTTGCGGGTTGAGCCGTTGGGTGAGCCGGACAAACCAGTCCTCGCCGACGGTTCCCTCGAAATGGGAAATCACCTGGCCCTTGCGCGTATAGCCGTCCTGCCACACGGAATGGGTGAACTGAAATGAGGAAGAGTTGCTGTACTCGAAGCGGAAGGTTGTATCCGGGGACCCGAAGAGGTTGGGGAGAAACAGCCCAACGATCGGCCCCGGCTTTATGGGCCAATAAAACGTCCCGCAGCATGTGTCGTCCCAGCCGAGATCCAGGTAGACTTCGGCGTCCCGAGTGATCGGCACATACTTGCCCACGTTCGCCAAGCGGAGGGATACGTCCAGCTGGAACCGGTTGTCCCCGGCGTACTTGCTCCCCTCCGAGCCCTCCTTATTTCCGTAGAACCACACGCTCGGCCATTCGTACCAGTGGGGTTTCGGCCGCCCATCGCCGTCGAATACGATGGTCCGCGCGAAGCCGATCTCAAGCCAGGGAAACGGCGATAGGTCCAGACGCGCGCCCGTGACCTTGCTGCGCGGGTAAAAGTTGCGCTCCTCTTCCAGTTGCCCGAAGAACAACTCGAACTTCAGGGGTCCGAAGATATCCTTGAAGATCCACGGCAGCGTGACCTGGTTTGCCGTGCGCAAGCGGAGCATGTCCAGCGCCACGGAATTGTTGGAGACGAGCATGGAGCCATGGAAACCGGGCCCCCACCACAGCGGCTCCCGCCCCACGACCAGCTCGACGAAGCCGGCCCGGCCCTTGACGTATCCCTCGATCAGCTGGACTCGGTTCGTATCGTCTCCGACCTGATACTCGGGCTGCACGTAACCGGCCGCGATCCCGCCCGCCTCGAACCACGACGAACTCGTCACACGACCGTTTATTCCCTGATCGAGCCGCTCCCCATTGCTGTTCTCGATGTTCGTCGCGGAGTTCGTGGTGAGCCCGAGCCGGAACTGCAGGTACTCCAAGGGCGTGAACTCCAACGTCCGGGGCGCGTCTTTTTTGATGCCAAACCCGGTCACACCGAGCGCCGAAAGTTCGGGGGCGAACTCGTCGATCAGCGCCACGATGGTGTCCTGCAAGTCCGTGCGGTCCGCGAACGCCGACACCTGATTGGTCTGGATGCGGCGCAGGATGTCCGCCAGGATCAGCGCCATTTCGCGCCGGGACATGGGTTTGGTGTTCATCACCACGCGCCCGGCGAGCCCGGAGAGGGCCAGCCGCTGAAAAGCATCGTAGGTCCAGTCCCAACTCCGGGCAAAGCCCGTCCAGGACTTCAGCGGCACGTCACGGATGCTGACGTTCTGCGCATCGGACGGTGGTGCGACGATGGGAATCAGGATCGCGCAGGCTGCAAACAGGATGGCGGCACGAGGCAGGAAACGTGAAGGAAAACGACGGCGATTATGCAAGGTCATTCACCCGGATGACGATTGGGCAATTCGGCACGTGGCCACGACGGCGACCGGGCCTTCCCTCCGCTTGCTGCTTCCTGCCAGCTGCCCGCTGCAATTGCTTGGCGCTAAGCGCATAGCGCATGGCGTTATGACGCTTCGCCCTCTACGCTATGCTCCTCGCTCTTCGTTCGCTGCCAGCTGCCCGCTGCCAGCTGCCTACTGCTGCCTGCCGCCTGCCGTTCTATCCCCCGCCTCACTTGAGCAACGCCACTATGGTGGCGAAGGGCAGCGCAAAGCCGGTCAGGATCGTGGCGATGTCTCGCAGCACGGGCAAGGTCCGATATTTCGGCTCGGTCGAGAGCGGAACGATGATCGTATCGCCCGCCTCCACGTTGTACACCTTGGGAAAGCTCGAGATCGTGCTCCCGTCCGGCTTCAGGATGTACATCTGGTCCAGATCGGCCTCGCGCGTGGCCCCACCCGCCTGCGCGATATAGAAATCCGGGCGCTCTGCGGCGCCCGTGTGCAGCAATGCGGTGCTGTTCCGGACCGCGCCCAAGACAAGGACGGACCTCGGCTGGGGTGGAATATACAGGGTATCCCCGTCCTCCAGCTCGATGTCCCACGCTCTCTCTTTGACCACGGCGTCATCCAGCCGGATCGCCATCCGCCCCAACGTCACGGCCGACGCCAATGCTCGGAGGAGCTCTCGCCGCTGGGTGAGGACCGTCGCCTGCGCCGAGGCAACCTCGGCCTTATTGTCGCTGGTGAGTTGGCTGGCGCCGGCCGTGACCGCCGAGGTTTCGGCAAGCAGGCTTTGCTCTTGCGTTCGGACGAATTTCTCGATCTGCTCCTGCTCTGCAATACGGATTGCGCGGCGAGTGAAGACCGCGCCCTTGGGAAACGCGCTCGGCTCCAGGCCGCCGGCCCGCTCGATCAGGCTGCTCAGGCGCTCGCCGCGCGTGATCGCATACTGGCCCGGTCGCTTCACCATCCCGGCCACCACGACTTCTTCGATCGGCCGCATCTGACTCCGCACCACCACGCGGTCCAAAGGTTTCAGCTCGATATTGGCCTCCGGCTTCCCGGCCCAGGCGTCCCGGATGCTGAACGGAATGACCTCGGTGCCCAGGTCCTCGCGCACCCGAACAACTTCCGCGCGGTCCAGGTAGGCATCGGGCAGCAGCTCGTCCCTCACCAGCAGGTCCGCAACGCGCATGCCGGGCCGCAGGGCGTAACGGCCGGGCCGCTTCACGAGGCCCTCGACCGAGGCCGCGTTGTAGATCCGAAGATCCACCGGGAACACCCGGACCAGATCCCCGTTCGTCAGCACCGGGTTGTTCTCCTCCTGCCCTCGCCGATAGAAGCCGAGCAGGTCGAAGTCCAGCACAACGCGGTCCCGGTTAGCCTGAAAGCGCTCGATCTGCACCCGCTCCAGAAACCCGCGCGGCGTCACCCCGCCGGCCAGCGTCAGGAGATCGGCCACCCGCGTTTCCGCCTTCAGCTCGTAGATGGCCGGTTGGTTCACGCGGCCGACCAGGGCCACCACCGGCCCGATCTGGGGCACGAACACCGTGTCACCCGATTCCAACCGCACGTCACCTTTCTTATTGCCCCGGAGCAGGAAATCGTAGAAGTCGACTTCGGACTCCATGCGGTCGTTCCGCAGGAGCTGGATACGCCGCAGCGTCCCATTTTTCGAGGGGCCGCCTGCCGCAAAGAGCGCGTTTGTGATCGTGGAGAGCGGACTCAGCGTATACGAGCCCGGGCGGATCACCGACCCCACGACGAAGACGCGGATGCTGCGGAGGCGCCCCAGCGTCACGCTGACTCGAAACCCCGTGTACACCTTTCCGAGCTGTTCGCGGATGAGCTGCTCCGCTTTGTCGAACGTGAGGCCCCACACCTTCAGTGTGCCGACCCGCGGAACGAAGATCTCCCCATTGCGATTCACCGTGTCGCTGAAGACACTTTCGACCAAACCCCACACGTAGATGGTCAGCGAGTCACCGGGCCCCAGAACATAGTCCGGGCCGACGGCCACGTCCTCGACGGGCGCAAAAGTGGCGGCGGGGGCGCGGAACACCCCATACCCGAACTGCCGCAATCGCCGCTCCTCGGGAGGCGCGCCTGGTTCGGCCGATTCTGCGTAGTCGCTTTCGATGGCCGACAGCGGCTCCTCCTGTCCCGGAACCATCTGGGCCCGCGGCGCCGGAACGCAGTCAATTCCTGGATATCCCGGTGCCGCGAATCGTTCTCGTGCGCCTGCCGGCGCTCCCCTGGTCGGCCTCGGGGCGGCAGGGGGCAGCTCGGCCTGCCTCTGTACCGCAGCCTCCGGAGGTGTTCCCTGCGCTGGGGCGGGGGTTCCCTCTGGCGCGGCGAGGCTCATCTCTCCCGGCTGTTCCGGCGGAACAGGCATGTAACCTGGCGGGCAGGGGAACGACGAGATCTCCGCCGACGAGGGCGGCGTCCTCGGCGCTTGTGGCCTGGTAAACTGAGGTTGCGTCGTCGGCCGGGTCGGCACAGGAATCGTTGCGGGTTGACCTGGCGAGGGGGCCGCACCCGGAGTTGCGGGTGTGGGTGCCGTCGGGCTTTGTTGCGCGAAGGCAATCGGCGCCCACAGCTCAAGCGCGAGCGCCGCAACCAGGACGAGCGCGACAGACGAGCGACCCATGCTGCTGTGCGGTGTCAGGCGCATCAGGAAATCCCCCAATGGGATCACAACGCGTTCTCGACCACTCACGGACACTTGCGGGAGAAAAGCAGACGCAGTGTCGCAAAGAACCAAAGCTGCGTCAAGATGTCTTGTCGTGGGGGGTCGCGGCGCGCGCTGCCCTTCCTTGCTCTACTTCGTACG
>Ga0316617_100000387_pt1 | contig 11356 bp, 10 predicted proteins | sample OWC_Aug_M1_C1_D2_FD_207801 | JGI IMG/M metagenome (GOLD analysis project Ga0316617, IMG submission 207801) | Wetland soil microbial communities from Old Woman Creek delta, Ohio, United States - OWC_Aug_M1_C1_D2_B | ecosystem: Environmental > Terrestrial > Soil > Wetlands | place: USA: Ohio... | reverse complement strand
CGATGATGGCATTGACAACGTACCCGTCCCGGAAAGTCTCCATCGGCGGCCGTCCCGTCTCCCACGCGTCGAGCATGTCCCGGAACATGTGGACATACCCGAGCTCGTGCACCTCGTCGCCGACGGGGAAGAGCCAGCCCTTCCGCCCTTCGGCCTTCTCCGCGACATAGCCGCTTTCGCCAGCGGCCGTGAACATCTCGAAACCCGTGCGCAGGAAGTGGTCGAGGCGGATCGTCCCCTCGGTGCCGCTGACCTCGTCCCGCAGGTCCATCCCGCCGCGGAAGGTCCAGCTGACCTCGAACTGGCTGACCGCGCCGCCCTCGTACTCGACGAGCCCGATGGCGTGGTCCTCGGCCTCGATCGGGTGGACCTGGGTGGCGCCCCAGCAGAAGGCCCGGAGCGGCCGCTTCTCTTTGCCGATGAAATTCCGTCCGATCTCGATGCAGTGACAGCCCATATCGACGACCTCGCCGCCGCCCGACTGCTCCGGTTCCCAGAACCAGGCGCTGTGGGGCCCGGGATGCGTCTCGCGGGAACGCGTCCAAAGGATCCGGCCCATCGCGCCCTGGCGCGTCGACGCGAGCGCTTTGAGCGTCTTCGGCGTGTACACGAGGTCCTCGAGGTAGCCGGCGAAGACACCGGCCTTCTCGACGGCGCGGAGCATCGCGAGCGCCTCGGCGGCCGTCCGGCCGAGCGGCTTGGTGCACAGCACCGCTTTTCCGGCCTCGGCCGCCAGTCGAACGGCTTCCTCGTGGATGTTGTTCGGGATGCCCACGACCACGATCTCGGATCCGGGGTCCCGCACGGCCTTCTTGAGATCATTACTCCAGCGGGGGATGCCCCGCTCCTTCGCGAACTCCCGCGCCCGTTCCGCCGATCTCGAATAGACGTTGACGATCTGATCACGGCTCCTCGATCCCTGAAGAGCCTGCGCATAAAACGTTCCTATGAGACCCGTCCCGAGCATGGTCAGCTTCGCCATGGCCGTTCCTTTCAAACTTCGACATCGATTTCCCAAAATATCAGGTTTGCCACGTTCAGGGCAAGTGTCGTCGCGGCGGCTCCGGATGCCTGGGTCAATGAGAGGGTATTGCTGCTCGGAACCGCGGAGAAGAGGGCTCAAAAAGCCTTCGGGACAAAAAAAAATCATCTGGCGAAAGTGTTCAGAAAATATACAGATTAGCCAACTGCGGTGATGATAAGTACTTGACAAAGAGGATTGAATCCCGTATTTATTTACCAGGTTTCAGAGGAAGAAATGAAGGGTTTACTTTTCGTGTTCTCCGGAGGAGGTGAAATTCAGGGGCTTTTCCGCTTATCGGGAATTGGGATTTTAGGACCTATTCAATCCAAACAGGAGGAAAGTCATGCTTAAAGGATCCAAGAACGTTCTCAAGTTGGTCGCTTTCTTATTCATGGCCGGCTGTCTGCTGGGCCTGGCCGCCCAGCCTCTTTCGGCCCAGGTGACCATTCCGTCCGGCTCGACGATCACCTCGGCCGTTTTCTCCATCTATGTGTATTCGCCGACCGGGCGGCCGGTGACGGCCCATCGTATCACCACCGAATGGGGCGAAACGACCGTCACCTATAACAGCTTCAACAACAGCTATGATCCGGCCGTCCTGGGCGGGTTCGTCGCGGACGCTATCGGATGGAAGAGCGTTGATATCACTTTCTTGGTTCAGGCTTGGGCGGCCGGGCTGTATCCGAACTTCGGGATCGCCTTGGTCGAGGCTCAGCAGTGGGTCGATAGCGCGTTCACGAACTATTACAGCAGCGATTTCCCTTATGACCCGACCCTTCGACCCAAGCTCGTCATTGGCTATATCCCTCCCGGCGGGGCCCCGACTTCCGTGACCATCCAGCGTCCGGGAGCCGAAGCGGTCCAAGTCCTCGATACGTTCGTCAACGCGCTCCCGCCGACGGACGTGAATTTGAACTACGGAACGGAATGGAATCTCCTGACCCGTTTTTATGGCGACTACACGAAATACAGCCTGGTCCGGTTCATCTATACGTTCGAGCCGCCGACGTACTGTCCGGGCACCGGCACACCCGGATACTGGATGAACCACCCCGAGGCCTGGCCCGCGGACTACGACAGCATCATCATCGGTGGTTTGTCTTATACGAAACAGCAGGCTATCGATCTAATGAAGATGTCTGTCGCCGGCGATAAGACCTATACGATGTTCGCCGCCTTGGTCGCGGCCAGGCTCAACGCGGGGATCGGTTGCCCGACCGTCTGTCCGGGCGGCATCAACATCGGAGCTACGATCGCCGCCGCTGACGCCTGGATGTGGCTCTATCCCGTCGGAAGCGGGGTGGAAGCCGGCGGAAAGAATTCTCCTTGGCGGACGGGAGAGCCGCTCTATTTCCTGCTTGACCAGTACAACAACGGCCTGCTCTGCGTGCCGCATCGCGACTGATCTGAGTTGAATCTCGGCGCGCCAAGGGGGCGTTGAATACGTCCCCTTGGCGCGTTTTTTTTGGCTAGGTCGTCGCCAACCCGGTTTCCCTCCCCACGCAAGGACTCCACATTGAGCCCGTGGCCGACGAGCAGGAACCTCTCCGGGGCCCCCGCCTAGAGCGGCGCGGACTCGATGGTCCTCATCTTGACCGACAGCTGGTCCTCGTTGACGCTCACCGTATAGAGCGCGTCCAAGAGCTCCTCGCTCACGTACGTCCCCGCGTACTCCCCGAGCTCGGCCGCCCCAAGCGCCTTGACCGGCGCCGGGTGAAGAGGGCATTTATTGGAATGCGTGTCCATCGGACCTTCTGAACTGGCTGGGACAAGGCCCGCCTATTTGGGGAACAGCCTGCCGCTCACCTCCCGCTGACATTCAGGGCACATGATCAGAGCCATCGGGCACTTCCAGGAGAGGGTCAACCCCCCTGATCTTCGAATAATGCAGATTCGGCCCCATCTTCCTCAACGCGGGATAAATCACAAGGGGCGGGCGACGACGATGCCCAGCGAGCCGGTCGCGACATTGTATCGAGAGACCTCGACGAATCCGTTCCCGCTCAGAAACGCTCGCAGCCCTCCCGCCTTCAGGAACTCCCTCCCGTTCTGATAATGTTCGCCGCGGGCCAGTCGTTCGACCGCACGCACGAAGAGCATCCCCACCTTCGACCCGGCGTTCCAGGGATTCTCGAAATCGACCGCGATGAGCTTTCCCCCTGAACCCAGCACCCTCCGGGCCTCTGTCAGGATGCCGCTCCGGACCTCCGGGCTCTTGTCATGGAGGCCAAAGGATATGGTGACCGCACGGACGGAACCGTTCTTGAACGGCATCCGGGCGGCATCGCCGCACAAGAAGGGCACGGCCGGCGCCCGCGCCGCGGCGTACCGGACGAAGCCGAAGCTCAAGTCCAAGCCGAAAACGGGTCGTCCCGCGATACTCCTGAACTGGTCGCCCGTCCCACAGCAGACGTCGAGCCAAGGATAGAGGCCCTCATCCTCGATGGTCCGTGCGACGCGTTCCCTCAGCCCTCTGAACATCCGGCCGAACGCCAGATCGTAGGACAGGCCGGGCAAGTACCAGTAGCCTTTTCGGCGGCGAAGGTCCATAGGTCGTATTGTAATGGGTCCAAGGGCCAAACCCAAGAGAAAGACGAGTACGCGGAAGGGAGAGCCGGCCCGTAAGTCATTGATTCATAAGGTCAAAAAAAGAATCTGCTATAATACGGGTTGTCCGACTAAATTTTTGAAGGGAAGGCGCGAGGATGAAGAGACGGGATTTCGTCAAGCTGACCGTGGCCGGAGCGGCGGCGTTGCCGTTCGCGGGCTGCGAGCATACCACCGGACCCGAACCGCCGCCACCGGTCGAGGGCGCGAGCCCGCTTTTCCGCGTCAGCGCCATCCCGGCCAACCCTTTTACCTCCGGAAACCATCACTCCGGCGTGGACACCCTGCTGAAGCTGATGGGCCAGAGCGGGCTCAAGTTCTACCGGACCTCCGTCGCGGGCACGGAGAACGGGACGAACGGCCTCGTCGCTGCCGACGACGTCGTCCTGATCAAGGTCAACGCCCAATGGAAGTACCGCGGCTGCACCAACAGCGACGTCGTCCGGGGCCTTATCCAGCGCGTCCTCGAGCATCCCCAGGGCTTCACCGGCGAGGTCGTCATCGTCGAGAACGGCCAGGGCCGCGGCAGTCTCGCCTGCGACACCTCGAGCTCCTACGGCGGGAACACCGAGGTCCATGCCAACGCCCAGGACGAGAGCCATTCGTTCCTCTGGCTCGTCAACAGCCTTTTCAATGACCCCCGCGTGTCCGCGTTCCTATTGGATCCCGTGCGCGGGAATTTCATCGGTGCGAACGAGCACGTAGCCAATGGCTACCGGCGGTACGAGAACGTCTCCTATCCCTGCTTCACGACGGCCGGAGGGCGCCGGGTCGAGCTTCGGGAGGGGGTCTGGAACGGCGCGTCATTCGGCTCGAACCTGAAGCTCATCAACGTCCCGGTCCTCAAACATCACGACACGGGCGGGTCCGAGATCACCGGAGCGCTCAAGCACATGTACGGCCTCGTCTCGATGTCGGACGGGCAATCGGGGTTCCGGCACTACGGCGGCCTCGGCGAGACCTGCGGCAAGATGATGGTCTCCGTCCACACGCCCGTCCTCAACATCATGGACGCGATCTGGGTGTCGCAGAGCGCCTTGACCGGCTATCCGGCCTCGGCCACCCACCGGGCCGATACGATCGTGGCCGGTCAGGACCCGGTCGCCCTCGATTATTGGGCGGCGAAGAACATCCTCTATCCCATCGACAACAACGACCGGCATCACCCGGGCTATGCCGCGATCAACGCCTGGCTCACCGCCGCCCGGGACGTCATCAACGACCGCGGCGGCTTCGCCCAGACGGCCCGCGGCATCGCCGTGGAGCACCCGACGCTCGATGAATCGGAGATGACGCTTCACTCGGCCGCGGCCGGCTCGCTTTGAATAGGGGAAGATTCGCGGCCTGACCCCGTCTAAAGGGATGCGGAGGAACCGGAGATGAAGCTCGATATCGACCCGAAAAAGGCCCTGTCCATCAGCCTGACCGCCCTGTATCTCCTGTTCGCCGTGTGGCTCGTCCTGCCGTTCGTCGGGAGGAACCCCGGCGGCGCGTCGCCCTACCGGTTGTTCATTGGCCTGTTGCTCATGCTCGTCTTCGTTGGCAAATCCCTCTGGGACGTGCTCGCCCCTCAAGGGCTGGCTAAGAAGGTCTCGAACGTCAAGGCCTTAGCCCTAGTGGCCCTGGCCATTTTCGTCACGGGCTTTATCATCTTCACGGTGGCCAAGGCCGTCGACGGCTACCTGAACGCCGCCTACGAGACGGATAAGTCCAACTACACGACGAATAACAACCTGCCCTGAAATCGGGGACACAATACCTATTCACCCAATTTAGCCACCAACTGGCCGGGGACGACAGGGGGCCTCCCTCGAGTCCTCGGGTCCCCGAGGGCTTAAGAAAAGGTTCCTCTCCCGATTCCGGGAAGTTCCTCTCTCCGGCTGTGCTCGGGATATGCCTCTAGCTCCCCGGCCATCCGACGGAAGCGAACGCAAGTGAGCGGACGGCAGAAGTTCGGCGGAGATACACGGAGCCGGACTTCTGCGAAATATCGTGAATAAGTGCTTTCTTTAATTTCTTCCCAGCACCGCCCCTCCGGGTCGCTCCGGGGCGGCGCTGATGGTCGCTTCGAAGACTCCGCTCCCTGCCGTACATCCCTCGCCGCCTCGAGAGGATTCCCGGAAATGGGAGAAGAACCTAAGAAAATGGGTGAATAGGTATTGTGTCCCCGATTTAGCGAAGCGAGGCCTTGGTGAACACGTAGTCGGGGATCGCGGCGTTGAACTCGATCGACTCGAGGACGAACTCGGTCCCTTCGCCCTCCTTCAAAGCGTCCTTGAAGACGATCCGCGTCGGCACCCAGCGCCCGCCCTGCCGCCCGACCGCCTTGACATCGGTCGTCTTGAGGAGCTTGCCGCTCTTGGCGAAGCGCTCCTCGCGCAGGACCACGTATCTTTCCCTGTCGACCCAGATCCTTCGCTTGAAATAGGCGATCTCGCCTTCGCGCGCGGCGAGATCGAGGACCCAGCAGGCTCGCCCGTCGCGCTCCTCCTCGCCGCCGACCGTCGCCGTGTAGAGGTTCGATAACCGCGGGTCCTCCATCATGTCCTCGTAGGACAGGTCCGAGCCCATGACCGACTGCCGGAGCATGTGCCCGGCGATGAGGATGGTCCGGTCGGAGGCCGGCGAATATGTCCAGAGCTGGTCCTCTAGCTTGAGCATCTTGGTGCCCTTCTCGCGCGGCGGGTCGAGGTATTCGGTGAAGGACTTCGTCCGGCCCCTGACCCACGACCTGGCCCGGATGCTGCGCGAGCCGCGCCGGCCGTGGATGATCATCTCGCTCGTCATGATCTTGTTGTCCGAGCCCATGTTGTCGTCGACGCGCGTGAGGATGGCTTCTCCGCTGGGAGCTTGCGCGGCCATTGCCGGGACTGGAGCGCGGAGCCTAGCGCCGGCGACAAGCCATAAAGTTAGCAACATTAAGAAAAATAAATATTTATGAACTCTTCGATCAAGCAGCTTCAAGTCTATGGCGCTCATCCTTCGAACTCCTTCGCCAGCTGGGCCGTCTGCCGCTTGTAGATGCCGATGCCGCTCACGGCCCTCCCCAGGAACGTCGCCGCGAGCCCCGGCACGAAGCCGATGACGTAGCTCAGGGGCGTCACTCTTGCCCTTATCGTGTCGGACATGACGATCGAGGCGTTCTGCATCATCGAGCCGATATTGATGCCCTTGTTCTGAAGATAATAACAAAAAGCCAGCCCGAGCGCCGTCCCGGCCGCCGAACCGACGACGCCGATGGCCAGCCCCTCGGCGATGAGCGACCGGTAGAGCCGGCCCTTGTCCTCGCCGAGGGCCAAGCGGATGCCGAACTCGCCGTACCGCCGCAGGCTGCCCATGAGCCCGGCGTTCCAGAGCACGATGGACATGATCAGGATGAAGGCGGCGAACATGAGCGAGTAGACCGAGGTGACGAGGTCGATCATCGAGCCCAGACCGCTCTGGCTGCGGAGGGGGACCATCTCCGGCCCGAAATCCCCCGTCTCTCCTCCGTGCGCGGCGTTGAACGCGCCCGCCAGGGCCACGGCCTCCTTATCGCGGTAGAACCCGTCGCGGAAGAAGCCGAGGATCTCGCCGGCCGAGTCCTCCATGTCCAGCGCGTCCTGGATGTCGGCGATGTCGGCGACGACGGCGCCCCGGTCGAGGGCGGAGATGCCGAAGCGCACCGTGCCTGAGACGGTGAAATTGTGGACGGCCATGCCGCCGTACATGGTCGCGCCGATGAGGGTGGCCGTCGCGCCCGGTCCGATGCCGAGGCGCGTCGCGAATGCGTCGCTGACGACGATCTCGCCGGGCCGCTCGGGCAGGCGCCCCCTGACGACCGCCTTGTCGAGCTTGAGCAGGCGCCGCTCGGGGCTCCCGGGCGAGCGCAGGTCGACGGCCATCCCCGCCGCCGGCCCCTGGGCCCGGGTCTCGCCCTGCTCGTCGGGGATGTCGATGAGCCCGCCGAACTTGATGCGGGGCGTCCACTCGAGCTCGGGGTGATCGCGGCGCAGCTCGGCGAGCAGGGCCGCGGCGCCGGTGTAGGCCAGGTCGTTCGGGATCTGGTCGGCCTCGGCGGCGTAGGCGCGCGACATGACCTTGACGTGCCCGGACTCGAAGCTGGCGCTCGACTCGATCATGCCCCCCATGACCCCCTGGATCCAGCCGTAGCCGATGACGGTCAGCATGGATCCGATGAGGACCGTGAGGAAAGGCAGGAGGCTGCGGGCGCGGTCGCGGAAAAGGCCCTTGAGCAGGAAGCGGATCATGTGAGCCGCCCCCTCAGCGCGTCGGTCGGCTTGAGCTTGGCGATGCGGCGCGTCGGCAGGAACGAGACGACGGTCGTGACCAGGAGGACGAGGACGGTCGTCCCGGCGACGAGCCCGGCGCTGTAGGTGGGGAAGAGCTTGTCCCCGATGGCGAAGCCGTAGCTGTCGACGTCGCCGGGCATGGCCCAGCCGGTCTTGGCGATCCAGGCGAGAAGCGGGATGCCGTAGGCGGCGGCGACCAGGGCGGCCAGGACGCCGTGGAAGAAGCCTTCGAGGGTGAACAGTCCGATGACCTTGCCGCGGGTGAAGCCCAGGGCCATAAGCGTGCCCATCTCGCGGCGGCGGTGGAAGATCGAGAGGACCTGGGTATCGAAGATGGCCAGCATGGCCAGGAGGAGCAGGATGGTGTAGAGGATGGAGCTGCCGACGGTCTTGGCGGCGACCATGGACTTGAGGTCGGCGAGGAAGTAGTCCGGGCCGCGGAAGACCCAGCTGGAAAGCTCGGGCGGCGGCGTGCCTTGGGCCAAGACGGCGATCGTGGCCTCGCCGGGCATCCCGGTCAGCTCGCGGAGGAGAGATAGGGGGACCCAGATCTGGCCGATGTCGACCGTCTGGACCGAGGTCGAGAAGATCTCGACTACGCGAGCCTCGCGGGCGTCGAACGTACCGTGAGAGTCGCGCCACTGCAGGCTGAACGTATCGCCCTTCTTGAGGCCGGTCGTCTTGGCCATCCGGGAGCCGATGAGGGCCGGGATCTCGTCGGGTGTCGGGGGCGCGGTTGACGCGGCCGACGCGGCCGAAGGGATTGCGCCGCTCAGCAACGCCGTCGGGACGTCGATGACGCGCTGGCCGGGGTCGATGCCCTTGATCCGGACCGTGAAGAGGCGTCCTTCGGGGTAGATCGTGCCCTGGATGATGAGGATGGGCGCGGCTTTCCCGGCCGCGGCCAAGTCGGCGAGCGGCGCCGGCACCAGCCCGTGGGCGTCGGTGAGCGTCAGCGGGTCGTAGGGATCGTACGCCGGATGCTGGACATGGCCGCCGGCGACTTCGGTCGCGATCATGGCCCGCTCGGCCTGCCGGTTCATGCCTTCGATGAGGCCCCGGACGAAGATGATGAGGACGAACGAGAGCGACAGGACGAAGACGTTGAGCCAGGTCCGGAGGCCCGCGCCCAGGAGGTTCTTGAAGGCGAGCTTGGGGAGGGTCATGCCCGCTCTCCCGGCTCGTCGGCGGCGACGCGGCCGTCGACGAGGGTGATCTTGCGCCGCAGGTGCTGGATGACCTTGGGGTCGTGGGTGGCGAAGATAAAGGTCGTGCCGAGGTCACGGTTGATCTTTTCCATGGTGTGGAGGATGCCGTGGGAGTTCTCGGCGTCGAGGTTGGCCGTGGGCTCGTCGGCAAGGATGATGCCGGGCTCCTTGACCACCGCCCGGGCGATGGCCACGCGCTGGGATTGGCCGCCGGAGAGCTGGGCCGGCTTGGACTTGGCCCTGTCGGCAAGATGGACCCAATCGAGCGCGGCCATGACCTTGCGGCGGCGGACCGCGGGCGGGTCGCCGAGGAGGAGTAGCGCGAACTCGACGTTCTCGTAAACCGTGTAGACGGGGAGCAGGTTGAAGGTCTGGAAGATGAAGCCGATGTGATGGTTGCGGAGGCGCGCGGCCTGTTTGTGGGTAAGCGACTCGACGGCCTGGCCCATGACCACGGCGCTGCCCGAGGACGGGGCGTCGAGCGAGCCGACGATATTGAGGAGGGTCGTTTTGCCGGAGCCGGAGGGGCCGACGAGGCCGGCGAACTCGCCCTTGGCGAAGGAGAGGGTGACGCCGGCCAGGGCTTCGATCTTGTGCTGGCCCATGGGGTAGATCTTCTTCAGGTCCTTGGTGACGATGAGGGGCGCGGCGGGCGGCGTGTCGTTCATGGCGGCCTCGTTCATGTTCAGAAATAGTAGCCGATGACGAGCTCGAGGCCCGTCCCGGCGAGCGTGCCCGAGCCCGGCAAGCCCTGGAAAACGAGGAGCTCGGCCGGGTTCCAGTAGACGATGGCGCTCATCGTGAGCGCGTCGGTCGTGTGCTTCCAGCTCACGAAGCGATAGGTGTCGCGGCGGTCCCAGTCGTAAAAGAAGATCCCGGAGATCTCGTCGCGGAGGCCCAGGGGATAACGGAGGAGAAGGCCGGTGAAGGAGAACCCGAAGCCCGGAGTGAACGCGCCCGTCGATGATGCGATGCGGAAGTGCTCGGCCACGGCCGTGAGGCCGCGCCCGATGCCGAAGGTGTAGTCGAGGCCGACTGTGTAGGCGCGCTGGTAGGGGGCCTTGATCAGGCCGGTGCGCTCGTGGACGAGGGCGGCCTCGAACGAGAGGCCGACGCCGATGTCCCACTTGCCGTCCAGGCCGAAGCGGTCCTCCTGGGGATCGTAGACGGGCGTGAAGCTGTCGTAATCGGTCTTGCGGTGGTGGTAGGTCGCGGCGATCTCGCCTTTGAAGAGAGGGAGTTGGATGCGGCCGCCGAACTCGGGCGTCCGGGCGGCGGACGGGGCGATGTCCCAGCCGCGGCGCTCGTCGTTGCCGATGAGGCCCCAGGCCCAGACGTTGGCGTTGCTCGGGGCGTAATAGCGGAGAAGCAGGGCGTAGACGCCGTCGGTGAGCTGGAGGGGATCGCGGGGATCGAGGCCGTCGAACCACATGAGGGGGCGGAAGAGCGTCGCCGAGCCGAAGCTGAGCTTCTGGAGGCCGACGCGGGCCTCGAAGCGCGAGGTCGAGAGGCGGAGCCAGGCGCGGTAGGGCTTGAGGGCGCCATCGGTCGCGGCGGACGCGCCGCGGGGGAAGGCGAGCGAGCCGTAGGCGTTGGCCGAGGCCTCGCCGTCGAAGGTCCAAGCGCGGCCTGCAGGAAGCGTGAACCTGAGCTCGGGGATGGCGCGCAGCGAAAAGAGCGGTTCGACGGCCGTGTCGAGGCGGGAGAGGGCGGCGCCGGCGATCATTCCGCCGAGGGATAAGGAAGACTTGGCCGGCCCGTCAGCCGTTTGGGCCGAGGAAGCGAGGGGATAGGTCGAGGCCAGAACGAGAGCGAATAGCGGGAGCACAGGGCGGATGCGCATGGATGCGGGCCTTGATCGCCTGTGGATCCATTCTTCCACAGCCCCCCGCCCGAGTCAATTTAGGGGGGCAACTTCATGGGGACATGCACCGGGTACGTGTCCCCATAAAAACTCTATCGGCGCCGGGCTTGAGCCCTCAAACAGAGTAAAGCACGCCGAGAGCCGTCGCGGCCCTTTTGAGAGGTAGATCTCGGGTCAAAATTGGCAGGTCGTAAATACGCGCCGACGCCAGGAGATGCACATCGATGAATCCGAGTCCGGTCCCCATCAAACGGCGCGCCGCGATCAAGCTCATGACTTCCCCGAACGTGGCCACACCGATCTGAGGAAGCTCGCCAAGGCTCCTGAGAGTGTCGGCGCGGTTGGGCAGACGGCCGCAGGC
>Ga0316617_100000386_pt1 | contig 11361 bp, 13 predicted proteins | sample OWC_Aug_M1_C1_D2_FD_207801 | JGI IMG/M metagenome (GOLD analysis project Ga0316617, IMG submission 207801) | Wetland soil microbial communities from Old Woman Creek delta, Ohio, United States - OWC_Aug_M1_C1_D2_B | ecosystem: Environmental > Terrestrial > Soil > Wetlands | place: USA: Ohio... | reverse complement strand
CCGGGACTGTGCCGACGATCGCGTGCGGGCAGGCCGACATCCCCAGCCGCCCGGCCTCGGCCCGCGCGCTTCTGACCAGGCTGCCCCAGGTCCTGGGGTGAGGTAGCGGAAGACCGGTCGATCCCGAGGTGAACAGGCAGGCGGCGACACGGTCGGCGGGGATCTCCGGGATTTCGCGCACTTTTTCCGGGTCGACCGCGGAAAGCTCGGGGAAATCGAGGCGCGGCAGATCGCTGCTGTCGAAATCGCCATCGCACAGGCAGAAGACGTCCGGAAACGCGGCCAGCACCTGACGCAGCGTTTCCACCGATTGGGCGGCGGGTTGCAGACTGGTCCTGCCGCTGATCAGCCCGGCCGCCAGCCCCACCGTGAAGCGGTAGCGGTCCTGGCAGACATTGAGGAAGTTGCGGCCGGCCGGCAGTTGCGCCGCCAGCGACGCCGCGTCGGCGAGGAATTCGCGCACGCGGACCGGACCCGACGGCCGCCAGGCAAGAACATCGTCGAGGCTGGCGTGCCCGAGCAGCGGCACCGAACTCATGGGTGGTTGGTCAGCGTATCGGAGCGCCGCTGCATTGCCGCCCGGTAGCCGCGAATGGTGTCGGCGACACTGGAGCGGTCGCCCGGTGCCAGGAGGCGACAGCGGAAAAAGTACTCGACGGCGAACATCAGCAGGATCAGCGGCGCTGTCAGCAGATTGGCGAAAAGCGACCAGACAACAGGCGGGGCCAGCCAGAACAGCAAGGTCGACAGCAGCGCCGTGGCGAGGAAGAAAACGGTCCAGGCGATCGTCACCTGCCGGGTGTACCGTGCCTTGGCGGCGGAGATGACGCCGGAATGCGCTTTCCGCGAGAACTGCGTGACCAGGGCTTCGCCCGGGCCGAACAGGCTGCGCCCGAAGAGAACGGCGAGGGCCAGGTTGGTACCGAGATGCTGGAAGTAATAGAGCAAGGCAACGTTCTGGCGCAGCGCCGGCCACAGCCAGGCAAGCAGGCCGAGTACGGCGAGACCGCCGCCGGCGATCCACAACAGGTTGCCGACGCGCCACAGCAGCATGACGACGATGGCGACGACCGGCAAGGTCGCCAGCGCGGCGGCGAAATCGGGATTGCCCTCCCCGGCGCTACCCTGATGGGCCAGCCAGGCCCATGCCGCCACCAGGGCGAACAGGGCGAGGCCGCGCAGCAGGTTGGCCGGGGTCATGATCACTTGCTGCGCTGGGCGGCGATGTGCGAAGCCAGGGTGCGCAGCGAGGAAAAGATGCGCACGTTGTCCTCGTTGTCCGAGCGCAACTGGAAACCGTAGCGCTTGGAAATGACCAGCGCGATCTCGAGCACGTCGATCGAGTCGAGTCCCAGGCCTTCGCCGAACAGCGGCGCATCGGGCTCGATTTCGCCTGGCGCCACTTCCAGGTTGAGGGCGGCAACGATCAGTTCGGCGACCTCGGGAAGGAGGGCGTCGACGGTTTCCCGGGCGATTTCTTGTGACATGGGGCGATTCCTTGATTCGATCAGGCAACGGCGCGGAAGGCGAGCACCGCGTTGCTGCCGCCAAAGGCGAATGAGTTGGACAGGGCCGCCCGCAGGGTCTGGCCACGGCGGACGGTGACGACGTGGTCGACACCGGCACAGGCGGGGTCGAGGTCGGCGAGGTGGGCCGTCGGCGGCAACGCCTGTTCGCGCAGGGCGAGCACGGTGACGATGGCTTCGACAGCCCCGGCGGCACCGAGCTGGTGACCGTGCATCGACTTGGTCGCGCTGACCGGCAACCGCGCGGCGCGTTCGCCGAAGACGGCACGCAGTGCCGCCACCTCCACCGGATCGCCTTCGGCAGTCGCCGTGCCGTGCGCGTTGATGTAGTCGATGTCGCCGGAAGTCAGCCCGGCATCGGCCAGCGCGGCCTCCAGCGCACGCACCTGCCCGGCCGCTTCGGGCCGCACCAGGTGACTGTGGTCGCAGCTCGTGCCGTAACCGAGCATCTCGCCGTGGATGCGGGCGCCGCGGGCAACGGCGTGCTCCCAGTCCTCGAGCACCAGCGCCGCCCCGCCCTCGCCGAGGACAAGCCCGCTGCGGTCGACGCTGAACGGGCGGCAGGATTGCGGCGCGGTGTTCTCGTCGCCACTGGCGAGGACGCGCAAGGCTTCCCACGCCCGGGCCACGGCGTAAGCCTGCGGCGCATCCGAGCCGCCGCTCACCATGACCGGCGCCTCGCCGCTACGCACACGGCGAAAGGCTTCGCCGATGGCGATGGCGGAGGAGGCGCAGGCGACCGTATGGGTCATGCTGACGCCCCCCAGCCCGAACTGGATCGAGATATGGGCATTCGCCGCGTTGTTCAGGCCCTGGATCAGCGAGAGCGGTGACAGGCGCTCGCGGCCGCGTTGCCAGAGATCCCGGTAACCCTTCTCGTAGGCAAGCGTGCCACCCAGCGCGGTGCCCCACGCCACCCCCCAGCTTTCCCGATCAGGCACCGCCTCCTTGCGCGGGAAGCCGGCATCGTCCCAGGCCGCGAAGGCTGCGGCGACGCCAAGCTGGGCGAAGCGGTCCAGCGTCCCCGCCAGCGCGCGACCGAGCATGGCATCGGCCGAAAAACCGGCGCAACTGACAAAGGGCATGGCCAGCGGCCGGGGAACGTCGTCGGTCCGCAGAAAGCGGATCGCCGATTCCCCGGCCAGCAGACGGGCAAAGAAGTCGGCCGGATCGCCGCCATAGGGGCTGACCAGACCAAGGCCGGTCACCGCAACTCGCCGCCGGGTCATCCTGTCAGCCCTGCTCGCTGCGCAGCCGATCCATGAGCGCAACCAGCTCGCCGACCGTACGGGGACTCTTGAGGTTCCTGCGGAGAGTCAGATTGAAGCGATCCTCGAACTCGAACATTATCTCGGCCAGCATCAGCGAGTCGACATCAAGATCGTCGAGTTTCGCTTCGGGCAACACCCTCTCCGGAGCAATTTCCAGGCGGCTGTCGAGAAACTCGCGAATGATGGTCAGGGAATCCATGATGGATGGAATTATAGGTCAAAATGGTGGCCCAACCGGCGCCCGCCGCGCAGGCGACGGCCGCGGCGGCCGCCGGCGACCTTCTTCCGGAGTTTGTTTGAGCACTTCCTCAGTCAGTCCAGTCCCTCTCGAGCAATGCCGGACAGTTCCCTGGCACCGGCAGGCAGCGCTTCGCGCCTCAAGATTGCGCGCCCTCAAGGCGTTCGGCACGATGGGCTTCATGCTCATCTTCTTTGCCGGTTACTTCGGCGTGATGCGCCACCCGCTGGCGCCGCCGACGGTGATGCCGCTGACCGTCATCGACGAATGGATCCCCTTCACGCCGTCCGCCTTCGGCGTCTATGTCTCGCTATGGGCCTACGTATCCCTGGCACCGGCATTCCTGCCCGATCGCCGCCAGTTGCTCGGCTACGGACTGTGGATCGGCGCGCTCTGCCTGTTCTGCCTGGGCCTGTTCTGGCTGTGGCCGACGACCATTCCGCAGGACGCCGTGGACTGGGCGGCGCATCCCGGACTCGTCATGATCAAGGGCATCGATCTTTCGGGCAACGCCTGCCCCTCGCTGCATGTGGCGACAGCCGTGTTCTCGGCCGTCTGGCTGCAGCACATCCTGAACAGCATCTACGCGCCGCGCTGGCTGGCCGTCGCCAGCTGGCTGCATTGCGCGGCCATCGCCTGGTCCACCGTGGCCATACGCCAGCATGTCGCGGTCGACGTGCTGGCCGGCATCGCGGTCGGCCTGGTCTTCGCCGCCCTGTCGCTGCGTCATCTGGCGCGCCTGCGATGACGCCGGCGTCAGCATGGCAGGCGGCGGCCATCGCGCTGATCGGCGGCGATGCGTGCACCGCCCGCTGGGTCAACCTCGGCGGCACCCCGCTCAACGCGACATGGCGGCTCGACGCCGGCTTCGATCGCTTCTTCGTCAAGACCAACACCCCCGCGCGCCTGCCGATGCTGGAAGCCGAAGCCGACGGCTTGCGCGAACTGGCGCGCGCCAGGGCAATCCGCGTGCCGGCGCCCGTGGCCTGCGGCGACGCGGGCGGCGTCGCGTTCCTCGCGCTCGAATGGCTGGAGTTCTCCAGCGGCGGCCGCGATGCCGCGCTCGGGGCCGGCCTCGCGCAATTGCACCGGACCACGGCGCAGGCGCATGGCTGGCACCGCGACAACACGATCGGCACGACGCCGCAGGACAACGCCTGGACCGACGACTGGGCGACGTTCTTCCACGATCGGCGCATCGCGCCGCAATTCGCGCTGGCGGCGCGCAACGGGCACGGCGGTCGACTGCAGCGCGACGGCGAAAGGCTGCTGGCGGCGATCCCGGCACTGCTCGCCGGCCACGCGCCGGTGCCATCGCTGCTGCACGGCGACCTCTGGTCGGGCAACGCGGCGCGGCTCGCGTCGGGCGAGCCGGTGATCTTCGATCCCGCGGTCCATTTCGGCGACCGCGAAGCCGATCTCGCAATGACGGAGCTGTTCGGCGGCTTCGGCGCCGACTTCTACGCCGGCTATTCGGAAGCGTGGCCGCTCGCCCCGGGGTACGCGATCCGCCGCACCCTGTACAACCTCTACCACGTGCTGAACCACCTCAACCTGTTCGGCGGCGGCTATCGGGCGCAGGCGGAGGCGATGATCGCCGGGCTCCTCGCGAGCGTTGGCTGACGCGGGAGCGCACTCCCATGACCAACCGCAACTTCCTTGCACCGGGGGTTGTGCATGCGGCATCGGCCGGCAAGTCCGCCATCCTGCCGGTCTTGCCCCCCCCGGCGGCGCCTGCGCTATGATTCCCGTTATGCGGGAAAGCCGGGATCGTCTCGCCGCCACCGGTTCCGGCTCGTTCCACCCCGTTGGCTTCCAAGTTGCCTTGACCGTCGCAATGTCTCGAACTTCAGCAGACACTTGCCAGGGAGAACATCATGAGAGAGTCAGCCCCGATCCAGATCAGCAAAGGAAACGGCAGTGAGGAATCCAGCCTGCACCGGCTCCTTGTCGAGTTGCTCGAGCAGGCGGACATCCGGATAGGCGGCGATCGCCCGTGGGATATCCGGCTGATCGACTCGAATGTCCCCGAGCGCGTCTTCTCGCTGGGCAGCCTGGGCCTTGGCGAGAGCTACATGGACGGCCACTGGCAAGTCGAGCGGCTCGACCAGTTCTTCGAGAAGATCCTGCGCGCCCGCCTCGATCGCCGAGTCCGGCCGTTGCGCCTCGCATTTCATGCCCTGCGCACACGCCTGCTCAACCGCCAGAGCTTGAAGCGGGCATGGCGCGTCGGCGAGGTTCACTATGACCTCGGCAACGACTTTTACGCCGCCATGCTCGATTCGCGCATGACCTATTCCTGCGGCTACTGGGACGCCGCGCACGACCTGGAAGAGGCGCAGGAAGCCAAGCTCGACCTGATCTGTCGCAAGCTCCGCCTGCAACCGGGCATGCGCCTGCTCGACATCGGCTGCGGCTGGGGCAGCCTGATGGGATATGCCGCCGAGCGCTACGGCGTCGAGTGCGTCGGCATCACCGTTTCCAAGGAGCAGACGGCCTGGGCCCGGGCGCGCTACGCCGGACTGCCGCTCGAGTTCCGGCTGCAGGACTACCGTTCGGTTGACGAGCGCTTCGAACGCATCGCCAGCGTCGGCATGTTCGAGCATGTCGGCCGCAGGAACTACCGCACCTACCTGGAGGTCGCCCGGCGCTGCCTGGCCGACGGCGGCCTCTTCCTGCTGCACACCATCGGCAAGAACGAGCGCAACACGTTCACCGATCCGTGGATCGACAAGCACATCTTTCCCAACGGCGACCTGCCGGCAATCGGCCAGATCGCCGACGCCGCGGAAGATCTTTTCGTGGTCGAGGACCTGCACAACTTCGGCGCCGACTACGACACGACGCTGATGGCTTGGCACGCCAATTTCGAAGCGGCGTGGCCGCGCTTTCGCGATCGCCTGGGCGATCGCTTCCACCGCATGTGGCGCTACTACCTGCTGTCCTGCGCTGGCGCCTTCCGCGCCCGCGACATGCAGCTGTGGCAGTGGGTATTCTCGCCGGAGGGGGTCGGCGGCGGCTACCGGCGCCCGCACCCGGGCGCCGCGTAACGCGCCCCGCGCGTTCTGGTCGGCTGCCTGGCAATGCCTGTCCGCGCGTCAGGCAGCGAAAATCGCCCTTTCCAGCCCGTCGACCGCGACAGGGCCGGAGCAGGCCGCCGCCGGCTGCCCGGACCGGCGCCGGGTCACCCCGCCGGGTTCGCCTCAGCCTCCGGCAGACGCATCTGGCCGGAGATCAGGCGGGGGAACAGGGTGTCGCGGAAATGAAAAAGGGCACTTCGGTAGAAGTGCCCAGATTCATATCTGAATGGCGCGCCCGGAGCGATTCGAACGCCCGACCCTCTGGTTCGTAGCCAGATACTCTATCCAACTGAGCTACGGGCGCGCTGTCAGAGCCGCGCATTATACGGATGAGGCCGTAGAATGCAAGTTCCCCGAGAAAAATGGCCCATGGAGACGATCAGCGTTCGCATGCCGAAGTACCCGGAGTGCTGGCAGAGCTGCGGTTCCTGCGCCAGCGGCGAGGTTTTCATCCTCGCACTGCTGGTGAAAGTCGGCGACGTCATCGCGCGCGACGACAACCTGCTGACGCTGGAAACCGGCAAGGTCGCGCTCGACATCCCGACGCCACGCGCCGGCCGGGTTGTCGAGATCCATGTCAGGGAGGGCGATACGGTCGGTGAGGGAGCGCTCCTGGTAAGCCTGGAAGCAACCTGACCCGGCCCTGCGGGCTAGTCGGGCACGGGGTCGCCGCTGTTTCTGAACATTCCCGGAGTCAGATCGTATTTCTGCAGCAGGCGATAGAACTCGGTGCGGTTGCGCTCGGCGATGCGCGCGGCGTCGGCGACGTTGCCTTCGGTCAACTTGAGCAACTGGACCAGGTATTTGCGCTCGAAGCGGTGCTTGGCCTCGGTATAGCTCAGCGCCTCGAGCGTCGGCTTGCGCAGGGCGCGGGCCACCAGGGCCAGCGGGATCAGGGGCGTTGCGGTCAACGCGCAACTTTGCTCGACGACATTGTAGAGTTGCCGTACATTGCCCGGCCAGGCGGCCGTCGCCAAGGCCTCCAGCGCATCCGGCGCGAAGCCGTGGATCGGCTTGCCGTAGCGGGCGGCAACCTGCTGGACGAAATAGGCCGCCAGCAATGGAATGTCCTCACGGCGCTCTTCCAGCTTGGGCAAGGTGAGCGAAACGACATCCAGCCGATAGTAGAGATCCTCGCGGAACTGCCCCTCGGCCATGGCCGCATCGAGATCGCGGTGGGTCGCGGAAAGCAGGCGGACATCGACCGGCACCGTGCGCGTCGCGCCGACCGGGCGCACCGCGCGTTCCTGCAGGACGCGCAGGAGCTTGACCTGGAGCGCCAGCGGCATGTCGCCGATCTCGTCGAGGAAGAGCGTGCCGCCGTCCGCCGCCTGGAAAAGCCCGCCCCGGGTATTGCCGGCGCCGGTGAAGGCGCCCTTGACGTGGCCGAACAGCTCCGATTCGAGCAGTTGCTCGGGAATCGCCCCGCAGTTGATGGCGACGAACGGCCCCTTGGCACGGGGGCTGGCGCGGTGAATGGCGCGCGCCAGAACCTCCTTGCCGCTGCCGCTCTCCCCGCGAATCAGGACGCTGGCATCGGAAGCGGCGACCATCCGCGCTTCCGCCATGAGTTCGGACATCCGGGAACTGCGGAAGATGATGCCGGCCAGCCATTCCTCGGACTGACCCGCGGCGGCGAGCAGGTCGACAGAACTCTCGACGCCGCTCGGCGCCGAGAGCTGCAGGGCTTGGTCGATCTTTTCCAGCAACAACTGGCTGTCGAAGGGCTTGGTCAGGTAGCCGAAAACACCCCTTGAAGTGGCGTCGACCGCGTCAGGTATGGTGCCGTGCGCGGTCAGCAGGATGACCGGCAGGGTCGGCCAGGTGCCGCGGATTTCGTCGAACAGGGCGAGGCCGTCGCGCCCCGGAAGACGCACGTCGCTGACCACCGCGCGCGGGGGATCGACCGCGATGCGGCCCAACGCCTCCTCGGCCGAGGCAGCGGTCGACACGCGGAAGCCGCGGGCGCGCAGACGGATGGAAAGCAGGCGAAGGATGTCCTCATCGTCATCGACCACGAGGATGTGGGCGCCGCTGGCGCTGGCTGCCGGATTCATTTGACGACGCCGGCCGGGCGCGTGGCTCGCGGACGCTGCGGTAGGGTTCGTTCGATGTCGGCCAGGCCGTCGATCTTTTCCTGCAGTTCGATCGCCTTGCGCTGGCTGTCCTTCAATTGCTGACCCTGCTTTTCGAGCTGCCCTTCGAGTTTCTGGCGCTCGCCATAGTTGTCGGCGAGCAGGCGCGCCAGCGGATGCAGGCTGACGGCGCCGGGGTCGGTGGATTTGAGCACCGCCTCCAGCAGGGTCAGCGCCCGCGCCAGATCGGGCTGCCCGCGCGGATGTCCGAGCACCATGGCAATCCGCACCTGGGTGTACGGTGTCGGCGTCAAAGCCGCCAGCACCTGACGCTCGCGGGCGATCTGCGCGGGCGTCATGCGCTGCAACGTCTGGTAGTAGCCCAGTGCCGACAGCGGACCGGCATCGTCGCTGACCGCCACCGGCGTACTGGCAGCCGGTGCGGATGGCGGGGCGGCGGCCGGCATGACGCCGCATCCCGCGACGAGCAACTGCAGCGCGATTAGCGCCGCGGGGGCGGACATCGCCCGGGAGCCCGCGTGCGAAGGATTACTTGTTCTTGTCATTGGGTAGTTCCACGCAGAAATGGGCACCAGCATGGCTGGGCAGCACGCTGACACGACCGCCCATGGCGCGCGCCAGTTCGCGCACGATCGACAGGCCGACGCCGCTCCCCAGCCGCGGCGCCGAAGGCTTCCTTCGACCCTGAACGAAAGGCTCGAAAATACGTTCCACATCTTCCTCGGCAACTCCCGGCCCCTGATCGACGCATTCCAGCCGCAGGTTGTCGCCATCCACACTTGCCAGCAGGCGGATTTCGCCACCTTCCGGACTGAAATCGATGGCATTGGAAAGCAGGTTGTCGACGATCACCGCCAGCTTTTCCCGATCGACGGGAATACGGAGATCGGGCGCTTCGATCGTCAGCGTCAGGTGTCGAGCCTTGCCGTGCAACTCGTGGCGACGGACGGCGTCGGCCAGGAACGCTCCAATGTCGATCGGACGCCGGACCAGGCGGCTGCTGTCGAAAGCGGCCGCGTTCAGGCTCAGCAGCCCTTCGATCTGGCGCTGCAAGGCGATCACGCTGTTCTGGAGGATGCTGACAACCTCGAACTGGGCAGTCCCGAGCGGACCGGGAACCTCTTCCTGGAGGAGCGCGACGCCTTCGCGCAGGGCGGTCAGCGGGGTCTTGAGTTCGTGCGACACGTGGCGCAGCATCCGCTCGCGGTCCGCCTCCAGTTCCGCGAGTCGCTGCCGCAGCCAGTCCAGTTGCCGGCCGAGCTGCCGGAAGTCGGCGGGCCCGCCGACCACGACCGGTTCGTCGAAGCGCTGCTCCCCGAGCCGGGCGATCGCCCGCTCGAGATTGCGCAAGGGACGGACCAGCCACCAGCCGACGGCCATGGCGACGAGAAGCGCCCCGGCCAGCGCCAGACCGATCTGTCCGCCGAGACGCAGCCTGCTGGCCTCCAGTTCGACCAGAAGCGCGCTGTTCCGGGTGTCGATCCAGTGCTGTCCCGCACCCTTCAGCAAGCCGTTGATTTCGGCCAGGCTACCCATGACCGGAGCCAGTTCCGCCGCCGGAAGACCCTGATCAAGTCCGCTGCGCAGGGCATCGGCGCGCATCCGCCAGTCGCCAAGCAGCGATCTGAGAGGCTTTGCCGAAAGGGAATCGAGGCGATCGACAATCGCCACCGCCTGTCCCATATGGTCGTCGAAGCGCTGACGGATCACCGGATCCTGCAATACCTGAAACTGCCTGGCGCTGCGCGCAAGGTCGACAGTGCGCTCGCCCAGTTCCTGTATCCAGGCCGCAACTTGCAGCGCCTGCTCGCCGTTCATCCGGCTTTGCTCGACAAACCGCTCGACCACGAGCCAACTGCGCAACGATGTGCCCCCGAGAAGGACGACAATCATCACGAAGCCGGCCAGCATGGCCTGGCGGAATGAGATGCGGAACATGCAGTATTGTTGTTCTTGAAAAGAATGAAGTGTAGCCTGCAACAAGGCAAAGCGCAGCTACCCGCGGTGCTCTGCGAATGGCTGATCCGGTCAGTTCGATCAGGAAAATTCAAATATAAATCAGACAGTTGGATTTTTGTCGCTTTTTGCCGACAGGCCACAAGCCCTGCCCGCTTGAATCGACAGGCGAAACAGTAGAACCTTGTCGCCATTTGACGACAGACACTTCGGTGCAAATCTCGAATTAACTTAAAATAACGTTGCCTGTGTGTTGATTTTAAATGTTTTGTTTATCCTGGCATGGTAATCGCTGACGTTTCTCTACTTTCAACCGCATTCAGAGGAGATGACATGTTCAACAAACAAGGGCCTTCCACCCGTGACGACGTGATCGTCCGCAAGGACATCCGCGGATTTCTCGCTCCCGGCGCGACACCCGGCACTCCGCCGACCGCCGATCTCACAACCCGAGCCGCTCTCGAGGCCGAGAGCGCTCCCGAGGAGCGGGTGACGCCCGCATCGGCGCCGGCGCCTGATGAAACGCTACCTGGCAAGGAAAACCCCGCGTCCGAAGCCCGCCTGATCGTTGGTCCCGATGTCAAGCTCAAGGGGGCCGAGATTCTCGACTGCGACACCCTGGTCGTCGAAGGGCGCGTCGAGGCAACGATGGACAGTCGCGTGATCCGCATTGCCGAACAGGGCGCGTTTACCGGCAAGGTCAGTATCGATATCGCCGAGATTCACGGCCGCTTCGAGGGGGAACTCACCGCACGTTCGCAGTTGATCATCCATGCCACCGGACGGGTCAGCGGCAAGATCCGCTATGGCAAGCTGGTTGTCGATGAAGGTGGCGAACTGTGTGGCGACGTCAATACGCTTTCGGCCGATAAGGCACTCCAGCAACGCCCACGCAACGAGACACTGCCGGCCCTGAGCGCCGTCGGGACATAATCCGCGACATTCGCGGCCTGACACCGGGCTGCGATCGTTGGCCGCATCCGCTTCCGGCCAGCCAAACAGGACCTCCGAAAATCCGGCATGCGCGCCAGCGTTGCCGGATTTCTCGCGTCAGCGGAACACAAGTTAGGGCTGGTCATTCCAGGCCAAGCCTCGTAGACTTCAAGCTTTCCGATTCAGTCCAAACATTCATGAAAACAGGCACCTCACGGATTTCCCGTCTGGCCCTACTGGCCCTGAGCGCATTGCTGGCAA
>Ga0316617_100000384_pt1 | contig 11372 bp, 11 predicted proteins | sample OWC_Aug_M1_C1_D2_FD_207801 | JGI IMG/M metagenome (GOLD analysis project Ga0316617, IMG submission 207801) | Wetland soil microbial communities from Old Woman Creek delta, Ohio, United States - OWC_Aug_M1_C1_D2_B | ecosystem: Environmental > Terrestrial > Soil > Wetlands | place: USA: Ohio... | reverse complement strand
GTGGGGCCGTTTGGAAGCAGCGGCGTTCGTGGTCTGGTGAATGTTGCTTTGACGCCGCGGTTAGCCTGCAAAGTCGGCATGGCAGCGGCGACACATGCCAAGGCGAAGCGGGCGATCGTAGGACGCGACACACGTGTTTCGGGTTCGATGCTGGAGGATGCTTTGGTCGCGGGGCTCACCGCAGCAGGGGTGAACGTTTCCCTTCTCGGGATTGTTCCAACTCCAGCCGTAGCGTACCTGACGAAGGAGTTGGGCGCTGATGTTGGCTTCATGCTTACGGCTTCGCATAATCCGCCTCAGTACAACGGCATCAAGGTTTTCAGCGGCAACAGTTTATCCTACACAGACTCGAGCCAGAACGAAGTCGAAAAAATCATCGGGGAAAATGGCTTCGCCCTAGCAGAGTGGCGTCAAGTTGGAGCAGCCACCAATCTCAATGTGAGCAACCTGTATGTAGAAATGCTTCGGAAAGCCGCGAAACTCGATAAGAAGTGGCATGTAGTCGTGGACCCCGGGTGTGGCGCAACCTACCAGACCGCTCCAGCTGCACTGAAGGCTCTAGGCTGCAAAGTCACGACGTTGAATGCTCAGCCGGACGGTTACTTCCCCGCCCGAAGCAGCGAACCCACCGCTGAATCCTTGAGCGACTTGGCGAAAGTCGTGGAGGCGTTGGATGCAGATTTGGGTGTGGCGTTTGACGGCGATGGCGATCGCCTTGCCCTAGTCGACGGAGCGGGGGAGTTCGTGGATTTTGACCGTGCCCTTGCAGCGTTTGCCGCTTATGCCCTAAAGCAGTCTGGCGGCGGAACAGTCGTAACAAACGTGGAAGCTTCAATGTGCGTGGAAACCATGGCTGCACTCTATTGCGGCAAGGTTGTGCGCGTGCGAGTGGGCGACGTCTACGTTTCCGAGGCCATGACAACATCGGGCGCAGTGTACGGAGGGGAACCTTGCGGCGCTTGGATTCATCCAAAGTTGCATTGGTGTCCAGACGGTCCGCTGTCGGCAGTTTTGCTTTTGCAGGCGCTTGAAGAGCAAGGCAAGAGCCTCCGCGAATTTATCGCTGAAGTGCCTCAGTACGTGACTCTTCGCGAAAACATCCCCTGCAGAAACGAGCAGAAGCACCAACTAATCACGTCCGTAGAAAAAGCCATTACCCAAACGTTCCCAGACTATTCGGATTTCTCCATGGTTGATGGCGTACGCTTAGCTCTTAAAAACGGGTGGGTCCTTGTCCGCGCTTCAGGCACTGAACCACTTATACGTCTCACTGTGGAGGGTCAATCGTTAAAAGCTGCACGCGACATAATTGACAAAGGTGTATCACTTGTGCGGAAGCACATCGGAGAGGCTCGGGCTTGAAGGCGGTCTTGCTTGCTGCAGGAGAAGGCATAAGGCTCCAGCCCATTACGGCGACGAGGCCAAAACACCTGATTCAGGTCGGCGGAAAACCAATTTTGGAACATTGCTTAGACGCCCTGAAAGCCAACGGCATAACCGAAGCCATAGTTGTAATTCATTACATGGGCGAAGAGATACGGCACTATTTTGGCGATGGTTCCAAATTAGGGTTCAAACTAGAATACGTTGAGCAGAAGAATGTGCTGGGCACAGGAAATGCCGCAAGTGTAGCTGAACCCTTCTTGAAGGGAGCTTTCATGCTAGTTTACGGCGACCTGCTGTTTTCAGCTGAAGCTATTAGGGCGGTTTTGAGTGCTTACGAGAGAAGCAATGTTGCAGCGGCGATGGCTGTTATCTCTGTGGACAAGCCTGAGAGCTACGGCGTAATAGAACTCGCTAAAGACAAGACCGTCAAACGCATAGTCGAGAAACCTAAACGCGGTAAAGCTCCGTCTAATTTGGCTAATGCTGGCCTGTACGTTTTCTGCACAGACGTATTTGACGCGTTGAAGCATGTTAAGCGGTCTCCGAGGGGCGAATGGGAACTCACAGACGCCGTTACTCAACTGGTTGCCGATGGTAAGAGGGTGTTGGCTGTGGAAATTGCGAGGGGTGATTGGTTCGATGTTGGGCGACCTTGGGATTTGCTTGACGCGAACGTTTGGGCTTTAAGGCGCATGGAGCACAAGGTTATGGGGAACGTTGAACAGGGCGCGCACCTGCTGGGACCCGTGACTTTGGCAGAGACGGCGCGGGTGCGTTCAGGAGCCTACATTGAAGGTCCCGCCTTTATCGACGAGGGCGCGGACGTGGGACCCAACTGCTACATACGCGCCTTCACCACCATAGGTAAGAAGGTTCGGATAGGTAATGCATGCGAAGTGAAAAACAGCATAATCATGGACGGCACACATGTTGGCCACTTGTCGTACCTCGGCGACAGCATCTTATGCGAACACTGCAACTTGGGCGCGGGAACAATAACAGCTAATCTCCGCTTTGACGACGGCTCTATTAAGATGCTTGTCAAAGACCAAATTGTTGACACTGGCAGGCGCAAACTCGGTGCCATTCTAGGAGCCAACGTGAAAACGGGCGTTGGCGCTCTCCTGATGCCTGGCGTAAAACTGGGTAACGACAGCTGGGTAGGACCGGGCGCAATAGTTGAACGCGATCTGCCAGCGAAGTCTATGGCTTTTATGAAACAGAAGTCGGGTAGTCAGGAAAAGAAAAAGTAAGTTATCATTTTTCTCTGATTGCTGTTGCTGTGGTTGAGCATTTTGCCTTGCGTCTCCTCGTCCGCGACAAATTGCGGCTTAAACTACGCAGAATTCTTCAGCGTCTATTCGGAAAATAGCTTTGATTGGTCATGCTAAGCTGCTTGGCATTTTGGGTACAGTACGCATTTTTGTGGGTTAGTGTAGGCTATTGGCAAGCTGTTTGCATCTCACGGAGAGTTGCTTTCTTTTCAGCAAACTGCGACCATATCGGCTTAGGTTGCCTTTATGATTATTTTTAATCTCTTCTTTTGTTCGGTGCATGGGGCTGTAACCAAGAATTATGTTTCCTTTGGGCTAATCAAAGATAAATAGTTGAATAACACAATCGTATGAAACAACAACAGAGGTAGAAACAAATGTCCGTAGCGCAAAGAAAACTCGCTAGCGAAATCGCAGCGCTGGTAGACAAAACAGTCACAGTCTACACGACAACCGGCAGAAAACTTGTGGGCACACTCATCGGCATAAACCCGGACACCATGAGCCTATGCGTTTCTGAGGCAAAGGACGAAACAGGAGTTGTCAGCCACCGCATCTTCCTCAACGGTGCAGTCGTCGCACAGATCAGCAGCACCGAGAAACCCTTCGACCTCAAAGCTTTAGCAGCCCGCCTTGAAAAGGTCTTTCCAACTATGGTTAAGCTGTACGAGGAGCAGGGATTCATCTGGGTCATGGACAAGGTCAAACTCACCGAAAAAGGTGTAATTGAAGGCTCAGGACCAGCAGCTGAACGGGTTCAAAAAGTCTATCAAACCTTCATGAGCGACGCCAAAAGCAGCGCTTAAACATACCAGCGTAGCGCTTCTTCCTCTTTCTTCTTTTCTTCCGCGATGTTTCTGACTACCCCAAATGCCTCAAGCGTCTTCTTGGTCTTTTCAGCCTCGGCGTCCACGCCCGACAAATTCAGCTGCAATTTCAAATATCCCCCAAGAGCGGCAAGCGCAACTCTGGTTGCGTTCGCGTCAGGAACGATGCCAACTGTGTCTACAAGTAGAGCGAAGGATTTCATGTTTCGCAGTCTGCTGAGCCCCACCAATAGACCTGCGATGCCAAAAATGTGACCAATCATCACTTTCGTGCCCAAACCAATGGCCTCATTCAACGTGTCTTCGTCCGAAGCGGCGCTGTAGAGGCTTGGGAGTCCTTTCACTTCGTCTTTTTTGAAGCCTCCTAAGGATATCGCGAACTGGCAACCCAGGTCTTGAGCAATATCCAAAACTTTCCCAGTCAACTCATATTGCCCTGGAGTTGTCAAAGCTTGGGTGTTACCGTACCAGATAATTAGGTCCCTTCCGCCGTCCGACCGCTTCACGTAGTATAGCTCGTTATTGGGCGAGCTTGCCTTGCCAGATTCTGTTAGAAGGGCGAAGTCCTGGAAGCTGCTGGAGATGATGTGTGAGAACTTTTTTGCCTTAAGCTCCGTTATCAGGTGGAGCGCTGCGATGTTTGCGATGAATCCGATGCCTGGTAAGCCTTCGACGAGGATAGGATCGTTTAGGTTGGGCTTTTCAGTGATTTCGACGCTGCAGACCATGTAGTGTTTCACCTGAAGATGGATGTTGGTTATATGGGGGCGTTCTGATATAAGGATGCCTAAGCTTTGGTCGCTTTGCTAAGCCGATGCCTCGATAGCTTTTGTGTCCGTGAGAGTTCAACGGCTGATTTCCTTTCTCTACAATTCGCCCCTTTTTTCATTGTAGACCTCTTAGAACAGGAATGGGGCTTCTTTATTTTAGAAGTATTGAGTTGGGAAGACCTCATGTTTCCCTGCTATTTCTGCACCATATTTTTGATAAATGCCAAACTTGTTAGCCGTTCCCGTCGTTTTCACCGTGAGAGCTCGAGTCCATTTGTTCAATCTGTGGTCGGGCTAATGTTTTTTATAAGACGCGTTCGCTGATACGTGTAGGTTCACGATGAGTTTCGAAATTAGAGAAAAAGACCTGTTGGGTAGAATCGGCAAACTGAAAACCAAAAGTGGAACAGTTGAGACTCCGCTGCTTTTTCCCGTAGTAAATCCCAGTATCCAGCTAGTCACACCCCAACGACTCAAGGACGAGTTTGGCTTCGAAGCAGTCATAACAAACGCGTACATCCTGTGGAAGCGGTATCAAAACCGACCCATCGACGAAGGTCTTCAAAAATTCCTCAACTACGACGGCTCAATCATGACTGACAGCGGTGCCTACCAGATTCTTGTGTATGGCAATGTTGAAGTCACCCAGAAAGAAATCGTCGATTACCAGGAACGCATCGGCAGCGACATAGCAACGATTTTGGACATCCCGACAGGTTGGCATGTACCCAAAGAGAAGGCACAGGAAACTGTGGCTGAAACACTGAAACGTGCCAAGGCCTTCTTCAAATTGAAGACCCACATGGACATGCTATGGGTTGGTCCGGTTCAAGGCGGAAGACACCTGGACTTGGTCGCGAAATCCGCGAAAGCAATGAGCAAACTGCCTTTTCAAATTCACGCTTTAGGAAGCCCAACAGAAGTTATGGAGAGCTACCGGTACGATGTGCTCGTAGATATGATATTGACTGCCAAAATGAATCTGCCTCTGGAACGCCCCTTACACCTGTTTGGCGCAGGGCACCCACACATGATGGCGTTGGCTGTGGCTTTGGGTTGCGACCTCTTCGACTCCGCTGCCTACGCACTCTACGCGCGGGAAGGAAGGTACATGACGGAAAACGGAACCTGGCGTTTGGGTGAAATGGACTACTTCCCGTGCCAGTGCCCCAGATGTGCCGCTGCAACGCCAAAACAGGTTCTGGATATGCTCAAACAAGAGAAAGAAAAATTCCTCGCGGAGCATAACCTACACGTCTGCGTGGCAGAGCTTAAGCGGATAAAGCAGGCTATTCGAGACGGCAGGCTCTGGGAGCACGTTGAGATGCGTGCTCATACCCATCCAGCATTGTTGACGGCTTTAAAACGCGTCAGAGACTATGAGACCTACATTGAGAAGTCTAGCCCCACGGTGAAGCAGAGCGGCCTCTTCTTTTTCGACAGCGTTGGGTTAGCCCGCCCAGAGATTACGCATTACCGAGAACGGCTCGGTAAACGGTTCCGCCCACCTAAAAGCTCGAAAGTATTAGTTTTGGTTCCTCAGACTCGCCAGAAACCATTTCACAGGAGCGAGGAATTCAAGGACACCCGAAGAATCATCAACCGCCTCGACGAAAAAAACGCTGGCCTTATACACGTGTGTTTCTACGCTGCTCCTTTCGGGATAATTCCCCTGGAGCTGGATGAGGTTTACCCGCTTAGCCAACATGAGGTCGCGATGCCTCTGGACTCCGAAGTCAAGGAAAACGTTGCTGATCAAGTCGCTCAATACGTTATAGTTTCAAGATATGAGACGGTGGTCTTGCTTGACGACCCCGAAACTTGGGGCAGTAGTATCAAGCGAGAATGTAGAAGGGCTTGCGCCAAGATGGGAGTGCAGTTTGATTCTTTGCGGGTTCACGCTAAGTCAACTAAAGAGTTTTTAGCTGCTTTGGAAACTATCCTCAAGAAGAGCCTGAGCAACAAACCTTGATTCATGCGGACTTGCATATTCACACTACATTCTCGTCTGATTCCAGAACCCGTCCAAAAACCCTTGTTGACCAGTTGGTAGCACACCCCTCCATAAAAGCCGCGGCGGTCACTGACCACAACACAGTTAACGGTATAAGAACTATACGGCAACTCGCAATCCCCTACCCGGACATCCTCATTATCCCAGGAACCGAAATCACCACTTTGCAAGGAGATATAGTAATCTTAGGCTGCGAAGAATTACCCCCAAAACCTTGGTCCATAGAGAACGTCATAGACTTCGCTAGAGAAAACGCTTGCATATCAATCGCGGCGCACCCATTCCGCGAATTCGGTTTAGGTGACTACGCAGCAGACAGCGGGGTAGACGCCATAGAAGTCCTAAACGGGGGCTCTTCTGCTTCCGCGAACAAGGCGGCGCAGCAGTTGGCTCAGTCAATGGGGATGCCTGGCGTCGGCGGTAGCGATTCGCATCGTCCTGAGGACTTGTTTTCGGTCTACACCAAAGTCAATGCGGGATTAGACGTCGATGAGATTTTGAAGGCTATAAAAAGTGGATTGGTCTCAGCATTTTCTGGGGAGAATTCAATACGTTTTTAAAACACTGCTTAGTTTTGATTTAACCAAAAACAGACTTCACACAAAGGATTGATTCTTATTGCGAATTGGATTTTTGGGAGGAGCACGAGAAGTCGGCAGAATAGGCATAACAGTCAAGTCTCAGAAAACTCAGTATCTTCTCGACTACGGAGTTATGCTTGAACGTCAACCAGGCTTCCCCATGCACGTTCCTCCCAGAGAAGTGGATGCTCTTATTCTGTCCCATAGTCACTTGGACCATTCGGGCGCAATTCCAATTTTCTACATCGAGGGTGCACGACCTCTGTTCACAAACAGGCTGAATTTGGGGTTAACGCAGTTGCTCATTCAAGACTTCATTCATCTCTCAGGCTACTACCTGCCATTCGAGTACCTTGAACTAAGGACTATGATGCGCAGCAACAAACACCTGGACTATGGAGTTCAGGAATCAGTCGGAGAAATGAAATTTCAACTTCTTAACGCAGGTCACACACCTGGGAGTTCATCCGTGCTCGTGGAGGGCGAAGGCAAACGCATCTTGTTTACGGGTGACTACAACCTTGAAGATACCAAACTCCTCAAAGGCGCCAGCATGGACTACGGAGATCTAGACGCTGTTATCACTGAGAGCACATACGCGAGCGAAGACCACACGTTAAGACCTGAGCTCGAGCAGAGATTCGTCGACTCTTGCACGGAAGTTGTCGAAAAAGGAGGAACAGTCCTCATACCCGCGTTCGGGGTGGGTCGAGCTCAAGAAATTGCCTGTACGCTGGCAGCAGCACATTTTGAGTACCCAGTCATCTTCGACGGTATGGCACGTGAGGCCAGCCGCGTCATCATGAACGAGAAAGAGTTTCTGCGCGATCCGAAGCTGTTCGTTGATGCAATGCACTCTGTGGAATGGGTGGAAGGCTGGCGTGATCGTCGAAGAGCACTACGAAACCCCAGCGTCATAATCTCGCCAGCAGGCATGCTCAAAGGAGGACCAAGCCAATTCTACCTAAGCAAAGTGGGGAAAAAAGCCAACAACGCAGTCTTCCTCGTCAGTTATCAGATCCCCGGAACGCCTGGCAAGGAACTTATGGATAAAGGCATCGCCACTATCGACGGAAAAGTCCGCAAAATCAAAGCCAAAGTGCTGCATTTTGACTTCTCAAGCCATTGCGGCGCAAGCCAACTCAAAGAGGCCCTTAGACGACTGGGAGGAAAACCCAAGGTCTTCTGCGTCCATGGAGCCGAAGGCAACTGCGAACTCTTCGCCAAATGGGCTAACACCGAACTGGGCTTGGAAGCAGTGGCCCCACGTACGGGCGATACCTTCGAGATTTAGGCGCCAATTTTGGTGAGCGGCTCTAAAGGGCAGAATAGCTGGCTTCGTGAATATCCATAAATAGACTAATGTGGGTTTCTATTGGTCATGGAATCTAAGCCAAAACCCAAAACTCGAGCAATTGACGTCTTCCCTATAGTGCTTATGGGTGGACTGTTTGTAGTAGTGGATTTGCTGGCTTTCTGGATTACTGGTCCGTTTGAGGCGGCTGGGGAAGTGGCGTTTGAGAACCCAGGCGACCCCTTGAACTTGGTTTTCTTCTTCGTGGTGCTCATTGTGTTCACCGCGGTTATCTTAGTTATTGCGAAGTACGGGAAAACCCGAATCATCCAAGGCATTTTCTTAGGCTCCACGGGGCTGTTGGGAGTTTACGTGTTCTATCCATTGCTGGGCTATGTTTTCCCCTGGCAGCTTTCGCTCGGCTTGTCCGTTGTCATCATGGTTGTGGTCGTTGGGCTCCTCGTTAAGTATCCTGAATGGTATGTTGTGGATGCGAGCGGCATAATTACTGCCGTGGGCGCCATTGCTATGCTGGGGATTTCCTTGACCATCCTGATCGTCCTCGCCCTTCTAATATGTATGGCACTTTACGACGCAATATCCGTATACAAAACGAAGCACATGATTGACTTGGCAGATACCCTCATCGATTTGAAGCTGCCTATACTTTTCGTTATCCCCAAAACCAAAGAGTACAGCCTTGTTAAGCAAACCAAAGGCCTTAAGGAAAGCCTCAAGGAAGGCGAGAAGCGCGACGCGTTCTTCATGGGCGTCGGCGACATCGTCATCCCAGGGATTCTGGCTGCTGCGGCGTTTCACAGCATCTCAGACTACGGCTTCCTAATTGGCTTGTCGGTCATCGCGGGCACTCTCGTGGGTTTTGCATTGCTTATGGTTTTCGTTTTGACTGGGAAGCCTCAGGCGGGTCTGCCATTCCTATGCCCGGGGGCCATACTTGGCTACGTGATATCAAGCCTAATTTTGACAGGCGGTTTGGCCGGTATTTCTCTGGCCTTTTAGATGACCTTTCGAGGTCTTTGCTTTTAGGATAGCGCCGAGAGGGCGACGGTGGCGAAAGGTGCCATGATGGACAAGATAAGTCCATTTGCAAATGCAATCATGAGTGTGTCTTTGCCGCAATACTTCACGATCACTCCAAGCGTCGTGTCCATGGTTGTTCCGCCACCTGAAGCCACGGGTGCGTACTTGTCCAGTTTGACAATCAGCGGAATCGACACAATTGTTATGAGTTCCCGCAGGAAATTCGCCGCGAACCCAAGCGTTCCCCACTTTGTACCCATCAGCTGTCCCATCATCGGACCCGACAACGTGTACCAACCGTAGCCTGAGCTTACCGCCATAGCACCGCCTAAATTGATCTGCAAAACGACGCCAGCAATTAAGCCGCCGACCAGGCTGCCCAACGCGACAAGAAGTGGAAACACCACGATTCTCCAACCCGTTTTCTGCATTTTCTGCAATGTGGCTTTGTCTTGGGCAAAAGAGAAGCCGAACACAAACAGTAGCGCGATTAGTGTAACCGTAAACAATGTGTCCGAGATTGCGGCGTTTGGCATGACGTTGAAAACATTGTTGTTGACGTAGCCCGCTACGCACCCCAGAACCAATGCGGCTAGAATGTACTTTATCACTGCGATTTCACCGCTTTCTTGCCAGCCTTGATGAAAATGATGCTGAATGCGATGGCCAGTGCGGCAATCACCAACGCCTGCAACCCAACCTGCGGCAACGAGATTATGAGGTCATTGTTTGAGCCTATTCCAAAGCCCAAAGAGAAAATCAGAATTACGATGATTGCGAGCGAAACCGTTTCGAGTTTAGGCAACTTTTGGTTCCTGAGCAGGTAGCCTGCCAATAAGCCAGCCGCCAGCGGGACAGTGAGATAAACGAAGGTTAATGGGTTAAACAGGTGCGCGTTCTTCCTTTTGCCGTGTTTTCAGGCTGTTGCAGTTGGAGGCTGAAGGTTTCAAGTTTTTATGAACCATTCCCGGAAAATCTCGCGAATCTTTTGTGGTTCCGCCAGCACATGCACGTCGGTCATGGTTTCGAGTTTGCGAACATTTTTGGCGTCTTCTTTGCGGATTCGCAGCTTCATGTCTTTTCCGTTAGGCAGCTTCGTGGCGACAGTTTTCTCTTCATAGTCTGTGGGAACGATGTACACGGGGACGAAGGCTTTGAGGCTCATGCTCGCTGCATTTGTGAGCATGGTGTCGCCAATGCTGTTGGCGATTTTGGCGACGCTGTTTGAAGTTGCAGGCGCGATGAGAAGGAACTCATATTTGCGCATCTGCATCCAAGCCGCCAGGAAAGGAGAATTGCTGTTGACTTCAACAGTGACCTTGGCAAAGTTTTGGCGCAGCTCGGCTTCGAGACCGTAGTACTTGACTACGATTTCCGCAGCTTTAGACAGGAAAACCTGAATCTCTACTGAATCCTCAAACAAGCGCCTAATATCCTCCATCGTGTGAATATACTCGTCTATGCGGTCACCTGCGCCCGTGATGCCCCAAGCGACTTTACGTTTCTTAGTTTCAGTCATTGCGATTTTTCTCCTCTTGTTTCAGCTTCGTTGAGGAATTCCGCGAAGCGCTTCACAGTCTTCTTTAAGCTTCGGGTGCCTTCCTCGTCTTGCTTGACACCTTCCAACGTATCTTTGCTCCAAAACGTGGCGCCCAAGTTTGCTCCGAAGTAACCGCCGCTCACCGGTATCATTCCGTTCAAGATGTAGAACGTGTGAATCTGCATTAGGGCGAGTTCCTGTCCGCCTGCCCTATCGCCCCCCACTGCGATTCCCATGCCGACTTTGCCCTTGAAGAAGTTCTTGTCAGTGGCGACTGGGGCGCGGGTTCGGTCCATTATCGCTTTGATTTGGGCGCTTATTCCGCCGTTGTAAACCGGTGTGGCCAAGATTATACCTTTTACGCCTGTAAGTTGGACATACAGTTCTTGAACATCGTCTTGGATGACACATGCCTTATTTGTTAGGCAATAGTCGCAGTGAGTGCATGGTTCGATTTCTTTTCCGCGTGCCGTCCACAGTCGCGTTTCAAACCCTTTCTCCTTCAGCTGCCGCAGGGCATCTTTGAGTACGTGTTCTGTGGCTTGAGCTCGTGGGCTACCACAGATGCCGACAACAATCATAAGCAATCAACAAAAATCAATAGCTGACTTCGTTAGATTAAGCTTTTCTCTGCGGCCTTCTTAG
>Ga0316617_100000378_pt1 | contig 11411 bp, 7 predicted proteins | sample OWC_Aug_M1_C1_D2_FD_207801 | JGI IMG/M metagenome (GOLD analysis project Ga0316617, IMG submission 207801) | Wetland soil microbial communities from Old Woman Creek delta, Ohio, United States - OWC_Aug_M1_C1_D2_B | ecosystem: Environmental > Terrestrial > Soil > Wetlands | place: USA: Ohio... | reverse complement strand
TGGCGCGGTCCTGCGGGTTCTCCATCATGTCCTTGATGAAGGCCCGGTCGATCTTGAGCGTCTGGATGGGGAACCGCTTGAGGTAGGCCAGCGACGAGTAGCCCGTGCCGAAATCGTCGATCGCCACGCGCATCCCCACCTCGCGGAGTCCTTGCAGGATGTGGAGGGTCCTCTGGAAGTCGTGCATGGCGACGGACTCGGTGATCTCGATCTCCAGGAGGCCGGGGTCGAGCCCCGCCTCGCGCACGAGGCCGGACACCTTGGCCGCCAGTGATGCGTTCTGGAAGTCCCGGCCGGAGATGTTCACCGCGACGACGATCGAGGGCAGCCCTTCCACCTGCCAGGCCTTCACCTGCCGACACGCCTCCCGCACCACCTGCTCCGTGATGGCGACGATGATCCCCGTCTCCTCGGCCAGCGGGATGAACTCCAGCGGCGGGACGAGACCCGTCTCCGGGTGCACCATGCGGACCAGCGCCTCGGCGCCGACGATCTTCCTGGTCCACAGATCCACCGCCGGCTGGTAGTGGACGACGAACCGTCGCTGCTCGACGGCGTCCGCAAGCTCCGCCTCCAGCCCGATGCGCCTGGAGACGTTCCGGCTCATCTCGGGGGAGAAGATCTGGACCTGGTTTCGCCCCATCCGTCGCGCGCGGGCGAGGGCCACGTCGGACTGCTTGAGCAAGGAGGAAACGGTGTCCTTCCCGTCCTGGCCCACGAGCGTGATCCCCGCGCAGGCGGTGAAGTGGACGCTCATCTTGTCGACGGGAACCCCCTGGGAGAGGAGCGCCAGGATGCGCTGGACCACCATGGTCGTCGAGTACTTGGATTCCAGGTTCGTGAGGAGGAGGCCGAACTCGTTGGGCGAGATGCGGGCGACCATGTCCGTCTCCCGCAGGCTTCCCGACAGCGCACTCGCGAAGCTCCGCAGGATGCGGCCGCCGACGTTCTCGCCGTACTCGTTGACGAACTCCCGGAAGAGGTCGAAGCGCAGGATCGCCACGGCGAACCGTTCCTCGTAGCGGCGGAATCGGGCGAGCTCCTCCTCGACACGCTGGACGAACCGGGCCCGGTTGGGAAGTCCGGTCAGCGGGTCGTTGAACACGAGGGGGGCGAGGCGCCCTTCCCGCTGCCTCCGCCGCGTGTTGTCTCGCAGGAAGGCGATGACCTCGGAATCGCCGCTGCGGATGATGCGGGCCTCCAGGTGGCGAACCCGCCGGACCTCCGGAAGCTGGACCTCCGTGGCGTGCAGGCCACTCGTCGTGAGCGCCCGCTCCACCAGCTCCATGATCGTCCCGGCGACCTCCGACGGCAGGACCTCGGAGAGCTTCTTCCCGAGATGGCGCTCGTATCGCGAGCGTCGGATCCTGCCCTGCTCCATCTGCGGGTCCAGGATGACGCCGTCGCGCGAGACTCTCAGGACGAGATCCGGGATGGCCTGCAGGAGCGCGCGGCTGCCCTCGTCGGCTCCGTACGCCTGGTCGAAGGCCATCCGGGCACGGATGAGGTGGCCGACGCGGAAGCCCAGGATGCTCCCGTGCAGAGGCTTGGTGGCGAAGTCCGTGGCCCCCACCTCGAACGCGCGGCGGATCGACTCCACGTCGTCGAGGCTGGTCATCATGAGGATCGGCGTGTGGGCGCCCGCGGGCAGCGCGCGGATGGCGGCGCACGCCGCGAAGCCGTCCATGACGGGCATCACCGCGTCCATCAGGACGAGGGCCGGTCGCAGCCGCTCGAAGGCCGCCACCGCCTCCGTTCCATCTCCGGCCTCCAGCACGTCGAATCCGGCCTGCTCGAGGGCCTCCCGTGCCATGAGGCGGGGGACCACGTCGTCGTCCACGAGGAGGACGAGCGGGCGTGCCCTCGAGGCGCCGGTACGGTTCAGCTCGACGCGTTGCACCGGGCCTCGCCTTCCGTCAGCGCGGCATGGAACCTGACGCGATTCCGTCCGTCCCGCTTCGCCCGGTACATCGCGTCGTCCGCCCTCTCGAGGAGCTCGTCGAGCCCGACGGACGACGTGGCCGGGCAGGCCGCGGCGGCCCCGAAGCTGGCGCGGAGATTCACGGTGCCCTGCCCTCCCACCGTGAGCTCGATCGACTGGATCGCCGAGCGGAGCCGCTCTGCCACGAGGCCCGCCTGCGCGAGGGAGGCGCCGGGGAGGATTACGAGGAATTCCTCGCCACCCCACCGGCCGGTGAAGTCATAGTCCCTCCGGTTCTCCTGGAGCACCTTCGCGACCCGGCGGAGGGCCTCGTCGCCGACGGCGTGACCGAACCGGTCGTTGATCTCCTTGAAGTGATCGAGATCCATCATGATCACGGAGACGCTGCCCTTCTCCCGCTTCGCCCGGCTCAGCTCTGCCTGTGCGCGCTCGTAGAGGCCCCGCCGGTTCGGCAGGCCGGTCAGGATGTCCAGGACCGCCAGGGCTTCCTCTCGCGCCACCGATGCGCTCAGGCGCTCCTCGAGATCGAGGATCCGGGCGCCCACGCCCATTCGCGCCACCAGCTCCTCGCGCTGGAAGGGCTTGGCCACGAAGTCATCCGCACCCAGGTTCAGTCCCTCGACGATCTCGTCCCTTCCGTTCTTCGCGGTCAGCAGGATGATGTAGGTGTACCCCGGCCAGCCGGCGGCACGGATGCGTCGGATCAGGTCGGACCCGTCCAGGCCGGGCATCAGCCAGTCGACGACGAGCATGCGGATGTGCTCCCTCTGGAGCACGTCCCACGCCTCGAGACCGTCACCGACGGTGACGACGTCGTACCCGGCGAGGCGCAACTCGTGCTCCAGCATCCGGCGCAGGAGCAGATCGTCATCGGCGACCAGTACCTTCACGCGGCCACCCCCCGCATGAAGTGTAGAGCATCCGGAGGCACCCTCCAAGATAGCTGCGTCCGGGAGTCCTCGTCAGGCGTTCCGGGCGTTCACCCACATGTCCCGGAGGATCCGGGCCGCGTTCTCGGCGCCGAGCCCGGGTGCGAGCGCCGTGTTCGCGACTCCGGCGACGACCCGCGTGATGTCGTGATCCACCGCGCTCGCCCTGGCCCACTTCTCTCCGCCCGGACACGTCATGTAGACGGAGAACGTGTCGTGCCCGGTTCCAGGCCGCTCGCCGATGACGTGAAGGATCGCGCGACGCCCGGGCAGCCCGCCGAAGAGCTGCTCGCCGATGCGGTAGCCCGCGCGGACCCGACCACCCGTCATCACCAGGTCGCCGGGAGCGACGCGCCGTCCGTCGCGCGACAGGCCCTCGCGAAGGGCATGCAGGAAGGGCAGGAGCTGATCCCTGTCCATGATCGAGAGCGCATTGAGGCCGTCCGAGATGACGATCTGGACGTCGACCCCACCGTCGTGGCGCGCCCGCAGGTCCTGCACCGCGGCGACGGACGGGCCATCGAGAACCTCTCCGGTCGACGGGTGCAGGACGTAGTCCTTCCGGTCGATCGAACGCGTTCGGACGAAGGTGGCGCCCGTCATCCCGGCCTTGAACTTCCCGTCGAATTCGGCCCAGATGCTGCGCTTGCCCTCGTCGTAGATCCGGCGGACCTCGGCCGCCAGGCGGGGCTCCAGATCGGACCGCGAGGCTCCGTGCCCCTCGGCCAGGTGAACACCGCGCTGCCGCACGGCGGCCATCTGCCGGGCGCCCTCGGCCCGGACCTCCGTCTCCGGGCGCGCATCGCCCTTTCGACGACGGTACTGGAGGTAGACCCAGAGCGGATCGCCGAAGTGCTTCGTCGGCTTGCCGTCGGCGGCGACGACCCCCAGCTGCTGGAAGAAGGCCCACATGCGTTCGTCGACGCGCAGGCCGAACTTCTCGCGCAGCCGGACGTGGTCCTGGAATCCGGTGGTCAGGTAACCCAGCATCGGATCGATCTTGGTCGGCAGGGCCATCAGGTATGCAGGCCGGGCCGGCGCGACTGCGTCCAGGCAGTAGTCGAGGTCGTCCAGCGACACGTCCATGTGAAGGGTGGAGCAGACGTCCAGCCCGATGCACAGCCCGTGCAGCTTCCCCATGACCAGATCCTCGAGACAGCACCGCACCAGCTGATCCCTCGTCCGGAAGACCTCGGGCCCGATGAACCCGGCCACGTCGTTGAGGTGCACCCAGGGGCGGTCGCCGCGCGCCACCGCGACCCGCCGGGACAGCAGGCGGGTGAGCCCGTACTTGCGGGACTCGTGCATCACCATGTCCATGCCCTGCGCATGTCCGTTCGTGAAGTCGGCTCCCTGGCCGGTCTCCAGGTAGAGCCCGTACCGTCCCCTGCGCCTGTCGGCATACGCCAGCAGTCTTTCCAGGGACACGTCGAAGGTCGCGTTGGCCGCGTCGCTTCCGGCGATGCTCTGGAACCACAGCGCGGTGCTGCCCGGCCAGCGGAGCTCGACCTCGGCCTGCACGTCGATGTGGGAGAGCACGCAGTGCGGCAGCGTGTCCGCCAGGCCGAAGGTGACCAGGAGATCCTGCAGTGCGTGCTCGACCGCGACCACCTGCTGCGGCTCGCTGCTGACCGGGTTGGTCCCGAGCAGGAGATCGCCCACCGCGTAGGACCAGCCGTCGAACACCTGCCAGCGGATGTCGTCGGGGTCGTCCGTCGGCGAGTTCGGCTGGATCCTGGCGCCGAGGTGGTCGCGCGCCCCCAGGTTCGAGCCCGGCAGTGGATTGAAGAGCTTCGCGGAGACCGCCACCAGCTCGTCGTTCGCCATCAGCTTCACGACGCAGGCGATGACGTCGCTCGACAGGCCGGGCATGACGGCCTTGATCGCGGCCTCGTCCCGCTGCAGCAGGAAGCGCTTCAGCTCCGCGAACGTCCAGTCGGCGCACTGCGCCTGCGCATGGCCGTCGAGGCCCGCCTGGATCGCGCGAAGCAGTCCGTCCTCGAACGGTGGATGGGCATCGACCTCGGCCAGCCTGGTGGCCGCCAGCAGCTTCCTGGCCTGCAGGCGTTGCCGCTCCGACCCCGCCGCGACACCGACGGTCGCATCCCCTTCCTTGAACGCATTGGCGGCTCCCAGCAACCGGGCGTAGAGCTTCGGGTCCCATTGGCCGGACGCGGCCTGGACGAACTGGACGATGCCCACTGGACCTCCCCTCGATCCGCCCATCGCCGGCCCCGGAGCGACCGCACCGGCCAGCACGAGCGTGCCGCCGGGAAGCGTCCTGAGGAAGGTCCTTCGATCCATGCTAGAGCCCGACCACCTTCATTCCCGCCTCGGGGTAGCGCGTTCCGGCAGCGACCCCCTTCGGAGCGACCTCGTCGAGCCTGGCCGCATCCTGGGGGGTCAGGATCAGGCTCGCCGCCGCCACGTTCTCTTCCAGTGTCGCACGCCGTCGCGTTCCGGGAATAGGGACCATGTCGGGGCCGCGGCCGAGGACCCATGCGAGGGCCAGCTGGGCAGGCGTGACCCCCCGGGCACGTGCGATTCCTGTCACCCGCGACACGAGCGCGAGGTTCTTCTCGAAGTTCTCCCCCTGGAAGCGGGGATTCATCCTTCTCCAGTCGCCTTCCGGAATGTCGGCGGGCGACCGGAACCGCCCGGTGAGGAAGCCGCGACCGAGCGGGCTGTAGGGAACGAACCCGATGCCGAGCTCCCGGATGGTCGGGATGATCTCGTCCTCGGGGTCCCGGGTCCACAGCGAGTACTCGGTCTGGAGCGCGCTGATGGGATGGATGCCATGAGCGCGCCGGATCGTGGCCGGACCGGCCTCGGAGAGGCCGAGGTAGCGGACCTTTCCCGACTTCACGAGGCCGGCCATGGCGCCGACCGTGTCCTCGATGGGCACGGTCGGGTCGACCCGGTGCTGGTAGTAGAGGTCGATGTGGTCGACGCCGAGGCGCCGCAGGGATGCGTCGCAGGCCTCGGCCACGTACGCGGGTCGGCCGGAGATGCCGAGGAAGGCGCCGTCCGGGGATCGCCGGTTCCCGAACTTGGTCGCGATGACCAACCGATCCCGCTTGCCCCGGATCGCTCGACCCAGGAGTTCCTCGTTCTTGAACGGGCCGTACATGTCGGCCGTGTCGAAGAAGTCGATGCCGAGCTCGATGGCGCGGTGGATCGTCGCGACCGACTCGACGTCGTCGGTGGGGCCGTAGAAGTCGCTCATCCCCATGCAGCCCAGGCCGAGGGCCGACACCGAGAGTCCCTGACGTCCGAGCTTCCTCTTCTCCACGGTGCCTTCCTCCGCCTTCCCGCGCCCTACTCGTCGGCTCGCCGCGCCACGACGGTGAACTCGCCGCCGCCATCCTCGAGAACGAAGAGCTCCATGGGCCGGCAGCACACGGAGCAGTCCTCGACGTAGCGCTGCGACGCTCCGCCACCCGTGTCCACGACGACGGGGATGGTCTCGCCGCAGTAGGGGCATTCGACGTCCACGGTCCCTCCCATATCGCACCGGCGGCATCGTCGCTCCTGGCTTGCTCCTCGCCGACCCTTCGTGGTGCCCTGTCACCGACATGGCCCCCCATGAGATGGACAGGCAAGCCAGGCTCCCCGTGAGCCCATGGCTCCGGGTGTTCCTGCCCTTCGCCGCGGCCCTGCAGGTGGCGAGCTGGGTCCGGTTCTCGCGCACTACCCGGGTACGCCTCGCTTCGCGGCGTAGCTGGAGCCTGCTCGTGGATCAGCGAGAGCTCGCCTGGAGGTCCTCCGGTGCCAGCGGCTCCGGGACCCGGTTCCTCAGGGGCGGGATCGTCTTGAGATAGGCGTACATCGCCTTCAGGTCCTCGTCGGTGAGGCTCCGGTACATGATCCAAGGCATCGGAGGGAGCAGCGGCCGACCCTTGCCCATGATCTTCCCGTTCCGGATGGAGTCGACGAAGTTCTGCTCGGTCCACTTCCCGATCCCCGTGTCCGGGTCGGGCGTGAGGTTTCGCGTGTAGGAGACGCCCCACGGACCGGACCAGGCCGTCATCGACGCCGCGACGACGATCGCCCACGGTCCCTCGGCGACCCTTGGAGGAGGCGGCAGCGGCATCGTCTCCGGGTGGCCGGAGAGCATGCGGGACATGTCCGGCTCGGGGCCGTCCTTCCCCATCTTCCACGGCGTGTGACAGTCGTTGCAGGCCATGACCTTCACGAGGTACTCGCCGCGCGCGACCCTGTCCGGCTTCCTGTCCGGCTCGGCCGCGGACGCAGCCGGACCCGTGAAGGAGAGGACGACCAGACCCAGCAGGACTTGCCTCGAAGGACCAAAGTTCATGGTTTCTCCCGTTCGTGTGCGATCAAGCGGGGGTCGCCCCCCATCCCGGAGATCCACCTCCGGATCAGGTCGAGGCCTTCCTGGTCGACGACCTTGGTGCCGAGCGGCGGCATCTGCCGCACGGGGTTGCGCGTGGCCATGCGGAAGACCACGGTGCTTCGCGCCGGATTGCCGGGCTCGATCCGGTACGACCCTTCCGACGCGTCACCGGGGAGCTGGAACTTGCCCGTGTGTCGCACGGCCGTCGCTCTGACCGGGTCGGGTCGATCGGAGGCGGCGGCCGGTTGCCGCAGCAGCATCCCGATCGAGGACAGCGAGGTGGACCGGTCGTGGCAGGACCCGCAGTTCGCGTGCAGGTAGCCGAGCGCGGAGCGTTCCGTCGGGCTCGTCGCGGGGATTCGCGGCGGGTGCGAGGCCCATTCCGGCGGGTGGGAGGCGAGGAGATTGCGCTCGACGAGGGTGGTGAGATCCACCATGTCGGGCGTCACGGGCTCGGCGTGCGGCGCTCCGGGATCGCGATCTCGCGAGAGCTGCAGCGCGCTGAACCCGAGCACCTGGACCTGCTCGCCCTCGTGGCACGACGCGCAGTCGGAGACACCGGGGATGTCGTGGCGCTTGCCCGGGGCGATCTCCACGTGGTTGCGAATGCCCTCGTCGGGGGCCCGGACGGCGTCGGTCTCGTCTTCGTTCCAGACGTACGTCGCGACGCTCCACTTCTCCCTGGAGACCTTCTCCATGTAGCGCGTCTCCACCCGGCGCCCGAAGACGAACTCCTTCCAGACCTTGGTCCCGACCGGGAAGTCCCAGAGGTCGGGACTGGACGCATCGATCGCCGTTCCGGCAGGCAGGAAGATCCACCGGCTCTTCACCGCGCCGTCGGACCAGAGCGGGTACTGGGGCGAGTAGTGGAGGTTTCGCTCGTCGACCCGGTGCGACGCGGGGTCGGAATAGAGGCCGGTCTCGGCGAGGTGAAGGGGCGGCGCGAGTGCGGCGACCGCCATGGCCGCGATCCCGCCGCGCGCTCTCTGCCAGGTCCGCCCAACCATGTCCGGTCCCCTCCGGCCTCGGAACCCTCCGGCTTCGAGGCTCGACGAAGGCTGGACGGTAAATTGATCCTGATCAAGTCCATGTTACCGGGTACATCTCGGGTTCACCCGAAAGGTCGGGCTTATGATTCCCGTGTGCGGACGCGCCCCGACGCTCGCCGGATGGAGGTGAAGGCTGCGGCTCGGCCCTCGCCCGGAGGTGGCGTGAGCGCACCGGCGTCGGAGCCTCTTTCCATGCTGGTGCGGCGCGGACTCGACCCGAGCCTCGCTCGACCCGACCTGCCCTTCGATCCGGGGATGTCCGAGGAGCGCCTGGAGGCGATCGCCGCAAGGCTGGGCCACTATGCGTTCCGGCTCTTCCTCCGCGGCGCCATCCTCGCTCCGGCCGGATTCCTTCCATCCGAGGCCTCGCGCTACCTCGAACGCGATCGGGCGCAGGCCCTGGCCGAGGACTGCGTCGCCCTCGGACTGGCCGAGCGGATCTCCGACGGCCGCTACCGGCTCCTGACGCGCGCGAGGTCCTTCGGAGGAACCCTGGAGTGGTGGGTGGGGCGAGAGCTATCGACCCGCCTCGGCGTCGAGGTGGCGACCGGCGTCCGGAGCGGCGCGCGCGGCATCGGCGGGGACCTCGACCTGGTGGCCGCCATCGAGGGGAAGCTCCTCTACGTCGAGCTGAAGTCGGGGCCACCCAAGCACCTCACCGACGTCGAGGTCGGCGCGTTCCTGCGCCGGCTCCGCGCCCTCCGCCCGGAGCTGGCGCTCTTCGTCATGGACACGGCCCTGCGTCTCTCGGACAAGGTGCTCCCGATGTTCGAGAAGGCGCTCTTCCCCCAGGGCGCCCTTCCTCCCGGGCCGGGGCGGATCGTGCGCGACACCTGGGCCCTGACCCCGCACCTCTACCTGGTGTCCGCGAAGGAGAACCTGATCGAGAACGTCCGGCGCGCCATCGCCGAGGGTCTTCGTGCCCTCGCGCCGCCGCCGCCGTGACGGGTCGCCCGCTCCGCTCCGGCCGGATGATCGTCGAGCCCCGCGTCGAGGGCCTCCCGCACCTCCGCGACGCGCACGGCGGAAGGCGCCGGGTTCGGCGCTGCGATCGCGCGTGCGAGGAGGAGCGCGTGCACGGGGAGGAGGCTGGCGCAGGATGGCGGCGCGGCGCCTCCGGGGCGCTGTGCGCGCCGATTCCGGAGTCACCGCGAGGTTCCCGGCGCAGATTTTTTCTGCACCATTTGCGTCTCGCGGAAATCTTCACCGCGAACCGATCCACCTGTTGAAGGCTCAAATCGCGCGTGTCATCTTGCACGTCCTCGCGGCGGAGCCGAAGCCTGGACCACGACGAGGACACCCCGACAGCCCGAGCTTCGCGTCACCACCTGCCTGCGGCCCCGTGCGCCGCGACGATGGAGAACCCGAGATGAGCAGCGAGATCTACGAGCGCATCCGCTCGAACCCGAAGTTCCAGGAGCTGGTGTCGCGTCGCTCCCGGCTGGCCTGGACGCTCTCGGCCTTCGTCCTCGCCGGCTTCTACGGCTTCGTCATGGTCGTGGCCTTCGCGCCCGCCGTCATCGGCCAGCGCCTGGGTGGGTCGACGCTCACCGTCGGCGTCGCCGCGGGCCTGACCATGTTCGTGACCTTCTGGCTGCTCACGGCTGCGTACGTCCGCCGCGCGAACGGCGAGTTCGACCGGCTCACCGCGGAGATCGTGAAGGAGGCCTCGGGCCCGGTGGCCGCGTCTCCCGCCAGGGCCGGCGCGGCGGTCGTGGCCTCGCTGGCGCTCCTCGCCCTGCCGTCGCTGGCGCTCGCCGGGCCCGCCATGGACGCGACCGAGAAGCAACCGGTGAACGTGCACGCCATCGCCATGTTCCTCGTGTTCGTGGCCCTCACCATGGGCATCACCTGGTGGGCGTCGCGGCGCACCCGCACCGCCAGTGACTTCTACACCGCCGGCGGGGGCATCACCGGCTTCCAGAACGGGCTGGCGATCGCCGGCGACTACATGTCGGCCGCCACGCTCCTCGGCATCACCGCGATGACCTACTCCCAGGGCTTCGACGGGTACATGTACGCCATCGCCTTCTTCGTGGGCTGGCCGGTCATCCTCTTCCTCATGGCCGAGCGCCTCCGCAACCTGGGGCGCTTCACCTTCGCCGACATCACCTCCTACCGGCTCGACCAGGGGAAGGTGCGCACCATGGCGGCGATCTCCTCGCTCACGGTGGTCGTCTTCTACCTGATCGCCCAGATGGTGGGCGCCGGGCAGCTCATCAAGCTGCTCTTCGGCCTCGACTACTCCGTCGCCGTGGTGGCCGTCGGCGGGCTGATGATGGTCTACGTGATCTTCGGCGGCATGGTGGCGACGACCTGGGTGCAGATCATCAAGGCGTGCCTGCTCCTCTTCGGCGGCACGACGGTGATGGTGCTCGCCATGAGCCGATTCGGCTTCTCGTACTCCACGCTGGTCGAGAAGGCCACCGAGGCCCACAAGAACGGCTGGGCGCTCCTCGCCCCCGGACCCCTCCTCAAGGATCCGGTGAACGCCATCTCCCTCGGCATGGGGCTCATGTTCGGCACCGCCGGCCTGCCCCACATCCTCATGCGCTTCTTCACCGTGACCAACGCCAAGGAGGCCCGCAAGTCGGTGCTCTACGCCTCGGGCTTCGTGGCCTACTTCTTCAACGTCATCTTCCTCATGGGCCTCTCCGCCATCCTCATCGTCGGGCTCGACCCGGCCTTCTACGAGGGCGGGAAGGTCGGCGGCAAGATGGTGGGCGGCGGGAACATGGTGGTCATGCACCTCGCCAAGGCCGTGGGTGGAAATCTCATGTTGGGCTTCCTGGCCGCGGTGGCCTTCGCCACCATCCTGGCGGTGGTGTCGGGCCTGGCGCTCGCCGGCGCCTCGGCCATCTCCCACGACCTCTACGCCCGCGTGATCAAGAAGGGGCAGGTCAGCGAGGCCGCCGAGATCCGCGTCTCCAAGATCGCCACCGTCGGCCTGGGCATCGTCGCCATCGCTCTCGGCATCCTCTTCGAGAAGCAGAACGTGGCCTTCATGGTCGGCCTCGCCTTCGGCGTCGCCGCCGCCGCCAACTTCCCGGTGCTCATCCTCTCCATGTACTGGAAGGGGCTCACCACCCGCGGCGCGCTGATGGGCGGCTACGGCGGCCTCTTCTCCGCGGTGA
>Ga0316617_100000377_pt1 | contig 11413 bp, 21 predicted proteins | sample OWC_Aug_M1_C1_D2_FD_207801 | JGI IMG/M metagenome (GOLD analysis project Ga0316617, IMG submission 207801) | Wetland soil microbial communities from Old Woman Creek delta, Ohio, United States - OWC_Aug_M1_C1_D2_B | ecosystem: Environmental > Terrestrial > Soil > Wetlands | place: USA: Ohio... | reverse complement strand
AGAGTTGGTCTAATTTTTCTACAACTACTATAACAGCCATGCAACCACTGCCGTAGATGTTGTGAGGCATATTCCAAATTACCCCATCTACTTTTGCATAGTCGTCGTTGGTCAACCACTCTCTAAAATTCATAATGATTTACATCCGTGAAGATATATACTACAGGAATAAACACAAATGATAGAATTTACTACATTCAACGAATGGCTCGATATACGAGAAGGACGATGGAGAGGCCAAGTAGGTGGCGCATTTGGAAATGATCCACAACGAGGCCAACTTCGAAAATTGCACCAAAGAGGACAAGAAGAAGTCGGTCGAGGTGCAATCTCGGGATTGGATCAACAAACACGTAGTATGGCAGGCCGCAGTGTCGAAGCTTTGGTAATGAAAGCTCTGGCAGAAGTTTCCGGCTGGAAGATTGAAGAAGCCACCTTCCAACAAGATACCCAAGAAAAAATTGATGGTTGGAAAATTGAAGGAGGTGGTAAACGAATCCCCATACAAGTTAAGTTCCGTGACAGCGGCGATGATATCGCTGCCAAGGTTGAATGGAAAGGCAAGCCCGGACGTGATCTAAGAGGCAACGCCCAATTGTACGTGGTACTGGACCGGGCTGGGCTGAATATCCGAGTGCGTAGTGCCGACGAAGTTAAAGCTATCGCTCGCCGTATGCTGGAAGAATTTAACGCCAAAGGGCGTCCTAGCTCTCTAAGACTTGATAATGGTACAATCCGAAAAGGATACGATCCCCATGACGGCGCTCCCATCGTGATGGTTTACATACTTCCCGATGCTCCAGGATTTACCTACAAAGAGAATTTCCGTTTGCCCAAAGTGATTTGGTCATACCGAGACCGAGCAGCTACCGCTTAGGCTCCATGCGGGCACCGAAAGTTCCGTTACAATTCGAGTAACTGCGGATACCTTTCGAGTATCCAGAGCCTCCTTTTCGGCCTCTAGATTGCCCAAATTAACATCTAATCTATTCCGTTTCTGTGGCATGAAGAAGGTCGCTGGAGGCAAGTCATTGTGCTATAACACGTTAAGTGCGTTACACAGCATGTAACGGCGCTCCGTTATCTTTTCCCCTACGGCGGAAAGGCAAAGAAATGACAGAGAATCCAGAAATTATCTAAAAATTGTTGCAAGTTGTTGTCAGCCAAGCACTTATCCTATTGGCAAAGCTTTGCCACTTTGCCAAAACGAATTAGATCTAAATGGGCAGAAAACTGATTAGATTAACTCCTTGCTCCGCAAGGAGTTACGTTCCACCTTCACGGAGTAGCTTATTGCCATCAAATGTCGCTGTATAGATATCTCCTTGCGGCATAAGGATTTACGTAGGGTGAATATCGTTCACTGCACATGTGCAAAAGTTAGGCTCAAGTTAGAGCTAGTTTAGCTCGAAGTTGAGCTAGTTTTGTCTGCCCACCGATCCCAATAGTAGTAGAATTTCTTGTTGGAGTTGACTTCCCAATCTACCGTAGTGCCAACTGGCGGTATAGCCAGCGGTTTTTTGCCATTGGCCAATCCTTGTGCGGCCCATGATCCGAAATGCAACATAACCCTTCCCTGATTTAATCTGTCTTTATTGCAGAATACTTTTGCTTTACCGGAAGCTACAATTGGCGAAACGTATCCTGGGGTGATGGTGTTGCTCGGCGGAAATCCTTTGAGAATGGCCCATGTTCGCCCTTCGCCCGGATCTTTTATTCGATAATACAATTCGTGAGGCAAAGAGTGTGGACTTCTTAGATTTTGTGTTTCAATACACCGGGGAAGGGGAGTTTGGGGCACCGGATAATCTGTAATGTATCCAGCTATATCTAAAGAAAGAACCGGTCCACAATTCAGACAGGAGTCCCAAACATGGGCATCAGAATAACCAACCCACATTTTCTCTTGGCATTTTTCACAACGCCGATTGTGAGCTAGGTATTGCAACATGAAATAGTGAAGATCGTCATAATCCATGACTTTATTTAAGTAGGAGTCCCAAGAATTTTAGGAGTCCCGAAAAAAGAAAGCGACACCCAATAGCCTGTCCAGACCGGGGGGCTAGGAGTCCCTTTCGAAACCTTTTTGAAAATAATTTTTCAATTATCAATTTTGCAACAAAGACAGTTGTATAGATGCGGCCTGGGCAAGCTGCGCACCCAGGGCACAGCCCTGGGTGCGCTGGTGCTATCGGTGGCGCAGGCTGTGTGCGCCTCTATACATCCAGACACGCAGGCGCAAACAAATACGCAGCGAGCGCTGCGTATTGAAGATCGAGACAACGAGTGCAGATCACTGCACAAAAGATCGTGGTCAGTCCATTAGATCGGCCACGTCCACCCAGTCGTAGATCGTGCGGCCAGTGTGTGGTACGTTGACCTGGGCCTTGACGTGCCGCCGTGGTCCATCGAGGGCGAGCACCAGGACAGGGTGACCAGCATCCAGGTGGCAGCCGTCCAGCGTCAGCGAGCGAGCCAGCCGGGCCGGGGTAGCGTCCTCGTCCTCGTCCCAGTCGTCCAGTTCATCGTCATCGTCCACGTTGTAGTCGTGGCCTTGGGGATCGAGGAACAGGGCGTGGGCCGGGCCGCACTGCTCACGGTGCTTGGCGCAGTCCGCTTCGCCGTGGCACTCGTTGCCGCAGTCCTTGCAGGTGAAGACTTCGGCCTGGGCCTCGTTGCCCACTTCGATCTGGGCCACTGGATCGCCGTCCACTTCGCCTTGGTCGTTGGTCACGAAGCATCGCAGATCGCCGTCGCTGAAGTCCAGCACAAAACTTTGATCGCTGCCTTCGATGCAAAGGGACAGGCCGTGAACATCGAAGGCAAGCAGCAGGCGGGCCTTCCGGCCAGTCTTGGCATCGGTGGCATTGAAACTTAGAACGGGTTCCATGTCAGTCTCCGCAGTTGGGGAGCGGGCGAGAGAACATCATGCCGCAGTTGCGGCAACGCAGGTGATGCTGGCAGCCCAGGATGCCCAGGCTGACCAGCGGCCCACCGCAAAGCTGGCACTCGTTGCCTTCGTGATCCTCGTGATCCTCGTCGAGGGCCTCAGTATCGTTTCTGGCGTCGAGCAGCGTTGCGGTGGGCATGGGAGACCTTTCTTGCGTTTGCGTGCGTCTACGGGCCTGCTAGGGGCCTTTACGCAGCCATCTTGGCAGCGACCGGGGCGACGGAGTTGATCGGCTTGCTGGCCGGGTGCCCCCAGCGGCGGCGGGCATCGCTGCGCCCCTCGTCACGGGTGGCGGCGCAGTGCTTGCCGATCCGCACCATCTGGCCCTGGTACTCGGCGGCGTACCACCAGCCGGTCTTGCCGCTGACCTTCGGGCCGACCAGCAGCAGGGCCAGGGCACCGACGCTGACCAGCAGGCCCAGGTGCGAGCGGAGTTGACGGGAGGGGTTGTGAACGTAGGACATGGCGTTGCTCCAGGTAAAGGGACAGAGAGAAACCGGGCGGACTAGCCGCCCACCACTTTGGCCCAACAGGTCGGGCCGAAACCGAAACGGAAACCTTGGGGGTCGATGCCTTCGGGCCGGGTCAGCGGCTTGCCGCAGCGACCGCAGCGGCCTTCGCCGTTGATGCCGTAGCCTTCGGGCACCGACTGGCCGGGCCATACGATCTTCATCAGCGCCCACCGCAGGACACGGACGGGCAGGGGGATCGCCTGCTCGGCCTGCTTGGCAGCGTCGAACTGGCGGGCCTGGAACAGCCGCCGCCACTTGGCCAGGGCGTCCTTCCAGGTGCTCTTCTTCGTGGCGAACGTCTCGCCGGTGCTCACGTCGAGCATCCCCAGGTAGGTGTAGTCGCCGGTGTTGTCCGGGCCGGTGAGCAGGTAGCAGAAGAACCGGTCGGGCGTGCCCTCGGCGTCATCGTCGAAGTTGGCCGCTTGGACCATGAACGTGTAGTGCTGGCCACCGGGGTTGTGGACCGTGAAGATGGCCTTGCCACCCAGAACGAACTGCTTGGTGATCGTGAAGTCGCTTGACATGGTTTGGGGTTCCTTTCGCCCCCTAGTACACGACCACGGGGGCAAAGGTTCGGTATAATTTTCAAAACCCCATGAGGGCGTCTTGGACGGCGTACAAATGGCCCAGGCCCTCGTCCCACTGGCGAACGGCCAGGGCCTCGGTGTGCCGGGCCTCCATCTCGGCGATGCCAGCCTCGACCTCGGCGTTCTCTTCGTCCCAGCGGCGGCGTAGCTCCTGGTAGGCGTCGGCCACCAGCATGGCCCCAGGCTCGTCCGGGCCGCAGCCGATGCACGTATCGCCGTCCTTGAAGCGCCAATCGGGATCGCCGTGGAAATACGGGTTGCCGATGAACGCCCAGCCGGTCTTGACGCCACTGCACCGGCTGTCCAACACAATGACCTCGCCATCGCTGGCGACCAAGCGAACTTCACCTTCGAGCCGCAACATGGTTTGGGTTCCTCCGCCCAATGGTACACAGCGACCAGGGCAAAGGTTCGGTCACGTTGCGATATATCCTGTGGGATATATCGCAGCCATCGGCGATATATCCTGTGGGATTATTCTGCAAAGCCTGCCACCGGGCTGGCCCGGTGGCAGGCTGGCTGTGGTCTCGCTGGATTGTATGTGTTCGATCCAGTCCCCACTCACGTCTGCCACGTTGACGGGCCGCTTTATGGGCAGCCAGGGCCACTTATGTTGATGCCTGCCACCGGGCTGGCCCGGTGGCAGGCAGGGCGAGCGGCTCTAGTCGTTGGCCTCTTCGTCGGCCTCTTCGTCGCCCTCGTTCGGTTCCTCCGGGTCGGTGATCTCCCACTCGGACCAGCCATCGGCGGCTGCCAGGGCCTCGGTGAAGGCGTTCAATTCGGCTTCCGTGTCGAACTCGTAGACATCGCCCTCGGCCAGATCGGGGTTCTCGTCCCTTGTGGCCTGGGTGCCCCACACGACACGCACGGCGAGCCGGGGAGCGTCCAGGTTGATGTGACGGCGGGCGTCCACGTCTTGGAGCAGGCGGCGCAACAGGCGGCTGCCGATGATGCCGCTGCCGCTGGTGATCTCGATCTGCGGGTTCTCATTCGTCGGCTCGTGAATGACCACGACGCCCATGAAGAACTTGCCGCAGGCGGCATCGGTGTCCACCTGGATCGTGCCGTCCGGCTGCGGGCGATAGATGAACGTGCCACCGTAGTTGCCGTTCGACAACGTGTGGATGACCTTGATCCCATTGGGGGTCGGTTCGGAGCGAGTAGGCATGGTTTGGGGTTCCTTTCTGCCCCTAGTACACAGCGACCAGGGCAAAGGTTCGGTCAGTCACAACAGAGCAGGGCCAAGACTTCAAGCGGCTCGTTTTCCAGCGCCCTGCGGATCGCATCGGCATCGTGGACTGCGCCTTGATTGTTCACCGCTGCCTCAAATGTTTCCAAGTGCAGCGGGGCAACGTAGCCTGGAAGACTTGCGAAGCAATCCAGGCAGTGGCTCGTGTGGATGCTATGGGAGCGACCGCAGCGGCGGCAGGTGTTGTCGTTGGGGATCAAGGGATGTCCCCCCCAACAAGGTGCGTCTCGATGGCGCTGCTGTCCGGTCGAAAGAGCGGATCGGCGAGCAGGGCCTTGAGTGCTTCCTTAGCCCTCAGATAGTCGGCGATAGCCTGATCCAGGGCTTGGCACTTGTCGGGTTGGGCGAGGGCCTGCTGGCGGGCCTTGTTGCGTTCCACGGCGGCGGAGAAATAGGCCGTGTTGTGTTCCTCCACCCAGGCCGCATCGACCACGACGTTGACCGTGGTATAGGCCAGGAGCAGACTGCCGCCTTGATCGGGATCGCTGGCCCTGCCGTAGCCGCCCCATTCCAGGTTCGTCATGTTGGCCACGTAATGCAGCCGGAACTCGTAGCCGGGCACCAGGGCGTTGAGCTTGGCAAGGTGGACTTTGGTGATCCGCTTGCCGTCGATGGACTTCAGGTAGGCCAGGGCGCTGGTCTGCGGCTCGTCCGACTCGATTCGCAGCCGGATGAACTCGGCGACCGTTTGGGCAGGCGGATTGACTTCAACCAACTGATCGAGATCGACTTCAGCGCCAAATGCTCCGCCAGGGCATTGGCAATCAGCATCCAAGTCGATTTCCAGCGCCTCGGCAAGGTAGCTGCGGGCCTCGTCCAGGGTCGTTGGATCGTCCACCCTTAAAATGAAGGGCGCAACAAAAGTTTGCATGGTGGTGCTCCAAATGTTTGGGGTGCTAGACTCTGCCCCTAGTACACAGCGACCGGGGCAAAGGTTCAGTCGTTTAGCGGCTCGACCAGGGCCGTGTCATAGGTCCAGTCGTCATCGGTGCTCGGCTCTTCGATGGTCAGGTTATCGACACCGTGGCGCTTCAGGCAGGCCACCAGATCGGCGTCTTCCAGGCAACTGACCAGATCGCCAATGTTAAAATCTTCGCCAGCGTAGCCCATCGTGGTTTGAGCGCCTTCACTGCCAGCGTTGGCCCATTCGGTCACGGCTGCGGTGATGCGACGGCGCAGGCCGTTGGGCCTCGTGTGATTGGGAACGTCAGCGCTTACCAACCGAGGCAGGTTGACACCGATTCCCTCGTGACGGTAGACGAACACGGTCAGGCGCATACCCTGGTCCTTATACATCTGAACTGATGCGAAAAAAAAAGACCGCAGCGGCGACGGGTGCAACTCCCCAAAAAATCCCGTCCCCGGCTGCGGTCGATTGTACGGTGCCCGGCCTGAACTCATTAGCATCCAGGCCGGGCCGGTCCCCAAACCGTTGTACTCCCGATGTGCCACACCGGCCCCCCTGGACCGGTGTGGTGTTGGGGTACGTGGATCAGGCCACGGCGGCGACCGGGGCGGGCGGCTCGGCGGCGGCGGCGACCGGGGCCTGCTCGGCGGGCTTCTTCTTGCTGCCGGGCTTCTTGGCCGGGGCGGCGGCGACCGGGGCCTGCTCGGCGGGCTTGGCCGGGGCCAGGGCGACCACGGCAGCCATCAGGGCATCGAGGCCACCGACCTTGGCGCTGGCGGCGCTGACCGTGTTGAGCGTGGCCACGGCCTGATCGTAGCCGCCCAAGCTGGCGACCACACCCTGGACCTGCTGGACCTGGGCATAGGCGGCGGCGAAGTCCATCGGCTGCGCCTCGACCACGGCGGGCTTGCGACCGGGCTTCTTGGCGGCGGGCTTCTTGGCGGCGGGGGCCTTCTTGTCGGCCTTGCCTGCGGCGAAGTTGTAGCCGCACTTCTCGCAACTCGCACTGCGGACGCCACACTCGGCGCTGCACTTCGGACACACTTTCTTACCCTTCGGCATGGTTCTGTCTCCCTTGGTTCGAGAACTGGTTGAAACTCGCAATCCTAGTACACGTTGACAAGCAAAAAGGTTCGGAACATTTTGACCGCCCAGGCCAGCGGCCTGGGCGGTCTGTTTTGATTCAATCAGGCGGCGGCAGCGTCGGCGGGCGGATCGCCCAGGACGTACACTTCGCCCTCGTGCCGCACTTCCTCGATATGGTCGATGCGGAACTCACGATAGTCGAAGTCGTGCGGCTGCTCTTCGTCACGCTCGTAGGGCTTCAGCCAATCGGCCAAGCTGTTCGGCTCGTCGGCCTTCAGGCTGTACTCGGTGCCGGTGCTGGGATCGAAGTAGGACCGGCTGATGTAGCCGCTGGGCCAGGACGGGTTATTGCCGGTGGAGATCATCATTTCCACGTACAGCTTCGGCTCGGTCTCGCCCTTGGGCGTGTGCCGGATGAACGGCGTGCCCAGGACACGCTGGCCCCACTTGCGGGGGTGCAACTCGTGCTTCTTCGGGCCTTCCTGCTCCAGGGCACGGGCACCGTTCTCGTCACCAGCCTGCCGCAGGGTCTCGACCTGCCGGGACCACTCACGGGCGTTGTCGTTGTTGCGGGCACGCTCGTACTCGAAGCAGGTCATGCCAGCGACGTGCTGCCGCTTCATCACGGGCGGGCACGGCTCGGCGTCCTTCTTGCGGCTGCCGCCCTTGCGGGCGTAGAAGCAGTTCGGCTCGGTCACGCTGACGACGCCGATGGCACGGGCGGACATGATCCGCAGCAGGATACCGGCCATTTCGTCGGCGGACACGTAGTTCTTGCCGTTGACAGTCTTCATCGCTTCGTTCCTTTGGGTTTGGGGTTGTTACTGCGTCCTTCGTTGCCCTTAGTACACAGCGACCTGGGCAAAGGTTCGGAACATTTTCAAATCTATTGGAACGTCCCAGAAATGCCTGCGCCAGCGGAGTGACCGATAGAAGGCGTACCACTGGCGTTTGGTGCTCGTCCCGTTGACTCGTCGCTTACGGCTTCCATCCACGGTTCGGCAGTCCATTGTCTTGTGCTCCATGCTGTTGTCGTTGACCCGAAAACCGGCCTGCCAAGGCCCCTGGCGTTGCGCCAGAGCGACTCGGCAGGGCCGGGGCTACTTCGGGATCATGCCGCCTTGCGGAGCGGCTGGCGGGCCTCGTAGGCGGCGGAATTGGCAGCCGGGTGGCAGCGGTGCTGACTCACGCATCCGGCGCACTGGCCCACGTCGAAGTTGGGATTGTCGTCATCGCACGGGGCGCTGCCGACCACGGGCATCTGTTCCGGTCCCCACTCGCCGTGCGGCTCGGCACAGGCCGCTTCGGCGGCGTGGACGCCCATCGAATGGTTGGCCGGGGCCACGGCGGCGGACTGCGGCTTGCGTTGCCCCAGGTGGACCACCAACATACCGGGCAACTGCTTGACCTTCGGCGACAGGTTCAGGCCCAGGCCGAACATCATCGCCAGCACTTCGACCTGCATCTTCATCAGCATGGCCGACATTTCGACCTCGACCAGGGGATGCCAGCCGACCACCACTTCCATGTCGTACACGTCCGCCCCCACGGTCATCGTCTTGACCTCGACGGCGACCACGGGCTTGTCGTTGACTCGGACGCTGTAGCGCTCGGTCACCATGCTGACTTGGTGGAAGCCGGGCACGGCCAGGACGTGGCTGTTTCCGCTGGCCATGAACTCGACCTTGTGCTTGCGCTTCACGCCACCGCTGGCCACCATGTCGGCGTCCTGCATCCGGGCCACCATGCGGTCCAGGTACGGCAGCATCGGGACCACCATGCCGACCACGTAGGGATCGCTCATCATGGCGGGCTGGGGTTGACGGCGGGATCGGGGAGTGCTCTTCATCGCATCGGTCCTTTCTGAGGGGTTTGGAAACTTAACTGTCGGATTCGCCAGTGGTACACAGCCACCGGCCAGAAGGTTCGGTCAGGCTGCGGCTTTTTTTTGCAAATCGTGCCGCCGCCAGATCGACACCCAGGCGGTCTTGAGCACCGGGTTGCAGGCCAGGAACAGCCGGGCCTTGCGTTTGCTCGACACGGCGCTCGGCTCGCCCATCCGGGCCTTGCGGGCTTCGAGCCACCGCAGATATTGCGGATGGTAAACGTGATCCGGGCGGAGCACGTCGGCAGCAATCAGCGGCGGAACAGCGGGCTGCGGGCGAGGCATGTTAGTACCCTGTGATGGTGATAACGTAGTTGTCGCCTCGGACTTCGGCATGGAAAGCCAGTCCTTGGCGTTGGAACTCGGCCACGGTTTGGCCGAACAGTTCGGGCTTGTTGATCGGGATCGTGATGTCGTTGCCGGACATGGTGTTGTCCTATGCGTCGGTGATTTCGATGTCCCAAAACGTGCCGCCTCGCAGTTCGACCGTATAGCCCAGGCGGTTGCGTTGCAGTTCGGCAACCACCAGGACCATGCGGCCCACGTCGCCCACCGGGATGCGGATCAGGCCGGTGTGCGTCTTCTCGACGGGCGGGGGTGCCCTGCGGCTCGTGCGTCCTTCATCGTGCATGGTTCAGACTCCAAGAAAAAGACAGCCCTGCTCTCCCCATGTCGGGACAGGAGAGTGACCCACCGAATAAATCTGAGTTCAGGGCTATTGCCGTTTCAATCAGGCGGCTGCCGCCTCGGCCTGCCGCTTCGAATCGACGAAGCGCAACTCGCCGTTGACTTCCAGGCTGACGCACTCTTGCGACATGCCGTAACCGATTTCGTAGGCCAGCGCCTCGACACGGTGCAGGTGCTCGGCCAAAGCCTCAGCGGTCACGTAGCAGTAGACCAGCACAACCGGCTCGACGACCAGCGTGCCGTCTTCCATCACCCAGGCCCCTTGGCCTTCGACGGCGGTTGCGCCACCGAACCAAGTGGCCAAGCGGCGCAGGCTCTTCTCGACCTGCTTGCGTTGCTCTTCCAGGTCGATGCGGCCTTGCATGGTGCTCGGCACGTACAAAGTGATCTTGTTGTTCAGCATGGTTTGGGGTCCATTAACTGAGGGTGCGAGTGGTGCGATACGCAATCAAGAAACCGATCAGAGCTATCACGCCCAGGATCGTCTTTTTGATCGCATACCAAGTCAAAATGGCGTTCATGCCAGTGGTACACAATGACCGTCAAAAAGGTTCGGTCATTCTTTGGCGGCGGCTGCAATCATCACAGCGATGCCCAAGGCAGGCCAGAAGCCCAGCGACATGGCCAGGACCACGCCACCAACAACGAACACCGCAGTTTGCAAGATAGACCAGGATGCCATTGTGCCCTCGTGAATCAAAAAGGCTCGCTCTTCCTGCTGTCTCGCAGGCGTGCCCCGAATTACACCAACCGGCCCACACTGATGGCAGCCGGTGCGAGGGGGATCAGTGTTTCAATCAACCAGGGTGACACGGTGCCGGAAACACCGCTGGCACTCGGCCAGCGCCTCGCCGTCGATGCCACCACTGAAGTACACGCACTGCCACCGGATCATACGTGCAACGGATCGCACCGTGGCAGCCACGGCCTGGAACGCCGGAAGGGCGAAGCCGATCAGCGAATCGAACTCGGCATCGTCCAGCGGCTCGTCGCTGATGGCCAGGGCATACGCTCGTTGAAACTCAACTTTCGTCATGGTTTGGGTTCCTTCGCCCCCTGGTACACAGCGACCGGCTCTAAGGTTCGCTCGATTTCAAAGGTATTTCGCCGCCCTGGACCTGGGCGATCAATGCGTCCAGCGTGTCATACAGCGGATCGCCGGGGAACACGCCGCCGCTCGCCTTGCCGGTCACTTCTTCACCGGCGCACATGAAGTCGCTGCGCAAGACCTTGATGAAGTCGTAGAGACCAGCCCACTGGATCAGGTACGTGCGACCGTCCGAACCGTCCACAATGGCACCTGCGCCACCGTAGGTTGTGACCTTCGGCTTGCCAGTGGTGACCCTCGTGAACCGGTAGCCCTTGTTCGGGTTGAACTCGATGCCGAACACGCATCGACCACGGCGAGCGCCACCGAGGGGCCAGTTGTCAAAGGTCGCTGTCAGTCTGGGATTCGAGAACGTAATCATGTGATTGCCTCCGCCCCTGGTACACGCCAGCCAGCGCAAAAGTTCGCTCGATTTCAAAATTATTTCCAGGCCACCGGCTCG
>Ga0316617_100000373_pt1 | contig 11449 bp, 9 predicted proteins | sample OWC_Aug_M1_C1_D2_FD_207801 | JGI IMG/M metagenome (GOLD analysis project Ga0316617, IMG submission 207801) | Wetland soil microbial communities from Old Woman Creek delta, Ohio, United States - OWC_Aug_M1_C1_D2_B | ecosystem: Environmental > Terrestrial > Soil > Wetlands | place: USA: Ohio... | reverse complement strand
CCTGGCTTTCTCTATTCGCAGAACCCACTGATAATAAAAACTTTTCAGAAAGAAAATCCATGTTCGTTTCAACTAAATTGGAGATGATCCCTATTTTTGAGTTGACCCTGACCTGCCATCGCCGGAACGAATAAGGCTCTATTTCAGACCCCGAAAAAGACCCCACTCCCCCCGAAAGTGTGAAAAGGCTGAATTTAAGTCGTCACCCCTCTATCTTGAAAACCGGGGTCTATGAAATTGGAAAACTTTTGAAAACGTTGGATTCCGGCTTTGGATAGAAATGACCGGGAAAGGACGCAAATCGATTATTTCACACCTTCCCGACGAAAAGAGGGCAAGGGGGCTTTTCGTGGTTCGCTTGTCTCGCCCGGGCAATAAAGAATCGCTGTTCGCTCAGCCCGCTTCTTTCCACCCAGATTAAAATTCACCGGGGCAGGGCTCTTATGGCCTCGCCGATTTCCCGGCTGAGGCGCGCGAGCGCCCGGCTCATTCCTCCCACCATACTCTCGTAAGTCTGCGCCCCCGCGGGTTCATGAATGCGGGAGGTCCGGACGAGGGCGATCTTATTCCCTTTGCCCTCGCGAATGGTCCACGCGGCGATCAGAACCACCTCCCCGCCCAGGCTTCCGTCGAAGCGGGCCACCTCCACTCCGACGCGGTAATCAACTGCGCCGATCCCCGGCCAGGGGAAAAGGGAAATTCGATTTCCGGCCAGCAAAAGGTTCAGGTTTTCGATCAGGCTCCGCGAAAAATCATCCTGGAGCGTGCCTCCCCAAAGATCGTATTCCGCCAGATCAATCCGATTCTCGTCCGTGCGGGTCACAATTTCCTTCCGCATGAGATACTGCGGGATGCGAACCGGGCCGACGCCGACGATCAAATCGTTGGCAGGTGTTTCTTTGAGGGATTTAACTTCCGCGGTGGAAACAAGAGGACTGAGGGTATAAAATTTTGAATTCGGGCTGCCTGCGCATCCCACCGCGCCCAGCAGAACTCCCAGCAGAAAGACTCGAAAACAAGACAAAAGGAGTACCATTTTATTTTCCTCCTGCTTTCCCTTTGCCCCAGAGAACCGAATCCGGGTGGCGTTTCAGGTATTCGCTCAGCATGTTAATGGAGCGGGAAGTCTCGTTAAGTCCCGCCAGGGTTTCGGTCAGCTCATAATAAAAGGCCGATCCCTCTGCATAGTTGCCCTCCGCCGCCTGCATCGTCTTTTCCGCCTGGGAGATTGCGCCCCGGGCCGCCTCCAGTGTCTTCTTCAAATCAGGAGCCAAAAGACCCAACTCCCCATTGATTTCGCCCACCAGCTTACGGGTTTCATCCAGGGTTCCTTCCACCCGGGAAGCCAGAGGCCCGACTTGGCGGTCCACATTTTGAACCAGCCTCTGCGCGTCCCCCAGGAGGCCTTCTAAGCGGGAAGCCGTTGCCGCGATCTGGCTATCCGCGTTTCTTAAAACATTCCGCGTATCCTTCAAGGTTTCCCGAAAACCGCCGGACAGGGGTTTAATTTCCTCGTTGATGTTTTGAACCAGCTTTTTAACCTCTTCCACGCTCGAGGCAAGGTTTTTCACCCCTGCTTCGACCTCGGGCGAGCTGACCAGTGTTTCGATTCGTTCCAACGAATTGGCCAGCTTATCGGCGATTTTTTCGAACGGAATTTTCTTGAGCTTCTCGGATAATTCCTCCAGGGGCGTGGGGACCGTGGGGATTTCTATTTCGTTCGGATCCGTCCCAACCAGACGAGCAGGGGTATTTGGCAGAAAATCGAGGTTAATCATCAACAGGCCCGTCAGGATGCTTTGCATCTCCAGCTGGGCCCTCAGGCCGGCTTCGACAATCTTTTTCCACCTGGCGACCCGTTCCGTCCCCTCTAATCGCTTTTCGACTCCGATTACTCGCGAAATCCTGTCCGGATCGAAATCCGCGTACACCGGAATCCGCATGGACATGTCCTTGGTATTGAATTCAAGTTGAATATCGGTTACAGAACCGACCTGCACTCCCCGAATCATGATGGCCGAACCGATGTTGAGTCCCTTTACTGACCCTTCAAAATAAAAAACCACGGGGACGGTTTTTTTAAATATTTTCCCTGATCCGAAGACGACCAGCGCCACCACCAAAAGGACGATCGCCCCCAGAACAAAAACGCCGATAACCTTCTTGTTGGCCGGCTTGCTCATATAACCTCCCAAAAAAGAAAGAGCGGGGGGTTGAAGGATTGGAATACTGGAGTGCTGGAGTACTGGAGTGCTGGGATGTTGGGCCTGCCCATCACTCCATTGCTCCATCACTCCATTAACCCATATTCCCCTTCTTCCTTCATTACCCCATTTTATCTTTCCTCGCTCCCATAGACTTCATTGCTTTCTTTGACGATCAGATGATCGATCCAATCACCTTGTTCCCTTTTCCTCTCTAAACTTTCCACCAACTTTAATAGCTCGTTCTCCAATTTGTATGCCAGGCTGTCAAGTTTTCAAATGCTTCTTGATCTAAATGCCCTGCCTTTCTGTAAGCATGAAGCCCAGATACGGATTCCTCAAGAGACCCCAAAGCGATATTCAAGAAGTTGAGATACTCCCGGATGGAACACCGGCAATACCCTTCGGCAATATTTCGATGCACGGAATCACCTGAGGCAATAGCCTGCCTTGCCACCCTTGCCAATTCATTTAAAAATCCACGGAAAACGCGGCAGGTTTCGGCATAATAATCTATGGCATCATTCCAAACCCGCAATTGCTGGTACCCGCGATTCTTATTCTTTCTCATGCCCCGTTACCCCGACGAAAAGAAATGGAGTAATGGGAAAAACCAATCCTCCAGTACTCCAGCACTCCAATACTCCATGTTTTTTATCCCTCTTTTCCCCTCGTCAGAAATTTCCTCACAGTTGGGTCTTCCGATTCGGCGAGGAGCCTTTTCGGGTCCCCGCTGGCGGTCATGGTCCGGGTTTCCACATCCAAGAAGACCGAGTTATTGGCGATGGCAAAGATGCTGGCCAGTTCATGGGTGACCACCACAATGGTCGTCCCCAAACTCTCCCGGAGCTCGAGAATCAGATCGTCCAGAAGCTTCGCGCTGACCGGGTCGAGTCCGGCCGAAGGCTCGTCGAAAAACAGGATGTCGGGGTCCAGGGCCATGGCCCGGGCCAGGCCGGCCCGTTTACGCATCCCCCCGCTGATCTCCGAAGGGTAAAATTCATCGAAACCCGCAAGTCCCACCAGGGCCATTTTCAGGGAAACGAGATCCCGGATCTGGGCCGCATTCATTTTCGTATACAACTGAAGGGGAAGCGCCACATTCTCAGCCAGGGTCATCGAACTCCAGAGGGCCCCCTGCTGGTAAAGGATGCCGAAGCGCCGCATGAAACGCTCCCGCTCAGCCGGGTCGGCATCCCAAAGGCTCAGATCTCCGTACATCACCTGCCCCCGCAGCGGTTCTTTCAAGCCAATGAGAATCTTCAGGAGGGTGCTCTTCCCGCAGCCGCTTCCCCCCATAATAATAAAGATATCACCGCGGTTGACCGTGAAATTGAGGTCCCGCATCAGGATAAAGCTGCCGTAGCCCATGTCCAAATGATTGACCTGGATGATCGGTTCCCCGTCCATAAATTTTTCTCCCAAAAAATTAGAAAAATGGGGAATTGGAGTATTGGAGTACGGGGGAACAGAGGAATTGGGGTACTGGAGTATTGGTTGTTTCCATTACTCCATTACTCCATTACTCCATTTCCTCATTACTCCATTTCTTTTCCTTCCATCATTCCAATACGCCAACATTCCATTTCTTAAATCCCAAGGACTTGGCATACAAAAGTGATGATCGCCGTGGCCAAGACGATGCTCACGATGCTGGTCACGACCGCCGAGGTGGCGGCTCGGCCCACTTCGGAAGCGCTCCGGCCGCATTGCATTCCCCGCAGGCACCCGGCCAGGGCGATCAGGATGCCGAAAACAAAACTGTGAAAAAGACCCACCCAGAAATAGGTCAATTCCATGTTGAGGGCGGTCTCGTGAACATACTGGGCAAAACTCAAGTCCAGCATGAACACCCCCACCAGCATCCCTCCCAGGATCCCCATCAGGTCGGAATAAAGACACAGCAGGGGCATCATGAGCGCCAGGGCCAGCATCCGCGGCATGACCAAAAACTCCATGGGGGAGACCCCCAGGGTCTGCAGGGCGTCGATCTCCTCGTTCACCTGCATTGTGCCCAGCTGGGCGGCAAAGGCTGCGCCGGTGCGGCCGGCCACGATAATCCCGGTCATGATCGCCGCCATGACCCTTACCATGGCAATCCCCACGATGTCGGCCACGAAAATCTGCGCCCCGAATAATTTCAACTGGATGGCGGCGACGAAGGCAAGGATCATTCCCACCAGCAGGCTGATGAGGGAAACGATGGGCAGGGCCTCGGCGCCGCACTCCTGCAGAAACAGGACAAAGTCGGAAAAGCGGAAGCGGGCCCGCCCCCGGAGCAGATTCAAGAAGGACAAGGCGGCCTCGCCGATAAAACCCACCATCTCTCCCGCGGACTGGAAAAACCGAAGCCCTTCTTCTCCTATCCGTACCAGAAATGGGTCCCGCTTCGTTTCTTTGCGCGCCCCCTTGCGCTCCGGAACGGCCAGGGCCAGGTCGATGAGCCTGCGGGCACCCTGCGGCAGACCTTCGTCCCTGATTTGGACCTGCTTCTGCCCGGCGTATTCCCGGATCTTGAGCAGAAAGGTCAACAAGGTGCTGTCCCAGTCCGTGAGCCCGCGGGTTTCAAAAACCAACCGCCGGACCGAGGCCGATTCGAGTCGCTCGCGGACCCCCTCGGCCGAGGGAAGTTCGTTCCCGATTTTCCATGCCCCGGAAAGGGACACCTCGAGAGTGTCCTGGTCGCATTGGCGGAAGCTGATCCCGTTTTCCCCGGTTTTTTGCTCTTTCATTTTTTTCCGGACCCGCTTTGGGACATAACTTTAGCGCTTTGAAAAGCCGTCAACTCCCCCTTGGTCCCCCTTTTCAAAGGGGAAAAGCAGCTGTTCGGCTTTTCACGAAACCATTCTATTTGGACTTATCCAGCTTCGTTATCTTTGCCCCCTTCAGGGATATATCCGCCATAAACCCCTCTGCATCGAACCCACGGTGGAAAAAGAATCAATTCTGTTGGGGTCCGCTCCTGTTCGCAGAATCAACGAAGTTGGCTGACCCACGCCCCGTCCTTGAACCACCGGTCCACCAAATTCCTCATCTCCCCGCTGTTCTCCAACCCGGTTATAAAATTTTGGAGAAGGTTGAGAAAGAGAAAGTCATTGGCCGGGATGGCAATTCCGAAAGCTTCATAGGAAAGGGTGTTCTTCAAGGCGGCCAGATCCGCATCCGGGTATCGAAAAACCGACACCTGGCATATCGGTTGGTCTGCGACCAGGGCGTGCGCCTTGTTCTCCCGGATCAGGGTCACCGCCTGGTCGTAATTATCGGTCAGCACGAGTTTGGCCTTGGGGAACACTTTCTCGGCAAAGAGCTGGCTGGTGGAGCCTTTGAGAGCCACGAGGATTCTTTCCGGATCGTTAATTCTTGCCACCTCGTTCATCGTTTCCGCATTCTGACGTTTGAGCAGCAAGGACTTGCCGGAGGCGAAGTAAGGCCCCGCAAAGGCGAACTTTGAATTTCGGGCCGCCGTGATGGTCATGGCCGAGATGACCATGTCCACCCGTCCGGATTCCAGCGCCGGGAGAAGTTCATTAAAAGGCATGGCCTTCAGCGTAAGCTTGACTTCCAGGCTGTTGGCGATGTATCGAGCAAGGTCGATTTCCATCCCGGCAATCTGCCCGTCTTTCAGGGTCATGTTAAGAGGCGGCATGCTGGCCGCGGTGCCGACCACCAGCTCCTTCTTGGACATAATCCGATCCAAAACCGGTGCGCTGCCGGCCGCGGCGGCGGCGCCCAGCGGAGCGTACCCGGCAATCAGTCCGATCATGACCAGCAGGGCTGCGAGACTTTTGGCAAACTGCATTTTTCCTCCCTTGAATTTATATGGTTTTGCGAAAACTACGGGGTTGTGTCCGGGCGAGGAGCGGAGCGACGAAGCAATCCAATGAAACCAAGGAATTACGACTGTTCGCCTTCGTCGGCCCCATCCTTAGCGCCCTGCCCGGGTTCCGGCTCCTCGCCGCTCACCCACGCTTCCAGCAGCTTGTAGGCGACGGCCAGAACCACCGGGCCGATGAACAAACCGATGATCCCGAAGGCGACGAGGCCGCCCAATACCCCCGCAAATATCAACAACAGCGGCAGATCGACGCCTTTGCGGATGAGGAGCGGGCGCAAGATGTTGTCAACGCTGGCAACCACGATCGTCCACACGAGAAGCACCGTCCCCCAAACCGGATCCCCCTTCCAGTACAGCCAGAACACGGCCGGCCCCAGGACCAGAACAGGAGGGAGTTGCGCCAGGGCGAGAATAAAAATAACCGCCGCCAGCAGGGCCGGAAACGGCACGCCTGCGACCAACAAGCCGCCCCCCCCTATGAGCGATTGCACGAGCGCCGTGACAACGACTCCCAGGGCGACGCCCCGGATCGTCTTGGCGGCAAGGATCGCCGCCTCCTCCCCCTGGTGTCCGGCGAGCCGAAAGGCAAACCGCCGCATTGCCCCGGCGGCGGTCTCCCCGCCGGCATAAAGGACCGCGGCAATAACCACGGTCAACAGGAATTGGACGAACATCATCCCCACGCCTCCGGCCTGTTCCGCAAACCATTTCAGGATCGCCCCGGTGTGGGGCGCCAGGCGCGCCCGCCACCCCTCCGGACCGGCGGCGGAAAAATCCCGCCACGCCTCGTTGATTTTTGGCCCCGCAACGGGCAGCTTGGCCAGCCAATCCGGGGGCGCAGGCAAGGTGTAAACCGCCAGGCCTTTAGCCCAGCCGATAATCTGATCGCTGTTCCCCACGATCGTTCCCACGGCCAGGGAGAAAGGCACGATAAAAACCAGCAGCAGTGCCAGGGTCATCACGGCCACGGCAAGCAGGCGCTTCCCCGCCAGCAACCTTTGAAAACGCAACATGATCGGCCAGGTCGCGACGACAATGGTGGTCGCCCAGATTAAGGCCAGCAGGAAGGGTCTTAGGATCCAGAAAGTGACCCCGGCCAGCGTTCCGAAAAAGAGCACCGCCAGGATCATACGGGTGAGGTCGAAGGAAAGCGGCCGGTGGGTCATAAGGCCTGCTCCTTTCTGAGCGCCCGGGCGCCGCACGGATAGGAAGGGGTTGCGGGAAGTTTTAATTTAACTCATCGTCCCGGTAATATTTCGTGCCCTTGGCGGTGAGCTCCACGGCCAGGCCGTCATCCGTCAGCTGATAGAGCCAAACCCCCGGGGAAACGGACATGGCCCCGGCGAAAGAAGTCCCTTTGTCGCCGGTCTGGGCCGCCGCGCTGGCCTGCCCTCCCAATTCCCAGCCTGACTTTATGAAATTGTCGAGATCTTTCTGCTTCTCGAAGACCCACACCAATCGGAACTTTTTGACCCCAATCCCCAGCCCGGCCTGAACTTCGAGCATTTTCATGTAGGTTACGGCCTTGGTGCTGTTGTTGAAGGCCAGACCATCGCCCTTGCCGCTTCCGGCTACCAAAATCTTCAGCCCGAAGTTGCTGAAAACCGCATACCCGGCCGCTTTCGCCACGGCCTGCTTCGCGCTCGGCTGAGCTTTGTAAAGTCGTTCCAGGGTCTCGTTGGCCATCTTCTGCGCTTCCTCCCGGGCCGCCTTTTTTTCCTTGTCGGTCATGGCACCGAAGGCTCCTGAGGATACTCCCAAGGCAACCATAATGACGACCGCCCAAAGAAACGGAATTCTTCGTTTCATGCATCCCCCCCAAAAAATGTGATCAGCCCGGTCAGACTCGCGGTCCCCGAATCCTTTGAATAAATTTCCCCTCCCCTCAGACGGGGGAAGGTGTGAAAAATTAGAAAGTCTCCCCCTCACCCCGCCCTCTCTCTGAGCGGAGAGGGCAGCGATATTGAGATAGAAGAGAATTCCCCTCCCCCTGGACGGGGGAGGGCGAGGGTGGGGGTGATTTTTGGAAATCCTTCACTCCTTCCGAGAGCGAGGAAACCTCCCAAAAACCGGCCGACCCTACTGAGCGAGTGGCACCGCCCCGGCAAGCTCGTATTTCACCAAGGCCCGGATCTTGTTTTCGATCTGCAGGTAGCGCGCCACCTTTACCTGGGGTAAAACCTTTGCCAGCTTGGGAGCGTAAGCCGCCTTCATCGCGGCCTCAGCCTTCTCGACGGCTACCATTTCCTCGACGAGCTTCTTGGCCTTTTCATCGGTGAGCGATTTCGCGTTATAGTCCGCGGCGTAGCTCTCGATCATCTTGCCGATGCGCTGGTTGATGGCCGCCAGCTCTTTCTGGTATTCCTCGTAAACGGGCCAGAACGCCTTGGCTTCCGCATCCGTCAGCTCCATATTGCTCGCCACGAGGAGTTTCTTGTCCGCCTTGATCTTGTCCCGCAGGATCTGCATGTTGTCCTGCCCCGAAGCCGGGAGCCCCCATCCCAAAAGTACGGCCACCATTACAATCATCATCCCAGTTTTCAAAAACATTTTCCCCTTCATTTTTCTTTTCCTTTCTTGTTCATGATTTTTTTTCTTATCAAACGCTACCGAATTATCCGCGGCCTATTGCCGTGGCAGATGAATTTCCCTCTGGCTGCAACCACCTCCTTCTCTGCTGACAATTTACTTCCCAAATTTGATGGTTTTGTAAAAAATCCATCTGTCCCGCTCGAAGCGGGATTGCGCTGCAACTCCTTCGCTCCGGTCCCTGAGGAACTTGCGCCCTCAGGGCGCTCACCCCTCAGCTTTTGCGCGCCTTACATCCGGGGCCTTTTACAAAACCATAACTTTTGATGATCTCGTAAAAAGTCTAATAACGCCCTTTCCCGTCATTCCCGTAAAAACGGGTATCCAGTCTTTTCGATAGCTTGCCAATTTCTGGATTCCCGCCTGTGCGGGAATGACGTCTTTTTAAGGGGTCATCAAATTTGATGGACTCGTAAAGAGTCAAAACCCAGGCTTTTCCCTCATTTCTGGCGAAAGCCGAAATCCGGTTTAGATCGGAGCGGGATTCAAAGGTCCACCCATCTTCCCTGGGGATGGAAACCTCCACCTGCGCGTACGGCATGGTTTATAGTCTTTGGCCTGAAGCGGGCCGAAGCGTGACCATGATCGGCCCCAGTTCAACTTCCTTGAAAACCCCTTCGGGGGGCGATTTGGAAGTTTGGCGGCTTGAAAGCAGGACCTTAAAGGAAACCGGCTGGCTGGTATGCCCCGCTCTATCTTTAATCTGGACGGTTATTTTCAGTTCCTGGTTGTGAAGAAAATCGTACCCGGCAGGGCCGCTGGCATTCAGATAGATATAGCCGGAGAGTTCTTTCCCATTTTCGCTTTTGATCCTTGAATAACTGGCCGGATAGGATCCCATGCCCGTTTGCTCCACAACCGAAACGATGCCTTCCATATCCCCGTCCGGATCGGACGCCCGGATGTAAATTTTCCACAGGCCGCCGGGGCGCAACTGATCCGAAGCAAAAGATTTCTCGATGACCGGCGGATTGATTCCATAGATTTTCTCCTTTTCTTCAATCCCCCCCACGTGAGCGCAAGCCGTAATCCCCAGCAAAATGATGATTCCCGCCAGCCATTTCGTTCTCATTCCCCGCATCCTTTCTCGCGCTGCCCCGACAATCTCAAGGAATTCTCGCACGCAGGGAAGAGGCGCCCCGGTTCCTTGCCCTCCGTCCGGCCGACAGCGCCGCCCCCTAAATCCCTCATTCAAATAAATTCTAATCTGTTATTTTAGCTCAATATCCATGGAAAAGGCAATCCAGGTTGCCGAAAGAATTTGTAAATCTTCGGGGCCGGGGAGCCGGGTGCAGGTTTTCCTACGGCCTGAAGTGTCCTGCGGCAAGGCTGCTCTTTGTTCCCATGCCGGCTTCCCGGTTGAACATTCAGGCGCTATTCGTCCGCACCCGGGTTACGTCCATTCCCAAAAGATCTAATGCTGCCTGCGGTTACTCCTCAACCCTCCCGCAGGCTATCGGGCAGCCTGAGGCTTAGGCGCCTCCTGGACGGTCCACCCTAAACGCGTAAACCCTTTGTGCGCCGCCCCTGACATCCGTCCCGTCAGCCAGATGGCCCGCGGGGCAGTCCTCAAGTCCGCCCTCTCCGCAAAGCTCCCGATCCGATCCGTCCAGGAAACGTAATCCGCCGGCGCGGGCACAACCAGGTGGCCGGCGGGGGTGATCCCGATCACGGTCCCCCCCGCCTTCACCCCCCTGATCGACACCCCGGTCACGTTGAGCCGGGCGAGCAAGTGGACGCTCGAAGCCAGGAACCTTGCGTCTTCCTCATTCCGGGCGGTCGCGGCTAAAGCGATCACCTCGGACCGCCCCGCTATTTGCGCCAGGCTCTCGAGTTCAGTGACGAGCGCGGTCAGCACCGTCAGCGAAAACCACCGGTTCCCAAGCAACGCCTGGGCCTGAGCCTCGCTTGCCCCCATGGCGATCATCTTCTCCTTGTTCATGACGATCAGGTCAGCCTTCGGCGTATCCCACACCAAGTCGCTCGTGAACGAGGTGAGGGAAATGGCCGTGGAGCCCGGTACGAACGCCGTGGTCAGGACATCGATTCCCAGCCGGCCCGAGAAGGCAACCCAAGCCGTGTCCGTGAGCTTCTTCGATAGCACCGCATTGGTCGTATACGGGTCAACCCCCAGGCTTTTGGCAAGCTGGCGATGAACCTGTTCGAACCCCAGGGCAGTGATGGTGACATCTCCCACCCGTTGAGCCGTCTCCTGGGCCTTCTGGTCGGCACTCTTGTCGGAGTCGGTCACCGCCTTGGCCACGCTGCTTGCTCCCGCCTCCACGCGGCCCCAAAGCCGCGAGACGCCCCCGGGGATGGACTTCGCCGTCCCAACAGGATCCGCGACGATGTTTTCGGCAGCCTCGACCGGCCGCATAGCCGCATTACCCGCGGCCTTGAGAAAGACGTCGGTCTTGCTCTGGGCCTCAAGGTGCTGGATCGCCGGCAGCTCCGCAATGCGGATCTTGAGCAGTTCTCTTCCGGGCACCGTGAAGGTCCCGAGGGCCGAGCGGAGGGTGAAAAGGCCCCTGAGCCCGTCCGTGGGCACCTGGTCGTCCACCCGGAATAGCGGACCCGAAACCATGTCGGCCGGCAGCAGAGACTTCGCGCTGAGAACCGGCGGGACCTCTAACGGCTGCTTAGCCAGCGCTGCCGACGCACAGAACGCGACGGAAAACAAAAGCAAGCCGCAGATCATCGTGAGCTGGAAAGCGCCGCGAAGGACGCTCAAGGGTTTATCCTTCATCTGCTGTTCTCCCCAAGGTTTGTTGGATCTCAAGCCTTCGCCTGCCCGTGATTCTTCATCCATAACAGGGGGGAG
>Ga0316617_100000372_pt1 | contig 11467 bp, 9 predicted proteins | sample OWC_Aug_M1_C1_D2_FD_207801 | JGI IMG/M metagenome (GOLD analysis project Ga0316617, IMG submission 207801) | Wetland soil microbial communities from Old Woman Creek delta, Ohio, United States - OWC_Aug_M1_C1_D2_B | ecosystem: Environmental > Terrestrial > Soil > Wetlands | place: USA: Ohio... | reverse complement strand
CACTTCAGCAGCTACGTCGGTCGCGGCGCGATCCGCTTCATCCTGACGCTGGACGTGCAGTTGGCCAACCCCTTCTTCGGCCAGTTCGTCGTCGTGACCAAGGACCTCGAGGCGCGCGAGCGGCTGCAGGTCAAGCTCGAGAAGGTGCTCGCCGAGCAGTTCCCCGGCGTCGTCGCGCGGGTCTCGCCGCTCGAGCTGGGGCCGCCGGTCGGCTGGCCTCTGCAGTACCGCGTGTCGGGCCCGGACAAGGACGAAGTGCGGCGTCTTTCGCTGGAACTGGCCAACGTGGTCGGCGCCGACGCACGCACGCGGCACGTGCACTTCGACTGGATGGAGCCCGCCCGCCAATTGCGCGTCAAGATCAACCAGGACCAGGCCCGGCAGCTCGGCGTCAGTTCGGCCGCGCTCGCCGGTGTGCTCAACGCCGCCATCACCGGCACCGCCGTGACGCAGGTTCGCGACGACATCTACCTGGTGAGCGTGGTGGCGCGCGCGATCGACAGCGAACGGGCGTCGTTCGAGACCCTGAGTTCGCTGCAGGTGCCCACGCCGAGCGGGCGCATGGTGCCTCTCAAGCAGTTCGCCACCATCGTCGAGGAGCAGGAGCTTCCGCTGGTCTGGCGCCGCGACCGGGTGCCGACGCTGACGGTACGCGCCGACGTCATCCCTGGCGTGCTGCCCGACGATGTGGTGTCCGCGCTGACACCGAAGATCGCCGAGTTCGGCGCCAGGCTGGCCAAACCCTACAAGGTCGAGACCGGGGGCCTGTTCGAGGAGAGCCAGACCTCGCAGAACTCGGTGTTCGCGGTGATTCCGCTGATGATCGTGCTGATGCTGCTGGCGATAATGGTGATGCTGGTCAGCTTCCGCCGCATGCTGATGGTGGTCGCCATCCTGCCGCTGGGGCTGATCGGCGTGGTGCTGTCGCTGCTGGTGTTCAACCGTCCGCTGGGCTTCGTGGCGATCCTGGGCATCCTGGCGCTGATCGGCATGATCGCCAAGAACGCGTTGATCCTGATCGTCTCGATCGAAGAGGAACGCGCCAGCGGCCTCGCGGTGCGCGACGCCGTGGTGACCTGCGCCACCAACCGCCTGCGGCCGATGATGCTGGCCGCGATGTCCACCGTGCTGGGCCTGCTGCCGATCGCACCGACGGTGTTCTGGGGTCCGATGGCGTTTGCCATCATGGGCGGTCTGCTGGTGGCCACGCTGCTGACGCTGGTGTTCCTGCCGACGCTGTACATGGCGGTGCTCGGCAACGAGAAGACGCCGCTGCCCGCCGCGGCGACCCCGACCGCCTGATCCATGGGAGCTCGACCGTCGCCTTCGAACCCGGCCCGTTCCGGCGGCGCACCGCCGGACGGTTCGGGGCTCGACGCTGCTGCGTCCCGAACCGAGTTGCAGCTCTACCTCCGGGAAACGGCGCAGCTCTTCAACTCGATGGACCCGGCCCCCTTTCGCGAGCGCGATCTCGATCCGAACGCCGAGGCCTACATCGTCGAGTGGGCGCGCGAGGCGCCGGCGCGTGCGCCGCTTGCGCTGGCGATCGTCCTGGAGCGCCCGTCGGCCGCGTCGGACGACGCCGTGACGCTGGCCGACGCCGTGCACGAGTATTTCCGGCAGCGCGCGGTCGCCACGCGCGCACGGCTGCGGTGGCTGTTCCGCGTCGGCCGCATCAGCCTGCTGATCGGCCTGGCGTTCGTCGGGCTGACGGTCGTCGTCGGCGACTACATCTCCGGCATCGTCGACAAGGCCAGCTACGGGCGGATGATCGTCGACGCGCTGGTCATCGGTGCCTGGGTGGCGCTGTGGCGGCCGCTGGAGATCTTCCTCTACGACTGGTGGCCGATCCGCGCCGAGGCCCGCCTGTACGACCGGCTGGGCGAGATGGAGGTGCGTCTCGATGCCCCACGAGACGCCCACTTGCCGGCGGCGGCACGATGAGCGCGAACAGCCGCTCCGAAGCGTTCGTCCCGATGCGCGCAGCACGGGGAGCCGCCCCGTGAACCGTCCGGTCGCATCGAGGAGGCGCGCCGCCGTGGAGCGTGCCGTGATCTACCTCGCGCTGTGGTTCGTGCTGCTGCCGAGCACCAAGCCAGGGGACGTGGCGCTGGGCCTCGCCGCCGCCGCGGCGGCCACGTGGATCAGCCTGCGGCTGCTCCCGCCCGCGGGCGGGCGCGTGCGGCTCGGCGCCTTGATGTTGCAAGGCCCGCACTTCCTCTGGGAGTCCGTGCGGGCCGGCTTCGACGTCGCGCGGCGCGCGCTCGCGCCGCGCATGCCGCTCGAACCCGGCTTCGTGACGAGTCCCACGCGACTTCCGCGCGGCGTGGCGCGCAACACGTTCTCGACCGTGGCAAGCCTGATGCCGGGCACCCTGCCGGCGGGCGACGATGGAGAGTCGCTGATCGTGCACGCGCTGGACATCTCTCAACCTGTCGCCGAGCAGCTCGACGCCGAGGAGCGGCGCTTCGGCCCGGCGCTGTCCGCGAGGACCGACCATGACTGAATTCCTGCTGGCCGCGGCGGCGTTCGTGGTGATGCTGGTGGCGCTGGGGATGGTGCGGATCCTGCGCGGCCCCGGCAACGTCGACCGCATGATGGCGACACAGCTGCTCGGCTCCGGCGGCACCGCGGCGGTGCTGCTGGCCGGCATTGCCACCGGCGAAGGCGCGGTCACCGACGTGGCGTTGACACTCGCCCTGCTCGCCGCCTTCGCGAGCTTCGCTTTCGTGAAGGCGCAGTCGACGTCGACGCCCCGTGCCGACCAGCCGCAAGCGGATCACGACGCATGAGAGCGGCCCTCGACCTGTTCACGATCGCGGCCGTCGTAGCGGGCGCGTTCTTCTTCCTCGCCGGCACCGTCGGCCTGCTGCGCTTTCCGGACGCCTTCACGCGACTGCATGCACTCACCAAGGCCGACAACCTGGGGCTGGGCCTGATCGTCGTCGGCCTGTTGCCGCAGGTGGACAGCATTTCAGGTGCGTTGAAGCTCGTCTGCATCTGGCTTCTGGTGCTGCTGTCCAGCGGGACCGCCTCGCAGCTGGTGGCGCGGGCGCTGCGCCAGCGCCAGGGGGAGCGCCGATGATCGACGTGCTGAACCTGATGCTCGTGGCGCTGATCCTCTTACTGGCAGCGGAAACCGTGTTCGCACGCGGAGCGTTCGCGGCCGTCGCCGGCTTCGTCGCCTACGGGCTATTGCTGACGCTGGTGTGGCTGCGACTGCAGAGTGTCGACGTCGCGCTCACCGAGGCGGCCATCGGCGGCGGCCTGACCGGCGCGCTGCTGATCGGCGCGGCGAGACGCCTGCGCAGCACCGAAGCGGCCGCCGTGGCCGAGCGTCCGCGCCTCGGCACGCGGGTGGTCGCCGCGCTCCTGTCCGCAACGGTCGCGCTGGCGCTCGCCGTGTGCGTGCTCGTGCTGCCCGTCCCGGTGCACACGCTGGCACCCGACGTCGCCGCGGCCATGGAGGTCACCGGGGTCGGCAATCCGATCACGGCGGTCCTGCTCGCCTTCCGGGCCATCGACACCCTGCTCGAGGCGATCGTTCTGCTATTCGCCCTGATCGGCGTGTGGTCGCTGGCCCCCGACGAGTCGTGGAACGGACGACCCGGCGTGCGCGAGGCATCCGATCCGAACGGCATCCTGGCGTACGCCGCGCGGGTGCTGGCGCCGCTCGGCATCGTCATCGGCACGTACATCTTTTGGATCGGCGCCGACCATCCCGGCGGCAAGTTCCAGGGCGCCACCATCATGGCGGCCATGTGGCTGCTGGTCATGATGGCGGGGCTCACCGACGCGCCACCCATCGATCGGCCCTGGCTGCGCGGACTGCTGGTAGCGGGGCCGCTTGTTTTCATCGCGGTCGGTGTCCTTGGCATGGCGACAGCCGGCGCGTTCCTCGCCTACTCGCCCAGCGTCGCCAAGCCCCTGATCCTGGTCATCGAGTTCGCGCTGATGCCGACGCTGACCTTGATCCTCGGCCTGATGTTGCTGGGCGCCCCACAGCGCGGAGCAACTCCATGAGCGACGCAACGGCGTTCGGCCTGTGCGCGAGCGCGCTGATCGGGCTCGGCCTGTACGGGCTGATCGTGAATCCACAGCCGCTGCGCAAGATTCTCGCCTTCAACGTCATCGGCAGCGGCGTGTTCATGCTGTTCGGCGCGATCGCGCGCCGCGGCGCCGCCGCCGGCATGGGCGGCGACCCGGTGCCACAGGCCTTGCTGATCACCGGCATCGTGGTGGCATTTTCCGCGACGGCACTCGCGGTGGCGCTGCTGCTGCGCCTTCACGCCGCGACCGGCACCGCGACGCTGGCGACCGACCCGCCGCCACCGGCCCCTGACCGTGACGCCTGAGTTCGCAGACCGCAGATGAACACCACTCCCGGCGGCTGGCTACTGATCCTCGCGGTACTCCTGCCCTTCCTGGGCGTGATGCTCGGCCTCGTGTTGGGAGGACGCCGCGCGCAGCACCTGGCGGCGCTCATCCTGCCGCTCGGGCTGGCGATCGCGGTCGGCATCGCCGCGACCTGGCTGCAGACCGACGGCGCAGTCGTGTACGTGCTCGGCGGATGGACACCGCCGCTCGGCATCGCGCTGCGCGCCGATGGCCCGGCGGTCGTGATGATCGGTGCGATCGCGCTGGTCGTCTGCGCGATCGGCGTCTACGCGCGGGCCGACTTCGGGCTCGCCGCTGGCGCGCCCGAGGCCCGCGCGCCCCTCGTTTACTGGCTGCTGTTGATGGCCGTGTGGGGATCGCTGAACCTGGTGTTCGTCAGCGGCGACCTGTTCACGCTGTACGTCGCGCTCGAACTGCTGACGTTCTCTGGCGTTCCGCTGGTCTGCCTCGACGGCCGCGGCGAGACGTTGCGGTCCGCGTTGCGCTACCTGCTGTTCGCGCTCGCTGGCTCGATCCTGTATCTGCTCGGCGCGGTGCTGCTGTACGGAGGCTACGGCACGCTCGACATCGCCCTGCTGGCCGACTCCGTGGCGCCCGAGCCCATTGCCTGGGCCGCAGCGGCGCTGATGACCGTCGGTCTCCTCGCCAAGACCGCCCTCTTCCCGCTGCACATCTGGCTGCCGCCAGCCCACGCCGGCGCGCCGGCTGCGGCCAGCGCGGTGCTGTCGGCGCTGGTGATCAAGGGCTCGTGGTTCCTGGTCGTGCGGCTCTGGTTCGACGTCATGCCCAACGTGGTGACGCTGCCGTCGGCGCAGTTGCTGGCGGCGATGGGCGCAATGGCGATCGTCGTCGGCAGCGTCGTCGCGCTGAGGCAGGAGCGCCTGAAGCTGCTGGTCGCCTATTCGACGGTGGCGCAGATCGGCTACCTGTTCCTGATGTTCCCGCTCGCGTTCGACGCCACGGGCAGCGCGCTTGCGCAGGACGCCGCCCTGACCGCCGGCGTGCTGCAGGCCGTCGCGCACGCGACAGCCAAGGCCGGCATGTTCATGGCGGCCGGCCTGATCTACGTGGCGCTCGGCCACGACCGCATCTCCGACCTCGCCGGCGTCGCGCGCGCCATGCCGGTCACGGTGATCACCTTTGTCGTCTCGGGCGTCGCGCTGATGGGCGTGGTGCCGAGCGGCGCCTACCTCGCCAAGAAGCTGCTGCTCGACGCGGCCGATCAGTCCGGGCAATGGTGGTGGACGATCGTGCTGCAGGGCGGCGCGGTCTTCACGGCGGGCTATGTGGTGCTGTTCCTGGTCAGCGTCCTGCGCCGCCCGGCCGAACCGCTCGTGCCGGCAAAGCGTGTCGCGCGTTCGTCTGAACTGGCGGCGCTGGCGCTGTCCGTGACGTCGCTGCTGCTCGCGCTCGCGGCGCTGGGTCCGGTGTCCGGCGACCTTGTCTCGAACCCGCTCGCGCCGAAGGAAATCGGGACGACACTGCTCGTGCTGCTCGGCGGCGCGCTGCTGGCGTTCATGCTGGCGCGGCAGCCGCCGACCGGACCGGCGGGCGCCGCCGCTGGCGCGGCGAGCGCATCGATCAGGCGCCTGCTGTCGCCGGTCGGGTCTGCATTCGAAGGGGCCGACGGTTACGTGCGTCGCTGGCCGTCGGCGAGCATCGGTCTGGTGACACTGGCGGTGCTGTTCGGCTGGCTGCTCGTCCATGGCAGCGGTGGATGACGGCCGCGGGCCACGCGGGCCTGTCGCGCGGCGCGCTGGTCGCGCTCGTGATCGGCTCGATGGTCGGCGCGGGCATCTTCACGCTGCCCGCGGCTTTCGGCCGCACGACGGGCGCGCTGGGCGCCGTGATTGCCTGGTGCATCGCCGGCACGGGCATGCTGATGCTCGCGCTGGTGTTCCAGGACCTGTCGCGGCGCAAGCCGGACCTCGACGCCGGCATCTACGCCTACGCCAAGGCCGGCTTCGGCAACTACCTCGGCTTCACGGCTGCCTTCGGCTACTGGATCGTGTGCTGCCTCGCGGACCTCGCTTGCCTGCTCCTGATCAAGGGCACGCTGGGCCAGTTCTTCGACGTGTTCGGCGACGGCTCGACGCCGGTGGCGATCGCCAGCGCGAGCCTCATCGTCTGGGGCGTCCATGTCCTCGTGCTGCGCGGGGTGCGCGAGGCCGCGGCGCTGAACACCATCGCGACCGTGGCGAAGGTGGTGCCGATCGCGATCTTCATTGTGGTCGCCGCCTTCGCGTTCAAGGCCGACGTCTTCGCGCTCAACTTCATGGGCGGCGAGGACCAGGGCTTTGCCGGCGTCGCCGAGCAGGTGCGCGCCACCATGCTGGTCACGGTGTTCGTCTTCGTCGGCGTCGAGGGCGCGAGCGTCTATTCGCGCTACGCCCGCAAGCGCGGCGATGTGGGCGTGGCCACCGTGCTCGGTTTCCTCGCCGTGCTGTGCCTCCTGGTCCTGGTGACGCTGCTGTCGTATGGCGTGCTGGTGCGCCAGGATCTCGCGGCCCTGCCCAACCCCTCGATGGCCGGCGTCCTCGAGGCCATCGTCGGGCCGTGGGGTCGCGTGTTCGTCAGCATCGGCCTGCTGATCGCCGTGGCGGGCAACTACCTGTCGTGGTCGCTGCTCGGCGTGGAGGTGCTCAACTCGGCGGCAAGGCAGGACACGATGCCGCGGTTCCTTGCGCGGGAGAACGCCAACGGCGTGCCGCACGCGGCGCTGTGGATGACGAACATCGCCATCCAGCTCTTCCTGCTCGTCACGTGGTTCGCCGAGTCGGCCTTCACCATCGCGCTGAAGATGACGAGCTCGATGACCCTGCTGCCCTACCTGCTCGTCGCGGCCTACGGCTTCAAGCTCGCGTGGACCGGCGAGACCTACGAAGGCAATGCACGGGCGCGGACGGCTGCACGCATGATCGGCGCGCTCGCCGCCGTCTACGCCGCCGGCATGCTGTGGGCGGCCGGGGCCAAGTACATGCTGCTTGCGGCCCTGTTGTACGCGCCGGGGACCTGGCTGCATGTCTACGCTCGCCGCGAGCAGCAGCAACGTGTCTTCACGGCCGCCGAGCGCCCCGTGTTCGCGCTGTTCTGCACCGCCGCGATGGCCGCGCTGATCGCGTTGTGGGCCGGCGCGATCACGATCTAGTGCATCGACTCCGAGACATCGACGTCCCCTCGAACACACTTGCACGATGCGACCCGTAACATTCACGCAAAGCAAGTCGAAACACGCGTCGGCCGAAGCGTCCTCACGGGCGACGGCGCCACGCACAGCAGGAAGGAAGCCGATATGAAGATGCGTCTTGTCACCGCACTCGCCGCCGCCGGGCTCGCAGGCTGCATGGTGGGACCGGACTACGTGCGCCCGACGGTCGACACGCCGGCGGCCTGGCGCATCGACTATCCCAAGGCGGCGGACGTCGCCAACCTCGAGTGGTGGAAGCAGTTCGGCGACCCGGTGCTGGACGAACTGGTGGACAACGCGCTGCGCAACAACCGCGACCTGCGCATCGCGGCTGCGCGGGTCGACCAGTTCATCGGCGCGCTGACGGCCACGGGCTCGCAGCTCTATCCGCAGATCGGCTACGGCGCCGACGCCAGCCGCGCGCGCGCTAGCGCCGTGGGCCAGCCGCCGCTGCCGCCCGGCGCCAACCCGTACTTCTCGCTGTACCAGGTGTCGATGGGCGCCGCGTGGCAGGTCGACCTGTTCGGCCGGGTGCGGCGCCAGACCGAAGCGGCGCAGGCGCTGGTCTATGCCAGCGAGCAGGGCCAGCGCGGCGTGGTGCTGACGGTGGTGTCGGGTGTCGCGACCAGCTACATCGTGCTGCGCTCGCTCGATCGCCAACTCGAGATCGCGCAGGCCACGACGCGCAACTTCGAAGGCACCCTGCGGATCTTCGAGCGGCGCTTCAAGGCCGGCCTCGTCGGCAACACCGAGGTGACGCAGATCCGCTCGCAGCTCCAGCAGGCGCGCGCGGCGATCCCCGCCTTCGAGCAGGCGATCGCGGCGCAGGAGAACCTGATCTCGATCCTGCTCGGCCGCAACCCGGGCCCGATCGCGCGCGGCAAGACGATCGACCAGCTGGCGGCGCCGGCGATTCCGGGCGACCTGCCCGCCGCGGTACTGCAGCGCCGGCCCGACATCCTGCAGGCGGAACAGAACCTGGTCGCGGCCAACGCCAACATCGGTGCGGCGCGCGCGCTCTACTACCCGAACCTGTCGCTCAGCGCTGCCCTGGCCACCACTAGCACCGCCGCCAGCGCCCTGTTCAGCGGTCCGGCGGCGGCGGGACTCATCGGCGCGAGCCTGACGGGCCCGATCTTCACGTTCGGCGCCATTGAAGGGCAGGTGTTCTCGGCGGAGGCGGGTGAACGAGCGGCTCTCGCCTTCTACCAGCAGACCGTGCTGAACGCCTTCCGCGAGACCAACGACGCGCTCACCGGATCACAGAAGCGGCAGGAGGAACTCGCCATGCAGAGCGAGCGCGTGGTCGCCCTGCGCGAGTTCGCGCGCCTGGCGAACCGGCGCTTCGACGCCGGCGTGGCGGGCTACCTCGACGTGCTGGTGGCGGAGAACGAACTGTTCGCGGCGGAGCTCGCCGCGGTCGGCCTGCAGGCGAGCCGGTATGCCCAACTCGTCAATGTCTATCAGGCGATGGGCGGGGGCTGGGTCGAGATCGCCAGCGAGAGTGCGCCGAAGCCGCTGGGCGATATCGCGGCCCGGTCCAAACCCTGAATCCTCTCGGCCTGAATCCTGCCGTGCCCGAGCACCCTGACCGGCGCGTACCAGCGATTCCATGTAGCGGCGCAGTGCTGCTTCATCGAGCGGGTCGTCGTGCAGGAGTCGAGAAGGCTGGTCGATCGCCTGTGGGGGTTTTAGCTCGCCGCTCAGGTACTGCTGAGCCGCACTTCTCCACGCCGCGCGCAGGCGATCGCGTTCGAAGCCCAGCCAGCCCGGCCAGGCTTCGTTGGCGTCGTCATCGAACTCGACGAGCAGATCTCCGCGACGCAGTGCCAGCGCATCGGCCACACGCTGCTCGCGCAACGCCTCTTCGAAGGAGTGGACGTCGGTGCGCGCTTCGAAGCGCAGAGCACTACCCTGCACTTCGATCTGCTCGGCGCCAGGCAATGACTGCAGGCGGTGCAGTGCCTTGCGCAGCTTGGTGTAGGCGAGCTTGCTGTCCTGGTCGGGCCACAGCAGCGCCGCGATTTCAGCGCGTCCCACCTAGGTCCGCCTCAATGCAAGGTAGACAAGGAGCTGCGTACGGCGCTCGAACTGCAGCGCGCGCGTCGTCCCGCCGCGTTCAATCGTCGGCGCACCGAACAGGGACAGGAGCACGGTCATCTGAGCGCTGCTGAAAGCCGGCAAGCATGCGCGCTCCGCGTGCACGCCGCAATCCCTGCCGATCACCTCCGGCGCACCGCTTGTGGGTCGCCAATCAGCTCACGAGGCTAGGCCGCGTTGCGCAGCAGCGGTGTCATCGGCGGAGCGCCGTCCAGCGACTTTGCCGGCACCGCGGCCATGATGCACTCCGCGAGCGCAGTGATGGTAAGGCTCGGATTGACGCCCGGATTCGCGGGCACAACCGAGCCGTCACAGATGATCAGATTGCGATACCCAAAGGCACGGCCGAACCGGTCGACCACGCCGCTGTCGGCGTCGCGCCCGATGACTGCTCCACCCAGAATATGGGCTGTCGTCGGGATGTTGAGCAGCGCCTCAGTCGCCATGCTCTGGGCGATGCCACCGGTGTGTCGAGCCAGCCAGGTCGTTGCGGCGCTGCCTTCTGGGATGAACGTCGGGTTGGGGTTGACGGGGTCCTGGCGAGTCGTCAGTCCGACACGTCGACTGAACCACCGCCGCACCGGCACGAACGCCATCGCATTGTCCAGCGACTGCATCACGAGCACGATCATCGTCCGCCGCCCCCAGTGCACCGGCGACAGCGATCTCAGAAAGCGCAGCGGATGTCGCAGGATCTCACCGAGAAGCTTGAGCGGCCGCGTCACGCGCGTCCCGTCGCCGGTAAGCAGGGTGAAGAAGAACTTCAGCACGCTGCCGCGTTCGCCGTAGGTGACGAGTTCGAGGTGCGTGTCATGCGACACATGGATGCTGGCGCTGATGGCCACGTCCGCCGCCGGTTTCAGACCGTCGTCAGGCAGCGTCACGGCAAGGATGGACTCGCTGTTCGTGCGCACCTTTTCGCCGAGCCGCGGGCTCAGCGCGGGCAGGCCGCCTGCAAGGCGGCACTGCGCCAGCAGGCGGTTGGTGCCGAGAGCGCCGGCGGCCACCACTACACCGGTAGCCCGCAACGAGCCCGACCTGCGTGACCAGACGACGCCGGGTCGAACGGTCCGCACCTCGTAGCCGGTACGACCTTCGCCGCCATCAAGCGGGCGGATATCGTCAACCTGCGTGTCGGGCAGGATTTTCACTCCGAGGCGTTCGGCAAACCACAGGTAGTTCTTCGGCAGCGTGTTCTTCGCGCCGACGCGACATCCCAGTGTGCAACTGCCACAACGCATACAGCCGGTGCGCTCCGGTCCGCGGCCACCGAAATACGGATCAGGCACGGTGACGCCTCCCTGGCCGAAGAACACTGCGCACGGCGTGCGAGTGAAGCTTTCCCGGACGTCAAAGTGCCTGGCCATCTCGCGCAAGAGCTGTTGGCCGTCACTGTCCCATGGCACGGTGCACACTCCCAGCATGCGCTCGGCCGTGTCGTAGTGCGGCTGCAATTCGGCACCCCAATCCGCCAGGTCAGCCCACTGCGGGTGCGTAAAGAAAAGCGGCTTGGCCCGATACAGGGTATTTGCATAGACGAGGCTGCCACCACCGACCCCGGCGCCCGAGGCGATGAAGATATCCTTGAAGATCGAGATTCGCGACGGGCCGCGCAGTCCGAGCCTCGGCACCCAGAAGGTGCGGCGTAGGTTCCAACCGCTCGGTGCCAAATCCTCGTCGCTCAAGCGCGGCCCGCATTCCAGCACTGCGACGCGGTAGCCCTTTTCAGCGAGTCGCAGCGCGGCCACGCTGCCACCGAAGCCGGATCCGACAACAATCCAG
>Ga0316617_100000371_pt1 | contig 11469 bp, 8 predicted proteins | sample OWC_Aug_M1_C1_D2_FD_207801 | JGI IMG/M metagenome (GOLD analysis project Ga0316617, IMG submission 207801) | Wetland soil microbial communities from Old Woman Creek delta, Ohio, United States - OWC_Aug_M1_C1_D2_B | ecosystem: Environmental > Terrestrial > Soil > Wetlands | place: USA: Ohio... | reverse complement strand
TCCAGACGTTGCCGACGAGATTGGGCCCAGGGGTAAGAGTCAATTCCCCCGGCAACCACCCAGCCGGCGTGGCCTCTTTGCCGCCCGAGGCCCGCACGTGTTGGTAGGCCTGTATCTGGCGGACCGACTCGGCGAACTTTCGACCCACCGGCGGGGTGAGCACTTCCATGGCCTGGATGACTCCATCCGGGTCGATGATGAAGCGACCCCGCAGTTCGATCCCTTGGCCTTCGTCATAGACCCCGAACGCCCGGCCGACATTGCCGGCCTGATCCGATGCCATGTGGAAGGGGACGCCGCCGTCCACCATCTTCACCAGTTCGTGGTCGTTCCACATCTTGTGGACGAAATGGCTGTCCACACTGACGGAGATGACCTCCGCGCCCAGCTTCTGCAGGACAGGATACTTGTCGGCGACCGCCGACACTTCCGTCGCTCAGACAAAGGTGAAATCACCGGGGTAGAAGCACAGCAACACCCATTTCCCCAGGTAGTCCGACAGCTTGACCGAGGTGAACCCGCCGCGGTAGTACGCCGGGGCGGAGAAGTCGGGAGCCTTCTGTCCTACGCGCGCAGTCACGATTTTCTCCTCCTTCTTCGTCGGGGTCTCGGCGGATTGTGGCCCGCCAGTCTCCTGCCCCGCGACCGTCCCGGTCACGCGAGCGCAGCCTTGCGGTTGCTCTGCCATGTGTCCTCCTTTCCGGGGCGAATGCCCCCGTTTCCTTGGCCGGTTCTGATCGGCATGGTTTCCCGCAGAGTTCCCGCGGGGCCATAACGCATCGGGCGGACCTCACCAGTACAGTCCGGGAGGCATCGCGCGTGCCAGTTGCCCAGCGGAGAGGGAAACGGGATTGCGACAGACGAATGCTGGGCGAGGGGATTTAGGGGAGAAGGAAGGGCCTAGAGCGGATTGCGCATTTGCACCTTTGACAGTGGATCATGGTTGCGAGTCTGCAACCGCGGGGGTACGGGGAATCTGCAAACGATGCTGCTTCATCTTCCGCCAAAGGGTGGTCTTGTGAATCCCCAGGGCCTTGGCGGCAGCCAGACGGTTCCAACCGTGGTGCCGCAGCGTCTCGAGGATGACGTGGGCCTCGAGGTCGTGCAGAGTGCTCGGGCCGGCCACCGGTGCGGATTGATCGGCGGGGCGGAGAGATTCCGGAAGGTGCTGCGGATGAATCACGCCGCCGGGGCAGAGAATGAACGCGTGCTCGATGATGTTCTCGAGTTCGCGCACGTTTCCCGGATAGTCATGGGTCATCAGAATCCGCATGGTCTCCGGGGTCAGCCCCTCGATGTCTCTTCCGCGAAGCCGGCCGAACCGGGCGACGAAATGCTCGGCGAGGAGGGGGATATCCTCCCGCCGGTCGCGGAGCGGGGGAAGGGTGATGCGGACGATATTGATGCGGTAATACAGGTCTTGCCGGAACGTCCCCGCCTTCACGAGATCGGCAAGGCGCTTGTTGGAGGCTGTCACGATCCGGACGTCCGCTTTCACGGACTCGGTGCCGCCGAGCGGCTCGTAGGTCTTCTGCTCGAGCACGCGGAGGAGCCGCACCTGGAGGGCAGGGGATATGTCGCCGATCTCGTCGAGGAAAATGGTCCCGCCATCGGCCAGGGCGAAGCGTCCCGGCTTGTCCTTCCGCGCATCCGTGAAGGCGCCGGCCTTGTACCCGAAGAGCTCCGACTCCAGCAGGGTGTCGGGAAGCGCGCCACAGTTGACCGTCACCAGCGGCCCGGCCCGGCGAGGGCTCAACGCGTGGAGTGCTCGCGCCACCAGTTCCTTTCCGGTACCGCTTTCGCCCTCGATCAGCACCGTGCTGCTGCTCTCTGCAACGGCCGGCAGCATGGCGAAGATCCGCTGCATCGCCGGGCTCTTGCTGATGATGTCGGCAAACGTGTACTGGTGGGCGATCTCGGCACGCAGTTGCTCGACCAGCCGCAGGTCGCGAAACGTCTCGACCCCGCCCAGGATTTGGCCCCCGCGATCCTTGAGTACTGCGGTGCTCACGCTGATGGGCGCCCGATCGCCGTCCGATCGAAGAATATACACCTGGCGGTTCACCACCGGCCGCCCCGTGTGCATGGTTTCCTTCATGGCGCACTGGGCTTCACAAATGGATGCCCGGAAGACCTCGCAGCACGGCTGGCCTATGGCCTCGTGGCGGGGAACGCCCGTGATCTGTTCGGCCGCACGATTGAAGGAGGTAATCCGGAATCCGTCGTCCACGGTGAACACCCCGTCGGCAACCGAATCCAGAATCACGGCCACCTCGTTGGATGACAAGGCGGGATCTTTCTTGGTTATTCCCATACCAATGCCTCATTGCTAAGGCTGGCGCCGAGACCCGCTACGAGGGCTTCTCGGCCGGCCGGCAACCGACTGATGCGATTAGAATTCTAGCCGAATCCACCCCTCCGCGCCACAACGCTCTCTAACATACCCTGAGCCGCAGCCCGGACGAATGCTCGATTCTTCGTAGAGATCATCCGCAGGCTCGTAGGGGAGAAACGCTGAGGATCTTGGCACCGCCTGTGCAGCGCGTTTTGCGTGATAACACTTCCTCATAGATGTCTATCGGCCAGCAAGATGCAGTCCATAAAGCAGCCTCCGAGAATTCTGCGCCGGGGGACGGAAAGGATTGTCGCCAGCCATTGTTCGAAACCTCTTGATGGTGAATCCGGTCCAAGCTTTCCTGGTATCGACTGAAAAAGTCGAGACGGGTTGCGTCCGGGTGGCTCGCCGGACCGTTGATGGGCCTGCTGGGTGCGCGGCGCGACGCGATCCGGCGCCACTCGGCCGGAACACGAACGGGCGAAGCGGTCGGGAGCGAGCACATTCGGCGCGTCGGGCCGGAAGGACATGAAAGAGGAGAGGGCATGCATTTGAATCGACGAACGCTGCTGAAACTGGGGATTGCGGCGACGTCGGGGGTTGGCGCTCCCGCCCTGGCGGCCCAAGAAACCCAGACGGCAAAGGAGAGACCGGCGTCCTCCCCGGGCTATGTGGGCGTCCTGGTGGATACCACGCTCTGCATCGGGTGCCGAAAGTGCGAGGAGGCCTGCAACCGCCGGAACCATCTTCCCCGCACAGCCGAATCCTTCTCCGATAGGGATGTCCTCCGCTCCTTCCGTCGGCCTTCCGAAACCGCCTTTACCGTTGTGAACCAGTTCCCGGGGCGTCCATCCCCGGATCAGGCCGGTTTGCCCCAGACCTACTGCAAGGTCCAGTGCATGCACTGCCTCTACCCGTCCTGCGTTTCGGCGTGCATCGTGGGCGCGCTGACCAAGTCCGCCGACGGCGCCGTGGTCTACAACCCCACCATCTGCATCGGGTGCCGATACTGCCAGGTTGCCTGTCCCTTCGAGATCCCGGCTTACGAATTCCACGTTGCGCTCACCCCTCGAGTGCGCAAGTGCGAATTCTGCGCCGACCAGGCCAAAGGGACCGGCGCCGATCCTGCGTGCGCCGCCTCCTGTCCCACCGAGGCGCTGGTCTTCGGCCGCCGGGCGGACCTGGTCGCTATGGCGAAGGACCGTCTGAAGCGACGCCCGGACCGTTACGTCAGTCACCTCTACGGCGAAACCGAAGTGGGCGGGACCTCCTGGCTGTACCTGACCGGGAGGCCGGTCCGGGAGGTCGGCCTGCTGGACCTCCCCGACACCCCTCCTCCAAAGTTGACCGAAGCCATCCAGCACGGGATTTTCGAGTACGGCATCATCCCCGTGGCATTTTTCGGTCTGCTGGCCGGGATCATGTGGCGCAACCACCGGAAGCATCCGGACGACACCCCGCACGCGGGGGAAGAGCACGACACCCCTTCCGCGCACACGCCCGAGGGAGGTGGGAAATGACCCCCGCAATCCACAACGACCAGCCGCATCGGATCGAAAAGCCCTTCTTCACCTTCGGCACCTTGACCCTCTTGATCTTCATGGGCGTTGGCTTCTCTTTCGGCGTCACGCGCGTGCTCCTCGGGCTGGGCTCGGTGACAAATCTGGACAACCACAATCCCTGGGGTATCTGGATCTCCTTCGACGTGGCGTGCGGCGTCGCCCTGGCGGCCGGCGGGTTCACGACCGGCGCCCTGGTCGACATCTTCGGCCGGAAGAAATACCTGCCCCTGCTCCGTCCCGCCCTCCTCACGGCGTTTCTGGGTTATCTCTGGGTCGTCATCGCGCTGAGCTTCGACCTGGGCCGGTACTGGAATCTCTGGCGTCCGATCTTCAACTGGCAGGGCAACTCCGTACTCTTCGAGGTAGGCATGTGCGTTACGGTCTACCTCATCGTCCTGAGCGTGGAAATGAGCCCGTACGTGCTGGAAGGGCTGAAGGCGCGGATCGACGAGGGGGCCTGGGGAGCCATTCTGCTGCGGCGTTTCGAGAAGCCCCTTCTGGTGTTGGCTGCCGGGGTCCGGATCGTCCTCCCGCTGTTCATCGTCGCCGGCGTGGTGCTCTCTTTCATGCATCAATCCTCCCTGGGATCGCTGATGCTCATCGCCCCCACCAAGCTGAGCCCCTTGTGGAACACCCCCATCCTCCCCCTCCTCTTCCTCCTGTCGGCGATCATGGTGGGTTTCCCGATGGTGATCTTGGAATCCATCTACGCCAACATTAGCTTTGGCCGTAGCCCGGAGATGGAACTCCTCACGCCGTTGGCCCGCATCGTTCCGTGGTTCGTCGGCACCTACGGCGTGGTAAAGATCGGCGACCTTGTCGTCCGCTACGGTCAGTTGAATTTTCTCGATCACCCCGCGGCCACGACGTCCCTGGTCGTCGAGATCCTCTTGGGTATAGTCGCCCCTTTCCTGCTCTTCCTCAACAAGGCGATTCGCCGGTCCGAGGGATGGCTCTTCTTCACCGTATCCTTGATCATCTTCGGCGTGGTGCTCAACCGCATCAACGTCTTCCTGGTCGGCTACAACCCGCCGTACTCAGCCAAGGCGTACTTCCCGTCGATCGGCGAGATCGCGATGACGGTGGCCATCGTCTCCAGCATTCTGTTCTGCTACCGGTTCTTTGTGACGTTCTTCCCCATCCTGCCGGGTTACGTGCCTGCGACGGAACCCCAGCTCGCCCGGATACGCGTGGAGCGGGAGCGGACCGTCAATCCCTTCTGGACCTGGGTGATACGGGGAACCGCCATCGCCTTTCTCCTGGGTTTCATTGCGTTGTACAACCTCGTACATATCCGGGCGCACCAAGCGACCGAGAAAGCGGTCGAGGAGATCCAGCGCGTCAAAGCGGAGCTGCCAGCTCGTGGGACGTCCGTGGCGGGTACGGCCTACCCCGAGCGGCCCGAAGGGTACAAGTATTATTACCTCCTGAGCAGTGCGGTGCTCGGCGCCAAATCGGACGACTACGAGCCCGTGCGATTCTCCCACCGGATCCACGATGAGCTGACCGGGGGGGATTGCGGGGTCTGCCACCACCGCTACGCGACGGCCGCCGAAGACCGCGTGGGGCTGGATATCAAGGACCTGCACGCGCCGATGGATATCAAGATGGGCGGGTCCTGTGCACCGTGCCATGACGACATGGCGAAGAACCCTCCGCAAAGCTGTGCCCGCTGTCATGGTTTGCCCAACGAAACGGACGCCCCCTCCCGCATCGGCCTCAAGGGGGCCTACCACCGCCAGTGCATCGGGTGCCACGAGCGCCAGCTCAAGCCGGCGTTTGCCCCCACCGAATGCGCCGCCTGCCACCATCCCTGGACGCCTGACCACTCCGCGCTGGTGGTCTTTACCGGCAAGCCCAGTCCACAGGACGTCACCCGGAACTGCTTGAGTTGTCACTCGAAGGTGGGGCGGGATGTGTTGAAGACGGCCCATTGGAACTGGAAGGGATACTCCCCTACGCTGAAGGGATATGAGCACCGAATCGACCTCAGTCTGTCGCTGATGGTCAATAATTCCTGCATCGCCATCGGCCCCAATCTCCAGGAGTGCGCCTCCTGCCACATCGGCTATGGCTGGGTGGACGCGAAATTCGACTTCACCAACCAGGCCAATATTGATTGCCTGGTGTGTCATGACACAACCGGAACGTACCGGAAAGACCCGGGCAAGGGCGGGCTCCCCGACCCATCGCTGGACCTCGCCGCGATCGCGAAAAAGGTGGGACGGCCCTCCCGGCAGGCCTGCGGTTCCTGCCACTTTGCAAGCGGAGGAGCCCCGTACGCCAAACATGGGGATTTGGAACCCCTGCTGGCCGACCCGCCGGCGGACTTCGACATGCACATGGGTACGCTGAAGATGCGCTGCCAGGATTGCCATGCGACCACCGAGCACCGGATTGCGGGGATGTCGATGAGCGCCCCCGCCGTCGAGGGCCGCGTCCGCTGCGAAAGGTGCCACGGGCAAACGCCTCACGGGGTGGCGGGCATGCTGAGCCGCCATCTGGACGACCACGTCAGGGCCGTTGCGTGCGAGACCTGTCATATTCCCTTCATTGCGAAGGCGGCACCGACTCTCTTGCATCGGGATTATTCGCAAGCGGGTCAGAACCTTCCCCAGCGGCTGGACCAGCACGGGATGCCGCAGTACGACAAGAAATTCGGGACCTTGACCTGGGGGAAGCGCCTCGTGCCCACGTACCTCTGGTACGACGGAACACGCAGCGCCTCCCTGGTGGGCGACAAGATCAACCCATCCTCTGCCGTGGTTCTCAACGCCCCCGTTGGGGAGAAGCGGAACCCATCGGCGCGCATCTTTCCGTTCCAGGTCCACGCGGCGGTCCAACCCTACGACACTGAGAACAAGATCCTCGCCCTGCCCAAGCTCTTGGACGGCTATTGGGCCCACTTCGACTGGTCGAAGGCCATTGCCAGCGGGATGCAGCAGGTGGGTCTCCCCTACTCAGGGAAGTACGGTTTCGTGGAGACCAAGATGTATTCTTCCATCCACCACGAGGTCGTCCCCGCCACGAAAGCTCTCGGCTGCTCCGATTGCCACAACCTGGAGGCTGTCACGTGCACGCGTTGCCACAAGAACGCGAAAGAGATGGACCTTCCCGCACACCGGCGTGCGGTCTATCCGGAGGCGACACATCGGCTCGATTTCAAAGGCTTGGGCTACCCCGACGATCCAGCCCTCGTAGGCGGGCGGTTCTACATCGGCATCGGTCGAGGCGCGCCGCCGAAATAGCGTCGCGTTCCGGACTTTCGAATTGGCAATACCTTTAGACGGAGCTCCGACACAGGAGGCCTTTATCGCTCGCCGGGAAGGTGGAATGAGTCGCTTGATCGCGAAATTTCCTGGACCTTGAAGGAGTCGGAAATCCTTGGAGAGTGGCGGGGGGGCAAGCGATCCTATCGCGCGGTCTCCAGGGTCGGCGGCCTCGAGTGTCCGGAGTCGTCCCTCCGCTCAGCTGGGCGGATCGCCCCATCAAGCCGCTGGCATTGGTTGCTGCTTTAGGCTAACATGCGGATCGCTCGGTCAGGGCAGGCGGGCCGTCGCCCGACCCCAGAGGGCTTTCATCCGCATCGCCCGACGCTCACGAGAGTTCCTCGGGTCCAGAGGATGCTGGCATGCGAGCCAAGATAAGCTACAAACTTATTGTCGCGGTGGGCAGCGTGGCGCTGATCATCATCGGGTTTTTCTCCTATGGGATTCTGAGCGCCCATCGACGGCAACTCATCGGCGAGGTCCGACGCAGCGCGCACCAACTGAGCGAGACGGTGAAAAGCAGCACGCATTACGACATGCTGTTGAATCAGCGGGAGGCGGTTTATCGCATCATCACCACCATCGGCAAGCAGGACGGCATCAAGAAAGTCCGGATCTTCAACAAGGACGGCGCGATCAGTTTTTCCACGGATCATCTTGATGTCGGCCAGATGGTCGACAAGCGAGCGGAAGCGTGCTATGCCTGCCATGCGGTGGATCAACCCCTGGAGCGATTGCCCATTCCCGACCGTACGCGCATATTCCAACTCCCCGGTTCCGGGCGCGTTCTCGGCATTATCAGTCCGATATATAACGAACCGAGCTGCTGGCAAAGCAGCTGTCATGCGCACGAGCCGTCAAAAAAAGTCTTGGGCGTGCTGGATATCTCGATGTCGTTGGATGACGTCGATCGCGACATGGAATCCAGCCAAAAGCGCCTACTGCTGTTCGGCATCGTCGCCATTGGCGCCGTGAGTGGCATGATTTTTCTCCTGGTCGATCGGATCGTGCTCAAGCCGGTGAATGAAATTGCGGCGGCGACGCGCAAGGTAGCTGCCGGCGATCTGCATTACAAGATTGCGTTGACCAAACGGGATGAAATCGGGATCTTGGCCGACTCCTTCAATCAGATGACGCAAAAACTCTCCGAGGCGCAGCGGCAGATTTATCAATCAGAGAAACTGGCGGCGGTTGGGCAATTGGCGGCGGGGGTGGCACATGAAATCAATAACCCACTCACCGGAGTGTTGAGCTACGCCAGCTTCCTCCTTAAACGCGCTGAAGACCGGCCCGAGTTCAAGGAAGACTTGGAAGTGATCGTGCGGGAAACCAAGCGGTGCCGGGAGATCGTGAAAGGCCTGTTGGATTTCGCCCGACAGTTGCCGCCGGAAAAGCAGGCCTGTGACATCACGGAAATCGTGGAACGTGCGGTTCGTATCGTGCAAATCCAGCTTGCCGCGCATCGCGTGCAACTGCGGAGGAATCTGCGCACCGACCTACCGAAGATCCACGTCGACGCGAATCAGCTCCAGCAGGTTCTCGTCAATCTCCTGCTCAACGCCAATGCCGCTATCGGCGACGGTGGGGGCACGATTACCTTAGTGACCGATTTGGCGGTGGAAGAGGGCGGGGCGCGGAACCAGACCCAAGGCATCGAAGTCAGGGTGAGCGACACCGGCTGCGGCATTCCGCCGGCGAATCTCCAAAGAATCTTCGATCCGTTCTTCTCCACTAAGGGGGCAAAGGGTACCGGCCTTGGACTGGCGGTCGCGTGGGGCATCGTCGAGAAACACAACGGACGCATTGAGGTCGAGAGCGACGTCGGCAAAGGTACAACGTTTCGCGTGCTCTTGCCGATCGGCGAGCAGTAGACGGCAGTTCAGTGAGACAACGGACGCACGGAGTATGTCCGTCCTTCGTTGATCGTCGCTCGCCAGGCAGCGTGTTCCGTGTACGCCACGTGTCAGCATCGGAACAGGGGCAACGACGACTGAGTCTCAGGCGTCGCGCGTGCTGAGGGGAGGCAATTATGGTTCCGGTCCTCGTGGTCGTGATGATCGTGGTGTTCGTCGTCATCAACGTGGTGGTTCGGTTGGTGATGGATCGGATGCGTGAAGCCAAGGCGCGCAAGGAACGGCTCGAAGCGCTGGATATCGGCCTGCGTTTAGATTTTGCGGATGAAGCGCCATCGCTCAAGCGGGTCGAGGTGGCCAAGCCGCTCGCGCGTATTCTTGCGGTGGACGACGAAACCATCGTGCTCGACAGTTTCCGGAAGATCCTCGTGGCCGCCGGCTACGCGATCGACACGGTGGAAAGCGGGCGCGAGGCGCTGGGCCTCGTGCAGAAGCACACGTACGATTTTGTGTTCACCGACTTGAAAATGCCGGAGATGGATGGGTTGGATGTGGTGAAGGGCGTCAAGCACTACAGCGCCGAGTCGGATGTCGTGGTCATCACCGGCTACGCCACCATTGAATCCGCGGTGAATGCGATGAAGTGGGGTGCCATGGATTATGTGCAAAAACCCTTCACCGAAGACGAACTGGTGGAATTCACCAAGAAGTGCCTGTTTCGCCGGCAAGATCGCGAACACAAACGGCTCTCCTCCACGGTGCACGTAGCCACGACGGACCGCCCGCCGGCTCACGAATTCGGTCTGCCGGGCGGGGTGTTCTTTTCCCCCGGCCATGTGTGGGCGAATGTCACCATCCCGGGCATGGTGCGTGTAGGTTTGGACGATTTTGCGCGCAAGATGATCGGGCGCATCGATGCGCTCGAATTGCCCGCCAAGGGCGCGACGATCAAGAAGGGGGAGTGCCTCTTCAGTATTCGGCAAGGCGGGCGTGCCGCCGTTTTCCATGCGCCGATCTCCGGGACCGTGCATGAGGTGAACGCCGACCTGCCCAAGCACCTGGAATGGCTGGAAAGCCGTCCCTACGAGCAGGGGTGGGTGTGCTCGATGAAACCCGAGCATCTGGAGGACGAGCTGAGGCAGTTGCATATCGGCGAGAAAGCGGCGGAATGGTATCGGGCGGAGATCGCACGCCTCCAGGAGATGCTGGGAGCGGCACATGGCGAAACCGCCGCCCCGCCGGCTCCAACCGGACGGCTGGTCGAAGGCCAGTTGGAGGCGACCGACGACGCCACGTGGAGCAAGTTCACGCAGGCCTTCTTAGGGGCGTAGGTGCGTTTGCGCTCGCGGGCGGAATCGCCGTTTCGCCCGCCCGCGTTCGCCCCGGACCGTGCCGCATGGAGCGGGCGCTCCGTTGCCTCCCCAATTTTCCGAATCCCCGGGAGTATCTCCGACGCCTGAAGATCCCGGCCGGTCTTGTGCCCCGCCCTGGTGAGTCGGAGTTATCCTGCGTCCGTGGCCTCGATGCTTCCCGAGCAGCGCCTTCTCCTGCCTATAGCGGTACCGAGAGGGATCCGTGTGACGAAGGGCCGAATCCTTTCCCGCGGTTCGGGATCATAACTGCAACGAGGCGTCCGAATTCACGGGAGGAATCGCCCATGCCGATCTTCGAGTACCAGTGCACCCAATGCGGGACAACGTTCGAGCAGTTCACGCAGCGCGCCAAGGACGGGCAGGTTCCTGCGTGTCCGAGATGCGGTGCCGGCCGGGCGGAGCGGGTTCTCTCGGGCTTCGCCAGGCAGGCAGCGACGGGGAGCGGATGCGGATCGTCATCCGGCGGCGGGTGAGGGGTCTAATTCCGGGGCCGGGAGCCCCGAGGCGCGAGATGGAACCCCTATTCGGTAGAGTGCGACCTGTTGAGGACGAGGAGACCCCTTTGGCTCGACGGAATGAGGCACGACGCCGCCCGCGTCCAGACCGTGGCATCGTCGCTCTTTCCTGACCAACGGAGGCGCTGCATTGACTTTTGTCGGCCGTTCGCACTAGGCTAGCAGTAACTATTCGCTTCGAGGAGGTGCCTTCATGCTGCGACGGCTCTCGCCGGTGGTGTTGCTGCTGTGTGGTCTGCTCGTCCCGACGCCATCCTGGACCGGTACCGATCACAAGGATCTTGTGCCCGGGCCGTTCAGGACGGGGCCGGAGGTGACCGAGACGTGTCTCGGCTGCCACGAGCAACAGGCCAAGGACTTCATGAAGACGGTCCACTGGACCTGGCAGGAGAAGCAACAGGTGCCCGGCAGAGGGCAGATGAGCATCGGAAAGCTCAACCTGATCAACAACTTCTGCATTGCGCTGCCCGCCAACTGGCCGCGCTGTACCAGTTGTCACGCCGGCTACGGCTGGAAGGACGCGTCGTTCAAGTTCGATGACCCGAAGAACGTGGACTGCCTG
>Ga0316617_100000370_pt1 | contig 11495 bp, 14 predicted proteins | sample OWC_Aug_M1_C1_D2_FD_207801 | JGI IMG/M metagenome (GOLD analysis project Ga0316617, IMG submission 207801) | Wetland soil microbial communities from Old Woman Creek delta, Ohio, United States - OWC_Aug_M1_C1_D2_B | ecosystem: Environmental > Terrestrial > Soil > Wetlands | place: USA: Ohio... | reverse complement strand
CGGAGCTCGGCGACCAAGGCGGTATCCGGGAGCTCCCGCAGGATCACCCGCACCGTGAACCCGCACGTCGTGCAGCGGCGGTACTGGAAGACCCAGCGGCGGTCCGCCTCGGGTGCACCGACCGCTTCCATGTCCGTGAAGCAGCAGGGGCCCGAGCGGATGGGCGAGACGATGCGCTGGGGGTACAGATTCCTCGGTGACTCCTGGTCCGTGTACGCGACGATGGTCTCCATGGCCTCCTCCGCCCTCCCGGTCGCCGGGATGGTTGACGCGGGGGTGCGTTCCGCCGCACCGCTCCCCTGGGCGCCGCCGCAGCGCGTGGTGGCACCCAGGCCGGGTTCTACTGCAGGAACGAGCGGGCGGGAATCGGTCAAACGCCATTTTTCATGTAGGAGTTTTCCGCACGCGGATCGGCGGTTTACCGGATACCGGGCGGCGCTGGATCGTGGCGTAGACTGCAAGTCGGCGGACCAAAGTGACGCCTGGTGGTGGCATCGGCGCTGGGGTTCCACATCCAGGGGTTGGCCTTGTAGCCACAGAGCGAGGCGCAGGCGCGCTCAGGGGCGAGAAGACCGCGTGTCGCGGCCTTGACTGCCAGCGGGGCGGAGTTCGCGAGGCCGTATGGGTTTCGCCTCGACGTGTCTCGGGCGTGGCAAGGCGCCGCACAACTCCACGATGAGGCAGATCACTCGGACGCCGAAGGCGAGGGCGATCCCGCTCGCGAGGAGCACGTACTCCATGCGTAGGTCCTCCGGTGCGCCGCGCGGCCCCGCGGCGACTACCGCAACGGGACCGCCGCCGGGCGGGTGTGGGGCCCGGGCTCGCGGTACGGCGCGGCGATCGCGTCGAGGAGCTCTCGCAACAGCTGGGTCGCCGCGCTCGCGAGGTTGCGCGCGCCGCCCGCGATGATGGGCAGGAGCAAGGCCGGGTGGTGGAGCTCGAAGGCGGCCAGCGAGTCGTCCGACGCGGCGATGAGCACGACGAGATCGAGCGAACCCGCGAGAGCCACCACGCAGGCGAGGATCACGTAGCGCATGCGCGCGTCCTCCCGTGTTCCCCCGGGCGCTGCGGGCGACGCGGACGGCCCGCGCGTGACGCACGGAGTCGCCGCGTCACAGACAGTCCCGCCGGGTGTCTGTGACGGAGGCCAGGTCGAAGCGTCGAGCCGAGCCACACCTCGAGCGTCGGAGGGCCCGACGCGCATGCGGGGCTGCGCTCTCCGTCAACTCCGCGCGACGGCCCGAGGATGTCTGACGCGGGATCACCAGGAAGCCGCGCTCGCGCAGGACCTGCTCCCGCTGAGGGTCACGGCGGCGGTCCGGTCGGTCGCCGCGGCCGGGCCACGGCTGGCCGTGCCGCCGGTCGAACAGGATTTCGACCTCGCCCTTCTGGCCGTAGAGGACGGCCAGCGTGCCAAGCAGGTCCGGCCGATCCCGCGAGATGATGATGCGGTAACGGTGCATGGCGGTTCTCCCTCGATATGCCCGTACGGAAGCAGCCCACACGCCACCAACGCGACGGGGTTGGCCAGAGCACAAAGCATGCCTGGTCCGCCCACCAATCCCGAGTCCCGTACGCGGCAATGCCAATCGCGCGCCATTCGTGGCCTTTCTCGCGCGCGGGCTTTGGTGCCTCTGGAGGGGAGCCGTGTTGGCGGAAAAATGTTCTGGCTAAGAGTTACCCGACGGCCGGGACAGAACGTCCCTGGCCCGCGTGCGCCAAGGTCCGACCGGAGGGTCCACGGAGGAGGCAGGCATGACGTTACCGACTCGTCGGCGGCGGGTATGGCGGGGCAGACTCGATCGCGCTCTCGCGGCGGATGCGCTCGCGGAAGCCAGCGGTGGCGGCGGCGATGAAATCGCTCGCCCGAAAGTCGCGCACGTAGGCTTGGACGGCGCGAACACGGCCTGTTACGAGCTGCAGGAGGGTCGCCGGGTGGTAGAGATCGAGGGACGAGATCTCGGCGTCGTCCGCCGTCGCGATGAGGAGGCTGAGACCGAAGATGAGGGCGAGGACAAGCTTGCCGATGCGACCAAGGGCCTTCATGTGCGAGCGCGTCCACATGACCACGTGGAATACCAACGGCACCGACGACTAGAGCCTGCCGAACGGAGCGGCCCGGTGTCAACCCTAATTTTCTAGCCCTTGGGGAAGCGCACGGGGACGCCGACACCCCGTCTCCGAGCCGTCCCGGTGCCACTCAAGAAGCGCTGCCCATTTTTTTGCGCCATCAGGCACGCACCGTGCGGATACGCACAGACCGCGGGCGCCGAGAGCTTCGCTTCATCGGAGGTTGCGAGAATTGCCGCGGCGAGCACCCCCAGACAGAAGCCAATGCAGGCGCCGATCATGCCCCCGGCGAGAAGGGATCCCATCCTCCGGCCCTCCCCCCATCGACCGCATGGGACACGGCCTGGTTCATGTGTAGTGCGCGAAGGGCGGCGGGTCAGGACTGATAGGGTGCACGATGAAAGCGCCGCCTGCCCCACCCGATAAACCCCGCCCGGTCTAACTGCCCTGCCGGCGGCCAAGGCTCTCCTGCTTCTGACCGAGGCGGAGTACATCCGAGGCGTGCAAGGGGGAAGATGGTGGCGACGAACGCAGGTGGAAGCGACGCGCGAGGCCGACACGGTGACTCCACAAGCACGACGCGCGCCGAGGACACTCTCGACGCTCAGGCGTGTTTGCCCTTCAACCGTGTCAGCGGGAACGCGACACGATCTAAGCCGTTGTAAAAGAATAAGTTGACCAGAGAAATTCGGGAACGGCATAAGGAGCCGTAACGAAATTCCAAAAAATGGACAAGTTATTTCGTAACGGCTCCTAAGGTCGCGGGATGACAATAAAGCCGTGGTCTTTAAGGTCACTATCGGGGCGAGGTGGGGACCGACGGTCGGGCGTGCCGCCCGCCTCGGTCCAGGGGTCCCCCTGCCGTCGATCGCGGAGGACCTCGATCCAGTCGTCCTGGGCGTAGAGGGACATCAACCGCTCGAACAGCTCCGGCTCATCGCGCGACACGATGACGAGACAACGCTTCATGTGGCTGATCCCCCAGATGATCGGGTGCGTTGCTCACCCCGGCACCGTGACCTGAGCACTGGAGACGAGCCGGACGGTCGGTGTGGTATCAGGGGTACGCCCTCGCTCGCGCAGCAGCGCCGCAAGCAACAACAGGCTCAGCAGGATGACGAGGACAACCAGGTGCCGCTTACTCAATTTCGCCAGGAACACTGCCGTGGCCGTCGCCCACAGGACCACGAGCAGCCAGAACGTCGGCGAAGTAGACAGCAGGACCATTCACCCACCTTCTCCCCGGCTGGCCGGCGCGCCGGGCGGCCCGCTCGCCAGGGTGGCTGGCCCCCGCTCACGCGGGCGGGGGCGTGATCGGGAAGCGCGCGGCCGCCTCCTGGAGCATGGTGGTGACCCAGTGGGCCGTGTCGGTCCGCTCTTTCTGGAGCCGCCCGAGCTCCGCGTGGAGGTGCCGGGCCTCCTCGCGTAGCGCCTCGCATTGCTGCTGGAGGCGGTCCCGCTCCGTCTGGGCGGCCTGCGCCACCTCAATGGTCTGTTCATACCCGTCCAGAATCCGGCGCACACCCTCGAAGACCTTCGGGCTGTCTTCCATCCATCGAATCACCTGCTCCGCCGCTGATCTCGCCATCTCACTGCTCATGGTTCGCGCTCCCTGGTTGTGCGTCGCCGGCTGTTACCGGTCATTGGTCGGGCGTGGTGCCGCTGAGCCGTTCCCACCTGTCGCAGAGGTAACGCACGACTCTGGCGGGCCATCGCGGACCTGTGGAGGGAGGAGCCAGCGCCCCTGCGCCCGTCGGGTAGACAAGCACATACTGCTGAACCCGGAGATCGGGTGTGATGGGGGGGAGGCTGCGCCGGTCGCGGTGCCGGCGCTCCCCCACCACGGGGTGGATGGCCCGCCGGCGCTCCCCTCGCCGCCGGTCGAGAAGGACGACGATCTCGTCGGTGTCGCGGTAGGCGCGCTGGAGGTTCCTGTACAACTCCGGTTGGTCTCGCGCCACGATCAGCAAGCCTCCCGCCGGACGCGGGGTTTGAATGCGGCGCGCTTTCGCCAGGATCGTCATTCGTCCCCTTGCCAGGGCGCTCCCGTGCTGGAGCGCCCGTCCCGAGGCCGCCGACCATTCCCCTGGGCACCGAGAGAGCCGCACGCTCCAGGGGACGACCGGGCCAGAGCGACACCGCTCCCCTGTGACTTCGTGTCCTTTTGAGACAGACAGCATGGAACGTGCCGAAATAGGGGTCGCCCTGGTCGGGATCGACCTTCATGAATGGTGGTCAGCAGTTGCGACACCACAGGCCGAGAGAAGCGTCGGGAGGGCGAGTTCCGGCCTTGGCGAAACCTGATAACTTTCCCGACGGTCGGTTCAGGATCAACTCGGCGAAGGTCTTCGGCGGGTGCGGTGGAGGCGGGACTTGTGCGTGGGAAAGCACTGGAAACTTTCCTGACAGTGAGACGACCTGCGCCGTCTTTCCGCGCGGAGAACGCACGCGGGGAGCACCAGCCCCTTCCTCACCAGCGGCGGGTCGGCCGCAAGAAGCCCGGGGAATCGAGCGTGATGGAGTCGGTCCAGCCCATCTACCGCGCAATCCACCGGAAACACTATCGGCCGCGCCGGCGGCGCCTGGACCAACCGGCCGAAGGGCAACAACTCTATGCCTGTCCTCTCTACACCCCCGCGGGGACTGCGACCGTGGATGCCCCCCATTTGGCTGAGTTCTTGGCGCCGGTGAAGCCCACGCTTGCCTCGGATAAGACGGGGATGTTAGCCTCCTTCTTGGTAACCGTCGGCAGGTTCCTCCTCCACCTTGACGGTCCCCCTGGGCGACGGCAATTCTTCTTCCGCGATGTGACCGAGGCGGATGTCTCGGACTTCCTGAACGGAAAATCAGGGTGTAACCCCTTGAAACTTTTGAGTAGCATGGCCTCTCTTGTCGAACAACCGCCATTCGCGCAAGGGCGCTATGCAACTTCGATCTCCGGTCGAGCCACCTCGTTGGTCCCGCCGCCCCACCGGGGGATGCGGCCCGGCCTCGCACGCCCGCGCTCGACCGGCACCGACATACCCCAACAGGACAACCTTGACTTGCCGCCGAAGACGCGGATACACTCACGACGAACTTTCCCGCGGCAGAGGCGAGAGGCCTGGAAGCCGCGGCGATAGCCTGGACGCCCAACCGGATCCGCCCTGGTCGATGCCCATGCCTCCAGATTTCCTCATACGCTGTACAGGGTGTGAGAGGGAGGCCGTCTGGGACACAGAGGCCGTCCCTCCTGTCGGTGTGCCCGAGATCGGGCATCCCGTGCTGTGGCGGTGCGAAACCTGCGGCGGCGAGCAGCGTCACATCGTTGCGAAGCTCTGCGTCATCCGTGACAAACTGCACCATGAAATCTGCCTGGCGACGGAGATTGACCGATGCACGGTCGATCGGGTGATGGCAGAACTGTGTCGGTACCGGAAGGACACGTGCGAGGCCGGCATCGAGAAGCCGCCACGCTCGGTCGACGAGGTTGACGACGTCGCGGGTGCCACCGGCGTGGCTCAGGAGCTCGTGCTGGAAATTGCCGACGCTGAGGCCGCCTGGATGCGGCGACGCGGCTACTGCTCCGAACAACCCCGCGGTGCTTGATACCCTTCCATCTCCCATAGAAGCCGGGACGCGGTCCGCCCGCGAAGGATTGCGTCCGCCTTGGCCTCCCCGCGCTGTCTGCGCCGCGCTCGTTTCCGTAACCGTTCCGGGCTGGCCACCCTCGCGCCTGCGGGCTTTCTCTGCGCTTGACTTTTTTCAGGATATTGTTAACCGTAGAGCGCTTTTGCACGCTGGTGCGGGAAGGCTTCGAAGGCCCTGAGATTGTCAAATGGCAGAATGCGACGCCGGCCGACGCTGCCGGCAATGCGGAGAAAGAATCCTCTGGAGGTCCGCTCGGTTCGTCGGATCCCGCGCGTTCTGCTGGGAGCCGTGTGCCATCGTCTGGCTCTTTGGGACGGCGTCGCGCACGGCTTGGAGCCGCATCCGCTGGGAGATGGATAGGCGGCCCAGGAACCTCCGGTGGCGACTGCAACTCCTGTGGCTCTCTTGGCTCGCCGCCGCCGCCCAGCGTCGCCTGGATCGGCGGCTCAGTGCGACCTCGCACGCGAAAGACCTGCCCTGGTTCTGGGTTCCTTCGTTACGGGGTGCCACGGCCCTGGTCCTGGCGCTCGCAGCGTGCGGGATCTCAGGGGCGCGAGCGCCGGAACCTGGTGCGCTGGCCTCCGCGCGAGGTGGTCCGACGCTTTCCTCGCAGGCGCCGGCCGGCCCGTCACCGGCGGCGAGTCCTCACATACCGCCCGCTATTCCACCCGCCGCGATGCCGATCGCACCAGTGGCTCCCCCAGGTACGCACGCACCCCCGCCGCCCGCACCGGCGGAAAGACCCGCGCACGCTCGCCCGCATCCGACGCCGCGCGGTGCCTCGGACGATATCCAACGCGGCGACGTGTCGACTCGCCAGATCGCACTGACGTTCGATGGCGGCAGTGAGGCAAATGTCGTCGGCGAGATCCTCGACAGCTTGCGGGCCGCCAACGTCCGGGCAACGATGTTCCTGACAGGGCAGTTCATGCGCCTGCACCCCGACTGGGTCCGGCGCATGGTCGCCGACGGCCACGAGGTCGCCAACCACACGGACACCCACCCGCACCTGACGACGTACGCGGGGAACCACCGACAGCGAACGCTGCCCATCGTCACGCGCGAGTTCCTGAACGGCCAGTTACGGCAGGCGGCGGAGAGCTTCCGCACCATCACCGGAAAGGCCATGGCTCCTTTCTGGCGCGCCCCGTACGGCGAGCACAACAGGGAGATCCGCGCGTGGGCAGCGGAGGCGGGCTATCGCCACGTCTCTTGGACACAGGGAGTGGGCACGGCCGAGGACCTGGACACCCGGGATTGGGTGGCGGATCGTTCGTCTCACATCTACCGCAGCCGCGAGGAAATCGCCACTCGCATCCTCGAGTTCGGCAACGGGAGCCCCGAGGGATTGAGCGGGGGCATCGTTCTCATGCACCTCAACTCCAACCGGCAGACCGATCGGCCACACGACGGGCTGCCCGATCTCCTGAAAACCCTCCAGGGGCAGGGCTACCGGCTGGTCACGATCTCGGAGCTCCTGCAGCGCCTCCGGACGCATGAGGAGTAGTCGAGCCCGGCGCCGTCCTCTCCCGTGGCCGACGGGCAGTCGTCGAACCGGAAGATTCTAAGAAGTTCCCCGAGACGAGAAGGCTCGGGACGCGCCTCACCGGCGTCGGCCCTCCTGCCAACGGCTGGATTCGTCAGATTTTCCTGGCCCTGGCGACTTCGGCCTTCTGCCGCCGACTCGCCGCCACGACCTTCGGGTTCGCCGACACCTCGGCCGTCCCCACCCTCCACCAGGCATCGTATCCGCCGGTCATCGATTTCGGCGTCACTTTGATGTCGATGACCGTCGAACGCGTCTCCCGCAGCGCCTGCCGAACGGCATCGCGGAGCTCTTCGATGGTGCGCACCGTGAAGCCCCGGGCCCCGTAGCTTTCCCCGTTCCGGGCAAAGTCGATCGGAGTCGGGTCCCCGGTCAACAGCCCCGTCTTCCGGTCGCGGCGGCGCCACTCGTTTCCATACTTCGTGATCCCCTGGCTCACCTGCAAATTGTCGATGCACTGAAAGCCGTTGTTGTCGAACACCACGACGTTGATCTTCAGCCCCTCCATGATGCTGGTGAGGAGCTCCGAGTGGAGCATCACGTAGCTGCCGTCGCCCACGAGGGCGAACACCTCGCGGTCCGGCGCCGCCATCTTCGCACCCAGGGCCGCCGCGATCTCGTAGCCCATGCAGGAAAAGCCGTATTCCATGTGGTACGCGTCCGTCGTCCGGGGCCGCCAGACCCGCTGGAGATCCCCGGGCAGACTGCCCGAGGCCCCGATGACGATCGCGTCTTTGGGGAGCAAGCGCTCGTTCAATTCGCCGAGGCACCGCGTCTGCGACAGCCCCGTGGCGTCGTCTGTCGCATAGAGCCGATCCACTTCCGCCGCCCACTTCTTCCGCGCGTCTCGAATCTGCCCGGTGTAGGCGGACCGATAGCCCGCCTTCGCCAGCGCCCTGGTCAAGGCCGCAAGTGTCGCCTTCGCGTCGGCGATCACGGGGAGCGCGCCCATCTTGTGGGCGTCGAAGCTGTTGGCGTTCACCGTCAGAAACCGTACCCTCGGGTTCTGAAAGAGCCACTTGGAAGCCGTCGTGAAATCGCCCAGTCGCGTGCCGATCCCGATCACGAGGTCGGCCGCGCGTGCGACGGTGTTGGCCGCCGCCGTGCCCGTCACCCCGATCCCGCCGAGGTTCCACGGACTGTCCCAGGGCAGGGCGCCCTTGCCGGCCTGGGTCTCGGCGAACGGGACGTTGAACTCCGCGCAGAACGCCTCCAGCGCTCGCTCGGCGCCCGAATACCGAATGCCGCCCCCGCAGATCACCAGGGGCTTCTGCATGGCGGTGATGAGCGCCGCCGCCCGCTCCACCTCCCCGGGCGCCGGAGCGCGGCGAACGACGTGGTGGACGCGCTTCCGCAGGAACTCTTCCGGATAGTCGTACGATTCCCCCTGCACATCCTGCGGGAGGGCCAGCGTGACCGCGCCGGTCTCGGCCGGATCCGTGAGCACGCGCATGGCGTTGATGCAGGCGCTCATGAGCTGTTCCGGGCGCGCGATCCGATCCCAGTACCGGCTCACCGCCTTGAACGCGTCGTTCGCCGTCACGTTCGGGTCGGAGAACTGCTCCACCTGCTGGAGCACCGGATCGGGCTGTCGGCAGGCAAAGACGTCTCCGGGGAGGAAAAGCACCGGGATGCGGTTCACCGTGGCGGTCCCGGCGGCCGTGACCATGTTGAGCGCCCCCGGTCCGATGGAGCTGGTGACGGCGAAGATCTGCCGGCGCCGCATCTGCTTGGCGTAGGCGATGGCCGCGTGCGCCATGCCCTGCTCGTTGTGCCCCTGGTAATAGGTCAAGCCGTGCGAGCCGTCGACCAGCGCCTCGCCGAGGCCGACGACATTTCCGTGGCCGAAGATGCCGAACACTCCACGGACGAACTTGTGCTCGCGACCATCGATGTCGAGGTACTGGTTGTCGAGAAACCGCACGAGCGCCTGCGCCATGGTCAATCGCACTGTCTTCATCGTGCAGCCACCTCCCTCACGGGTGAGGATGACGGAAGCGGAAAAACGACCTGAGGCCGACAGGGTCCTCGACCGGGATTGAGTACCCCATCGGTCCGACCCATTAGCGCCAGTGCGCCAACAATGGACCCCCTCGGCCGAAAACTGGGTCGGCGCTGGGCAAGGGCACGCGGGCGATGTTCTCGTCGGCCCGCGGCCGTTCCCCGGCGCGTCCGTAACAGATGTCCCACGCCTGACCACGTGGGTAGGCGCCGATAACCCCGAAGTCCGCGGTCGCGTCGAGATTTTTGTGACCGACGCCAGCCGGGATGATGACGACGTCGCCGGCCGTCACGCTCGCGACGATCCCCGCCTCCCCGCCAAACTGCACCCGCGCCGAGCCCGCGTACACCACCAGGACCTCGTGGGCAGTGCTGTGGTAGTGATGGTATGAAAAAACACCGTTGCGCCAGCCGTGGCCCCACCCGTTGGCTCGCAGAGCCGTCTCGATGGCGACGGGAGGGTCTCCGCCGGACAAGTCGACCGCCTGTTCGTACACCACGAGCGGGAGTCGGCTGTTTGGGATCGTTCCGTCGTCCGCGAGGATGTGAGCGCGCACGCCGTCAGTGAGCATTGGCGTCCTCCTCGAGGGCATCCGACCGTCATCCGCCCGGGCCAGGAGCGAGACCGCGGCGAGCCCGAAAGTGCCGAATGTTTGTTACAGGCTACCGTCGCAGGCCACGCGACCTGGACGAAATGAAGGCCGGGGTGCGCCTAACGCACCCCGGCCGGAACGCGGGACAGATTCGCGAGGCGCGTCTACTTCGTGGCGCGCTTCTCGATCGGCTCGTAGTCCCGGATCGCCACCCCCGTGTAGACCTGGCGCGGCCGCGCGATCTTCTGCTCGGCGTCCAGGATCATCTCCTGCCACTGGGCCAGCCAGCCGCACATGCGCGGGACGGCGAAGACAACCGTGAAGTACTCGCTGGGCATCCCCATGGCCTCGTAGATGATCCCCGAGTAGAAGTCGACATTGGGGAAGAGCTTCCGCGACACGAAGTAGTCGTCCTGGAGAGCGATCCGCTCCAGCTCCACGGCTAGCTCGATGAGCGGGTTCTTCCCGGTGATCTCGAACACCTCATCGGCCAGCCGCTTGATGACCTTCGCCCGGGGATCGTAGTTCTTGTACACCCGGTGCCCGAACCCCATGAGGAGGGCCTTCCGGTCCTTGACGTCTTTGATGAACTGCGGGACTTTCTCCTTGGAGCCGATCGCCCGCAGCATAGACAGGACCGCCTCGTTGGCCCCGCCGTGGAGCGGGCCGTAGAGCGCGGCCGCCGCGGCGGCGGCGGCGCAGTACGGGTCGGACTCGGCGCTGGCCACGATTCGCATGGTGTTCGTGCTGCAGTTCTGCTCGTGGTCGGCGTGCAGGATGAACAGGACGTCCAGCGCCTTCTCGAGCGTCGGATTGGGCGTGTACCGGCACTCCGCCATCCTCCACAGCATGTTCATGAAGTTCCCGACGTAGGAGAGGTCGTTGTCGGGCATGACGTAGGGGAGGCCCTTGGTGTGCCGGTAGGCCATGGCCGCGAGGGTGGTCACCTTGCCGAGCAGGCGGTACATCTGCAGCTTGCGCACTTCCGGGTCCATGACGTTGCGCGAGGCGGGATAGAACGTGGACAACGCCGCCAACGTGCTGATCAGCATAGGCATGGGATGGGCGTCGTGATGGAAGCCGTGAAACACCTCCTTCATATTCTCGTGCACGATGGAGTGATGCGTGATGCCGAAAACCCAGTCGTCGTACTGCGCCTTCGTCGGAAGATCCCCGTTGACCAGGAGGTACGCCACCTCCATATAGTTGCTCTGTTCGGCGAGTTGCTCGATGGGATAGCCGCGGTAGCGGAGGATGCCTTTCTCCCCATCGATGAAGGTGATGGCGCTTTGGCATGAGGCGCTATTCAGGAACGCCGGGTCGTAGCTCATCAACCCGAAATCGTCGTCCGAGATCTTGATGTTCTTGAGGTCCGCACCTCGGATGGAGGCTCCGTACGTCGGAAACGTTCCGTAGTGAATGGGAAGCTCGTACTTCTTGCCCGTGCGATTGTCGACGATGGTCAAACTGTCGGACGCCATAGACCCCCTCCTTGTTGCGCAGACCGTGGGTTGGAAAGAAAAAAGGCCACATCGTGCTGCGTACTGCCCGGACACCTCGCGATGGAAGACAGAAACGCGGGCCACACCGGCCGGGACACACACCTCCTCTTGCCGCCGTGGGAGCGGTCGGAACCGCAGGAATATAAAATACCC
>Ga0316617_100000369_pt1 | contig 11496 bp, 25 predicted proteins | sample OWC_Aug_M1_C1_D2_FD_207801 | JGI IMG/M metagenome (GOLD analysis project Ga0316617, IMG submission 207801) | Wetland soil microbial communities from Old Woman Creek delta, Ohio, United States - OWC_Aug_M1_C1_D2_B | ecosystem: Environmental > Terrestrial > Soil > Wetlands | place: USA: Ohio... | reverse complement strand
GATCATCCGAACTCAGATCATCCGAACTCAGATCATCCGAACTCAGATCATCCGAACTCAGATCATCCGAACTCAGATCATCCGAACTCAGATCATCCGAACTCAGATCATCCGAACTCAGATCATCAGGATCCATACCATCAGGATCCATACCATCAGGATTCAGATCATCGCAAAGAATAAACTATATAATCTCATCTAGATTAATGTGTATAATCTCATCTAGATTAATGTGTATAATCTCGTCGAGATTAATGTGTATAATCTCGTCGAGATTAATGTGTATAATCTCGACGAGATCTAGGTATCTATCAGTCGAGATAAATACCAGAATCAAAAGGTATCACGGATCCATCCAGATTTCTAAACTTCCAAACATGATTCCGTTGATACACAGATTCGCCGTTTCCGTGTTCCCGAAGAATAGCGTTCAATCTAGACTTTGTTGTATTTGAGCGCCAACCTCCATCAAATAATTGCAACCAAGTATCACCAACGCGGGCAATCAGATTATTATGTAAGTATACTTCACTCACGCCGTCAACATTGACAACCTTAGTGTTGTCTTTCATCCAATCGATCTCTTGAGAGATCGCAGCATTCATCAGGGATTCGATCTTACGCATGGTGCGGAGTGGGTAGTGAGTGGTGCGGGATCTCTCCCGCTTGTGTCCATCCTACAGCATCAGCGGCAGGATCGGGGGATTCTAGGATCCCCCTTGTGCAGGTTCAGCGAATGGAACGGCGGCGGTAGAGTTCTGTGCCATAGGTTGCCGCCTGGTCACTGTAGAAACCTTCTACCATGCCGTCCACACCCCGCCAAAGGGATTCGACCTTTCTGCAGTCGGCGGCAGCGTGGATCAGTTCGGCATCGGTCATGACGGCGGCGGCAGTCTCCCATCGGTTGAAATCGGCGGCAGTGGCGTGGCGGCGGATCATGGTGCGTCGGTTGAACTGTGGGAATCCTACAGCATCAGCGGCAGACCTGAAACCCTGGCAGTGGACGGTTTCAACATTGGCACAACAGGAACAGTAGAGTATAAAAAATAACTGCTCATTGAGAAGTTCATTGTAATTAGAATTAACCACACCACTGACCATAAGAATTACAATGAACTTCTGAATGAGAAGTATAAAGAATAGAGAACTACTTTAGATTCATTCTCTATTCTTATACTCTAGTTCTAGTATTATTGAGTAACTAATTCCGCAAAAGTACCACAAGAAGAATACAATTGAATTACTCTTTTTGCAGATTCAATTGTACTGAAAGATTGAAAGATCCAGGATTGAGAATAAGGATTGAGATAACGAATAGTGAAGCGTTGCATGATTGTTGTGTGATCTAGACGAGAATGTTGTGTGATCTAGACGAGAATGTTGTGTGATCTAGACGAGATTATTTCAGACCGCATTGTTTGGGGTCTACATCACAAACAATGTCTGCTAGTCTTTCTTGTTGCTCATTAACTGTAGCAATTGCAGGTTTTGCCACAAAATGAGCAATAAAGAGAGAGAAACAACAAAAGAGAATTGCAGCGGTGGATTTCATTGTTCTTTTTGATGAAGAAAGAATCAGCGGCGAAGTTGATCAGATGCTAGTGTTAAAACGTCTGCCGTTACAATCCGAACAGGTCTAATCGGTTCCCATAATAACCAGAGAAGAGAAACAGCAATCAGAATCTTAAGCATTGTTTGATGATGATAAGATGCAGAACGTGAGCGAGTGAGAGAGTTAAACATAAAAGGAAAGGATGGGGGATTGCTCCCCCTTTGTGATACTCAGAGGAGATTTAATGCCCAGACGTTAAACTCTCCAACATCAACCCGTTGCCCTTCCATGCAACCATAATCTTCAAAAAAAGAGTCGGTAAGGTTCAACAGTTGAGCACAGATTCTGGCATGAGTGTAAGGAACTGTGCCGTTGCTGGGATCCATGTAGGATTGGAGGGCAGCAAGATAATCGGTGGGAGCGGTCATGGTGTGGTGAGTGGTTGCTCAGGAACTCTAGCATGGATTGGGGTGCTTGGAGCACCCCCCGTGAGAATCAGTTTGCTGTGATGCTCACCAGCAGCGGGTTGTAGTAGATTCCCCCGTAGGGGAGGAAGGATGCTCCCGGTTCGATCACTGCTCCAGACCCGTCGTTGGTGATCCACAGATCCACCGTCCGCCCATCGGCGGTGATGCCGGTAGCGTCGATCACACCAGCGGGATCGGGTTCATAGGCGGAGTCGATGGCGGTGATGGTTTCGAGAATGTTCATCGGGGTGGTGTGGTGAACTGATACCAGTATGGGGGCAAAGGGGGCAAAGGTCAAGGGGTCGAACGATCAGCAATCCTAATGGGTCAAAGGGTTGACAGGGGGTGGTGGTGGCGTGCTAGGATGAAGGTAGAACCTTTTTTTGGTGAAGTTAGGTATAAAAAAAGGGGGCAACTTTTGCCCCCGATTCTTTATAGCATCGCAATCAATCGCATCATCGTGGTGATCTGAACCGGAGTCTGCCAGCGGATAACATCCTCCAGCATGTTGCCATTAGGGCGAAACACAGCAACCTCAAAAGTGTCGTGCTGAATGTCACCATAAAGACCAGATCCTGTCGGTCCTGCTACAACACTGATCACCCAACCATTCTCAAAAGTGTGCCATGCCTTTGTGGCACCTTTGATGGAGTGATCAGTGAAGTTCAGAGAAGAGAAGTTCATCGGGGTGGTGTGGTGTGAACTGAGAGAATCCTACCATGGAATGGGGGGGATTGGGTCCCCCCGTGAGAGTCACCCGATCAGGGCAGCGATCAGGCGGTCCCGCTTGCGGATCGCAGTGGGAACCATGAACCACAGATCGCGCTTGCCATTGTCTGACCTTGTGGCACCCAGAACGCCATCCCGCTCCAGATCCACCATGATGGCGTGGATGGTGCCCTTGTGACGTTTGGGATCCATGCCCATGATCCTAACGATCTCAGAGCAGGTCTGGGGACCGTTCTGGATCAGGATGGAGCGGACGGCGGTGCGGATCAGAGTGGACAAGTTCATCGGAGTGGTGTGGTGAACTGATACCAGTATGGGGGCAAAGGGGGCACCATGGTGACAGGTTGTGCCAGTGGTCAGACTGTCCACTGTGGCGGTTTTATGGGTCTGTGGTGCCTGTAGACTATGGGGACAATCGAAAGAGAGCGGGGGTACGCTTGATGATGAAATGGTCGCCACCGAACCTACCATAAAATAATAACAAGCAAAGTATAAAAAAAGGGAGCAATTGCTCCCTGTTAAGTATCAGTGAAGAGAAGGATTCCTTTCTTCTACTGTTAGACATTCTTCACCCTCTTCATCATACAATTCCCAGAATCGTTGATGGCGTTCATCCCTGGATTCCAGCATTGCATCATAATCATCGTCGTCGTAAGTGAACATTGAAGGATGCCTCTGTAATTGACTCTTACAGTATAACGGAAGAAAGGGGATCAACGCTGATCCCCCGGTGATTCTTAACGATCTGTAACAATCGCATTAACTTTATTCTTAGCGACACCGTGAGCAGGAAACGCTATCACAAACTCTCGATCCGCTTTTTGACACAAACCACAAGTGGCACAAGTTACCTTTCCAGGATGCAATGCTGCAGGGCAAGTTACAACTTTGCGACCGCTGCTAGTGGTGAAGAATCGCCGCGTCTCTTCAGAATGAACAACTGCAACGGCAGGAATGTTATGCTCAGTCATCACACGGTCGGCATCATCAACCGACTCACAAGATGCATTGACAGTGAACCCTAATCCGTTTGCGTTCTGCAGGCAAATTACATTATGATCGTTGAGAACATGATGAGAATAAGTGAAACCTTTGCGCCCTTTGTTTGCGTTGATCAAACCTTTGAGCGCAAGGTAATCAATGTTACCGTCATTGTGTGGCAGATCACCAGCAGTATTATGGCGCCACAGAGTACCATTAGGAACAATCTTACGGATCTGTGATACAAACTCAGACCAATTCATACCAGTCTCGTTACGGTTCAGGCGATCCCATTGAATACGCTCACGCCCCAAAGTAGCGTAACATCCTGCATTATAGAAAGGGCAAGTCTTAGGGCAAGACTCACGCTCTGTGCGGGTTGTGGTGATCGGTCCGGTCTTGCCGTTGCCGGAGACTCGGGTGATGGTGACTTGTGGCATGGTGTGGTGTGCCGTTGACTCCATCAGTATAGGGGATGAGAAGGGCAATCGGGACTCTGGCGGGTGACAGTTCATAAATTGTCACAATGCCAATAAGAATAAAAAAAAGAGTCTCCACACCACTAGAGACTCTCACTAACACCCATCAATTAACCAGAATCATAACTATAATTATCTGTATTCAATTCGCGCAGAGTAACTTTAATTTTGGTGGCAAACTCCTTCCACCTTATTATTACAATTATAGTTCTACCGTCCAGTCAGAATCATTATCTAATGAAACCCAAAAGTGACATTTTTTATTCATAGAGGTTAAAAATAATCTATTTCCTTTATTCTGTTCGATGATACACTCTTCATTAGATTCCATGAGATTCATAAAACGATTCTTTGCCTTTCTAGATTTGGGAAGAACAAATGCTGTTTGCATGATGAATCTAGTTGAAAGAATGATGTTGTTCGAGATTGATGATAAAATCTGTTCGAGATTGATGATAAAATCTGTTCGAGATTGATGATAAAATCTGTTCGAGATTGATGATAAAATCTGTTCGAGATTTTAGAACTGAATCTCCTCTAGTGTTGGAGAAATACTCTCGCCAGATTCACAATGATCCATCCCACTAGACAACGAATCAAGAATCTGGAGAATACTGTTGCCATCAGTCGCTTGATTTAGAAGAGTGGTCAGAAGTTCTTTGTTCATAAAAAGTTATATGTTTGACGATTTTGTTGAAGAAGGAGTCTAAGAAAGACTAAGACTCCTGAGAATAATCAGAGCGACATAAGTTGTTCACTACGAATTGCAGAATTAACAAATCGACCAACAGATTCTTCCTGTTGAATTACCTCATTCAGTTGAGATACAAAGTTCTCAGGTTCTGCAACCTTGTAAGTATAATCACGACCACCAGAGTAAGTGATAGTGACTTGACCATCCTCAACTTCACTGATGTTGTCGATGGCGCTAGATTGAAACTTGAACATAATGAAAAACTAAAAAGAAAGTGATTGAGTGAAGTGTTTTTGAACGGGATGCTTCACCCCCGCTGATGTGTGTATTATGGCACAGATTGGGGGGAAGGTCAACCCCCCTAGTGTCACTTACTCAACTGGTATAAAGTGGCAGTTTTTTACGAAGGCGGATTGCGTCGTCAATCATTTCATAAACCTGTTCATGAATGTAAGACGAACCGCCTACATCAGCGAGCACATCTTCAGTGAAAAGAGTGGAGAAATAATCGTCTTGATTCGTCTCCTCATTGAACTCAACGACATCGTGCTGAGTGAACACGAACGCAGCACAACCTGCGTTCTCACCTTGACTCTCAATCATTTGATTGATGGAGTTACGAAGATCGCCAAGAGTGCGGTACATAATCAGGAAAGATCGAACAAAGGTAGTATGACAGGGAATGGGGGGAAGGTCAATCCCCCTTGTGACAGTTATCGGAGTGTCACATCATTAGAATGTTCATCTGGCATACACAACTTATGAAATACATCATCAGGAATGGGTTTATTTAAGTCTTTCAAAGCTTCAAGTCGAATCTTATAATTTTCATCTGGCATACACAACTTATGAAATACATCATCAGGAATGGGAGTGTCTTCGTAGAGCATTGGTGTGTCTCAGGAACAAAGGTAGTATGGCATGGATTGGGGGGAAGGTCAATTCCCCCTTGTGCCACTTACTGAACTGTCACAGGAGATTTGATGTTGAGGAAGACCATTCGCATTTCTTCACCGCCAACAAAAAATGTCACATAATCCGGGTGAACTTCAATATCACCATCTACCTGTGAGAGATCAACATAATCATTTCCATCATTGTCTGCGATGTAAGGATGATTAGGAGCATCCTGCAGGGCGCAATCCGTATTATACCCTACAAAATATAGAGTATCATTCACGCAGACAGCATACGCATGTGCCAGAAGATTGTGAAACTGCTCAAGAGTGATGGTAGGGTTGGTCATTTGAGGAGTACGGTGAAGTTGTCGCAAACGATGTTACAAAGAGCATCCAGAACATCATCGTTCAGGAAGATTTGCTCATCATCAATCAAACTAGCATAGGAGAGAATGTCCTCCTGGATTTGTTCACGAACTGAAATAATGTCAGTTTCAGTCATCAATCGTCTCCAAAGTTGTTAGAAAGAAAGTCCTCAAGTTCATCAAGTTTGGATTCACTCAGATTCCAAACATACTCGCTGATGACAGTATCCAAAAGGTCGGGATCTTCACGACACTTTTCTTTCAGAAACCACTCAAGTTCAGTTCGGTTAGTCATTGGAGAATGTAACGATAATCAATGGATTTGATGCACCAACCTGTAGCACAGGTGATCTCTTCTACTAGATCATCTTCATCATCTGCATCCCAGATTTGACCGATAGTTTGATCGGTAATCTTATCGAAATGATGTTGAGTGAACTCCTCATCAGGATCATCAAAATCAAACTCAATGTCGGTGACTTGATACTTCATTTCCTCAGGGGAGAGTTGTAGTAACGAGTGAAGCATAGCACCAGAATGATGCCAGTGGAGATGATACCGACCAGTCCGAGAACTGTCACAGCATCACCAGTGAATGTAAGAGTGTCAGGCATGGTTGGTGAGAAGTTTGGTAAAGTTTGAAACAACAATGTCACATGCAATTCGTTGGACTTCATCCATTTGTCCCTCATCATCAAATTGTGTTGCAAGAAGACAAATTAAATCCTCTTGAATCTGCTCACGAACAGAAATAATGTCGTTGGTGTTCATTTACTTGATGGAGAACAAAGGTAGTATGGCAGGGAATGGGGGGAAGGTCAATCCCCCTTGTGCCAGTGATCAGAGTGTCACATTGCCGTTGACAAACTGATTCCAAGTCTGCTCATCTTCTTCTTCATCCTGCATTTCAGGTAAGTCCCAGATCTCTCCAGGAGCATCTGCAATTTCGATCCAGAGTGTGTCTTCCATCTGATTGGGGTGTGTGGTTGACTTCTTAAGTATAGGGGCACTGTAGGCGATCCTAGGTGCCCCTTGTGCCAGTTCTCAGGGCGTCACAGTCTTCTGATAGACTTCCATAATTTCAGTAAGGTCAACAAACTTACCCATCTTATCATAGAGTGAGAATCCAATGTCAACTCCACTCCGACTATCAATCGTTGCAGATTTAATCTGTACGAACTGAGAATTCATCACTGGAATGAATTGGTCAATCAACCAATCCCAAACTTCACTGTTATTATTGTTTTCTTCAGTGTCACATTCAATCAGAATGTTTCCATCAGATTGACGCACATAATCCTCAAAGTCAATGTCAATCTTTCCATCCACTTCACCATAATGTTCCATCATGAAGTTGTCTTCCTTCACAGAACGCTTAGAAATAGCATCCAGATAAGATTGAAGATTGAATCCTTCACAAACAGTGCAGGAAGCAGTGGCAACGAATTGAGTGTAGGACATGAGGTGTCTCAGGTACGAATGTAATGTAGAACGGATCGGGGGGCATTGCAACCCCCCTTGTGCCAGTTTGAGAATTGGTTGGTTCTATCAATACCCAGCAGTTTCCAATGCTTTTCTAATCAGGTCGATTTCATTATTCCAGGCATACATACCATCCAGACTATCCAACCTTGCTGCCAGTGCCTCAAATGTCATCATTACATCTTCCTTTTTGAAATCAGTTTCCATGGTGTCGGGTGTGTGTGGTTGACTTCTTAAGTATAGGGGCACTGTAGGCGATCCTAGGTACCCCTTGTGCCAGTTGTTAGAGTGTCACAGTAGACTCTTAAGAATCGGATTCTGACCAGACTCAATAAGTTCCTTCAGAGCATTAAACTGTTCTGAAGTCAACTCAAGAGTCTTATTTGATTTGTAGTTGGGATTTTTTGCAACACCATGACGAACACCAGAATCCTCATCAGTCGCTAGAGTCTGTAGAACTTCTGGTGAAGTGTTGGGATTATATACAACAGAACGACGAACATCAGAATCCTCATCAGTCGCTAGAGACTGTAGCGTTTCTACTGGAGTATTGGGATTTTTTGCAACCCAATAACGAACAGAAGAATTCTCATCAGTCGCTAGAGTCTGTAGAACTTCTGGTGAAGTGTTGGGATTTTTTGCAACCCAATAACGAACAACAGGATTCTCATCAGTCGCTAGAGACTGTAGAACTTCTGGTGAAATGTTGGGATTTTGTGTAAGTGCTAGTTTTTTACCGTAACTCAAACTCAGTACATCAGGAGTCTCAATCTCCTTAAGGACTTTAAGTATGATTTGAGAGATTTGCTCGGGAGTGTAAGTCATTGGAGTTCGGTGGTAAACAAAGGTAATGTAACAGGAATCTTATGAGAACACAAGACCCCTTGTGCCAGTATCTCAAGTGACATCTGATGAGAACTCTTAAGTGTTTTATGATGTATCTCAGTCTCCGTTGCTCTGCTGCCTCTCTAAGGGGGTTCTAGGTCTCTTAAGGTATCTGGTACCCTAAGAATCCTAAAGGGTCTTAGAAGGGCACACAGATGCCTCTCTTGTAATCTGTTAATCTTGAATAAAAAGACTTGACAGAATCTCTAAAAAGCAGTAGACTAGGTTTGTCACGGATGAAGCAAATAATATGAGTTCTTTAAAGCCCTTAAGAATACTCTAGAGATCTTATGATGCAATGTTAAAACCTAGTCGAGATATTGATGTATATAAAAAAAGAGAGTATTAGTATTCTCTAGTCTAGATTTAATAAGAATTATCATCAGATCTTAATACTAAAAAAAGGAGTCTTATGAGAACACAAGACTCCTTAGTTGAGATTTTATAGAGTATTAGCGACGATAAGGACTCCGCCAGTAAGAATGAAAAATCCAATACAAAATAACAGGAGTCGCAAAAAGGGCAATAGCGCCAATGTAGGTATTAGCATCACCAAAGAATTGATAAGTTTCAATCATGAGTTAAAGAGATTGTGAATTTTTTTAATGGTAGTGATGTGTTCTTCAAAAGTTTCTTGTGAACAAAGGTAATGTAACAGGAATCTTATGAGAACATAAGGGTTCTTGTACCAGTTCCTATGCTGTCACATAGTTGGGAATCTCAATACGCTCAACAGGTCCCCAACCGATCTTGTATGCTTTCCAGTTACCATTAAGGTCATACAGGTAAGCATACTCTTCACCCCAATCACCTGATACAAACTTATCAAATGAGGTGTGATCAACGTTCAACTCGTCACCACGTTCAGTGTGATAAAGAGGTTGAGGATCACGGGTTGGAGACATAACCCAACTGCCATCAGGATTCTCTACAATCTTATTATCCTTATCCCGTACTGCTGCAGTCTCCCACAGATGAGTTGTACGCAGGGATGACATCGAACCACCATCAATGAGTTCTTGTACATCTTCACGATTCTGATAGTATTCTACCAGAATCTTACCGTTGTGTTCTACATACCCATCCCAATGACAATAGACAGAAACAACAGAATGATCTGCCATTTCAATACCAATGCGTGAACGAGTGCCCATGATGTGTTTGGTGAACAAAAGTAGTATAAGGCAGTTTTGAGTCTTGCCAAGGACTTCTTGTACCAGTTCTTAAGGTGTCACAGTAGACTCTTAAGAATCGGATTCTGACCAGACTCAATAAGTTCCTTCAGAGCATTAAACTGTTCTGAAGTCAACTCAAGAGTCTTATTTGATTTGTAGTTGGGATTTTTTGCAACAGAACTACGAATACTAGAATCCTTATCAGTCGCTAGAATCTTTAGTGCTTCTGGTGAAGTGTTGGGATTTTTTGCAACATACCAACGAACATAAAAATTCTCATCAGTCGCTAGAGACTGTAGTGTTTCTACTGAAGTGTTGGGATTTCTTGCAACATAATAACGAACATGAGAATCCTCATCAGTCGCTAGAGTCTGTAGGGTTTCTACTGAAGTGTTGGGATTTTTTGCAACCCAATAACGAACATGAGAATTCTCATCAGTCGCTAGAGTCTGTAGTACTTCTGCTGGAGTGTTAGGATTTGTTGCAACCCAATAACGAACAGAATAATTCTCATCAGTCGCTAGAGTCTTTAGTGTTTCTGGTGAAGTGTTGGGATTATATGCAACCCACCAACGAATATAATAATACTCATCAGTCGCTAAAGACTGTAGTGTTTCTACTGGAGTGTTGGGATTTTGTGCAAGTGCTAGTTTTTGATCGTAACTCAAACTCAATACATCAGGAGTCTCAATCTCCTTGAGGACCTTAAGAACGATTTGAGAGATTTGTTCTGGTGAATAAGTCATTGAAATTGATTTGACTGATGATAATGTAACCGGAGACATATCACTTTGCAAGGGGTCTTGTGCCGGTTCTTCTACTGTCACATAGACACGAAAATATGATTCCTAAGTGACAGTTTTGTTACAAAAAAACCTGTCAGGAATCGTCCTGTATTTTTTAAAAGTAGTGAATTTAAGAATTCAATTTAGATTATAGTTCTTGAATGTTGTTTGCAGGGAATTACCTTTAGTCCGCTGGCGAAGTCTTATACTCATCGGGTGAACCGCCTGTCGATGCTTCTAGGAAAGGAATTGTGCAGAAATTCAAAAACAATAATCAAATCTTTTTCTTACTTTTATTTATACAAAACATAATTTCCACCTTAAGAACCGGCACAAGGCGTTGGTCTTAATGCTTCTTATGTGTTAATATAAGGTTTGATATAGGTCTTTAACCGTACTAGAAATAATTCGTTCATCCCCTTCTAGATCTAGAAGTTCTTTCCAGTCTAGATTCTCTAGGTCCAGATCATCATAACATTCAATGTCTAAAGTCACTTGAACCACTCGTTTCTGTGCGATTTTCATAAGATTCCTCATGCGTAATGGCGATATGCAAGACTTTCATAGTCTTGTGTGTCTCGTGCATAATCTTCATCGAGACCTGATGTACCATAATCTGCGTATGAATCCTCATCGAGATTATAATCGTTACTATAAGAATAGTCGAAATCGTAGTCGTCGTACATAACTCGTCGAGATTTCCGAAGGAACAGAGGTATTGTAGCATAGTCTCGATGAAAGCGCAAGGGGGTTCGTCGAGATTTCTGCTTTTATATAGGGATCTTATGATATAACCGTAATGTTATGTGTCTTATGGGTCTTGTGTGGGTCTGGGGGAGGTTCTGATAGTTGAAGTTGGAGTCTTATGAGTCGCAGGCAAAACCCACAAGACCCAGACCCATTTAATAAGGTATCATAAGGTATTAACAGGTATCATAAGGTATCATAAGGTATTAACAGGTATCATAAGGTATCATAAGGTATTAACAGGTATCATAAGGTA
>Ga0316617_100000368_pt1 | contig 11496 bp, 9 predicted proteins | sample OWC_Aug_M1_C1_D2_FD_207801 | JGI IMG/M metagenome (GOLD analysis project Ga0316617, IMG submission 207801) | Wetland soil microbial communities from Old Woman Creek delta, Ohio, United States - OWC_Aug_M1_C1_D2_B | ecosystem: Environmental > Terrestrial > Soil > Wetlands | place: USA: Ohio... | reverse complement strand
AGGGGTAATAAACCCGTAAAAGTATCCTATGAAATAGTTTTTGAGGGAGTACCAGTAGCTGACATGGATGTTCTGTTTCCGTTGAAGTATTTGCCATTCAAGATTAATGACCAGGATATAGGGAAGAAGACTGAGAAACGCAAGGATGATATAGAAGGGGTTGATGGTGGAAAAAACTGAGAAAATCTTTCCAACATCGAATCTCCAGAGGACGTAGATGAGAAGGATGATTCCGGCAATGGGCAGGAGTTTTTTCCAGTTCATAGACGTGCGGATGAGGGTATAAGTTCGTTGGTATATGTAGACTTTGCTTAGGAGAACAACACGACCATATCAAAAAGGAAAAGGAAACGATACAAGGATGACTGTGTGTGTTTCTTTAGGCATTTGCGGTGAGATTCGAAGGGTCAAGCGGGAGCGGGGGCTGCAGGTTCTGCAATCGTCGTAAGGCTAAAAGCTTGTCACGTTGACCTAGTCTTGCTTCTTCAATTGCATCTGCAAGTGTTTGAATGGACTGTGCATAGGTGGGGAGATCCACAGGATGAGGGACTCCGTCTTTTCCCCCATGGGCAAAGGTGTACCTGATCGGGTCCTCCCAGGAGGGATGCTCCCCATAAATCAGATCAGAGATTAACGCTAAGGCTCGGATCGTCCGTGAACCGATTCCTGGTTGCGATAACAGGTCCTCATAACTGGTGGGATGAACATCATAAATCTCCTTCATCCTTCGCCAGTTAATCGACCGCGGCATGTCCAGGGCATGATAAGAACAACCCTTGTTGATGGGAGATATCCATTCATCCAATGTCCTCTGATGGTGATGAAGGGTGAGACTCGCCCAATCACGTTGGAGATGCACAGGATGGTCATTGACCAGGTCAACAGAGATTTTTTGTGTCGCACTACTTTGTTTTGCGGTCATGTTCAACACAGAATCCTGACGACTGTCACCGATAATGGTCGAATGAGGTTCACAAATGAAGCTTTGTACCTCATCGGAAAGCCAATGGTACCGGCGAGCATATCCTGCCTCATCGTTCATACCCTGCTGAATCACTGCCCATTTCTTCCGTTCAGAAAGAACAAACACATGATGATACAGGGTATGGCCATCCTGGATCGCACAGTTATCGACTTTCGCTGCCATACGACTACAGTACTGCAATCGATCGATCAGCGATGACGAAAGATTATATTGTTCGCAAGATGCTTTTATTTCAGCAAGAGTGTTTCGTGATGCGTTTCCTTTTCCGCCACAGAGGACAACTCCAAGGTTTAATGGATTGAGTGCTTCTTTCAAAGCTCCGCAGGTAACAGTAGTTGTACCAGATGAATGCCAATCATATCCCAGCACACATGAAAACGCCTGAAACCAGAAGGGATCAGAGAGACGTCGTAAGAACTCATCAGACCCATACTCATCGATAAGAACCTCAGTGACACCTTTGGAAAGGGCGACCATGCGCTGGAACAACCACCGGGGTGCTTTTCCGCCATGTAAAGGTAAGTTTGCGACACCTGTTTTTCCCATATACCGTTTTTCCTCATGGTCTTGATTGTTTTTATTCTTTGAGGAGAGGTCAGTGAAACTATCGACAAAACACGATATCATAAACGAAAAGATATAAATAGAATCCTGTTTCATAGACCAGTCCCACAAGGGGAGTCTATCGACAAAAATCATATCAGAACGAGGAAATACCTATGACAACACGAGATTTCACTACTTATATGAAACAATTAAATGAGCAGCTTAGAAATTATTTTCCATCAAAAGACGTCTGGACACCAGCAGACGACGCCATCTACAAAACAGATGATCTCTTCCGCGTTCCCCTTAAAGAAGCCCATGAGATGCAGCTGAAATCCATAAAACACACCTTCACCTACCAATATAACAATAATAAGATATATCAAAACTTCTGTAAAGAGAGAAATTTCTCCCCTTCAGATATTAACACCAACGATGATTTGGAGAAAATCCCGCTTATTCCTGCCACCTTTTACAAAGATTATCCATCTGGACGGGATTTTGCTACCTGGCTGGGAAACATTTTCACAGGACAACTTCCTAAGATCATAATCCCTCAGAAACACCCGACCTATGATGAAGTCATCAACGCCTTTAACAAAGCTGGAATGGCGGTTGCTTATAGCAGTGGAACTAGCGGTCGGCATACATTCATCCCCCGGGATCAACGTACCTATTATACCTCTGAGTACGCTGCAGCAAAATCAGTCATTACTATGGTCTATCCCTTATGGGAGCCCAGTCTGAACGGATATTTATTGATGCCGAACCCAAAGAAAACGAACGTTTACGCTGGAAAAGTCTGCACCATTTATTTTGATGCGATTCAGGATGTGAAAGTCGCAATAGACAGGGAGATTACCACGGAACTCATCCAAATGACCATGACCAATCAGAAGGGCATTAAAAGCTCTATCGTCAAATTGGCTACAAAACGACAGTCAATAAAAATGATCGATGAGATCATCCGTTGGCTGGAATACCAAGAGAAAACGAAGAATAAAATCGCAATCGTCGGCGCTCCGTTCATACTCTCATTTGTGATGAAAAAACTAGAAAAAGAAGGCCGTGCTTTTAATTTCGGAGAACGAGGCGGCGTCGCTACTGGTGGTGGATGGAAAGCCTATGAAGGCGTCCGTGTCCCGGTCGTTGATTTCCGTAAACAAGTCGAAAAAATCCTGGGTATCCCAGAGAAATTCTGTGTCGATCTCTATGGTATGGTTGAGGGAAATGGCTGGCTAACGCATTGCCCAGAGGGCCACTACCTTCATGAACCCTATAATTACTTCAAAGGAGTAGTCCTTGATGCAGAAAATAAACCAATGGGATATGGTGAATGGGGACGCTATGCATTCCTGGATGCAGCCGCGTTCAGTTATCCTGGATTCCTCATGTCCGGGGACCAGGTTCGAAGGCTGGAGCATTGCCCGGTCTGTGACCGTCCTGGTCCGGTCCTAGAACCAGAGATTAAACGAGCCGCGGGTGCAGAAGTCCGCGGATGCGCTGAGGAAGTAAGACGGATGCTTTCCGCGGACCTTAGCCAGGACTCGTAACCTCATGTTCACCCCCTGGGAAATCAAACAAAAAGAAATGGTCCCGCCCCTTCGTATGCTTCAGATGAACATTGGGGGTGTTTTTTTACTTCTGAAAATGCTCTTATTCAATCTCGGTACCTTTAAGATGCTGAAAAATCAGAAAAAAAACGTGTATAATAGACCGACACCCACCTATTCAATACCAGCATACACCCCAGAAATGAAACACTGTGTTTCAGAGGATAAATACCTCAGGCCTACCTTGTTCTGTGATTGTCGGGCACCAGAGGTCATCGCGTTAGCTCATCAGCTGGGGGCGTATCAAAAAACAGACCGAGAATATGCGGAGGCTGTCTTTGAGTTTGCAAAAAGAAAAATCATTCTTGAGCAACATCCAATCGATGATGTGAAAAGCATTTTACATCGGGGGACGGGGACGTGTTTGCATAAAATTACCGTCTTTATCGCTTTATGCAGAGCCGGGGGGTTACCAGCACGTTACAAGTTTTTCGCTCTTACGTTATTAGATGAATGGGCGGCACCTGCTCTTGATCATGCCCCGCTGTTGAAACAATGGTCTGATGCAATGGGATATTTCCTGCTTCATGGCGCAGGAGAGGTCTATCTTGATGGGAAATGGATTACTGCAGACGTTGGAGCAGAACCAGCACGTCAGGCGTCCTCCTGGATGCCGATCACGAAACTGGGGGAAGACGGGGCGGGACTCTGGTTATTCCCGATCCCTGGTTCTACCATTATCCGGGAATCCATCCCTCTCGGGTTGGGGATCCCCTCAAGAATCCTTATGAACCATCTGGTGCCAAACTCTGTGGCAGGATTGAATATTGGGATTTTAGAGCAAATCGAAAAAGGAAAAAAAATCATCGCAGAAGCTGGTGGAGAAGTTGCCTATGACAGTGAGGCACGAAAGAAACACAAGAAAGAAATGATGAAAAATGAGTTGTTAAAAGAACATGAAAACATCATCTTTGAGGCAGAGTAAATGGAGAAAAAACCTCGTAACTATTTGAGGTATCTCAAGTATTTTGGTCCAGGGGCGGTCGTTGCCTGTATGACCATCGGTGCAGGTGATATCGTCCTTGCACCACGCATTGGTGCTTGGGCGGTTCCTTTGTATTCCGCCTTATGGGTCATCACCTTTGCGATGATCACCAAAGGACTCACCGCATATCTCGCCACACGATATTCATTATTATCTGGGGAGCATATTATGACCTTGTTCTCCCGGGTTCGACCCTATGGATGGATCAACATCTTTTCGCTTATCACCGGATTCCTCCTCCTTCCCTTTCTCATTGCGACGTTTTTAACGATTCTTGGGAATGTGTTTACCTTGTTCACCGGAACAGGGGATTTTATCATCTGGGGGGTCAGCCTTGGTCTGTTCATCGCACTTTTTGGAGCACTCAGCTCCTATAAAATCATTGAACGAATCCAACTTGTTTTTGTGATTTTTCTCTGCTTTGGAGCCATTGTTGCAGTAGTGGTCGTCCATCCGGATTGGTTCGCGATACTCAAAGGGTTGTTTACCCCACAAGTCCCCACGATCGCACCCTGGGTGACTGCAGAGGACATCATCGCATTCCCCGTCATGTTCCAGCTTGCTGCTATCTATGGAACCATGCATGGCACCTATGCAGATATCACCGCCTACATCTCTTGGTGGCTTTTACGTGTCCAGGAAAAAAAAGTCGCATTAAAATCGGAGATCATGACTGGTGTAAAACTCGACCTGTTCATCTCATTCACAATCGTTGCGATTTTTATGGTCGCGTTTCTTGCCGCTGGTGTGGTGATTCTCGGACAACGACAGATAGTACCAAACGGTGTTGATCTTATATCAGCCCAGCAGAGCATCTATACTCAAATCAGCCCCATTGTCGGGAATGTTATCTACCCCATTGCAATGGCTGGGGTGATCGCAGGCTCGATTTATGCTGGGATGGATGCTGTACCCCGCATGATTAAAGCATGGTTAGACCCTCTCAGCAAACGGGTCCAAAAAATTTCCTTCAAACGATTCCAATTATACATCGTCCTTTACCTTCTGTCCACCAGCGTACCTCTGATGTTCTTTGAAAAACCCATCATTCTTATGACCATTTATTTACTCCTCACCGGCGTGTTTGGGATGTGGCTACTTGGATGGGGCGCCCTCTGGGCAAACCAGAAAAAACTTCCCAAGGATCAGCGACTTGGAAAAACAAAGATGACACTCTTTGTGATCAGTAACATCGCCATCACCGTGTTCGTCCTTTCGATATTTATCCTGTGAGCAGACTCTGCTCATTCAAGGTTGTATACCAGGAAACGGAATCTGTGATGGTTTCCAGAACCCTGTAGCGAGGGACGTACTTCAATTCCTGTGCCGCTTTGGAACTATCAATCCGACGGGATGTGCCCATCACCCGCACCTTATGACGAGTGAAGGGCGGGTTCTTTCTTCTAGCAAGCATCCAGAATCCTTCCACCAGACTGGCAAGGACATAGGCTTGGAGATACGACCGGCACTTCTCAGGCGCTGAAAGCCTAAGCTGCTCCGCGAAAGATTCCATCAACAACCGCGGCGTACTATCAAAGCTTTTCACATTATACGGCTGATTATCAGAGATAGAAGATTCACCAGCAAGTCGAAGACATCGGGCAACATCACGACCATCAGAAAGAGAGATCTGCTGATTCCCATCACCGATGTAAAACAACCGTTTTTGTTGCAGCGCATGAATAAGAAACAAGGTGATGAGATGATCACGCGGTCCGAGAACAACCGGGGAACGGACTGCAGACACGGCGATATCATGATTTAGTCCATACCCCCAGAGCAGTTCTTCTGCGGCTAGTTTCGACTCACCATAGTTTAATGTCGGATGTTTCGGAAAACTCTCTTGGAGGGGCTGTCGTGTTTTTGGAAAACCATACACGGCAGCAGAACTCATAAAAACAAACCGCGGCACCTTGTTTACCACACATGCATCTAGGAGGTTTCTGGTCCCATCAACATTCACCTCAAAAAAGGTCTTTCTTGAACCCCAATCACGCGGGAGCGCCGCAATATGATATACGACATCTATGTGCTGACAAGCCCGCACCAGGGATTCCCGATCGGTCAGATCCCCCATAACAGAAGATATCGTTTTTCCCTCAAGAAACAAAGGATTGCTGGTCGTCCGTCGTAACACTCGTACGGTATATCCCTGACTCAACAGTTCATCAACCAGATGACTCCCGATAAACCCAGTTCCACCAGTGACTAAAGCCAGCATGCAACCACGAAACAGTTTTGGTCTAAAAAAGCCCTTTGGAAAAGAATATATGGTACCTTCCTTTTTCGTACCGACTACTATGACCAGTTTTCGCGAGATGAAAGACAAGGAATACATCCCCCATGGGACCTACCTGAAACTGCTGATAGGTGGTGCTCTTTCTTTAAGTAAAGTGTTATTATCCAATCCTAGTGATCTGAGAAAACTCCGCACAATCCAAGGTTCAGAGGAACGATACATCAGACCAAAACGTCCCTATGAACTCCTGCCGTATAAGGAAGGTATGCGATGTGGCGCCACTACGGAGAAATACCTGAGACCCACCCTGTATTGTAACCCATGTGCTCCTGAGGTTGTTGCCCTTGCTCATCAGCTTGGGGCATTTCAAAAGACCGACTATGAATATGCAAAAGCAGCGTTTGAATTCGTCAAAGAAAAACTTGATTTAGAAATCTGTGGGATGGATTCTGTTGAGCAAACGATCCGCCGTGGGACAGGAACCTGTTTTCATTTAATCTCTGTCTACATCGCCTTGTGTCGCTGCGCGGGTATAAAAGCACGGTACAAGACATTTGCGATGAACATGATTCAACAATGGTATGATACCATGGTAACACCAGATCCTTTGGTTAAAAAATGGTACGATCAAATGGGATTCTTCATGATGGAAGGAGAAGGAGAGGCATTCATCGATGGAAAATGGGTCCCAGCACATGTCGGTCCTACTGCAGAACGACAAGCAGCAGCCGGTATCCCCATAACGCATTTTGGGGAAGGCTCTCTTGGCATCTGGTTCTTTGCTTTGCCTGGGACCACCATGAATATGGAATCAATTCCCTATGGACTAGGGTTAGGATCTAGACTGTTACAAAAACTCGCTCCCGGGTCAATGGAACGCGTCAATATCAGCATTCAACGTCAGAATCAAATCGGAAAAAAAGTAATCGAAGATGCTGGCGGCAGAGAAGCCTATGACACAATGGCACGAAAAAAACGTGCGGCACAATCACCAAAACTAGATTTATCTGACAAAAAAGGAATAGTTTTTGGAGAGTAGTACCATTGGATAAAACAATGCAACCAAAACCAGCTAGTTTTATTAAACCAAGACCGAGACGATACATCATCTACCTTGTTCTGGTCATGGGGATTGTCGCAATCATGGATCAATATCTCTCCATGGTCCCCATCACCTACATGAACTCCATTCTCGATGAATATGGTGTCACCGCATCGCAGTTCGAATGGTGGGAGGCACTCTATTTGATTCCCACGTTTTTCATCTTTGCTCTTAACGGGCTCGTTGACATTATTGGAAGGAAATTTTCCATCCTTGTGTTGATTCTCATCATGGGATTTTCCTCTCTTGGGATCGTGTTGTTCACCCCGACGTTCCATTTCTTCATGATCTTTTACTCTATTGTTACCTTTACCACTGTGTCGAACATGTGGGCAATCCCCATCAGCGAAGAATCCCCTGCCACGAAACGAGCAAAACTCAGCTCGCTGGTGTATGTCATTGGCTTGTTCCCACTCTCAGCGATCATCCCGTTATATGTCATTCCTAGCCTTGGATGGAAATGGATGTATGGTATCATGTTTTTCTTTATGATACCCGTGCTCGTCCTCTGGGTATTCATGAAGGAAACCGGGAGATACGAAGAAATAAAAGAGGAGCGGAAATCAGGGAAGTTGAAAAAACATATCTTTGGACTTGGGTCGATTAATCGATCGGACATCAAATACATCATTTTTTCGGCATTCATCTGGATGTGCTGGTTGATCAACTCGCTGCTGATCATCCGATGGATGGGGTATTATTTCATGGAGATCCACGGGTACGCTCGAAGCGAATGGCTTATGGTGTTCCTCGCATCAGGCGTGATGATGATCATTGGTGGAATCAGCAGTGGAGTTGTGATGGATAGGATTGGTCGAAAAATTGGCTTTATCATTGGAGCGACAGGTTTTTCGTTGTCCTTGTTTTTAATGGCATTTGGACCAGTGGCATTCCTTCCTATCTCCGGAGCACTTACAGGGTTCTTCATCGCCTTCTCCTACGCCTGGGTGATCGTGTATATCCCGGAGATTTTCCCAACAGAACGCAGAGGTGCTTGCCTTGGGTGGACCACGACTGTCGCCCGTATATCCTATATCGTCGGACCAGTGATTGCCGCAGTGATGTTGGAGACGAATCCTACTATGGAATGGTTCTGGGTTGTCGGTGCTCTTCTGATGATTCTCGCTATCATCATTGTTCTCCTATTTCACCCGTTTGAGACGAAGGTAAAAGAACTCGAGGAAATCGAAGTGAGCCGATAAGAGCTATCATCGCGATTTGCTTCTCTATGGATTTTTTCTTTCAACCCTTTGAGGAAAGTAGGTAAGGGTTGTACAACAAGTCCTTTATAACGCGACCGACAAAAGTACATGGTGAGGAAGCGTTATGAAAACAGTTCTACGGAGAAAAGACAACAGCAGCATCTTCTGTCCACCCATGAAAAAAAAGTACCACGCATCATCTTCTTTAAAACTCAAGGCAACTGAATTGATGTTTGCCTGTTTTTGTATTGGAACCGGTCTGTTCATCATCATGAATTTCTAAGAACCATTAGGTCGATTCCTCCTGTTCAAATCTCAACTTTTTTACCTCTTTTTTCGAAATCCATATAAAACAGAAGTCCCTAATAGTTTTATAAGGACAGACAGTAAAGGATTGAACACTCATGATCAGTGTTAGAGTCTACCAGCAAGGTGATGACGTGATCATCGGCGCCTGCGATGAGCATTTGCTTGGGAAGAAATTCCGGAAAGGCAAACTCCAGATTGATGTGGCGAAACGCTTCTATGAAGGGGAGCGTATCGATAAGAAAACCTTGGAGTCGTTTCTGCGTGATGCGACGATAGCGAATCTGGTGGGGGATGAAACCGTGACTTGTGCGGTGAACCTTGGGTTGGTCGACCCAAAGTGTATTTTGAAAATCAAAGGAATCCCACATGCTCAGATTGTTCACATGTTTTGAATGTTTATGATAAGTGGTTGTTTCTGAGGGTGTTGATTCGTTTTTTCATATGGTGATAGTGTGTCCCCATCCAATAATATTTTTTGCAGGTGGAGCAGGTCCAGAACGTGTCTTGGGTTTGGTATATTTTTTCTGGGATTTTGTTTTTGAGTTCCTCTTTGGGAACCAAGTGGAGGAGGGTGTTACAGAGGGTACAACGAGTGAGGAAGAGGGTCTCATTGGGAGGGATCTTTTGTAAAATGAGTTGTAGTTGTTCTGTTAGGTCGGTCGTCTGGATTTCCAGGATAGGGATGAGTGATTTTTTTGCCTGTAGGAGTAATGCATGGTCTCGTGAGAGAAGGAGTCGTTTTTCATTGCGAGCAACCTGAAGGATGTCCTCGTCGTTCATCATCTCATTTGGATAAAAGGTATCATACCCAAAAATCCGCAGCCATGTTGCAAGAGAGCCAAGCATGTGATCGCACAGGAGGTTCATCGAAAGGGATATCGGAGCGGAGGATTTTGGTTTTTCTGACACGAGGTTTGCAGGGATCAGAGGTATTTTCTGACATCAAGCTGGTCATAGTTGGGGTTTCCAGCGTTATCGTATGCAATCACGATGATACTGTGTTTCCGCATGAAGAGATATGGTTGGCTCCATTCCCAGCTATAGGGGGGTTGGGTGTCCGTGTATTGGGGGTTGACTGAATCATCAATGAGGAATTCGACACGTTCAATCCCTGAGCCTGCATCGGTAGCCTCTACATCGATGGTGATAGGACCATAGATCAGTGTTTTTTTCTTGATTACCCCTGAGAGGAGGTGAAGACCCCAGAGGTATACGCCGGTGCTGGGGCTTTGAATCTGCACCACCGGTGGGGTGGTATCTACCTCTGAGTAGGGTTCCATGAGGGGATATCGATCGGTGTTTATCCCATCAAGAATCGCATAGGGGATATCTCCGATGCCGTCTCCATCCTCATCAAAACCGGTGTAGTCACTCCAGTAGTTCCCCCCGGAGGGGTATCCGTCATCCCAGATGTTTGCTGCATCATCGTATGCCTGATGGCGGTTTGCTTTGAAGTTGTTGTGATACAGGTAATTATTCGAAGAATCAATGATGCCTATCCCAGCGTAGAAGCTATTGGACAGGGTGTTTCGAAGGATGTAGTTTCCCAAACAACCTGGTTTCAAGGTAATGCCATTCCATCCACTGTCGGAGATTTTATTATCGAGTATCTGGGTGTTCTGAGTATTTTGTTTCAGGATGATTCCTTGGAAGTTTGCATAAATTGTGTTTTGTTGAATGACACAATGATTCCCATTGACGATAATCCCTGCATTGGTTTCTCCAGTCCCGCTCTGTTTGATCATGAATCCAGTGATAGTGACGTTATCGGCACAAATGGTGACGACATCACCAGAAAATCTCCCATCGATAATCGCGGAGTCACCAAAAACGCTGACGAGGGTGATCGATTTGGTGATGAGGAGATGCTCCCAAAAGACTCCTTTGCTTATTACAAGCTCATGGCCATTCAGGGTGTCGGGGTCATCGATTCCAGCTTGAATCGATAGGAAATTCTCATGGGTGGCAGTGTTGCGGATAGTACCATAGGGGTGGAGAAGGGGATAGCGGTCTGCTGAGCCATTTCCCGTAGGATAGGGGGTGTCACCAATCCCGTCTTCATCGGCATCGGTTGGTTCGTAATCATCCCAGAAGTTTCCGCCAGTAGGATATCCTGCATCCCAGTTATTCCCTGTAGGGGCATCGAACGCCTGATAAAAATTTTCAAGGATATTGTTGTGATAAATCATATTGTTTGTTCCTTCAAGGATGCAGATACCATAGTAATTATTATCTTCAATGGTGTTATTCACAATCGTATTGTAAGGGGTATGGATCAAGATTCCTGCATTGTTTGGATTACCCCCGCAATGGGTGATGGTAAAACCAGAGATTGTTACTCCTTCTGCAATGATCTTTATAACGGTTCCGAAATCATCCCCGGTGATTTCCGTGCTACCCGGTGCTTCAGCGACGAGTTCGAGGGAGACAGATATGACGATGTTTTCTACATACTGCCCGTTGAAGACCCAGACGGTATCTCCACCGACTGCGTGATCGATACCATCCTGGATGA
>Ga0316617_100000361_pt1 | contig 11560 bp, 16 predicted proteins | sample OWC_Aug_M1_C1_D2_FD_207801 | JGI IMG/M metagenome (GOLD analysis project Ga0316617, IMG submission 207801) | Wetland soil microbial communities from Old Woman Creek delta, Ohio, United States - OWC_Aug_M1_C1_D2_B | ecosystem: Environmental > Terrestrial > Soil > Wetlands | place: USA: Ohio... | reverse complement strand
TGCTCGAGCAGCTTCACCTCGATGCCTGACAGCGGGCCCACCGAAACGACGATCGACATGACCCGGCGCGCGCCATTGTCGCGGGCGACGCGCTCGACCTGGTCGATCAGCGCCTGGCAGACCGACAGTTCATGCATGCTCGATGATCTCGTCGAAGAGGTCCCAGGACGCCTTCGCCTCCTCCTCGCTGATCTTCTGGATCGCATAACCGACGTGGATCAGGACGTGGTCGCCCACCTCGATCGACTCACCCTGGAGCATGAAGAGGCTCACCTCGCGTTCGATTCCCTTCGCCTCGCACGTGGCGGAGAAACCGTCGATGCTGGTGATCTTCATGGGTACAGCCAGGCACATTGCACGTCACTCCTTGCGGCTGCCGCCGCGGATGGCGAGCGAGGTTCGCAAACGCCGCCCACCTACAAAAATAGGTAATTGCCCTCAGTGCGGCGTCGAAGCATCAAACCGGGCGGCTCGGCTCGCTCGCGGCCAATAGTATGCTCGATTTAGATCCGGTCTACGGTTCCGCGCCACCAGAAGGCCCCGAAGCGGACCCGGCCGCCGGAGGTTCAGGCCGATCCGCCGGGATCCAACCTGCTGCAGCACGGGAAAGTTCCACCCGGAAAATCTGGGAAATCCGTGATCGCAATCCGACGGTCTTGTGACATCCTGCGCCGGCCCCGTTCCGGGCTATCAGGATGGCAGGCTTTCCGATGACTAAGAAAACGCTTCTTTTCCCGATGTTCGCCATGGTACTGCTGGCGGCGTGCTCAAAGCCGGCTCCGCAACCAGCAGCAGCCGTTGACGACGACGAAGAATCCGCACCGCGCGCTGCCGTCGAGAAACCCGTCCACCAGGAAACCGCCGAGGACCGGGCCAAGCAGGCTGAAGGATTGCTGGGACTGATCGATACGTCGCCCACCTGCCAGCCATTCCGTGACGAGCTGCAAGAGGCCGGGCGAACAGGCACCGTGCCGATCGACGACATGATCAAGATCGTCGGTCGGGCCGGCAAGGCCGGCTGCAACAAGAAGCGGGAGTGAACCGCGCCTGCCCTGTGGCCCGCGCGCCAGCCTTTACCGCCAGTTGACGGCCGCCCCCGCGCTCGTGCGGGGCGGAGCATCTGCGCTCAACGCGGTGGTGGCCCTGCCTCGCCTTCGATGATCGCAGGGCCTGGTCGCCGCTTGCGCAGCGAGCCGAGCAGCAGCGTGCCGAGCGCGAGGATGATCTCGTCGTAGAACGGGATGAGGTCGGGCACGAAGAAGTCGATCAGGAACAGCGCGGCGACGATCTTGAAGAGCGTCGGAAAGCGCAGCCCGGCAGCGAACCGCGCGATGAACTTGCCGACCATGGAGCTTAACGCCCGCCTGGCGTCGCGACTTCGACGGACAGCGTGAACGTGCGCGCCTCGGCGGGCCGCAACGCACCGACACCGACCACCTGCCGCGAGATTTCCTCGCCGCGCTCGTTGCGGATCGACAGCACGACCGAGTACTCCCAGTCGCCCCCGCGTTCCGCGTGGCGCAGCGTTCCCTCGACGTTCAAGGCCGAGAACCGCGGCGTCGCCTCAGCGGGGCCCGCCGCCACTCCGAACTTGAGGTGATGCCGGCACTGCGGGCAGATCGCAGCGCTTTCGAGGATCGTGGCCTTGCAATGGGGGCAGGAGCGCGTCCTGCCCACCGAGCCTGATCCGGAACGTGCTGTGATCATGCGGCGGACGCCCGTCGGGCGCGCTTACTTCGCCTGTTCCGGCCAGCCGAAATCGGCGTTGCCGCGCATACGCGAACCGGCTGCGACCGTCAGCACGGCAGCCTTCACGTCGCCGTTGATCACGCCGGTCTCCAGCAGCTCGACGCGGGCACTCGCATTGATGTTGCCGTTGACCTCACCGCTGACGATGATCGTCGCCGCAGCGATCTGCCCGGTGACGAATGCGCCCTGCTCGATCGTCACGTTGCCCTGCACGTTGACATCGCCCTTGAAACGCCCGGCGATGCGCACGTGGCCGGCGCCCTCGATCTTGCCTTCGATCGTGACGTCGGCGGCGATCAGCGATTCCTTGGCGGCACCGGACGGAACGACACGCTCGGGGCGGCGCGCGGGTTCGGCGGCGGGAGCCGGGACCGGGGTGACGACAGGCCGCGCGACCGGCTCAGCCACTGCTGCGCCAGACTCGAAACCGGATTCTTTCGTGGGGTCTTTCCAGAGCGCCATGGCGATCCTCATGTGTTCTGCGCGTGGGCGCGGCCGGACATCGACCGTGCCTGGGCGCGTGAAAAATGGTGCCGGCTGAGGGATTCGAACCCCCGACCCCCTGATTACAAATCAGGTGCACTACCAGCTGTGCTAAGCCGGCCCTGGTGCCCGCAAGGGAGCGGGATTCTACCTCACCCGGCCTGCGATGCCGCTGCTGGTGGCGAAACCGGGACCTGCGTCGATTCCGGAGCAGACGCCTCTGCCGGGGCGTCGGCGCCGCTGGTCGGGCATGCGCGCAGTTCCAGCGGCAACCCGCCCTCGGGTGGTGCGCCCAGGTCTTCCAGGGCCGGGATGCTGCCGTTCGCCTGCCGGTCGATGTCCAGCCAGATCACGTCCAGGGTGCGCAGGCGATCGCTGGTTTCGGGCGTGAAGCCCGCGCGGGTTGCGATGCCAGCGACTTCAGCGGCCTTCGTCGGATCGGCGTACACGCCAATCGACACGGTATTGTCAGGCCCCTCGTCCGTGACCACGTAGGCGTCGGCGAGCCCGGCAGCCTGCAGCGTCGCGATTGCGTTACCCGCGTCTTCCGCCGTTGCCATGTTCGGCACGCGGACCCAGTAACCCACCCGGACCTCGTCCACCGCAGCACGGGGCCGGCTGGTGAAGCCGAGGCGCTGCAGCGTGGCGGCGACCACATCGGCCTGCGCCTGCTCGAGGAAAGGCCCCACGCTCACGCAGGAGGCTGCGACGAGATCCGCCGGGAGTGGGCCAGCCGCACTGGCGCCAGGCCCGGCTTCCTGCTGCAAGCGGATCGGCTGCAGCTTGGATACCGACACGGGGGCTTCGCGCACAGCCTGCGCAGGCACGACGACCCAGCGCGACCAGGCGAGGAACAGCAGGTTCGCCAGCAGGAGGAGCAGGAACAGGACGCGCACGGCACCGCCGGGGATGGGTCGATGCGCTGATGGTAGCAAAACAAAAAAAGAAGGCCCGACCGCCATGCGGCCGGGCCCTCCTCGGGACTGTCCCGGACTAAGTTTGAGTTACTTGCCCGTCGCCATGTAGCCAGCAACGCTGGCGATTTCGGCGTCCGTCAGCGTCAGCTTGTTCTTGTGCTTCTGCTGGCCCGCAACGATCTTCTTGATCGTCGCCTGCAGCGACGCTGCGTCCTCACCCTCGAAATCGCCGACTTCGTGGCATTCCGCGCAGGTGGCTTCGAACTTCGCCTTGCCGGCTGCGTCAGCGCTGGCAACGCCGCTGAAGCTCACGAGGCCGAGCGTGGCGATCGAGACGGCAAGAATACGCGTTACTTTCATCGGTTCCTCCAAATGGGCTGGGAAAAAACGGGCCCAGATGCGGCACGCATGATAGCGAGGCCAACGCGAAATTCGGAGCGTGTATTCCGCAATTGGATCTTGAAAAAAAGCCCGGGTGCAGTGCACCCGGGCCCCGTCTGCCTGGCTTGACGCCGCGAGATTACTTGCCGCCGCCCACCAGGTAAGCGGTTACGTCGGTAATCTCCTGGTCGGTCAGCTTCAGCGCCTTCTTATGCTTCATCTGGCCGGCCACGATCTTCTTGATGTTCGCGGAGAGTTCCTTCGCATCCTCGCCTTCGAAATCGCCCGCCTCGTGGCATTCCGCACAGACGTTGGTGAATGTGGCCTTGCCGTCCGCGTGGGCCGCAGTAGCGAAACCCGCGAGTGCGAACACGCTGGAAACAGCGACCAAACGAATGATTTTCATCAAGTTTTCTCCTGCTTTGGCCGTCGGCATGCCGCACCGAGGCTGTGCTTTTAATGGGGGCAGACCTCCTGCCCGTTGCGCATTGGACACTGGCCCTGCCTCCCGGTTCAAGCCCCTGACTGCGCCAACGTGGCGAGGCCGTGCAGGACGAGGTCGGGAACGACCTCCGCTTCGGATACTACGTATGACAGGACATCGCCGACCGCACCGCCCGTGCACAGCAGGGCGGGATCCGTCCCGGTGGCGCGCGCGAGTTCCGCGTGCGAGCGGTCGATGAGTGCCGCCAGCGCCACCCGGCAGCCCCGCGCGATCGCGTCGCGCGTGTTGTCGGCAAACAGCGAGTCGGTGCCGGCCGGACTCGCCGCCGTGTGCGCCGCCAGGTCGCTCGTGCCGGAGTGCAGCGAGTGCACCATGAGGTGCGGACCCGGCACGATGAACCCGCCGAGGTGCAGGCCGTGGTCGTCGACCGCGTCGATCGTGGCCGCGGTACCGACGTCAACGACGCAGCAAGCACGCCGTTTCAGATGGTACGCGCCGATCACGGCGACCCAGCGATCGACGCCGAGCAACCGCGGCTCCGGATAAGCGTTGCGCACTCCTGCGGCTGCAGCCGTCGAGGCGATGAACCGGACCTCGCGCACGCCGTTGCGCTCCGCTGCAGCGGCCATTGCGCCTCTGGCCTGCTCTCCCGCAACGCTCGCGGCGACGACACGCTCGATCTGGGGCGATGCGAAGAGCGTGCGTCGCCAGTCGTCGGCGGTCCACCCGGCGTGCTCTGCCGCATGCTGCGGGCCAACCCGGCCATCGACGCACGTGGCCCACTTGACCCGTGTGTTGCCGATGTCGACGAGCAGCAGCATCAAGGGTTTTCCTGCTGCACCGCCGCCCGGCGCAGGCTGACGTCGCCCGCGAGCACGCGCTCGAGCGCGCCGGATGCGACCTCGACGAGCAATGCGCCTTCCGGATCGGCGCCGCGCGCAATTCCTTCGAGGCGTCCGTCGTGCCGCAGCACGTCGACCGACGCGTCGCGCAGGGAATCGAAACTCGACCAGTCGGCTGCAAACGGCGCGAACCCGGCGCGCGCAAAAAGCTCGAGACCTGCAAGCATCGCGCCGGCCACCTGTGCCGCGACGGCGACGCGCGCAGGAGCGACGCCCGCGCAGACATCGGCGAGGTCCGTTGCAGGGGTCGCCGAGGGCTGTGCCAGGGCCTCGCGCGTCGCCCGCGGCAAGCGCAGGTTCAACCCGAGCCCGATCACGATGCAGGCCGGACCACCCGCTTCGGAGCGCATCTGCAGCAGCAACCCGCCGAGCTTGCGATGCTCGTGCACGATGTCATTGGGCCATTTCAGTTGCACGTCGCGCGCGCCGAGGCCCCGCAGCGCCCGCACCACGCACACACCCATCGCCAGGCTCAGCGCCGACAGGTCCGCCGGCATTTCCTCGAACGTCCAGCCGATCGAGAAGGTCAGGCCCGAACCGAATGGCGCGAGCCAGTTGCGACCGCGCCGGCCGCGACCGGCGGTCTGCAGTTCCGCGAACACGAGCCGCGGCGCTCCCGGCGCGGGCGCGGCTGCCGAGTGCAGGAACTCGTTGGTCGAGCCCAGCTCGAAAAACACCTCGGAGTCGGCGGGCAAGGTGAACCCCGCCGTGTGCGCAGCCTGGCGCAACGCAGGCACATCGAGCAGTTCGACCGGGTGCTCGAGCTGGTAGCCGCGCCGGTCGTGGCTCTCCACCGCGATGCCGCGGCTGCGCAACTCGCCGACCGTCTTCCACACGGCGGCCCGCGTGAGGCCGAGCTCGTCGGCGAGGCGTCCGCCCGAATGCAAGGCGCCATCCGCGAGCAGGCGCACCAGACGTTCCGCGGTGTCGCTCATCGCGGGCGCAGCAGCCAGAGCCGGCGGGCGCGGTTCTCGGTGCCTGCACGCATGCGCTGCACGTTCGAGCGATGCGTGTAAATGATGAACGCCGCCATGAGCAGCCCGAACACGACGAAGGGCAAACTCTGCGGCGACTCGAGCGCGAAATAGATCGGCAACGTCGACGTGCCGAGCATGGTGCCGAGGCCCACGTATCCCGTGAGCATGACGCAGGCGAGCCAGACGAGGATCACCGGCAGCAGTGCCGGGGGCGCTATCACCGCCACTGCACCGATCAGGGTTGCCGCACCCTTGCCGCCGCGGAATTCGTACCAGACGGGGTAGACGTGGCCGACGACCGCGGCGCTGGCGCAGGCTGCGACGAGCCAGTCCCGGTCGACTGCAGCGTCGATGCCGATGCCCGGAATGTCGAGCCAGGGCAGCAAGCCAACTGCCAGCAGCGCCTTGCCGACGTCGACCACGACCACGCCCAGTGCGAATGCCCAGCCTTGCGTGCGCAGCGCGTTGGTTCCGCCGGCGTTGCCACTGCCCTGGGTGCGGATATCGACGCCACGGAGCCGGCCCAGCAGCAGGCTGCCGATCACCGAGCCAAGCAGGTAGGCGAGGAGCGCTTTAAGGCCGAGTTCGAGCAAGTTCCGTCCTCTACGCGAAGCGGCCGGATTCTAGCATCGGTGCGCTCCGCTCCCGCGCGGCCTCGTAAACTGCGCCTCTTTGGCCACGCAGGAGGTCTGGGCATGGGCAAGCTCGAGCAGGATTTCGACGCGTACCGCGCGCGCATGAACGCGCGGATCCTCGAAGAGGACAACCGGGTCATCAAGCGCGTCTATTCCGTGGATTCCCTCGCGTACGCGGAAGACGCGGGCGAGTTGCCGAAGAAGACGCGCGAGCTGCTTGGCCTCGTCTCCTCGCTGGTGCTGCGCTGCGACGACTGCGTGAAGTATCACCTGGTCGAGTCCCGCAAGGCCGGCAACTCCCGCAAGGAGATGGTCGAGGCCATGAGCATCGGCCTGGTCGTGGGCGGGACGATCGTCGTGCCGCACCTGCGGCGCGCGATCGAGTTCCTCGACGACCTGGAAAGCGCGACTGCGGCTGGCGACTGAGCTCAACGCGGCAGGAAGACCTCGGCGAGCATGCAGCGCGCGCTGCCGCCGCCGAGCGTCTCGATCGTCGGGATCGGCGCGGCAACTACGGCGTCGACGTGGCGCTGCAGTCGCTCGAGCGCTGCGGGGCCGAAAGCAGCCGCGGCGCGCTCGGACAGCGCCAGGACACTGCGGCCGTCGCGAGTACGCAGCTCGAGCACGTTGCCCGCGAAACTCGCCATCTGCGCCGTGTCGATCGCCTCGACGTGCCGGCCGGAGGCCGCAAGCGCCGCCATCACTCGCTCGCGATCATGCGGCGCGATCGAATCCGCGGCCACGACGACGAAGCCCGTCCCGACGGCCAGCAGGACATTGGTGTGGTAGATCGGGACCCCTGCGGCATCCGCGGCTGCGAACGCACAGGGCGCGTAGCCGAGTTCCTCGCAGAGCTCATCGAGCGGCGCGCGGTGTGTGCGCGACGACAGGCACGCGTACGCGACCCGCGCAACGTGGTCGAATACGATGCTGCCCGTCCCCTCGAGGGACGCGCCACGCATCTCGTAATGCGTCAGGTCCAGCAGCCGGGTGACGCGGCGACTGCCCTGCTCCGCAATCGAGGCGACCAGTTCGAGCCGTCGCTCGAGCCTGCGATTGGGCGCGAGCATCGGATACAGCACTACGGTGCCGTCGTGGTGGAAGCTCACCCAGTTGTTCGGAAACACTGCGTCGGGGCATGCCGGCACTTCGCGATCGCGCCCGATGTACACCTCGACTCCGCTGTCGCGCAGCAGCCGGACGAGTCCATCGAACTCAGCGCAAGCGCGGGCCGCAGCTACCCGCGCGAGATCTTCGTCTGCGCGCTGGAACCGATTGCTTGCGCTCGTCTGCGGATTCCACCCGAATCGCGCGGGACGGACCATGAACACCGCGTCGGTCGATTGGGCGGCACCGGTCTTCTCCACCATGGGTGCGACCGGATGACGTTCGGCCTGCTCGTGCATGCCGAACCGCGTCAGGGCGGCGTGGCGCGTGCAAGCGCCATCAGGTGACTGCGATCGGATACGACGACTCCGCCCGAGCGCTCGAGCGTGACGGCAAAGGCGGCAGGCCGTGAGATCCGCAGTGCGGGGCGCACCGGCACCGTGACGGTGCCCGCGCCCTCGGGCACGTCGAATACTCCGCCGTCGACCGGATAGCGATCGTCGCGCGCCCCATCGAAGATCCACAACTGGTACTGGTGACCTGTCCCTGTCGACGGAGCCAGTCCGGACAAGGTGAGGTATCCCTGCTGCAGCTCGCCGTGCCAGACGACCTCGCCTTCGACGCCTGCAGGCAGGCCCGATTCGTGCGCCCAGGACCAGCGCCCCAGCGAAGGGCCACCGGCGACAAGCAGGTGCTGTCGTCTCTTCTCGACTTCGGACTGCAGCGGCGAGATGCCGTGCGAGGCGTCTTGCGCGACAGAGACGAGGCGCGGCCACCAGCCGATGACGGCGAGCAGCAGGCACGCGACGGCGGCAATCCATCCGGTGGTCGGCGAGTTGCTCAAGCTTTGCTGGTGACGCCCGGACTCCGACGCGGAGTCCTGCAGTTTCTCGCCCTGGATCCAGCTTTCAGCACGCGCCTCGAGGCGCCTGCGCAGACGGCGCGGCATCGCCGGTCCTCGACGCATGCGTCGCATGCGCGCGAGCCTGGAGCGCAGCGACTCCTTCAGGGAGTCGCCTGCTCCAGCTGCACCGGGCTGTCGATCTTCATCCACTGCCGTACCTGAATCAGTCCCCGCCGCATCTGCGTCTTCACGGTGCCGAGCGGCATGCCCGTCGCCGTTGCGATTTCAGAATGCGTCAAGCCTTCGAGCAATCCCATGCGCAGCACCTTGCGCTGGTCCGGCCGCAACCGCGCGACCACCTGCGCCGCGCGCTCGGCTTCGGCCAGTATCTCGCCCTCGTTGCCCTTCTCGGCGAAGCGCAGGTCCTCGAGCGCCTCTTCGCCGTCCATCATCGCGTTCATGCGGCCACGGCGGATGCGGTCGATCAGTCGCCGGCGCGCAATCGTCGTGACGAACACCTTCTCCGACCCCTGGGACGCATCGTACCGGGCAGCGCTGCGCCAGACGTCGATGAAGATGTCCTGCACGGCGTCTTCCGCGTCCGCGCGGGAGCGAGTCATGCGCCGGGCAATTGCCCACACGAGGCCGCCGAATTCGTCGATGCACTGGCGAACCGCCTTCTGGTCGCCGCGAGCTACCCGCTCGAGGATGGACTCCGTCATCGCTTGCCTCCTTATTCGGTCCGGGTTCAACCCGGTTTCAACGCTGGTCAATGAATTTTCTTAGACTGAGTATAGGCAAGCTTGTACAGGCTTTGTCCATGTTTTTGTCTATCGTCAGGAAAGGAGATGGCTATCGGGAGGGGACGGCCGCATTCGCCGCAGTCCGTCCGGTGGAATATTGCGGGTTTCCCTTGTTGCGAACGAATCTCATTAAGAAGAGACTGCGCGCACCAACCGCAATCCGTACCCATCTTCCGAATGTCTCCCGTCAGTCTTGCCACGCTGCGCAAAGGCGCCCGGGGCGTGGTCGTGGACGTGCGCGATGACGCCCAGAGCCTCGGCGACGAGGCCCAGTCCACTGTCAGCCGGCGCCTGCTGGAACTCGGTTTCGTGCCTGGCGAGGCATTCGAAGTCGTCGAGGAAATCTGGCCGGGCGGTGATCCCATGGCCGTGCGGCTCGGGAACACGACTTTTGCGTTGCGCCGACGCGAAGCGAGTGCCGTGATCGTCGAGACCGACCTGAGCCGGATCGCCCAATGAACGCGCACGCGACGACGATGGATCCGATGCGCCTCGCGCTGGTCGGCGTGCCGAACTGCGGCAAGACCGCGCTGTTCAACCGCCTGACGGGCAGTCGCCAGCGCGTCGCGAATTACGCGGGCGTCACGGTGGAGCGCAAGGAAGGACAATTCGTCGGTCCCGCGAAACAACGGCTGTACAAGGTGCTCGACCTGCCGGGCGCGTACAGCCTGACTCCGACCACGCTCGACGAAGCCATCACCCGCGATTTCCTGCTGGGCCGGCTCGCGGACGAGCCACCGCCGGAGTTCGTCGTCTGCGTGGTGGACTCGACCAACCTGCGGCTCAACCTGCGCCTGGTGCTCGAACTGCGCGACCTCGGCGTGCCGATGATCGTCGCGCTCAACATGAGCGATCTCGCGGCAGGTCGCGGGTATCGGCTCGACCGCGCCTTGCTCGAGCAGGAACTCGGCGTGCCCGTCGTCGAGACGGTCGCTGTCGATCACAATGGCGTGCGGTTGCTCGTCGACAAGCTCGAGACGCTGCCGCACCCCGGCCCGCGCCAGGCCGTCCCCTGGCGCGAGCCGAGCTTCGACCAGATCCAGCAGACGCAGCGTGAGGTGCGACGGATCCTCAAGTCGATCGGTTACGCCGAACCCCTGCGCAAGCAGGCGCTCGCGCGGCTGGACGCGCTGGTGATGAATCCGATCGCGGGGCCCGCGATCCTCGCGGCGGTGCTGTTCTTCGTGTTCCAGGCGGTGTTCAGCTGGGCCGCCGTGCCGATGGACGTCATCGACACCGCGGTGGGCGCGCTCGGTACCATGGTCCAGCAGTCGCTGCCGGACGGCGCGCTGCGCAGCCTGCTCGTCGACGGCGTGATCGCCGGTGTCGGCAGCGTGCTCGTCTTCCTGCCGCAGATCCTGATCCTGTTCTTCTTCATCCTCGCGCTCGAGGACAGCGGCTACCTGCCGCGCGCCGCCTACCTGCTCGATCGGCTCATGGGCAGCGTCGGGCTCTCAGGCCGGGCATTCATCCCGCTGCTCTCGAGCTTCGCCTGCGCGGTGCCGGGCATCATGGCCACGCGCACGATCCCGAACCTGCGCGATCGCATGGCGACGATCATGATCGCGCCGCTGATGACGTGCTCCGCGCGCCTGCCCGTCTACGCGCTCGTCATCGCGGCGTTCATCCCGTCACGTGCCGTGGGTCCGTTCAACCTGCAGGGCCTGGTGCTGTTCACGCTGTATTTCGCGGGCATCATCGCGGCCATGGCGGTCGCCTTCGTGCTGAAGCGTACCGCGCTGCGGACGGCCTACCATCCGCTGCTGCTCGAGCTGCCCGAGTACCACTGGCCGCACCTCAACAACCTCGCCATCGGGCTGTGGGAGCGCACCAAGGTGTTCCTGCAGCGCGTCGGCACCATCATCCTCGCGCTGATGATCGTGCTCTGGTTCCTCAGCACCTACCCGGCCCCGCCGCCCGGAGCGGAAGGCCCGGCGATCATGCACAGCTTTGCCGGCATGATCGGCCGCGGACTCGAGCACGTGTTCGCCCCGATCGGTTTCAACTGGCAGATCTCGCTGGCGCTCGTGCCAGGCCTTGCCGCACGCGAAGTAGCCGTGGGCGCGCTCGGTACCGTGTATTCATTGTCGAACGAGGGCGACGTGTCGGCGACCCTCGCGCCGATGATCGCCCACACGTGGAGCCTGGCCACGGCGCTGTCGCTGCTCGCGTGGTACGTGTTTGCACCGCAGTGCCTGTCGACGCTGGTGGTCGTGAAGCGCGAGACGAACTCCTGGCGCTATCCGCTCATGATGGCGGGTTACCTCTTCGCGCTCGCGTACGTCGCAGCCTTCATCACCTACCACGTCGCGAGCGC
>Ga0316617_100000360_pt1 | contig 11564 bp, 9 predicted proteins | sample OWC_Aug_M1_C1_D2_FD_207801 | JGI IMG/M metagenome (GOLD analysis project Ga0316617, IMG submission 207801) | Wetland soil microbial communities from Old Woman Creek delta, Ohio, United States - OWC_Aug_M1_C1_D2_B | ecosystem: Environmental > Terrestrial > Soil > Wetlands | place: USA: Ohio... | reverse complement strand
GTCGCAGGCCCAAGCAAAAGCCTTTTTTTCAGCCTCCTCTCCCAGTCCGATAATAAAAAGATCGGGCACAGGGTTCTTTTCCTGGGATTCTTCCTGGAGCAGGGTGATCAACCGTTCTACGCCCAGGGCAAATCCAATGGCCGGGTGATCCGGCCCGCCGAGCTGTTTGGACAGGCCGTCATACCGGCCGCCTCCGAGCACCGCGTTCTGAGCGCCGAGCCGGTCGGTCTGAATCTCGAAGGTCGTCCGGGTGTAGTAGTCGAGGCCTCTGACGAGCATGGGGTTGATGGTGAATGGAATGCCGAGCAGGCCAAGATACTCCTGGAGTCCCTTGAAATGCTGCGCACAGTCCCCGCAAATGAACTCCAGGATAGAGGGAGCTCCTGCAACCACCTCCTTGCAGCCGTCCACCTTGCAGTCGAATACACGGAGAGGGTTGGTGTCGGCCCTTCTCCTGCAGTCTTCGCACAGCCCCTCTTTTTTCCGGCCAAGATACTTCTTCAACTCCTCGCGAAAAGCGGCGCGGCACTCGGGACACCCCAGGGAATTGACCTGGAGGCTCAGGCCCGCGAGTCCCACGGTCTCGAAAACCGTCATGGCGAGAAGGATGATTTCGGCATCGGATTTGGGTCCCGGGTCGCCGAAAATCTCCGCATCGATCTGATGGAACTGCCTGAAACGGCCTTTCTGGGGCCGTTCGTGCCTGAACATGGGGCCGATCATAAAGACCTTTTGCAGCGGGTTGTCCTGGTAAAGCCTGTGCTGGATGTAGGCCCTCACCAGGGAAGCCGTGGCTTCGGGTCTAAGGGAAAAATTCCTGCCCTTGCTGTCCGTGAACGTGTACATCTCCTTGGAGACAATGTCGGTTTCCTCTCCGATGCTTCGCTTGAAAAGCTCGGTCATTTCCATGAGAGGGAGCTTGATCTCCTGAAACCCAAAGCTCCGGAACACCCGCCTGGAACGCCGCTCGACTCGCTGCCAGACTTCCACCTCTCCGGGCAGGATGTCTTTGAATCCTTTGATCGTCGTAAATTCCAAACCCCTTGCTCCTACTGGATAAAGTCCCCCGTCTCCTATCAGAACGCCTCTTGAGCGTCAATCTCATTATTCTTCAATGTTGATCTTCGTGGCCTTCCTTCCCTGTTTGGAGCGCTTCTTCTCCTCAAGCCCTTCAATCCTTTCATCCACCAGAGACCGGATCGCCTTCAGAAACTCGATGCGCGAGAGATCCATGTGCTCAAAGAACTTGGATTTCGGCAGAGAGAACTTCTGGAGATCCATGAAGAACTTCCCCACAGGACACATCACCATTTCCTCTTCTTTCTTCTTAGCCATGATCTTCTCCTTCAAAACAAACGTTCAAGTATTCCTCCTCCCTCTTGGCTTTCACCGACTTGGAGGCAGCCACGTGCCTCGGCAGCAGAATGTGCTTCTTGAAGCTGCCGATGCGGACGATGAGTTCGTCGGAGACCTTGTTCAGTTCCACCTGATCCTTGCCTGCAAAGGGGATCTTCAGCCTGAGACAGTAGACGCCGTCTTCTTTGGAGAGCTCGTAGGGCTGGCCGGTGTAAAATTTCTCCAGGGGATTGCGCTGGCCGTAGATCTGGGCCGCGAGCGATTTGAGTCGCTCGTAACCGAGCACTTCGTTCCTGAAAAGGTTTACGGGAAAGATGGGAATGGGGCTGAAGTAGTCCTTGGCAATTTCCATGTACTGCTTCTGGTTTTCCCGCCAGGTCTGGAAATAGGCGTCCTTGATTCTTGGCGGGAGCACACGGTTCATGATGATGGCATCAATGTTCATTCGGTAAAGGCTGAAGTACATAAAGGCCCGCTGGGTCTCTTTGATGACGATTTTCTCAGGGTTGGCGATCAGGCGAACGCTTGTGACGTCAGGATCAATCATGAGTTGATCCACCCCTTTCAGCCGTTCAAAGAGGTGCTCGATGGCATCGAAATACTCATCCCCCGGGATCGGAACATTGTAGATCCTTTTGGCCACAGGGCCGACAACCTTGGCAAGGGTTTTTTCCATCTTGAAGATTTTTTTGATGTACCATTCCAGGGTCGTGGGAACGCTGATGAACCGAATCGATTCGCCCGTGGGCGCGCAGTCCAGGAGGATGACATCGTATTCCTCGTCCCGCACATAGCGATTGATGTAGAGAAGAAGGCTCACTTCCTCCATGCCGGGCAAAATGGCGAGTTCTTCAGCAAGGATCTCGTCGAGTCCCGTTGTCTTGAAAAGCGACGAGAGGTATCTGTGGATTTCGCCCCAGTTTCTTTCAATCTCCTGCTGAATATCCAACTCCTGGATCCAGAGATTGTCGCGGACCTTGATGGGCATTCCCTTGTTCTGGTCCAGGAGATCTTTTTCGAGATCGAAAATGTCGGAGAGGCTATGGGCTGCATCGAGCGACATGATGATGGTGCGCTGACCCGTTTCCGCCACTCGGATTCCCGTGGCAGCCGCCACGCTCGTCTTGCCCACACCACCTTTTCCTGCAAAAAAGATGATTCGCACGTCCAAACCGCTCCTTCCCCACTTTTTCTTCTTTGAATCCTATCACAAATGCCGTCTGGTTGAAATGATTGAGGAACGGTTTGAAGAAACAAAGAAAAGGAGTAAAATAGGGAGCGCCCGAAGAAAGGGGCGGAGGTGGTCTATGGGGCTCAAATTCGCTCTGGTGATAGGGCTGGCCTTGGCAAGCGGGGGTTTTGGCGCATCGCTGGCCAGGGCGGCGGAAACACCCTACAAGACCTATTCCGATGTACCCGTGAGCACGGTTGGCGTGTGGACGCGAACGGACATCTCTATCCCGAGAGGCGCGATGGTGGCGGTCGTTGCAGCAGGAGAATGCTGGAACGTCAAACTGCCGACGAAGAGACGCCTCGACCCCAGCGCCTGCGTGAGATTCAAGATCGGGGAAAAAGGCGTGGGGAGAAGCCTGACAAGGCTTTACGTTTCCCAGCATGTGGCGGTGACCAAAAGCCCTGGGGAGGGACGGCTATCCTTCAACATCGCCCCCTTCCTGAAAGAAAGAAGTCACTGGCAAGCGAATATCTCCGCTACGGTTATGGTCTGGGAACAAGGGAAGGCCGACAAGATCGAGACGGACCTCCTCAATCTGATAAAGGCGCATCCCGATGACAAAAAGTACCAGGCCCTTCTCTTTCCCCTGGCAGGATGTTTCACGCAAACGGGGGAGTATATGCGCGCGGAAAAGATCCTGAAAGACCTGAGAGAAAACACCGGCAAGCAAGGGCGGGAAGGCCTCATCGCACTGAATCACTCCGCGGAAAACGAGAAATGGCTACGGAGATACGACAGGGTGGCGGCCTATGCGCAGGAGACTTTGGATCTCTCTCTGAGCGGAGGGTACAAAGGCTTCCAGGGGGGAGCGCTCCTGAGTTTGTCAGAGGCGAAGTGGAATCTCGGGCAGCGCGAAGAGGCGATCACACTCGCCGAAGAAGCGCTTCGCCTGAGCAGCGAAATCCGTCTCGGCTCCATGAGCCTCGCCGGCCGTTCCCATCAAATGCTGGGGCTCTACAACCTGAAGAAAGAAAGCTTTCCTGAAGCTCTCGAGCATTTTCAGAGGTCGGTGGAATGCCTCAGGAAAGCCCGGGCCTGGCAGCCGCTGGCCCAAAGCCATTTTCTCCTGGGCCAGGCCCAGCGCCGGTCGAAAATGGATGAGGAGGCCAAGAAATCCTACGAGACGGCCGCCAAACTCGCAAAATCCATAGGCAGGTCCGAGACCCTGTGGAGAGCTTACAGCCAACTGGGACACCTGGCGGCCAAGGAGAGAGAAAACCAGAAAGCCTTCAAGTACTATGCGGACGCCATCACCATCATCGAGGAGATGAGAGGGGAACTGGGCGATCTCGAGTTGAAGGCCCTTTTCATGGAAAACAAGTTTCAGGTATATGAGTGGATGATTCGTCTCCTGCATAGAATGAAACGGGATGAGGAGGCTTTCAACTACCTTGAAAGGGCCAAGGCCCGAACCATGCTGGACATGCTGGGGGACAAGACTTTCGGGTCCAAGAACGCGGAAATGAAGGATCTCCTTGCCAGGGAACGAGCCGTACGCGAGCAGATTCAGGATCTCATGAAGGGCTCCGGCCAGTTTCCGCAGGAAGAAAGTGAGGGAGAAGAAGGCTCTGAGGAGCAATCCACAGAATCGGAAAGCAGGGTGGGAAGGGATCTCGACGTGTTGCAGGCAGAGCAGAAGGCCCTGCTTGAACGAATCGAGCAATTGAACCCGGACCTCGGTTCCCTGCTAAGGGTGAATCCCTTGAACAGCAAAGACGTTCAAACCCTACTCGACGCGGACACTGTCATGCTGGCCTACTATATCGGTTCCGAATGGAACGGGGTCTTTGTGGTGACCAGAGACAACCTTCTGGGACTCTCCCTCGATATCCCCCGCAAACCCCTGGTCGAGATGGTAAAGGAGTTTCGAAAGGAGACGGAAGAGGGGTTGTCGGTCAAGACGCTCATGTCCAGGGAATATGAAAAGCCCCTGACCGAGCTTCATGGGATACTGATAAAGCCTTTGGAGGAGCCCCTTGCGGGGAAAAAACATCTGGTCGTGGTTCCCCATGGAATGCTCCACTATCTTCCCTTTCAGGCCCTCCGGAGCCCGGAAGGGAAATATCTCATCGAATCCTATACTGTGAGTTACCTGCCCTCGGGGAGCGTGCTCAAGTATGCAAGGGAGAAGAACAGGGGCAATCGCGTCGACCTCTTTGCCGTGGCCAATCCCAAAACCGATCTTTCGCCCCTGCCTGCTGCGGAATTGGAAGCCCGCGAGGTGTCCGCCCTCTTTAAGAAAAAAGAGGTGCTTCTCGGTCATGGAGCCACAGAGACCAAGTTCAAGAGCGAGGGGCCACGATACGACATGCTACTCTTTTCCACCCACGGGGAGATGATCGAGTCTGCCCCGCTCGAGTCCAATCTGAGATTCACTCCCTCTCCACAGGATGACGGAAAGCTCACAGTGAGCGAGATTTTCGATATGGAGGTGAAGGCAAACCTGGTGACTCTTTCGGCCTGCGAAACAGGGCTGGCCAGGGGGACCAAAGGCGGTTTTCCCCAGGGGGATGATCTGGTGGGGCTGTCGAGGGCCTTTATCCACGCCGGAGCTCCGAGCGTGGTCGCCTCCTTGTGGAAAGTCTCGGATGAGGCTACCGTGGCGATGATGCGTTCCTTCTATCTCAACCTCCAGACGATGCCCAAGGCTCAGGCGCTTCAACACGCTCAACTGGGTCTTGTAAAGTCAAACGCCATGATCTCTTCGCACCCCTACTTCTGGGCTCCCTTTATTCTCGTAGGCGACTGGAAATGAGCATAAGGGCAGACGGACACGGGATCGGCTACTGTGCATCCTTCCTCACCGCATTGAGGATTTCCAGGATCTCCTGTTTGAACGGTGTGGGAGCACTCACTTGTCCCCATCCCTTTTGAGTCTGGAAGAGGCCGTCATAGGCGGTGTCGTGATAAGAGACCATGAGGTGGGGGATATCCCTTTCCTCGAGGATAGAATCCAGAAGCTGGGCCTCGATCTCGTTGTCGAGCACACTGACCTTGACGTAGTCGTCCATAAATTCCTCCTAAGTTGAGCCAGCAGGTTGCTGAAAAACGCCCATCTACCATTCGACAGGCTCATGGCCCTGAGCAACGTCGAAGGGCGGCGTTGCCCTCACCCCTCGTCGTTGCGACGTACTGGACTGTACGACTCAGTCCTCGGCCCGCCGGAGGCGGATAAAGATTGTCGGGCGCCTTGTATCTGATCGTTTTTGAGCAACCTGCGAAGAAGGGCTTTCCTGGCATCTTCCCAAATTACCGAAAGAGACTGCTCTTGGCAAGTTTCGGGTGTTGAGGGAGCGCTCAACATTCCTTTTCCTTTACTCTCAGGGATGTGATAAGTTCTTTGTACCGCAGGTAGTTGCAGACGTCATTTCTTAGGATCTGATGGCTCATGAAAGCTGGGAAACAAGCTTTCGGGGGAGCGTCAGAAGTAACCTCAAGGGAAAGGAGGTCTGAAGATGGCAATAAAAATCATCATCAGGAGAAGGGTGCCGAAGGAGAAAGAAGCAAAACTGCTTCCTCTTCTTGTCGAGCTCCGGTCAAAGGCAACGACACAGCCCGGATACATTTCAGGAGAAACGATGCGCAATGTGAATGATCCTCAAGACTACATCGTCATCAGCACCTGGCAGTCGGTGGAAGCGTGGAAAACCTGGGAGGCGAGCAAAGGAAGAGCGGAGATTCAGAACAAAATTGACACCCTGCTTGGAGAGAAAACGGTCTACGGAGTCTATTTTTATGGATAAGAAGCAGAGAGCTTAGAGCAGAGAGCGAAGAGTAAAAAAAAGGAAGAGAGAGAAAAGGGAACTGGAGTTTGAAATGGGTTACGGCATAACGAGGGAAGAGGCGGTTCAACTTCTGCAAGAGCACATCAAAAATCCGAACCTCTACAAGCACTGTCTGGCGAGCGAAGCGGTGATGGCAGCGCTCGCGGATCGGCTGGGAGAGGACCGTGAGAAATGGTCCCTGGCAGGGCTGCTTCACGATCTGGACGTGGAAGCGGTCAATGCGGACTTGGCCAGGCACACCCACGAAACGGAAAGGGTCCTTCGGGAAAAGGGTGTGGAGGGAGAAATCATACAGGCCATTAAGATGCACAACGAAAAAGCTCACGGTGTCACGCGCTCGGAGCGATTTCATCATGCCCTTGCGGCAGGAGAGACGATCACGGGCCTGATCATCGCCACAACCCTCGTTTATCCCGACAAAAAACTCAGCAGCGTCAAGGCGAAATCCGTCAAGAAAAGGATGAAAGAGAAAGCCTTTGCAGCGGGTGTGGACAGGGATATCATCATGGAGTGTGAAAAGCTGGGCATCGGCATCGATGAGTTCTGTGAGCTCTGCGTGAAAGCGATGCAGGGTATTGCCGGGGACCTGGGTCTCTAACAAAAGGCTATGTGACTGTACGACAGCAAACCCTGTCGGTCCTTCGGGCTGACAGGGTTTGCTTTGAGCCTGGGGCGGATAGGATGGGAGTGGAGGAAAAAAAACAGGAGAAAGAGTGGACCGTGTGGTCCATCGGTCTCGCCCTTTTTCTAAGTGCCGCCTTCGGCGCCAATGTGGTGGCCATCAAAATCAGCGTCTCGGGGATCGGCTCTTTCACGGCGGCAGGAATCCGGTTCCTCATCGCCTCCCTGGTGATTTACACGTGGGCCCGGGTGACGGGACGCTCCGTTCACGTTCACCGCAAACAGGTCTTCCCCCTCCTGGTGATCTTCCTCCTCTTCTTCTTCCAGATCGCCACCTTTTACGTGGGGATCGGCAGGACCCATGCGTCAAGAGCGGTTCTGATCTCCAACCTCCAGCCTTTTTTCGTTCTCTTTCTGGCCCACTTCTTTATCCGGGACGACCGCATCACCCTTCGCAAGATCATCGGGCTGGCTCTGGGATTCGCAGGGGTGTGCCTGGTGTTCCTTGAAAGGGAAGGGGTCACGGAGGGTTTTCAGATCGGGGACCTTCTCATGGTCCTGTCCACCTCGCTCTGGGCCGCGAGCGCCGTGTACACCAAGACCGTGCTCAACCGGCTGAGCCCGCACCTGATTGCCTTCTGCCAAATCAGCACGGCGGTTCCCCTGCTGTTCCTCTGCGGCATCCTCTGGGACCGGCCCATGATCGTTGCGCTCAGTGTGGAGGTCGTTCTCGCGGTTCTGTATCAGGCCCTGGTGGCAGCCGCCTTCGGGTTCATCGCCTGGAACACCCTGCTGCAGCAGCATGGCGCGGTGATCCTCAACTCCTTCAATTTCATCCTGCCCATCGCTGGAGTTCTCCTGGCCTGGGGGCTGCTCAACGAGCCTGTGACGGTCAAGATTCTTCTGGCCCTCCTTTTCATCACCGCGCAGATGCTCGTGCTCTATCTCGAACCCAAGAGACGATTGCTCCAATTCCCATTCCACAAGGGACCCTAAGATTTCACCACTGAGGCACAGAGGGCACAGAGAAGGGTTTTTTTAATAGATCCTCTGGCAAAACCGCAGCAAGTCATTGCAAACAACCCGCGAACCAGAACTTCAGGGCGAACCCTTTTCATTTGCCGGTATCTCCCGGCAAATGAAAAAGCTTTTCTCCGTGCTCTCTGTGCCTCCGTGGTGAACAGAGGCGCGAGAGGGTCGTCATGAAAAGCGTTACAAAGCCGGAAGGCCCAAGGCGATGCGGCAGTAAGTCTCCACGCCGAGGAGGAGCACGGCCTCATTGAAGTCGAACCTGGCGTTGTGAAGGGGCGCGCCAGCGGGCCGGCCGACGCCTATGAAAAAGAAACAACCCTTTGCCCTTTGAAGATAGTAGGACATGTCTTCACCGCCCATGGTGGGTTCCGGTTCAACGACTTTGTCAGATCCCACAACTTCCTGGGCGCATTGCCGGACCAGATCGGCCATGAAAGCGTCATTCGTGGTAGGGGGATACCCGAAGTCGAACTTGAGTTCAAAGCGAGCACCCATGGAATCGCACACCCCTTGGAGAATTTTTGTCATCCGGGATTCCCAGGTGTTCCAGACCTGCAGGTCAAAGGTTCGGGTAGTGCCGGACAATTCCGCTTCACCGGGGATGATGTTAAAGGCTTTTCCCGCGTGAAAGGCTCCGATGGAGACCACTGTCGGTTTTAGAGGGTTCATGTGGCGGCTCACGATGCGTTGAAGCGCATTGACCACCTGGGTCCCCACCTCCAGAGCGTCCACGCAAAGGTGGGGCATGGCCCCATGTCCCTCGCTTCCGATGATGCGAATGTCGAAGCGATTCATGGCCGCCATGATGGTGCCGGCCTTGACGCCGATGGTCCCTTCAGGGCTTCCCGGCCACAAATGGCAGCCCACAGCGTAATCGACCTTGGGGTTTTCCATGACCCCTTCTTCAATCATGGGCTTTGCCCCTCCGGGGCCCTCTTCGGCGGGCTGAAAAATGAATTTGATGTTTCCTTTGAGCCGGTCTTTCATTTGGCTGAGCACAAGGGCTGCGCCGAGAACCATGGCCATGTGCGCGTCGTGGCCGCAGGCATGCATGGCCCCGGCGTGGGTGGAAGAAAAGGGGAGTCCTGTCTGTTCCGTCACGGGAAGGGCGTCCATGTCCGCACGAATCATCAGCGTGGGCCCGGGCTTTTCCGTGCGAAGAAGGCCGACCACGCCGTACCGGGCAACCCCGGTGCGGACTTCTAATCCGGCTTTTTTCAAGTGATCTGCCACTGCGGCGGAGGTCTTTTGTTCCGTATAGGCCGGCTCGGGGATCTGATGAAGCTCTCTGCGGATCCCGACAATCTGATTCTTTCGTTTTTGAATCAGTTCTTTCAAATTGACCATGTCCTCACCTCAAAGAAAAAGTCTGTCGAAATAAGAGAAATGACCCCGAGACTATCTCATAACTGCGCCTTTTCCGGCAACGAAATGTTACAGCGAGGAAGATGTCCTGAGCAGGTTCAGGCTTGACGCGGTAAACCGTCTGAAATATAAGGGTGAAATCCACACGCGGGATTTGGAGATCCAGTCCTCAAGACAATGATGGAGGGAGAATGACAACGGCTTTTGTCAATGGAATAGTATTCGTTGGAGACGGTAAGGTTCTGGAGCACGCCACAGTTCTCGTGGAAGGCGATAGGATCGTGAAGGTGGGAAAAGCAAAGACGTCTGTCCCCAAGGGCGCAACGAAGATTTCTCTGGACGAGGGCATGCTTTTCCCGGGTTTTATCGATTGCCACGTGCATCTCTGCCTGGACGGGAGCCCGGATCCCATGACGACGCTGTTAAAAGATGCGGTTCCGACGACCACCCTGAAAGCCGGCCGCCTTGCGCACAAAACCCTGATGAGCGGGGTGACGATGGTTCGGGACATGGGAGGCAAGGACGGCATTGATCTGTGCCTCAGGGACGCGATCCGCTCCGGTCTGAGCCTTGGACCCAGAATGCTGGTGAGCCGCCAGATGGTCTGCATGACCGGAGGTCATGGCTGGCAGTTCGGCCGGGAAGCGGACGGGCCTGACGAAGTCAGGAAAGCGGCGAGGGAGCAGATCAGGGGAGGTGCTGACCTCGTCAAGTTCATGGCTACCGGAGGGGTGATGACGCCGGGGGTGGAGCCTGGTGCAACTCAACTCACAGAGGAGGAATTGCGAGCCGGCATCGAGGAAGCGCACAAAGCAGGGCGAAAAACAGCGACCCATGCCATGGGCACCCAGGGAATCCTCAATGCCTTGCGGGCCGGAATTGACAGCATCGAACACGGCGTTTACATGAATGAAGAAGCGATCTCCTTTATGAAAAAGAAAGGCATCCCTTTTATCCCCACGCTTTCCGCCCTTTTCCATATCGAGAACAAGGGAGTGGAGGCAGGGATACCCGCCTATGCGGTGGAGAAGACGCTCCGTGTGAAACCCCATCACTTGAACAGCATTCGCATGGCCCGGGAAGCCGGCGTTATGGTTGCTGCAGGAACGGATGCCGGGACTCCTTTCAATGAGCACGGTCAGAACCCCGGGGAGATGATCTTTCTGGTGGACCAAGGCTATTCGCCTGTGGACGCGCTCAGGGCAGGGACCTCCGTGGCAGCGAGAGTTCTCGGTGTTGAGAGAGACTTCGGCACCGTGGAGGAGGGCAAAGTGGCGGATCTTGTCGTAGTGAAAGGCAATCCTCTGGAGGATATGAAAGCGCTGCTCACTTCCGTTGCGGTGGTGATGCAGGGAGGCAAGGTGGTCAGAAACGAGCTCTAAACATTATTTCAAAAGGAGGAGGGGTATGATGAAACGTTTTCTGAAAGGCTTTGTGTTTGTGGCGTTGCTGCTCACTCTTTTCTCGACAGGTCCCACGGTTCAGGCTCAGGTTCCTGAGTTGGTCATCGGCATCGGGGTGGATGCCGACACCTTGAACCCGCAGGAGCAGACCACGTCGCTGTTTATCAACATGGCTGAGCTCCTCTATGACACCCTTCTCTACGAGAACCCGGAGGGCAAGCTGGAACCGAGGCTCGCGACCAAAGTGGATGTATCCAAAGACGGCCTGACCTATACCCTTCACCTCAGGAAGGATGTCAAGTTCAGTGACGGAACTCCTTTTGACGCCAAGGCGATGAAACTCACCGTGGACCGGGCCCTTGACCCCAAGATGAGGGTTCCCCAGCGTTACATGATCAACATGATCAAAGAATCTAAAATAGTGGATGACTACACCGTGGATCTGGTTCTGAGCTATCCCTTTGCCCCGTTTATGCCGACTCTTTCGAACTTCGCCCTATCTCCCATATCGCCTGCGGCGATCCAGAAATACGGCGAAGATGTGCGGCAGAACCCTGTGGGCGCAGGTCCCTATGTTCTCAAGGAGTGGGTGAAAGGCGAGAGGATCGTCTTTACCCGCAACCCGACCTACTACGGGAAAAGGCCGACGGTAGAGAAACTGACCTTCAGGATTGTCCCTGAGACGGCAACGAGGGAGGCCATGCTCAAGGCCGGCCAGATCGACATCTGCTACAAGCCTTCCCCGTCCAACGTGGCGGCTCTGAAGGC
>Ga0316617_100000355_pt1 | contig 11602 bp, 10 predicted proteins | sample OWC_Aug_M1_C1_D2_FD_207801 | JGI IMG/M metagenome (GOLD analysis project Ga0316617, IMG submission 207801) | Wetland soil microbial communities from Old Woman Creek delta, Ohio, United States - OWC_Aug_M1_C1_D2_B | ecosystem: Environmental > Terrestrial > Soil > Wetlands | place: USA: Ohio... | reverse complement strand
TCGGTTCCGAATTCGTCGATGATGTGTAAGGGGTCAATAACGTTGCCAAGACTGGCATGCATCGGGGTGCCATCCTCTGAGAGGATGAATCCACCCATCATGATATCCTCGAAGGGTTTTTCATCAGTCAGGAGGGAACACCGTAGGATGGTGTAGAACGCCCAGGTGCGGATGATGTCATGGGACTGTGGTCGGACGGACATCGGGTAGAGGTGTTTGAAGTTTTTTTCATCTCGATGCCAGAAGGTGTTATACAGGGGGGAGATGGAGGAGTCCATCCAGGTGTCAAAGACATCTTCACAGCCTCTCAGGGGACCACCGCATTTCGGACAGGTTTGAACAGGTGGTTTGTCAATGGTGGGATCCACATAGCAATCATCGGCTCGTGCGAGAACGACCTCTCCACATTTTTCACATTCCCAGAGAGGGATCGGGGTGGCGAAGTACCGTTGTCTGCTAATCACCCAGTCCCATTCAAGTGAGTTAACCCAGTCCTCTAGTCGTATCTTCATGAACTGGGGGTACCAATGCATCGCATCACTTGCGTCTAGGACGAGTTGTTTGAACGGGATTGTTTTGAGGAACCATTGTTTGGCGTTGATGAACTCGACAGGGGTTTTGCATCGCCAGCAGACACCTACGTTCTGCGCGAGTGGTTCTTGTTTGAGGAGTAATCCCTCATGGGTCATATCCTGGATGATGGTCTTGCGTGCATCCTCGATTTTCATCCCTTTGTATTTCCCGGTAAGTGCGGTCATCTTTCCTTCTTCATCGATGCTCATCTCAAGGGGAAGTTTGTATTTGAACACCCAGTTGAGGTCCTCTTTGTCTCCGACGGTGCAGATCATGACAAGCCCGGTGCCAAACTCAGGGTCGACTGCGTCGTCTTCGACGATGTTTACTTCTTTATTGACGGTGGGAACCTTCACGGTTTGACCCACCAGCCAGGGTGCACGTTCATCAGTCGGGTGTACTGCAACAATCTGACAGGCGGCAAGCATCTCCGGTCGGGTGGTCGCAATCTCGATATAGACGCCATGAGCGTCTTTGCCGATGCCATGGAACTTCAGAAGTTGTTCCTCCGGTGGTTTGGTGAAATAAAACTTAATCGTGTTCAATTTCGTCGTCCGATCACTGTATACGACTTCGGCATCCGCCATCGCCGTCATGCAGCGAGGGCACCAGTTCACCGGGAACTCTCCTTTGTAGATATGGCCTTTCTTGAACAATTCGATGAAGGAGATTTGTGTAATCCGGCGATAGTACTCTGCATCGGTCTGATAGTAGATCGATGGGTCCATGCTTTCACCCAGTCGGATGAACTGACTGGTCATCGTCGCAATGTTCTTCTGGGCAAACTCTGAGCAGAGTTTGGTGAACTTATGTCGGTCAATGTCCTTACGGGTGATGTTGAGTTGTCGTTCGACACGCTCCTCTATGGGTATGCCGTTGACATCGAAACATAAGGGAAAGAACACATTGTATCCACGCATGCGTTTGTATCGAGCAGCAAAATCAATATGGGTGTAATGAACCGCATGACCTGCGTGTAATGGCCCAGAGGCATATCGCGGGGGGACATCGATGCTGTAGGGTTTTTTCTTACTGGAAAAATCGAAGTGATAGATCTTCATTTCTTGCCATTGGGTCTGCCATTTTGCTTCAAAGGCTTTCTGGTCGTACTCAGTCATAACGGTTTCCTCAGAGGGAGTAGGTCCAGGACGCAGAGTAGATTTTTCCTTATAAATGTTTCAGTTGATACCTCTATCTTGTTGCTTGTAGATGCCCTTGTTATCAAGATAATTATCTACCTTTTATTCGTTCTTGATTGTTGAAGATAAGGGCATTAAAGCCATGAAGTGGTTGTATGAGAAAAAAAATAGAAAAACTATCGCAGAGGACCTCCTATTACTAAATCGAGGATTGATAGCATTAAATGGGAGAAAACTTCTTATATAATTGACTCGATATAAAACAATAACAGGGGGAACGATTTGATGTGGAAAAAACAAGGAAGGAAAGGATTAATTACCTTTGTAATCGTCGTATCAATTATTACACTCCTAACACCAGGTGGTCTTGGAAGCACACCAAAAAACAATCAAGAACAAAAGAGCCAACAGATATTATTTGATACCGAATCATTGGACCTTGCATTTACATGCGCAGCAGATGACTCAATCAATATATTAATAAATGACGGCTCAGGCGTCTTTACTGACTATATGATAATACCCGTAGGAACAGCCCCTTATGGAATCTCAACAGCTGATTTTAACAATGATTTAGCCCTGGATCTTGCTGTGGTCAACACAGACGATGATAGTGTTAGTGTCTTAATGGGACATGGAGATGGAACGTTTGGAGAACGAACGGATTATCAAATTGGATCAACGCCCTTCGACGTCGTGGCTGGTGATTTCAATAATGATGGTAACCAAGATGTTCTTACATCGAGTCTCGAAAGCATGTTCATCTCAGTCTTTTTAGGAGATGGGATGGGTAGTTTCGGAAACAGGATTGACACCCCTGTTCCAGTACCAACGAACCTCGCAGTAGGAGATTTCAACGAAGATGGTGATTTAGACGTGGTGGTAACAGGAATCTATCGTTCGGTTATAACTGTGTTTTTTGGTGTAGGCGATGGAACATTTACGAATCAACTTGATCTTAATGTTGAAGGATCCTCCTATGGGGTTATCCTTTGTGATTTGAATAACGATGATCATTACGATATCATCACAGCAAATATCAACCAAGATGTTATTGATGTCTTTCTGGGATATGGAACTGGTTTATTCTCCTCGGCACAGACCTATGCAGTTGGAGACGGCCCTATTGAAATAGCATCCGGAGATTTTAATGCTGACAACAATATCGATCTTGCTGTAACAAATACTCAGAGTAATGACGTCTCAGTCCTCTATGGCGACGGAGAAGGCGAGTTCTGGTTCCAGATGGAATATCCTGTCGGTAATACCCCGATCGGAATTATTTCTGGAGATATCAATGGAGATGGAATGCCTGATCTAGCAGTAGCTAACATGTATAGTAATTCATTAATCATACTATTTGGAGATGATTCTGGATTTTTCTTGACTCAAGAGGATTATATTGTTGGCCGATGCCCGTATAGTATCGTAGCTGGAAATTTTGATTATGGTAACCGGCCACCTGAAACACCGATAATTGAAGGGCCAGCAAAAGGAAAAATCAAAACCAGTTACGATTATACGTTTGTTGCAGATGATCTTGATGATGACACTCTGTTTTATTATATCGACTGGGGCGATGGATTGACTGAGGAGTGGATTGGTCCATATAGTTCAGGTCAGACCATTACCGTTTCTCATTCCTGGACTGAGAAAAACAGTTATATCATCAATGCAAAGGTGAAGGATAACCATAATATGGAGAGTGAGTGGGCGACGCTTGACATATCGATGCCCTATTCATATACCTCATCTTTCCATCTACTTTGGATGAAACTATTTGAGCGATACCCCAACATACTCCCGATTATTCGACAGATTCTGGGATATTAAAAAAGATAAATTTTTCTTTCTTTTTTTTATGTGTCTTCCCAATTTTTTTTTATTATAAAAAAACATGGTCTTTTATATCCTCATGCAATAATTTTATAATTACCTTTCCGATTACCGTTACCGGATGCAACATCGCTCGTCATCGGAGGGATATTTTGCCTGAAGCAATCGCCTATGAATTAGCAAAAAAACAAAAGGAAATCTCTGTCGCAGAGTTTTTTGAACGAAACAAGCATATCCTTGGTTTTGGGAACCCGACTCGGGCGCTCATCACGAGTGTGAAAGAAGGGGTGGATAACGCCCTGGACGCTTGTGAGGAATCTGGAATCCTCCCTGATATTTATGTGGAGTTGAAGAACCAAAACGAGGAGGAATGCATTGTTATCGTTGAGGATAATGGCCCTGGGATCATCAAACAGCAGATCCCTCATGTGTTCGCCCGTTTGCTGTATGGGTCGCGGTTCCATGCGGTCCGTCAGAGCAGAGGTCAACAAGGGATTGGGATCTCCGCAGTCGTCCTGTATGGTCAATTAACGACGGGGAAGCATGCGAAGATCATCTCAAAGATCCAGGCAGACCAACCTGCGGTTCTCGTTGAGCTTGCGATTGATACAAATAAGAACCGAGGTGAAGTGCAGCATCAGGAGATCATGCACTGGGAGAAACCCTCTGGGACGCGTATCGAGGTTTGTTTAAAGGCAGACTATAAGCGAGGAAAACGGTTCGTCTATGAATATCTCCAGTCCACATCCATTGTCAATCCGCATGCACGTTTAATCTTCAAAGAAGCAGACGGCACAGAGCATGTCTTTGAACGCACTGCTGATATTTTACCGAAGAAAAGCGAGGAGATCAAACCACATCCATATGGGGTCGAGCTTGGCACATTAATTAAAATGTCCAAAGAGACCAAGGCGCGGAAGCTTGCATCGTTTCTGAAAAACGAGTTCAGCAGCATGGGTGACCGGACTGCGAATGCAGTCTGTGACGAGGCACACCTGGATAGGAACCTGAACCCCGCTGACATGAGCCGAGAGCAGTTCCTTGAGTTATATCAAGCATTCAAACGAGTGAAGATCATGACGCCCCCGACGGAGTGTCTCTCCCCGATTGGTGAGACGTTGATCCGTCGGAGTCTCAAGAATGAGACGCAGGAGATATCTCCTGAGTTTATCTTCACCGCCTCACGACCCGCCTCGGTGTATTCCGGGAACCCGTTCCAGGTGGAGGTCGGAATTGTGTACGGAGGGAATTTACCAAAGGACAAAGCCGTGAAGATCCTCCGGTTCGCAAACCGCATCCCCTTACTCTTCCAGCAGGGGGACTGTGCGGTGACGACCGCGATTGCATCCATTGATTGGCGACGGTATGGTCTGGATCAGCCCTCCGGGACCGGGATCCCGATTGGTCCAGCGATCTTCTTAACCCATGTTGCTTCCACACAGATCCCCTATACCTCAGAGAGCAAGGAAGCAATTGCGGATATCGAGGAGATTGAAAATGAAATTAAACTGGCATTCCGAGAGGTCGCCCGGAAAGTCCAGATGCATATCAACAAGAAAGTCAGACGGGTGAAGACCCGGGAGAAATTTGATCTGATTACGAAGATCCTCCCGGAGATTGCCAAGAAATCTGCTCATATGCTTAACAAACCTGTCCCTTCCCTTGAGAAAGTCATCACGCGGATCATGGATGTGGTCTGGATTGAGGATGTCGTGGAATACGAGAAAGTCCGAGGGAAACCCGTGCAGACGAAACTGAATATCACCGAGGGGAAAGAACCTGCGGAGTCTGGTGGATGGATCGCGAAAAGCCAAATCATGGTCGTCAATTACAAAGGCAAGCCACAGAAGTTCAACCTCTATGCATTGTTCCCGAAGAACGCGGTGGTTGGGGAGGTCAAACCAAAACCCACCAAGGTCACAGAGAGCTATATCAAATGGAGTCTGGAAAGTATCGATCCAACGGATAAAATAGATCTGTTCTTCGAACTTGCTGGTCTGAACAAAGGGGATTTTGATGAAAACGATTTGTATGTACAGAACATCAACCCGACCTACGTGATCGGGGCAGATAAATGGGAAGGTGAATAAGAGTATGCAACGTGATTATTCAGGGGTTATTACGAAAATCGATTCTATTGCAGCAAAGGTCTATGCAGACCTTGAGAAAGCAGAGATCCCTGCTTTGCAGCTGTCGACCCGGACGAAAGCTAACATCCGGTTTGATGATGATCTGAATGTCTGGAAATACGGGAAGAACAAGACAGAACGAGCAGCTAACTCCCTTGATGGAGCCTACATGCTGCTTCGGACGATGTACCTTGTGGATTTCATCAAGGATATGATCAAGGAGAAAAAATCCTCCACCTTAAGAGAAACGTATTACATCTCAGAAGGCTGGAATCTTGCGAAATTCAGCAGTCAGAACGAATCAGACCTGCTCGCGGAAGACCTTGAGGTCATCACCGGGTGTATGCGGGAGGACTTCAAACTCCGACCAGAGGAGGATGGTGCGCGTGTGATCGGAAATCTCGTTGTCGAGGAGATGACCCGGAACAACACCAAAAAGAAAATCCATTGTCAGGATGATGTTGGTGATGCTGGCTACGGCATCCCGTATAACGTGGAGAAGGAGAAACTCTCCTTCAAAGAGGTGGATGCTGATTTTATCGTTGCCATCGAAACCGGTGGTATGTTTGATCGGCTGGTTGAGAATGGTTTTGATACTGATTCCCGTGCGATCCTGGTCCATCTGAAAGGACAACCTGCTCGGTCGACACGCCGGTTCATCAAACGCTTGAACGAGGAGAAAAAACTCCCGGTTCTCGTATTTACAGATTGTGACCCCTGGAGTTTCCGAATCTTTGGGAGTGTCGCCTATGGGGCGATTAAGACAGCACATATCTCTGAGTATCTTGCGACTCCAGCAGCACAGTACCTTGGGGTGACTCCCTCTGATATCGAGAACTATAAGCTTCCCACCGATACACTGACTACGGAGGATGTCGCTGCGTTGAAAAGCGAGCTGGAGGACCCACGGTTCCAGGATCAGTTCTGGAAACATGAGATAAAACTCCAACTCAACCTCGGGAAGAAATCAGAGCAACAGGCGCTGGCGAAATATGGATTGGACTATGTCACCGATACCTATCTTCCAGAGAAACTCTCAGAGATGGGGATGATAAAAAAATAACCTACCTTTTTTTTATTGTTGTTGACCCCAGAGATCATTTGGTGGGATCATCTGATACCGGATGTTTAATACCCGGTCTTCGTCGATGAGGATGTATGTTTTACTAAAAATACCGCCTTTTGCATCCATAGGGATAGTGATGCTATGAACTTGTTTTCCCTGAATGTATTCCTTTTGTTTCTTCGGCTCAGCTGGCTCCTGTGTCTTTCTCTTTGTGAGAATATATTGGAGGAGGAGGACGCATTCAACACCAATTGCGATGCTGATGAGGCCAATCGCAGTAAGAATCCATTGCTCCATGCTAAGGAACGCCCATTGGTTCCCCAGATGAAGGTAATAGACGCCCATGATGACAAGAGTGATCCATAAGCTGTACAGAATGGTGATTAAGAAGAAGAATTTCATTGCTTTGAGTAATCGCTGTCTTTGCTGTTCTTCACTCCATGTTTGTTCTGTTGCTTCCATTTCCTACCAAGGCTGTTATGATGCATTGAGTTTAAAACTTTTTTGATGAAGGAGAGTTTTATATACGATTGGTTCTTATATTATCATGTCTAAGGGGAGTTTATGAGACGAGAGAAGAAACTAGCCTATCTTATCTTCAGTGTTGTTATGTGTGGTATGCTTGGTTCCTCGTTTGTTGTTGATGCGCACCCTTTGGAGCATTCTTTGTTGTTGAGTGGTTCGCAGACATGGTATGTTGGTGGGACCGGGCCAGGTAACTTTACGACGATACAGGATGGGGTGGATCACGCCTCTGATGGTGATACGGTGTTTGTGTATGATGATGCAGCCCCCTATTATGAGGATGTCATCGTCAATGTCTCGATTCATCTGCTGGGTGAGAACCGAAACACCACGAGTATCGAGGCAGGGAGCCATGCGGTAACGATTCGTGCTCAGGGAGTGACGGTGAGTGGGTTTCAGATTCATACCTTAGGTGATTTTTGGAACTGCTGTGGTTTTTATGTCATCTCGCAGGGGAATACGATATCGGATAATAATATCATAAATAATCTACGCATGAATGGGATCTACCTTGATGGGGCGTCGTATAACACGATTTCTGGGAATTTCATTGAGAATAACCAGTTCCATGGGATTCGAGTGGAGTACGCCTCTCATGTTGTCATCCAGGAGAATATGGTGGTGAAGAACAAAGGGTATGGGATCTATCTGTATGAAGTGCAGGATTCTACGATTGTTGGTAACACCATTCGGGAGAGTTTCTTTGAGGGAATCATGCTGGGGGGATATTGTGCGAATACGGTCTTGTATCATAACAATTTTATTGACAACCCGGGGAACGCCTATGATGCCTCCGGGAATCTCTGGGATGATGGAGCCTTGGGGAATTATTGGTCTGATTATGCAGGGTCTGATGCGGATGGGGATGGAATCGGTGATACCCCGTATCTCATCCCCGGGAACCAAAGTCAGGATCGGTTTCCGTTGATGGTGCCGTTTGAAAATCATCCATTGGATGTTGTGATAACGATTAGTGGTGGGTTTGGTGTGAAGGTTACCCTGAGAAATCAGGGTGCTGATGCTGTGTTCCATGTGGACTGGCAGTCTCATCTGACGGGTGGGCTCCTGTTTGTTCCTCGAACGCGTGATGCTTCAGGGTCGATTCAATACCTTGGGTCTGGTGAGGAAATGCTGCTGCAAACCATCAAACCATTTATTGGAGCTGGTGTTGTCGAATATTCAGTGACTGTCGGGAAGATATCGGATTCACAGCGTGGGCTTCTTTTGTTGTTTTTGTTTCTCCCCTTGGAGACCTAAGATAAACTCCTAGAGAAGTCGGATTGAGGTTTTTTCAAAACATTTATAACCAGGGACTGACAAATAGATACATGCTAGTATGAATCTAGCTTTGAGGAGGTGAACTCTTGTGGAGATAAAAATCGTTGGGGCAATCCCTGATGAAAACGCCTTAGAAGAAATTGAAAACATCGCACGTGTCTTTGCCTATGAACAACGTATGAAGGATTACACCCGTGTGTTCCAACCAATCTACCCTTCAAAAAAAACTCCCCTCATGAATGAAAAACCAACGGGGGAGCAACCAAAATATGTTCAGAGTCAAACACCACGCATCCTTGTAAAAGGTTTGTGTTAGCACTGGCCCCAGCATATGGTCTGTAGAGACCACCCATATTTTTTTTAGGAAGTGTCTTGAAGCAGTTGTATAATTGAAAAAGTTTAAATTCAATTATTCTTTTCTTGCAGGCTAAAGAGGTAGACAATGGTTGAATTTGAGACACTGAAAGCAGAGGAAGTAAAATTTGGAAAAAATAATTTCATCGAAGTTGCACGGAAGAAAGCAGTCGGTGAATCACTATCAAAAGAATTCGTCGCGATTTCCCGCGGGTTTTATCTTTCGGATGGCTCGAAGAAATGGAAATCATCCATCACGCTTCCTGACGAAGAAGATAAACGAAAACAAATCGCATCGTTAATTAACGATCTCTAAACTATCTATACTGTAGTACACCGCAACTCGTTCGTAGAAACATCACGGTTGGGTTGCCTGTTCTTTTTCTTGTATCAGTAGTAGACCGATTAGGTTGGTTATCCAACGGAGCCAGAGTCGAATTCATTGATAAAAAACAGGATTTTTTGTAATCTGCTTGACATCGGAAGAGCATAGGTTTATTAAGGAGAGTTTCTATTGAAGCACCTAGGATATTTACTTAGGGGATTTCGAATATGAAGAAAACATTGCTCCTGCTTAGTTTTTGTGTCTTTTTACTCTGTATGCCGGTTGGGTGGAGTGAGACAAGTGACTGTGGATGCGACCAGCCTTCAGAGGAGGTTACGGCTCCTCTTTCTGATGGTCCCTGGATCACTGAGACTGATATTCTTACTCTTCAACACCAAGCAGTTGACGAAGGATGGACTTTTACTGTTGGAACCAACGCAGTGACCGGTCAGCCGCTCTCAGAACTCTGTGGATTAGAAGAACCAGAAAACTGGTGGGTGGATACCTCCTTTGATCCTTGTGTACCTTCGACGACCTTACCAGAACGTTTCGACTGGCGGGAGCTTGGGGGGTGCACCCCGGTGAAGAATCAAGGGGGTTGCGGGAGCTGCTGGGCGTTTGGGTCAGTGGCACCCCTGGAGTGTAATATCCTCATCCAAGATCATAAGGAAGTCGACCTTTCTGAACAATGGCTCGTCAGTTGCAATCGCAACGGATGGGGTTGCGGGGGAGGCTGGTGGGCACATGATTATTTCCAATGGAAGACGGACGTCTCCAATGGGACCGGGGCTGTTTTAGAAAAGGATTTTCCGTATCGGGCGCTGGATCTCCCCTGTGATGGTCCGTATAAGCATCCGTATTTGATTGATTCTTGGCATTTCATCGGGTTTTCCCAGGGTGTTGCACCAACCGATTCTATTAAACAAGCGATCCTGACGTATGGACCTGTTTCAGTGGCTTGTGCGGTGACCCAGGCGTTTGGTGGGTACACTGGTGGGGTGTTCAACGAGGATGACCCACAAGCATCGATTAATCATGCGGTCGCTCTCGTCGGTTGGGATGATACCTTAGGGGAGAATGGAGTATGGTTTTTACGGAACTCCTGGGGACCCGGTTGGGGTGAAGAGGGATACATGAACATCGAATACGGGGTCTGCAAGGTCGGGTATGCCGCCTGTTACATCAACTACCCTGTGAAAACCAAGGTGGAGATCACCAGTGGATTGTTCTGTGTCACGGTCGGGCTACGGAATGTCGGAAACACCGTGACAACAGGTTTAAAGTGCACTATCAGTGTGAAAGGGGGAACTCTTGGAGCGATCAATCAGTCATTAGTAGACACGATTGATTCTTTAGAGCCCGGGGCTGTGGTGTATGAGCGAATCCCCTGTCTAGGGTTTGGTCCGTTAAGCATTCAGGTCACTGCAGAGCCTGAGAACGCGGGAAAAACCGCGAAACACGCAGAGGGATTCTTATGCGGTCTGCTTTTCATTGTCACGCGAAATCAATAAATACTTCCTCTTCAGTCCGGAGATAAATTTTTAAACTAGCGCTGGAATATTCGGTGCATACGGGGTTGATATGAAAAAAGAAAATTGCCCGTTCTGCGGACATCGCTGGATTCGAAAATCATTGGAGGAGTTAATAGAATGCCCAAACTGCAGAACCGAATATGTCATTCAACCACGGCAGGATCTCTTCGAGGATGAGGAGCTGGGGGACGAGGAAGAAACCATCGCTGAAGAGTTTGAGGAACGAAACCTCTAATACATTTTTTCCCTGGCGTATATATTGTTTTCATCAAGCTTAAAAATACCTTATTGATACCTATTTCGATGGATGGGTTAGCATTCGAATATGGTTCATTAATATTGACCGGTATATTTGTCACATTCCTTTCAAGTTTTATCTATACGATTAACGCACAAGGATTCATTCATCGAGGAAAATACCTCAAAAAAGAAGATGCCATCTTAATCTTTCTTATTTCAACCATCGTCTTAGGGGGGTGTACCCCAATCATTCATGAATTATCAAAATTCATTATCACCTATGTGCCGTATGCCTCTATCTTTGGAATTGTGATTTTTGGAACAAATTTCGTTCTTCATCGCAGTATACCTGGTTGGAAGCAAACCTCGACAAAATCTTTACTTATCTATCTGCTTGCAATATTTTTAATCATCTTAGGTGTCTTAATCAATTATTATTATTAACTGAGAATGGAAGCAAAACTCATTTTTTTTATATCTCAGATGATATTTTAAAATAAACGAATTTTTCCTTTTTCCATTATTAAAACCGGTAAGACTTGTATAACATAATTTAAATACTATATTTTACACAATATATTATTGTATGATTATTAAATACGAGG
>Ga0316617_100000354_pt1 | contig 11606 bp, 12 predicted proteins | sample OWC_Aug_M1_C1_D2_FD_207801 | JGI IMG/M metagenome (GOLD analysis project Ga0316617, IMG submission 207801) | Wetland soil microbial communities from Old Woman Creek delta, Ohio, United States - OWC_Aug_M1_C1_D2_B | ecosystem: Environmental > Terrestrial > Soil > Wetlands | place: USA: Ohio... | reverse complement strand
CGCGGTCGCCGGTGGGATTGCCGGCAACATCTGGTCGAAGAAGATGCAGGAGCAGAAAAAGCAGATGGAAGATGCCACGGCCGGAACGGGTGTCGGTGTGACCCAGACGCCTGATAATCGACTGAAGCTGGATATCCCGAGTGATATTTCGTTCGACGTCAACCGTGCTGACATCAAGCCGAACTTCAGGGCGGTGCTGGATACTTTCGCAAATGGGCTGGTCAACAATCCAGCCACTACCGTGACGATTATTGGCCATACCGACAGTTCCGGCACCGATGCCATCAACAACCCCTTGTCCCTGAACCGCGCTGCATCCGTTCGCGATTATCTGGTCACAAAAGGCGTGACTTCGAGTCGTATAGCAATCGAAGGGAAAGGCTCACGCGAGCCGCTGGTGGCCAACGATACCCCCGCAAACAAGGCCAAGAATCGCCGCGTGGAGATTTTCGTGGCAGAGCCAGCGCCTCAACAGCCAGCGCCTCAACAGCCAGCGCCTCAGAAATAAGTTGTAGTAGTAATCACCCCGCCTGCAAAGTAAAAACGGCCCCTATCACTAGGGGCCGTTTCAGTATTGAGATGGGTGGGCAGAACTGCGTCATGCCCTATTTTCCACCCATGCTACAGAACCTCTTAATGTCTCCCTGATATACCTCGCCTCCATGAGCCTGGCTCTCATAGTGGACTGATTTTCCTGCGGGAGTCTTTTGATCATGTTTTCGAGTTGCTGTATTCGGTGATCCAGCATGTAAATGACTTCGATGTAATGTTCGTTTTTTTTCATGATTGTTTGTGCATTCCTGTCATCTCACACAGTTTCATATGAAACTTCAGTGTTTTTCGTCCAGCTCCGATCCTCTGCATGAATGGGCGATGACTTGAATCTAGTCACTGAGCCCGCATGCCCGCATGCCCGCCTCCCGAATGCCAGAATGGCTTGACGCTGCAAGCTTGGCTTGCGACTTAGCCACGCAATCACTGCCTGGCGAAAAGCCTCGTCATCCTCGACTGGAGGGACGTTCTTGCCGTAGTGATGCGCGAAGTTGCGCAAGTTGGCGTACTGCTCCAGGCTGTCGTCCGTCCAATGAGGACGAATGTAATTTTTGCTGCCCATATGGCTCCTTCTTGAAGTTGCTGTGCTTGGCACAGACCCGTGGAAGACAGCTTACTTATCAGTCTTGGTGTTGCCTCGACATTACGCGCCAATCGTTTGACTATTTGCGCCATAGTTAAGCTTCTTTCGGAAAGATCATTCGACCATGGCCACTGAAACCTTTCTTGCCACCGGCGGTCTGGTGGTGATGCGTCTGCTGGAGCTTTACGACATCGATCCGCAACGCTTCATGCAGCAAATCGGGGTTGATCCATCGTTGCTGCGCGATCCCAAGGCGCGGATTCCCACCCGGCTGGCTGATATCGGGTTTATGAAAGCGGTTTCGCTGATCCCCGATCCGGCATTTGGCCTGCGTGCCGCAGAATGCTGGCATCCGTCCAACCTCGGTCCCTTGGGCTATGCCTGGCTGTCTAGCGGCAGTTTGCGCACCGGCCTCAAACGGCTTGAGCGTTTTTCCAGCATCCTCGGCAAGGCCGGATATCACTGTGTGGAGGATGCCGATGGTCTGCGCTTCATCTATGACCACCAGCGGGGTGAAGAACCTTACGCTTACGCCCTGGCCGATTTCGGCATGTCGCTCATCGTGAGCATGTGCCGGGAGAATTTTGGTGACTCGCTAAATCTACTGGTGGTCTATCTTCGCCGCCCGCCACCGCAGGATCCGACACCGTATCGGGATTTCTACCGCTGTCCGGTTTGCTTCGGCGCAGATGAAAACAGCTTTATCCTGCAACGCTATATTGCCGAGATGCCGCTGGCTTCAGGCAATCATGAAATTGCCGCCACGTTCGATGCCATCCTGAACGAGCAGTTGGCGAAGCTGACCGACACCGACATCTCCTCCCGCTGCAAGACCTATCTGTTGCAGCAGCTCACCTCCGGCTCCCCTTCTGAAGATGACCTGGCCAGCGCAATGGGCATGAGTCGCCGTACGCTGCAAAGGAAACTCGGCGACCTTGGACTGACCTACTCCGATTTGCTTGACGAGACACGCTACGATCTGGCGCAGCGCTACCTGGACGATCAGGAACGTTCCGTCACCGAGATCACTTTCCTGCTTGGGTTCTCCGAGCAAAGCGCCTTCACCCGTGCCTTCAAGCGCTGGAGCGGGAAGGCACCAATGGCCTACCGCGCCGAGCACACAGCACCCGCTTAAACTTTACCTACTGTTTGACGGGGAACTGGGTGTTGGTGTTGATGGGAGAGCTTGAGCCATCGAGATTTTCAGCCTGAATCAGGTTTGTATTTGTTAAGATTAAAGTAGCATAATGCCTAATTAAGCTGGCCAGGAGTGCGGAAAATGCAGACAGAACTCGATGACTATGAAAGCAGATGTCATGGGGTTGGCTGCGACAAGCGAATCAACTGCCAAAGGCATCAAGAAAGAGAGAGCGTGATGCCGTGGACGCCCATACTTCCTAACGTATGCAAGCTAGAAGGAAAACACTGGTATATACCAATCGTTTCTCTGGCTGATCCAAAATAAATTCTGCTATTCCTGTCATTTCATTATGGGGCATGGTTTTTTTGCCTCATTCTGTAACAACGACATGAAAAAAGCCGCTGACCCAACGGGCCAACGGCTTCCTCAAAAATGGTGGTGATGAGTGGACTTGAACCACCGACCCCCGGATTATGAATCCGATGCTCTAACCGACTGAGCTACATCACCGAAAATACGAAAGGCGCAATTCTATTGAGTTGGCGCCAGTTTGTCAAAATCAGACGTTGAACAAAAAGTTCATTACATCGCCATCCTGCACCACGTATTCCTTGCCTTCAGAGCGCATCTTGCCGGCTTCCTTGGCTCCATGCTCGCCGTTGCAGGCGATGAAGTCGGCGTAGGCGATGGTCTGGGCGCGGATGAAGCCCTTTTCGAAGTCGGTGTGGATGACACCCGCCGCCTGCGGGGCAGTATCCCCTTTATGAATAGTCCAGGCGCGCACTTCCTTGACGCCGGCGGTGAAATAGGTCTGTAGCCCAAGCAAGCCATAGGTCGCGCGGATGACGCGGTTCAATCCTGGTTCTTCCAGGCCCATTTCGGCGAGGAACATGGCCTTGTCTTCGTCTTCCAGGTCGGCAATCTCGCTTTCGATCTTCGCGCAAATGGCGACAACCGGGGCGTGTTCCTTCTTGCCCAGTTCTTCGACTTTGGCCAGCAGCGGATTGTTTTCAAAGCCGCTTTCCTCGACGTTGGCGAGATACATGACCGGCTTGACGGTAATCAGGCACAGCGGCTTGATCAGGTGCAACTGGTCTTTATCCAGCCCCAGCGTGCGCACCGCCAGACCTTGGTCGAGGTGCTTCTGCACTTTTTCCAGAACGGCACACAAGGTAATGGCCTCTTTGTCGCCGGACTTGGCCTTCTTGCTCTCACGGGCGGTGGCTTTCTCCACGGTTTCCATGTCGGCCAGCGCCAGTTCTGTGTTGATGACTTCGATGTCGGCCAGCGGATCGACCTTGCCGGCGACGTGCACGACGTTGCCGTCGTCGAAACAGCGCACCACATGGGCGATGGCGTCGGTCTCGCGGATGTTGGCGAGGAATTTGTTGCCCAGCCCTTCGCCCTTGGAGGCGCCCGCCACCAGCCCGGCGATGTCGACGAACTCGACGATGGCGTGCTGGATTTTCTGCGGGTTGACGATTTTTGCCAGCGCGTCCAGGCGCTTGTCCGGCACTTCGACGATGCCGATGTTGGGTTCAATGGTGCAGAACGGGTAGTTTGCGGCCTCGATGCCGGCGCGGGTGATGGCGTTGAACAGGGTGGATTTCCCCACATTCGGTAGCCCTACGATGCCACATTTCATAATTATTCGCTTCTCGGTTTAGTATGCAATTTCAACATGGCTGCCTCGAAGCTGCCTTCCAGCAGCATGGGCAGCAGCTTGACGCTCAGATTGATGCTGTCTTCAATCAGCGCCGCTTCGTCCTTCATGGGCGGCTTGAGTACGAAGTTGATGACCGCGTTCTTGTCGCCCGGATGACCGATGCCGAGCCGCAGGCGCCAGAAATCCGGCGTGCCCAGGTGTGCCGCGATGTCCTTCAGCCCGTTGTGCCCGCCGTGGCCACCACCTTTTTTCAGCTTGGCTTGTCCGGGCGGCAGGTCGAGTTCGTCGTGAATCACCAGAATCTCTTCCGGCGTGATCTTGTAAAAGCGCGCCAGCGCGGCAACGGCACGGCCGCTGGCATTCATGAAGGTCATCGGTTGCAGCAGCCAGGCTTCGTGCGCGCCGGACTTGAGGCGCCCGGCCAGGCCGAAGAACTTGGCTTCGCTGGCCAGTCGGCGGCGATGGTCGCGGCAGAGCTGGTCGATCCACCAGAACCCGGCGTTGTGGCGGGTGGCTTCGTATTCCGGGCCGGGGTTGCCGAGGCCGACGAATAGACGGATGCCGCTCATGTCATTGCCCTGTGAAGAAAAAACGCGCGTCCCGGCAAGCCGAAACGCGCGTGTTTCATTCCGCTAAGCCGTGTCTTATTCAGCCGCCGCGGCTTCTTCTTCCGCAACCACGCCACCGCGCGGTACCGGGATGGAAGCGACAGCAGCGTCGTCACCATGTGCCAGTTGCACGAATTCAACGCCCTTGGGCAGCTTGAGTTCGGACAGGTGCACGGAGTGGCCGGCATTCAGGTTAGCCAGATCGACTTCGATGAATTCCGGCAGGTTCTTCGGCAGGCAGCTTACATCCACTTCGGTGAAGATGTGGGTAACGATGCCGTGTGCCAGTTTCACGCCCGGAGCGATTTCGGCGTTGATGAAGTGCAGCGGTACCTTGACGTGTATCTTTTCGGTCGCGCTGACGCGCTGGAAGTCGATGTGGGCGATGTCGTTGCGTACCGGGTGCATCTGGTAATCGCGCAACAGCACTTGTTCCTTCTTGCCGTCCAGGTTCAGGTTCAGGATGGAAGAGTGGAAGGCTTCGTGACGGAATTGCAGGAACAGGTCCTTGAGGTTCAGTTCGATGCTGACGGCATCCTTGCCGCCGCCATAAACGACCCCGGGGACGTTGCCTGTGCGGCGCAGACGGCGGCTCGCACCCGTTCCTTGCGCTTCGCGCTTCTTGGCGTTGATTTCGATTTGCATGTTTTACTACTCCTAAAAATTTGTTATCCGCGACCAGATAACAAGGTTATGGTTGTTACGATGCGCTGTAACAACCGAAAAAATCAATCCATAAACAGCGAGCTGACCGAATCCTCGCGGCTGATGCGGCGGATGGTCTCCGCCAGGATTTCGGCCGAACTTAGTTGACGAATCTTGAGGCAGGCTTCAGCGTCCGGACGCAGCGGGATGGTATTGGTGACCACCAGTTCGTCCAGTCGGGAATTGGCAATGCGCTCCACTGCGCCACCGGACAGCACGGGGTGGGTACAGTAGGCAACCACTTTTTCGGCGCCATGTTCTTTGAGTGCACTGGCGGCTTCGCACAGGGTGTTGGCGGTATCGACCATGTCATCCATGATGACGCAGGTGCGGCCTTCCACTTCGCCGATGATATGCATGACCTTGGCGACGTTGGGCTTGGGACGGCGCTTGTCGATGATGGCCAGGTCGGAATTCAGTTGCTTGGCCAGTGCCCGTGCGCGCACCACACCGCCGACGTCGGGAGAAACTACCACCAGCTTGGGGTAGTTGTGCTTCCATACGTCGCCCAGCAGGATGGGGGTGGCGTAGATGTTATCTACCGGGATGTCGAAAAATCCTTGAATCTGGTCGGAGTGCAGGTCCATGGTCAGCAGGCGGTCGATGCCGACCGAGGTGAGCATGTTGGCGACTACTTTTGCGGTAATGGCGACACGTGCCGAACGCGGGCGTCTATCCTGACGTGAATAGCCGAAATAAGGGATGGCGGCAGTGATACGGGCAGCGGAGGAGCGGCGCAGCGCATCGACCATGACCATGACTTCCATCAGGCTGTCATTGGTCGGGTGGCAGGTGGACTGCAGGACGAAGACATCCTTGCCGCGGACGTTTTCCAGCAACTCGACCATGACTTCGCCATCGCTGAAGCGGCCCACGGTTGCTCGTCCCAGGCCGATGTTGAGATGTGCGACCACCTCTTCGGCAAGCTTGGGGTTGGCATTGCCGGTAAACACCATCATCTCGCCGTTGGTCACTGTGCGATCCTCTTGGAAAAAATAAAAGCGTGTATCAAACGGTACACGCTTGTTATTATTGGCTGGGGAGGAAGGATTCGAACCTTCGCATGCCGGAATCAAAATCCGGTGCCTTAACCAGCTTGGCGACTCCCCAATTAACTCTTAGTCCGCAAAATCATGCAAGGGGTGTTTGTCCAGCCCTTGCGCGACAAACCCGGCGACCTGCTCGGGTTTCAGCGCGAATACGCGCCGTGCTTCAGCTTCGCTCTCACATTCCAGAAACACGCTGGCGCCGGAACCGCTCATTCTTGCATCGCCGAATTGCCTGAGCCATTCGAGCGTGGATGCGACTGCGGGGTGCTGCCGGCACACCACGGGTTCAAGGTCATTATGACCGAAGCCCTTGAAAAAGGCCGCCATTTTGGCGGGTATCGTGTTTCTTGTCAATTCCTGACTGGCAAACACCTGTGCTGTCGCAACGTGAATATCTGGAGTAAGCACTACGTACCATGCCGGCGGCAGGATAATAGGGTGCAGTTGCTCCCCGATCCCTTCTGCCCAGGCATTCTGTCCAAGCACGAAAATGGGCACATCGGCGCCCAGGTGCAGGCCGAGTTCCTGCAGTTCTCTCCGCGGCAGATGCAGTTGCCACAGGCGGTTGAGCGCGAGCAATACGGTGGCCGCGTCCGAACTACCTCCACCCAGGCCGCCGCCCATGGGCAGGCGTTTTTCCAGGTCAATCTCGACGCCGAGCCGACAGCCTGTGTGCTGTTGCAACAGTTTCGCTGCACGTACGCACAGGTCCTGTTCTGCCGGTACGCCGTGCACATCGTTAATGCGGCGGATGATGCCGTCAGCTGTTGGCCGCAGGTGCAGCGTATCGTGCCGGTCGATCAGGCGGAAAACGGATTGCAGCAAATGATAGCCATCCGGGCGGCGTCCGGTGATGTGCAGAAACAGATTGAGCTTGGCCGGGGCGGGAAAGGACTGAAAGTCTGACATCATTGGCCTCTGGTCAGGCTTTCCCAGCGCTCCACCACCAGCTTGAGGTCGAGCTTGGGGCTTTTGAGCAGGATTTTGCCGGGCATCTCCATGCCATCGACGGTGAGGTAGGTGGGGTATTCGATCAGCCAGCCGTCCTGGCGCATGCCAGTCAGCCGCCCTTGCGCATCCCAGCCTGCCTGATCGTAGTCGCCGGGGGCAGGGCGCCCCAGTACCCAGTCGGCAAGGCCGGTCAGAGGGAGGCTCCAGCCCATGGTCTGCTGCATCAGGGTTTCGGCATCCTCCGCAGCATAGGTTTTTTGGTTGCTGGTGGTGAGGGTGACGCCATCGCTACCCGAGATGATTTCTGCGACCTGTGCGCCCAGAGGGGAATACATTGCGAAATGATCGCTTCCTTCAGCATGTTCCCAGCGCAAGGAACCGGAAATCCCGCGGCGTTCGGTTTGCACGGCCATGCGTCCGGAAAGGCTGAATTCCTTGATGCTCGTCAGGCGCTGCAAGTGCTGTGAATAGGATTCCGGTTCGGTCTGGATTGAAGGTGCGGGCACCGTGGCGCATCCGGGCAGCATCACCACGCCCAGCAGCAACAGGAAGCGCACAGAAAAACTCACTGCCGGAATTTTTTCGTGGTGTTGAGCAACGCCTCGTTGTCGGGGTGCTTGCGCAGGGCTTCATCCCAGGTTTTTACCGCCTCGTCGCGCTTGCCTTGTTGCCACAGCACCTCGCCCAGATGGGCGGCGATCTCCGGATCGGTTTGGGCGGTATAGGCGCGGCGCAGGTAATCGGCCGCCTTGTCCAGTTTGCCTAGCCGATATTGCACCCAGCCCATGCTGTCGAGGATGTAATAGTCATTCGGGCTGAGCGCGAGCGCTTTTTCTATGAGGTTGGTGGCCTCGCCCAGACGCTCATTACGGTCGGCCAGGGTGTAACCCAGGGCATTATAGGCCTGGGCGAAGTCGGGCTTCAACTGGATCAGCTTGCGCAACTGCTGTTCCATGACGTCGAAACGCTGCACTTTTTCGGCCATCATGGCGTAGTCGTAGATGATGTCGGGTGTATTGGGCAGCGTGTTGACGGCATTTTCCAGCATGGCATAGGCCTCGTCATAGCGCTTGGCCTGAGCCAGCAGATGGGCTTCCATCTGGATGGCGCCGGCTTGCTGTTCGCTGTCGAGATCCGGGATGTTGTGCAGCAGCGCGCGTGCCTCGTCCAGTTTGTTCTGGTGAGCGAGTACGGATGCGACACGCAGCTGCGCATCGAAGTGGAGATCGCCACTTTCAACGCGCCTGTACCACGAGAGCGCCTGCTCGTCGCGATTCTGCTTTTCGGCGGACTGTCCGAGGTAGATGTAAACCTGATCCGGATCCTTGAAGCCCCGCTCGAGCGCCTGTTGGAAATAAATATCAGCCTGGGCAAAATCTCCCAACTGCCCGGCAAGCAGGCCGACCACGATGGCCATGTCAGGATTGTCTTTGGCAACTTTGGCGAGTTTTTCGAATTGTATGCGCGCCTCATTGAGCTGTTGCTTGTTGACTAGAAGTTTCGCGTAAGCCAGCCGAGCATCATTCGCTTCCGGGTGTTGGTCGGTGAATCGACGGTAAAAAGCGAGGGCTTCCGTCGGGGATTTCTGCAGAAGGATCTCTCCATGCAGCATGGCGGCGAGTTCCCAGTCCGGGCGCATGTCTTCGGCGATTTTCAGTTCCTTGAGCGCGAGATCATCCTTGCCGGCGAGCAAGGCGCTATGTGCCAGGGTAAGGTGGGCTTCGGCAAGATTTGGGTATGGCTTGGCCAGATCCTGCACCAGCTTCAGGGCCTCTTCCTTGTCAGGGTAGCGCGCAAGGGCGCTGTTGAGGTACATGAAACCGCTGGCGCGGGTTCCCTCGTCGGCCAGCAGTTTTTTCAGATAGGGCTGGGCATCATTCAAGTTGCCGGAACCGAGCAGCATTTGCGATATGGCCTGCTGGGCTTCGGTCGATTCCGGGTCGAGTTCAGCCCACAGGCTGGCTGCACTAATGGCCTGTTGCTGCAGGTTGCCGTATGCGGCGGCGCGGGTGGCGCGCTCGGCCAGGCGAGGGTCTCGGCTGGATTTCGCCAGATCGTAAAACAAGGCGCTGGCAAGAGCGATATCGCCTCGCTGCCCGGCCACTTCACCCACCAGATATTTATAGACGAACTCGCTGGTCAGCTCCGGCTGCGCGTGGTCGATCGCTTCACTTTTGGCATGAGACGCCAGGCTGGCGAGCATCAGCATAAGGGCTGTTGAAGTGAGGCGTATCAAGTTCTGTCGGTTTTTCATGAGTTGAAACACAGTTTGGTTTGCGGGGTGTCCAGAGATGGGTTAGTCCGTGACATGAAGGGCAAGTTCCTTCATAATGCCTGCCCAATATAGCTTGTTTAGATGGATTTTTCCAATCCGCACGACGCTTGACAACAGTCAGGCGTTTTTTTAATCATTAGCGCCTGCTTCAGCAGACACTTTTAGATATCTACACTGGATGTTTCAAACCCTATGAATACTGTTACCGTCGAGGCCAGTGAGCTGACGCGTGCCTATGGCGGCCGTGCAGTCGTCAGCAACGTGAGCTTTAACTTGAACAAGGGCGAGGTGCTTGGATTCCTCGGGCCGAATGGCGCAGGAAAATCCACCACCATGAAGATGCTGACCGGCAATCTGGCGCCGACTTCCGGCACGGTGAAGATTTGCGGCATCGACATGATCGACAATCCGAAGGAAGCCAAGGCGCTGATCGGGTATCTGCCGGAAACCCCGCCCTTGTACAAGGAGCTTACCGTAGATGAAATGCTCGCGCTGGCAGCGAGAATGCATGGCGTATCGCGCGCCCATGTGAAGCGCGCGGTGTCGCACGTCAAAGAGCGCACCGGGCTGACCGAAATGGGCGGGCGCCTGTGCGAGAATCTTTCCACAGGGTTCCAGCAGCGCGTGGGCATTGCCCAGGCCATCATCCACAACCCGATGGTGGTCGTGCTGGACGAGCCGACGCGCGGCCTCGACCCGATCCAGATTCGCGACATCCGTACCCTGATCAAGGAGTTGGGCGGCGAGCATAGCGTGATTCTTTCCACGCATATCCTGCCGGAAGTCGAGATGGTGTGCGACCACGTGCAGATCATTCATCAGGGGCAACTCGTGTTCAACGGCGAGATCGCCACGCTTAGGCGCAACCGCGAGAGCAATCGCCTGCGTGTTGGTCTGCGCCGTCCGCCTTCCATCGACGCACTGCTCGCGGTTCCGGGGGTGACGGCGGTGGAAGATGTCGACACGATGCTGTGCGTCACCTTTTCCCAGGATGGCGATGCCGTGGCCGAGGCTGTTGTGAGCGCGGCAGTGAATGGAGGCTGGGGGCTTTACCATGTCGCTCCGGATATGAATTCGCTGGAAGACGTATTTATGCAGCTGACAGAGCAGGAGGATGTGACGGCATGAAAATGATTTTCACCATCGCAGGCAAGGAACTGAGAAGCCTGTTTGCATCGCCGATGGCCTGGGTCATCCTGGCGTTGCTGCAGCTTCTGCTGGGGCTGTTCTTCACCGATGCCGTGTCGCGTTACTTCGTGGCCATGCAAGGCACCATGTTGCCTGAAGAGCGCATTGGATTTACCGCATTTGCCATCCCTCAGGTGTTCGGCGTGGCGGTGCTGGTATTGCTGACGGCGGTGCCGTTGCTGACCATGCGCCAGATTGCCGAGGAACGCAAAAACCAGACCATGGTGTTCCTGTTCTCTGCTCCGGTGTCGTTGTTTGAAATCGTGCTTGGCAAGTTTGTCGGCCTGATGAGCTTTATCAGCCTGGTAGTGGGTTTGCTGCTGGCGATGACATTATCCATGCATGCCACGACGGATCTCGATACCGCACAAGTGCTGACGAATGCGCTGGGGTTGTGGTTGATGGCAGCTTCGTTTGCGGCCTTGGGCATTTTCATGTCCAGCCTCACGCAACAGCCCATCATTGCCGCCATTATCAGCTTCGTTGCATTGCTCAGCCTGGTGATTATCAATTATTTCGCCAGCGACCCCGAAAGTCCGCTGCATTATCTTTCTCTCATGCAGCATTTCGAACCACTTTCCAGAGGCGTGTTGAATACGGCTGATATCGCTTATTTCATCCTGTTTATTACCACTTTTCTGGTACTGACCGTGCGCCGGCTCGATGCCGACAGGCTGCGGGGATAATATCGACATGAAGATCAATCGCAAAATCCGTTTCCAGTTATTTGCACAGAACTGGCTGTTTCTGGTGTTGTTTCTGGCGTTGATCGCCATGTTGGGCTACGCCACCCGCCAATTTCATTACGAACGGGATATCACCCAGAGCGCCCGCAACCAGTTGACCGATGGCAGCGTCAACGTGCTCAAGAAGATGAAGGGCCCGGTG
>Ga0316617_100000352_pt1 | contig 11642 bp, 8 predicted proteins | sample OWC_Aug_M1_C1_D2_FD_207801 | JGI IMG/M metagenome (GOLD analysis project Ga0316617, IMG submission 207801) | Wetland soil microbial communities from Old Woman Creek delta, Ohio, United States - OWC_Aug_M1_C1_D2_B | ecosystem: Environmental > Terrestrial > Soil > Wetlands | place: USA: Ohio... | reverse complement strand
GGCTGGTGCGGGCGCGGAACGCCGGATACAATAGCGGCCTGCTCGGTGCGGAGCGGCTGGCATGCCGGGTGGTCTGCGTGGGGAACCTGTCGGTCGGCGGGACGGGGAAGACGCCGACGGTGCTGGCTCTGGCGGGCGCGGCGACCGGCGCCGGCTTGCGGGTCTGCATCCTGCTTCGCGGCTACGGGCGCCAGGGACGCGGGGTGCGCGTGGTCTCGGACGGTCGGCGCGTCCAGCTGGGCTGGCGCGAGGCGGGGGACGAGGCCGCGCTCCTGGCCCAGCGCCTGTGCGGGGTGCCGGTCGTCGTGGGCGAAGACCGCGTCGCCGCCGGCAGGCTGACCGTGGCGCGGTTCGATCCGCAGGTCATCTTTCTGGACGACGGCTTTCAGCACCGGCGGCTTCACCGCGACGCGGACCTTGTGCTGCTGGATTCCACGGACCCCTTCGGCGGCGGTCTCTTGCCGCGGGGGCGGCTGCGGGAGCCGATCGCCGGGCTGCGCCGGGCGGACGCGGTCCTGCTGACGCGCGCGGACCAAGGGGACGATCCGGAAGGCATCCGTCGCCGCGTCGAGGCCGTGGCGCCGGGATGCCCCGTCGGGCGGGCGGTCCTCAGACCGCTGCGACTCCGCGACTTGACGGCGGAGTGCGATCGCTCGCTCGCCGAGCTACGGGGGAGACGCGTGCTCGCGGTCAGCGGGATCGGCAATCCGGGCAGCTTTCTTCGGACGGTGCAGGCGGCCGGGGCCGTCCTGGTCGGGAGCCTGGCCTACCCCGATCATCACGCCTTCACCGAGGAGGATCGCAGGCGCATGGGTGATGCCGCGCGGCTCCGTGAGGCGGACTGGATCGTGACGACGGACAAGGATGCCGTGCGACTGGAGGCGCGCCTCCCGGCGGGGCGTCCGGTGTTGGTCCTGGAGGTCGCCTTGGAGATCGTCGAGGGCGCCGAGGCCTTGGAGACCGCGCTGGGCGTGCCCGTGAGGACTCGCCGTGGCTGAGCGGTCCCGCTGGAGCGCGGCGGCCATATCGGAATGGGGCCTGGTCGCCGGTCTGGCCAAGCTCCTGAGCTGGCTCCCGGAGTCGTGGGCGTACGCCGTGGGCGAAGGGGCCGGGCGCCTGGCGTGCCGGTTGGATCGCCGGCATCGCGCGGTGGTCACGGAAAACCTGGCCGCCGCGTTCCCCGGTCGGTATGCCCCGGCGGACCTGGACCGATTGGCCGCGACGGTGTTCGCGAATCTCGGCAGAAGCGCCGTGGACGTCGCCCGCTCGGATCGACTGGTGTCCCGGCCGGACGACGCAGACGTGGCGGTGGACGGACTCGAGCACCTGCTGGCGGCGCGGGCGCGCGGCAAGGGGGTGCTCTTCGTGACGGCCCACTTCGGGCCCTGGGAGCTCTTGCCCCTGATGGCAGTGCGACGGTACGAGCCGATCCACGTGGTGGCCAGGCCGTTGGACAACTCGCGCCTCGACGATCTGCTCACCGCGTGGCGCGAGCGAGGCGGCAATCGCGTGATCCGTAAGCGGGAGGCGGTGCAGGCGATCCTGCAGGTCCTGCGCCGCGGCGAAACGGTGGGGATCCTGATGGACCAGCATGTCAGCGAGCGGGAGGGAGTCGTGGTCCCGTTCTTCGGCCGCCCCGCCTCGACGGCCTCGGCGCCGGCCCTCATCGCGCTCAGGTCCGGAGCGGCGGTGCTTCCGGTGGGCATCACGCGGCAGGCCGGACGGCGACGTTACCGGATCCAGGTGGGGGCGGAGATTCCGGTTCGGCGCAGCGGCGACGTGAAGGCCGACCTCGTGGAGAACACCGCACGCTTCACGGCGGCCATCGAGGCCATGATCCGCAAGCAGCCGGAGCAATGGTTCTGGGTGCACCGCCGCTGGAAGACCCGCCACCCGGTGGATGCCCGGCTGCGGCCGCAGGGCGCCGCCCCGCAGACCACGGCGATCGAGCCGGGGCGAGGGCCGGCGGGCTGATCCGCCCGGGCAACGGGGACCCATGCGCGACATCGAGCCGGGGCGGATCCGGAAGATTCTGGTGCGGGAGGTCAACTGGGTTGGGGACGCCGTCCTCACCCTTCCGGCGCTGGAGGCGCTGGACCGGCGCTTTCCCGAGGCCGAGATCGTCGTGGTGGGGCGGCCCTGGGTGGCGGGGCTGTTTGGTGGCCAGGGAAGCGTGGATCGCGTCCTGGCCTACGAGTCGGCCGGTGCGCACGGGGGCCTCTCGGGACGCTGGGCGCTCGCGCGGAGGCTGCGCCTGGACGGCTTCGATCTGGCGCTGCTGTTCCCCAACTCTTTCGACGCCGCCGTGGTTCCGTGGCTGGCGGGGATTCCCCGTCGCGTCGGCTATCCCACCGACGCTCGGCGCCTCCTGCTCACGCACCCGGTGAGGGCGGCAGCCCGGGCCGGGGGACGCCACCAGGTGTTCCGATACCTGGATCTGGTCCGGGCGCTCGGGGCAAGCGGGGACGCGCTGCCGCGCCTCGCGGTGACGGCGGATGCCATACGGACGGCGGACGATCTCCTTGCGCGGCAGGGTGTCGCCGCGGGCGCGACCTGCATCGCCGTCAATCCGGGGTCCGTCTACGGGAACGCCAAGCGTTGGCCTCCCGAGCGGTTTGCCGCGGTCGCGGACGCCTTGGCGGTGCGGCGAGGGGCGCAGGTGCTCCTCGTCGGGTCCGGCGGGGAGATGGGCGTCCTCCAGTCGGTCGCGCGGGCGATGCGAGAGCCCGCGGTCGTGCTCGGAGGGCGGACGGACATCGGGATGCTGCCGGGTCTCCTGCGCCGGGCCCGCTTGCTGCTGACGAACGACACCGGCGCCATGCACGTGGCCGCGGCCGTGGGGACACCCGTGCTGGCGGTCTTCGGGCCGACCGATGTCGAGGCCACGGGGCCGCTGGGGCCGTGGTGCCGATCCGTGCGCGTACCGGTGCCGTGCAGCCCGTGCCTCTTGCGTGAATGCCCCATCGACCACCGCTGCATGACGGGCATCACGGTGGAGGAGGTCGTGCGGACCGCGGAGGAACTCTTGAACGAGACGCAACCCGACGGGTGTCCGGCCGGGCAGCTCGGCGAACAATCGGCGGGCAGGCCGGCGCCCGCGCGTCCGGCGGCCTTCCTGGACCGGGACGGAACCATCATCGAGGATCTGGGGTACCTGGGCGACCCGGAGCGGATCCAGTTCGTCCCGGGCGCGCAGGAAGCGCTCCGCGCGCTGCGGGCGTCCGGCTACCGTCTGATCGTGGTGACGAACCAGGCCGGCGTCGCCCGCGGTCTCATCACCGAGGCGGACGTGCGCCGGGTGAACCAGCGCCTCCAGGAGCTCCTGGCGGATGCGGGGGTCGCACTGGATGCAATCTACTATTGTCCGCACCACCCCGAGGCGGGCTCCCCCGAGTACCGGCAGGCGTGCACCTCGCGCAAGCCCGGCCCGGGGATGATCGAGCGGGCGAGGCGGGACTTCGCGCTGGATCTCGGTCGCTCGGTGATCATCGGGGACCATTCGAGCGACGCGGAGGTGGCGCGCCACTTCGCCGGCATGCGCAGCATCATGGTGTTGACCGGCCACGGGTCCGGCCAGTACGAGAAGGTTCGGACGGGTGAGGTGCCGCCGCCGGATCACGTGGCCGCCGACCTCGCGTCGGCCGTTGCCTGGTTCCTCCAGGGGCCGGGACGCTAAGGTGGGTGCGCTTCCAATCCGGTTGGATCGCGCTCGACGCATCCTGCTGATCAAGCCGAGCGCCCTGGGCGACGTAGTCCACGCCCTGCCGGTGGTCGCCACGCTCAAGCGCCGCTATCCCGAGATTCCTCTCGATTGGTTGGTCGAGGAAGAGGCGGCGCCGCTGGTGGAAGGGCATCCGGCGGTCGCGACATTGGTGGTGTCCGGCCGGCGGCGCTGGCTGCGGCAACTGCGCCGACCCGCGGACGTTCCCGTCACGCTGCGAGAGATTCGAGCCTGGCTGAAGGCGCTTCGCCGGCGCCGATACGATGTGGTGCTGGATCTGCAGGGTCTCCTGAAGAGCGCCATGTACGTCGTCGCGGCCGGAGCCCCGGTGCGAGTCGGGCTCGCGGATGCCCGCGAAGGGGCGGGCTGGGTGCTGACCCACCGGGTGCCCGTCCCGCCGCAGCCCGTTCACGCGGTGGAGCGGTATCTGGCGCTGGCCGCCGCCGTGGATGCCCGCGAGGCGGTGCGGGACTTCACGATCCCGCTCGGGTCGGACGACCTGGAGGCCGCGCGGCGATTGCTGGACGATTTGCCGCGTCCCCGCGTGGTGCTGCATCCCGCGGCCCGCTGGGAGACCAAGCTGTGGGAGGTCGAGCGCTGGCGCGCCGTGGCGGCGTCGCTGGCGGACGAGGGCGCGGGGGTCGTCGTGACGGGCGGTCCGGCGGACGCGGCCATGGCCGCCGCCATTTGCGACGGGCTGCGGCAGGCGCCGCGGTCGCTGGTGGGCCGGATTTCGCTGAAGACGCTGGCGGCGGTCCTGCGCTCCGCGGACCTCATGATCACGGTCGATTCGGGGCCGATGCACATTGCGGCCGCCCTGGGGACGCCGGTGCTGGCCCTGTTCGGGCCGACCGATCCGGCCCGCACGGGTCCGCTGGGATGCGGCCGGGTCCTGCGGCGGCCGCTGCCGTGCAGCCCGTGCTTGCAGCGCCGGTGTCAGATCGCCGAGACGCGCCGGTGCATGCGGGACCTGGACGTCCAGGAGGTCCTGGCTGCAGCGCGTGAGCTGCTGGCCACGGCGGCTCCAGGGGGCTAGGCATGCGTTGGGTGCAGACGACAAATCAAGACTTGCGCAGGCTGTGGCCCGTGGGCATGGCCGCGTGCGTCGCGCTCGCCGTGAGCCTCCTCTGGGCCGGACTCGCGGGAGCGGCGCCGGGGGGGTATGGCGAGCGGGTCCTGCGCCAGGGCGAGAGGCTCGTCTTCGACGTGACCTGGATGGGCATCAAGGCGGGCGAGGCGACGCTCGAGGCCCGCGGCGTGGTCCAGTTGAACGGGCAGCAAACCTATCACCTCGTGACCACGGCGCAGTCAACGCCGCTCATCTCCAAGTTCTACCGTGTGGACGATCGGAGCGATTCCTATGTGGCCTGGGGCCCGCTCCGCAGCCTCCAGTTCGACAAGCAGCTTCGCGAGGGGAGATACCGACACAACAGCCGGACCGTCTTCGACCACGAGATGAAGCTGGCGACGTTCCGCTACCTGGATTTTGGCCCGGTGCCGAAAGGAGTGACCAAGCTGGAGGAGGCCGAGCGATACACCAAGTACGTGTATCAGGAGTTTCCGCTGAGTTCCGGCGCGCTGGACGAGCTGTCGGTACTGTACTTCGTGCGGACGCTGCCGCTCGCCGAGGGCCGAACGGTCACGGCGAAGGTGTTCGCCGGCAAGAAGAACTGGGATCTGGAGGTCAAAGTGCTCCGTCGGGAAACCCTGGACACCGCGCTTGGGCCGCGGGAGACGTTCCTGGTCGAGCCGCTGCTGAAATTCGAGGGGATCTTCCAACAGAAAGGACGCGTACTCGTATGGCTGACCCAGGATGCGGAGCGCATACCGGTCCTGATGACGAGCGAGATCAAGATCGGAAGCTTCGTGTCGACACTCACCCACCGCGAGGTGGGTCTGGCCCGAGCCGCCTCGAACGGGTCGGAAGGGCGGACGCCATGAGCGGGCCGGTCACCTCCCTCGTCACGGGTGCGGCGGGCTTCGTGGGGTCGCACCTCTGCGAGCGCCTCCTGCGCGAAGGGCATCGGGTCATCGGCCTGGACGTATTCGCGGACTACTACCCGCGGACGATGAAGGAGGCGAACCTGGCGGGTCTGCGCGAGGTGCCCGGCTTCCGTCTCGTGGAGGGGGACCTGACGCGCATGGACCTGGCGCCGGTCGTCGGCGAGGCCGAGTACATCTTCCACCAGGCCGGGCAGCCGGGCGTCCGCCCGAGCTGGGGAAAGGATTTCGACGTCTACCTGGACTGCAACATCCGCGCGACCCAGCGACTCCTGGAGACGGCGCGCAGGGTCGGCCGCGTCCAGCGCCTGGTGTACGCGTCATCCTCCTCTGTCTACGGCGAGACGCGCGACCTGCCGCTGCGGGAAGACTCGCCGACGCGTCCCTATTCACCCTACGGGGTCACGAAGCTGGCGGCGGAACATCTGTGCAGTCTCTACCATGCGAACTACGGGTTGCCCACGGTGTCCCTCCGATACTTCACGGTCTACGGGCCACGGCAGCGGCCGGACATGGGGTTCCACAAATTCATCCGGGCGGCCCTGGCCGATCATCCGATCGTCGTCTACGGCGACGGCGAGCAGACCCGCGACTTCACGTTCGTGACGGACGCGGCGGACGCCAACTGCTTGGCCCTTGCACCCGGAGCGGTGGGGCAGGTCTTCAACATCGGGGGCGGGTCTCGCGTCAGCGTGAATCAGGTGCTCGCGACCTTGGAAAATATCCTCGGGCGTGCGATCCGGCGCGAGCATCAGCCGGCGCAGGCCGGCGACGTGAGCCACACGTGGGCGGACACGCGCCGGGCGAAGGATACTCTGGGCTTCGCGCCCAAGGTGACCCTGCGGGAAGGCTTGGCGCGCGAGGTGGGGTGGCTCGAGGACGCGATCCGGTGCTAGCCGGGGCGGAAGAGCGCGAGCCGGCTCGTTCATGGTGTAGGCCTGTGACTCGTGTGGGTGCTTGACGGCCGCAGGGGAGGGTGGTAGTTTAGCTCCAGAGATCAGACGGGAGCCCGGAATGCCGGGCTGAGAGGGTGGGGCGGCTCCCTCACCGACCGTTCGAACCTGACCTGGGTAATGCCAGCGTAGGGACCAACGACGCACCGAAACCGCCCATCGTGGCGGTTTTTGCTTTTCTGGGATTCGGCGGGCCGGTGGTGACTCCCCGGATCGAGGGAGGAAGGGGTTCTCGGATGGACGGCTTCTTGGAGCAGGTGCGAGCCTACGGTATCCAGCCGGTGCCGCAGGCGGAGCGCCGCCTGGGGTTTCTGGACACGTTCGTCCTCTGGTGGGACCTCGGCGTGAGCTTCCTGGTCATGGTGGTCGGGATGTTCCTGGTCCCCGGACTCAGCCTGGGGCACGCCCTCTTGGCCATCGCCGTGGGCGCCATTCTGGGAAACTTCCTGCTCGGCCTGGTGGGAACTATCGGTTCCGACACCGGGGTGCCGACCATGGTCCTGCTCCGCCCCGTCTTGGGCCGCCGTGGATCGATCGCGCCGACCGTCCTCAATGTCCTGCAACTGCTTGGATGGGCCACGTTCGAAATAATCGTCATGGCCCAGGCCGCGGCGTTGCTTTCGGAGCGCCTCTTCGGGGTGAAGGGATACCTGGCGTGGGTGGCGTTCTTCGCAATTCTCGGGACGGTCATGGCCGTCGTCGGGCCGATAATGGTCGTCAAGCAGTGGATGGAGCGGTTTGCGGTCTGGGTTGTCTTGCTCGCCATCGCCTGGGTGACGATTGCCGTCCTGACTACCTACGACGTCGGGGCGTGGCTGCAGAAACCCGGAACCGGCGAGATGTCGTTCTGGCTGGCGGTGGACCTGGTCGCGGTCATGCCCATCTCGTGGGTGCCGTTGGTCGCCGACTACAGCCGGCTGGCTCGGAATCGTCGCACTGCGTTCTGGGGAACGGGCCTCGGCTACTGCGTCTCACACGTCTGGTTCTACTCGCTGGGGGCCTTGCTGGCCCTTTCGGCCACGGTGCCGTCCGACCCCAGCGCCCCCATCGCGCCGCTCCTGAGGACGATCGCCACCCTGACCGCCGGATGGGTGGCCCTGCTGGTTCTGCTCGTCGCGGAAACGGACGAGGGGTTCGCCAACATCTACTCGGCGGCGGTCTCGCTCCAGAACATCCTACCCCAGGTGGGGCAGCGGACGCTGTCGCTGGTCGTGGGCGGGATCGTTTTTGTCCTGGCGGTGACGGTGCCGCTGGTGCAGTACGAGAGTTTCCTGCTGCTCATCGGGTCCGTCTTCGTGCCGCTCCTCGGCATTCTCACCGCGGACTATTTCGTGCTGCGCAGCCGGCAGTACGACGTGGCGGATCTCTATCGAAGCGGTGGCCGTTACTGGTATCGGAACGGGGTGAACTGGCTGGCCATTGCCGTCTGGGGGGCGGGATTTGCGCTGTACCTCCTCATCGCGGGGCTGCCGCAGCTCGGGTTCGCGGGGCTGGCGCCATGGCTGGGCGCCACGATTCCGACCTACCTGTTCGGATTTACGGCCTACGCTTTCCTGGGGCGCGCGGCTGCTGGGGTTGCCACCCCGGTCGCGGTCAGCGCCGAATAGCAGGCCGCTGAAAAAGCCCCATCTGCTGCGTTGCCGCGCCGGGTACCCATCGGAACGATGGGTGCGGCGCTGCGACGTACGGACTCAGTACGCCTCGCACCTCGGCGGGTACCCATCCGTCAGGATGGGTGACGCCGCCTTGCATCTGGACCTTTTTGAGCGGCCTGGGTGAAACGGGCTTCCCGGAGTCGAAAGAGAACAGGAGAGGAAAGCATGACACGGGCGGAGGAGTTGGTGTCTCAGCTGCGTCGGGAGATTGCCGAAGTGGAGGCGCGGTTGTTCAGTCACCCCTGGGTCGCCGCCGTGGAGGCAGGACAGTGCTCTCGCGCCGACCTGCGGCTGTTCGCGACGCAGCAGCGACGGATTATCGCGAGTGACCTCAAAAGTGTGGCCCTGCTGGTCCACCGGTACGGCGACGGTCCCAGCGGCCGGTTCTTCGGCGAGAGCCTCAAGACCGAGACGGCGGCCCTCGAGGCGCTGACCGGCTTCAGGCAGGCTCTGGGCGGAGACGTCGAAGGCCAAGCCGACGCCGACGTGCTGGTGGGCACCCAGGCGTACACGCACTTCGTCGCCTGGCTGGCCATGTATGGCTCGGATGCGGAGTTCGCGGCGGCCTTCCTTGTAAACTTGCCCGCCTGGGGCAAGAACTGTGGGAGGCTGGCCAAGGCGCTCCGAGCGCGGTACGGCATGGACGACGCGGCGGTGGCGTTCTTCGACCTGTTCGCCGGCGACGCGGCCGGGTTTTCGGAAGCCGCGCTCGCCGTGATTCAGGGCGGCCTCGATCGGGGCGTGTCTGCCGCCTGCATCCGCGAGGCGGCGTGTCTCCTCCAGCGGTACGAGCTGATGTACTGGGACGCTCTACAGGCGGCAGCTCGGTGAAGACACCGCAGCCGTCTAGCGTTTCGGCCACGGTGGGCATCTCCTCAGCGCGGGTCGTGCCGTTGTGCCGAGAGCCGCTCTCCCCAAATTGACCACACCCCGTACGCGTGCTACATTCCGCAGGTTTCCGGCCCAAGCCAGTGCGTGAGGCCGGAGTCCGCGTGCGGCAGCGGGGGAGACTGTGCACACCGTGATCGTGGGGGCAGGCGCCCTGGGGAGCATCATCGGGGGCTACATGGCCGAGGCCGGCGAAGATGTGACGCTGGTCGGGCGGAGACCCCATATGGACGCCATCCGCGCTGGCGGGTTGATCATCGAGGGCATGCGCGGTCGGCACCTCGTCCGCAACCTGCACGCAACGACTGATGCCCGCGATCTGTCGTCGGCGGACACGCTGATCCTGGCCGTGAAAAGTTACGACACCGCCGCGGCGTTGGCCTCCCTCCGGCACCTGCGGGGCAAGGTCGGCGCGGTGCTCTCGGTTCAGAACGGCGGCGGGAAGGACGAGGCGTTGGCGGACGCGTTCGGGCGCGAGACTGTGGTGGGGGCGACGAGCATCGTGGGCGGCGCCATGCCCGCGCCGGGGCGCGTGACCCATACGAGCGAGGGGGGCACCTGGATCGGCGAACTCGATGGGCGGCGCACGCCGCGCCTCGAGTCCATTGCCGGGACGTTCCGCAAGGCCCGCCTTCCCATCGAGGTGCGGGACGACATCCAGAGCGCGATCTGGTGCAAGCTCAATCAGATGGTTCCCGCCGCGGCGCTGGCCTGCGTTACTCGTCTGCACATCCACGCGATGTATCAGAACGCGTCGCTGGCGGCGCTCTTCGTGGAGTTGATCCACGAGGTTGCGGGGGTCGCCGCCCGCTTGAACATCCCGCTGGTGGACTGCCAGGGCTTTCCCATCAAGACGCTCTGCTCGCAGCCCTTCGATGCGGCCGTGGAGTCCATCATCGCCCGCGGCCGGGCCATGCAGGAGCGCGGAATGACCCAGGTCAAGATCTCCACCCTGCAGGACCTGGAGCGAGGCAAGCGCACCGAGGCCGAGCACGTCATCGGCTATGTCGTCGATCTGGCCGCAGCGAACGGGGTAGCCGTCCCGAAACTTGCGCTGCTCTACCGAATCATTCGAGGCGTAGAAGCTGCGCACTCACCAATGACCAATGACCAATGACCAATGACCAAACGGCAGACCGCCTCGCGCCGCGACTCGGGTTCCCCGGTGGGGGCGTCACCCTCGTTGGTCATTTGTCATTGGGAATTGGTCATTCGCGAAGGTAGGGATGCCTAACGAATTCCGCCAGCAGTTGCGGGACCGGGTCCTCATCTTCGATGGGGCGATGGGGACGTCGATCCAGGACCGCAACCTGTCGCCGGACGATTTCCAGGGCAAGGACGGCTGCAACGAGTTGCTCGTTCTGTCGCGGCCGCAGACCATCCGAGAGATCCATGCGAGCTTCCTCGAGATCGGCTGCGACGCCGTCGAAACCAACACCTTCGGCGCGAGCCGGCTGGTGCTCGGAGAGTACGGCCTGGCGGAGCAGGCATACGAGATCAACCGGGTTGCGGCGCGGTTGGCCCGCGAGGTGGTGGCGGATTTCTCCTCGCCCACCCACCCTCGCTTCGTGGTGGGGGCAATGGGACCCGGAACGCGGCTCCCATCCCTCGGCCAGATCGGGTTCGACGATCTGGTAGCCATGTACATGGAGCAGGCGCGCGGTCTGATCGATGGCGGTGTCGATGTGCTCCTGGTGGAGACGTGCCAGGATTTGTTGCAAGCCAAGGCAGCCCTGATCGGGTGCCAGGATGCCATGAGGTCGGCCGGTGCGTCCCATCCCCTCATGGTGCAGGTGACGCTGGAGCCGACGGGCACCATGCTCCTGGGGACGGAGCTGGGCGCGGCCCTCACCGCGCTGGAAAAGTACGACGTGGACGTCATCGGGCTGAACTGCGCCACCGGTCCGCAGGAGATGATGGAGCACGTCCATTTCCTCAACCGGCATTCGCGGAAGGCTATCTCCTGCCTGCCGAACGCCGGGCTGCCCCGCATGGAAGGCGGACGGGCGCGGTACATGCTCACGCCCGATGAGCTCGCCGACTACCATCGCCACTTCGTTGAGCAGCACGGCGTCAACATCGTGGGAGGCTGCTGCGGCACGACGCCGGCCCACCTCAAACGCGTGGTGGAGGTCATCGGGCGGCGCACCCCAGCCTCCCGGACACCGGAGCACACGCCGGCGGCGTCCAGCTTGTATATCAGCGTGCCGTTCCGGCAGGACCGGAGCATCCTGATCGTGGGGGAACGGACCAACGCCAACGGGTCCAAGCAGTTCCGCGAGCGGCTGCTGGCGGGCGACGCGGACGGCATGGTCGCGGTCGCGCGGGATCAGGTCAAGGAGGGAGCGCACGTCCTCGACGTCTGCGTGGACTACGTGGGCCGCGACGGCGCGGCGGACATGGGCGACCTGGTCGGCCGCCTTG
>Ga0316617_100000350_pt1 | contig 11647 bp, 8 predicted proteins | sample OWC_Aug_M1_C1_D2_FD_207801 | JGI IMG/M metagenome (GOLD analysis project Ga0316617, IMG submission 207801) | Wetland soil microbial communities from Old Woman Creek delta, Ohio, United States - OWC_Aug_M1_C1_D2_B | ecosystem: Environmental > Terrestrial > Soil > Wetlands | place: USA: Ohio... | reverse complement strand
CCTATGGTTATCTTGAGACACTCTCCCTCTATCCCAAGGACTTAAAAGCATTCTTAGAAAGGGGCGGCATCTTGGCTTGGGGCATTGTCCCTACAAGCGAGGAGGTGTTAAAAGAGGAGGCTGAAAGTCTGGTCAAGCGGTTCAAAGAAGGAGTGGAAGTGCTTTCTAAAAAGGGAATGGATCGGACCCTCCTTGAGAGAGCCATCCTGACCCCCAGTTGAGGCACCGCCTCTCTTGCCATCCCGTTGGCAGAGAGGGTCTGTCAGTTGACAGCAGAAGTCTCTAAAAGAGTGAGAGGGGGATGAGAGGACGGAGGGGTAAAAACTTTCTAATATTCCAACGGCCATCAGGAGCTAATTTTTGAGAGTGGCACGCCTCCATCTCCAATATTTTCTCTGGGAACATCTTGAAGGACGATGTGAACCCTCTCTTTCGGAATCTCAAGTGTTTCAGCAATCGCATCCGTCACTCTCTTAATTAACTGTTCCTTCTTCTCCGGTGTTCTTCCTGCAATCAGGCTGATCTGAACAATAGGCATGTCTTTCTCCTTTATGCCCCTACCCTCTCCCCTGAGGGGAGAGGGAGAAGGGGAGAAATTTATGGTTCAAATATCTTTGACCAAACCTCTTTACCATAACCAAATTTTTCCAGAAGTTCGAGGGCCAATCGTAATGCATCGGAAACAGGCTCCTCCTGAATCCCCGGCGCTGTAAAAATATAGATCACAATGTTCTTACTTCCTGGTTCCACTCTCGTTTTGAAATCCGGACCTTGGAAAAGGGAACAGACCATCCCTTCTTTATCACGAAGTACAATTTCATCCTCTTTACAGCGGATCATCTTTCCCGAAACTCCTTGAAAGGTTTCTCCCTCCTGGGCAAGGTCGAGCTTCCATTCCCCCTTAAAACGATCCAGGTCCTGAATGGCCATGAGAATTCCATGGCACATCTCTGCGATGATATGCGTATCGATATAGAGGTTAATGATTGGAAATCCCATTTCAATCGTTCGCTTAAAATGGCCGGGGAGGGGGCAGAGATAACCCCACTCTTTGAAAAATTGGTCATAGTGATTGATCCGCTCTTCAAGTTGAACAAGGTTAGCCTTCCTCCGCATCTTACGGAGGAGTTCTCTTTTATAAAGTTTGAATGATTCGCTCTTCTCAAAATAAGTGCAGGATTGGACTGTCCCGATTCCAAACGCAAGATGCGGGAAGCGTTTACGATAAGCATCGGTGATGGTGAGAGAGATCTCTATTGGCATGGTCCAAGTTTAAAATGTCCCATGACGAATGCCAAACTTATTCCGTGATGACCTTATCTGCTTTTTTTACCAGCTCAGGGGCGATAATCGCTCCCTGAGTCTTTGCCGCTTTTTCATTAATCATGAGAACCAATCTTTCTCCAAGTTCCCAGGGGATATCACCTGGTTTTTCACCTTTCAAAATCTGGACAGCTTTTCTCCCTGCAGCATGGCCGATTTGAAAATAATCCCATCCATAAGCCGCCATCGCCCCTCTCGATACGCATTTGAGATCCCCCCCGAAGAGAGGGATTTTCTTTTCATTACAGATCTTCACAATGGTATCGAAAGAAGAAATAGCCATATAGTCAAACGTAATATGAATGGCTTGAGCTTTCCCCATCAGGAATTGAACCGTTTGTAAGGTTTCCCCACTACTCGAAACCGTTGCTTCGATCAGTTCCACTCCCAACTTCTTGGCAGCCTCCCGCATCTCTTTGATATAAAGGATGGATTTGGGATCCCCTGGGTTATAAATCGTTCCCCATTTCTTTGCCTTGGGAAAAAATTTGGTATACATCTCAAACTGCAGAAACACAGGCCAGCGATCGCTGATGCCTGTGACATTCGTCCCGGTTTTCGTTCCAGGAGGGCTCGTTTTAGGGATGAGTTCAGAACCCATAGGATCTGTGACAGAGGAGAAGACAATGGGAATATTTTTAATGGCCTTCACAACCGCCTGTGAAGAGGGAGTGGCAATGCTGTGGACTAGGTCCACTTTTGAACTAAGGAATTTCTGTGCGATAGTTTGGGCATTATTGACATCTCCCTGGGCATTTTGTCGGTCATAAATAACATGGATACCCTCTTTAAACCCGGCCTCGGCCAGAGCTTTCTCAAACCCTTTGGCATCTGCATCAAAGTCTGGAAAGGAGACGGTCTGAGTCACGCCGATTCTAATAATTTTTTTTGTTTTACTCTCTTGAGCGGAGGAAGGTTCAACGGTGAGGAGGAGGCACGGGATCAAGAGAGGGAATAGTCTTTGCCACATATTTCATCCCCTTTCTTTCTATGAATAAGACACTTCTTATCCTTTCAACGCTTTTCCCTTTTTCTTCTGATCTATCCCAGCCAGCCTCTTGGTAGGAAATTGGTAAAAAAATAACATCAATTTAGCCTCCTGTCAATTTATCAGAAAGAGAGCTCTGAAAAACTACTTGATGCTCTCTTGATTACTCAGATTATAAAAAATGATTACAAAGATTTTGCTTTATTATCAATTTATTTTAATCAGTGTCATCAGAGATTTTTGAACTTTTTCAGAAATCTCAGAAGTTTTAAAACGCTTGAAGGGGCGTTCTTTTTGAGATAACTTAACCCCATGATGACTCGTTTCTTTATTCTTCTCCCCATTGGGATCTTTGCAATCTCCACCGCTTCGATTTTTATCAAGCTCTGTGAGGCACCGGCATTGATCATCGCTACCTACAGGATGGTGCTCGCCTCCTTCATGCTGATGCCTTTTGCTTGTTATAAAAAAACATGGAGAGGATGGGAGAAGAATGAATTAGGATGGTTTCTTCTCTCCGGCCTCTTCCTAAGCCTCCATTTTGCCTTTTGGATCGCCTCGTTGAAATACACCTCTGTGGCCAGTTCGGTGGTTCTGGTGACCACCCATCCCATCTTTGTTGGAATAGGAGGGTGGCTCTTTTTAAGAGAACAGATAGGGAAGAAATTAGTTTTAGGGATTGCTCTCTCCATTGTGGGGAGCGGATTGATTGGTTATGGAGATATGGTTTGTTCGAAAGGGTCTCTGATAGGGGATGGCTGTGCCCTATTGGGTGCGATCGCTGCATCAGGCTATTTGCTTGTGGGAAGAAAGATGAGAAAGGATCGGGACCTCCTGTCTTACATCTTCCCTGTTTATTCAACGGCTGGGTTGATCCTGATTTTCCTCTCTCTTATTTTTCATGAATCCTTCTTTAGATATTCACCCTCTACCTATTTTTTCCTCTTTCTCCTCGCTCTCATCCCTCAATTGATCGGTCACACCACCTTTAACTGGGCATTGAAATACCTCCCGGTTTCAATGGTCGCGATATCAATTTTAGGAGAACCCATCGGGTCAACTATCTTAGCCTATCTGATTTTAGGGGAAGGGCTGACGATTCTGAAAGTCCTTGGAGGCATCTCCATCTTCACTGGAATTCTAATCGCCTTAAAAAAGAAAGGATAACAACAAAAAATTGACTTGAACAGGATAAGTTAATAGATTAATAGAAAGGTTTGCCTTTAAAAAGGAGTTTGTCATTATGAAGATTACTGTCTTGAACGGAAGTCCGAAGGGGAACCTCAGTGTGACCATGCAGTATGTGAATTTTATCCAGAAGAAGTTCCCTCACCATGAATTGAAAATCTTGAACATTGCCTCCCAGATCAAAAAGATCGAAAAAGATGAAAAGGCGTTCCAAGAGGTGATGGATGAAGTAAGGTCTTCAGAAGGGGTTTTATGGGCCTTTCCTCTCTATTATCTTCTCGTCTCCTCTCAATATAAGAGATTCATCGAGCTGATCTGGGAAAAAGGGGCAACAGGGTTTTTCAAAAACAAATATACTGCTGTGTTATCCACGTCTATCCATTTCTTCGACCACACCGCTCACAATTACATGAATGCGATATGCGATGATCTTGATATGCAATATTTGGGCTCTTTCTCAGCCGCTATGTATGATCTGCTGAGTCGAAAGGGAAGAGAAAGATGGACCCTCTTTGCCTCTGAATTCTTCGATGGGATTCAAAACCACGTCCCCACTTCAAAGAGATTTTCACCGCTCCTCTATCGGACCTTCGATTATGTCCAAGGCCCTGCAGGCCACAAGATCAGCGCCCGGGGGAAAAGGGTACTGATCCTTACCGATCTGAAAGACCCTCATACCAATTTAGGCAGGATGATCGAGCGGTTAAAAAATTCATTTATGGATGAGGTGAAGGTGACCAATCTCCATCAGGTCGATATAAAAGGAGGCTGTTTAGGTTGCCTTCAATGCGGTTATGATTATCAATGTTCCTACGGGAATCAAGATGAATATGTTCAATTTTATAAAGATCAGGTGAAAAACGCGGACATCCTTATTCTCGCAGGAACAATCCAAGACAGGTATTTGTCCTCCAGATGGAAAATGTTCTTTGACAGAAGTTTCTTTCATACCCATACCCCATCTTTAATAGGGAAACAAGTCGGATTCATCCTTTCTGGCCCTCTGAGGCAAATTCCCAACCTCAGACAGATCTTGGAAGCTTACACAGAATATCAGCAGGCCAATCTCGTAGATATCATCACAGACGAAGAAGAGGACTCTAAAATTTTAGATGCGCGGCTCCAGCATCTGGCTGAACGGGGCATTCTTCTTGCTGAGAAGAACTATATCAAACCCCAGACATTTCTCAGTGTCGGTGGGATGAAAATTTTCAGGGATGATGTCTGGGGAAAACTACGGTTTCCTTTTCAGGCAGATCATCAGTTCTATAAAAAACACAACCTCTATGATTTCCCTCACCGGAAATACAAGTCCCGCCTCATGAACTCCTTATTAATCCTTCTCACCAAAATACCCTCCATGAGAAAAGAAATCTATCGCAAGAGAATAAAGGAAGAAATGTTAAAACCCCTTCAAAAAGTAGTCAACGGTGTTGAATGATTTTTTTTTAATGAATTAGGATGATGATAGAGACCGATGAAAAAGGGAGCCATGGGATGAATCGCAGAAACTTTTTGAAGCTTTCAGGTGAAGGAATACTCCTATTCGGTGGGTTATCAATGATAAGTGGATGCAGTGGGGTGAAACGGAATGACCTGCCACAATTCAATGGTGAGAAGGAATCGATCAAAGGTTTTGAAAAAGATGAATTGGAAATCCTTTATTTAGCTTCCCTTGCCCCAAGCGGCCATAACACCCAGCCCTGGATAGTAAAAATAGTGGAACCGAAACATTGGGTGATCGGTTCTGATAAAAAACGTTGGCTGCCGGCTGTTGATCCTGAAAATCGTGAATTGCTTCTTTCGATAGGTGCCTTTGTAGAAAATCTGGTTCTTGCTGCGGGAACATTCGGTTACAGTGTTGATATTAAAATCTTAGCGAAAAACTCATTGGATTCTGAAATTGTAGATATTCGGCTTGAAAAAGGTAAAACCGTTGATTTCCCAATTGAGAAAATTAAAAAGAGACGGACGGTTCGAAGTGGGTATACGGATCAGAAGATCAAGACAGAGGATTTGAAATATATTACCAAGCATGACGCAAAATCCTGCATGGTTCCCAATGCCCCCTCCCCTCACAGCTTTTATTTTCCAAATAACTCTCCTCAGGGAAAATATCTTCAGGAGGGAACCATCGAAGCCAATCGGAAACAAGCCTTTCGTGATTCTGCCCAAGAGGAACTCGCAAACTGGATCAGGTGGTCAAACAAAGAAGCGAAACAAAATCGAAATGGGCTAACTCCAGAGAGTATGGAAATTAAGGGGATGGGTGGTTTATTTGTCCGAAATTTTTATAACCGGTTATCCGTTCTGAAGAAGAGTTTTCGAGAACAGACGGTCGATATTGTTGCCAAACAGGTGAAAATCTGTGGGGGCTGGTTGGTCGTTACTAGTCAAGATTCGAGTATATCCACATTGATTGAATATGGAAGGGTATGGGAAAACATGCTTTTAAAAATAAGAGAAAAGATGATCGCCGTTCATCCCATGACGCAGATGCTGGAAGAGGAGCCATGGAAAAAACGAATCGCTAAGGAATTAGGTTTAAACGGAGAAGTCCAATGGATCTTGAGAATCGGATATCTTAAGTCTTATCCCGATCCAGTAAGTTTGCGAATGCCTGTTTCGTGGTTTGTCCAAACCTGACGTTTCAAGGACCAGAAACTCATGCCTCTTAGAATAGAAAAAGGGGGAAGCAATGAAATTTGTCATCCATGAACACCATGCCTCGCGTCTCCATTACGACTTCCGGTTGGAAATCGCTGGAGTTCTTAAATCATGGGCCATTCCCAAGGGACCTTCCATGAATCCTTCTGACAAAAGGCTCGCTGTGATGGTGGACGATCACCCTCTCGAATATGGCGAGTTTGAGGGAATCATTCCTCAGGGACAATATGGAGCCGGAGCGGTTGTCATCTGGGATTCGGGTGAGTTTGAGCCAGAAGGAGATCCAGAATCCTCTCTGAAGAAGGGAAGGCTGAGTTTTTCCCTTGAAGGAAAAAGATTGGAGGGGAAATTCTCCCTCGTCCTGATGAAAGGGAGAGGAAGTGGTAAGGATTGGCTTCTCATCAAAGGACAGGACTCTTTTGCTAAAAAGGATTGGGAAGTCAAAGAGGAGCTGACACCAGCAAAGAAGAAGAAACTGATCGAAAAAATCCCACCGTGTGAAACCAGCTGAGGTTGGATTACAGAACACAGAAGGCAAATCGCAGATTTAAAATCCCCAATTCATTTCTCCGATTTCCGAACTTTATCTACGAAACCACCCATTCATCTTCTCTTTAAAAGATTCAAGGAAGATATAGATCACAGGAGTGATGTAGAGGGTGATGAGCTGGGAAAAAACCAAACCACCCACCACGGCGAGTCCAAGAGGACGACGTGCTTCTGCACCGGCGCCAAAACCGAACGCAATGGGCAGGGTGCCCATGATGGCTGCCATCGTAGTCATCATGATGGGACGGAATCGGATGAGGCAACCATCATAAATCGCATCGGCAGGGTTTTTCCCCTGATTTCTCTGGGCGTCCAAAGCAAAGTCGATCATCATAATGGCATTTTTCTTGACAATCCCGATCAACATGACGATGCCCACCATCGAGTAGATGTTCAAGTCTGTTTTAAAAATGATCAGTGTGAGTAAAGCTCCAAACCCGGCTGAAGGAAGACCCGAAAGAATGGTCAAGGGATGGATGAAACTTTCGTAGAGAATTCCAAGGACGATATAAATCACTACGATTGCCATGATCAATAGAAGACCCATCCCTTTCATAGAGGTCTGGAAGGCCTGGGCCGTCCCTTGAAAACCAGTGTTGATGGTGGCAGGCAGCGTGGACCTCGCTGTCTTTTCAACAGCTGTGACAACGTCTCCCAGAGAAACACCTGGCTTGATATTAAAAGAGATGGTTACGGATGGGAGTTGCCCCAGGTGGTTTAATGAAAGAGGTCCAAGGCCAGGGCTCAGATTTGCCACCGTATTAAGAGGGACCAATTGGCCGCTGGATGATCGTATGTATAGCATGGATAGAACAGAGGGGTCCATCTGATATTGAGGTTCCAGTTCAATGATGACCTGGTATTGGTTGATAGGAGTATAGATCGTTGAGATCTGTCTTGCTCCATAAGCGCTGTAGAGAGCATCTTCGATCTGATTGGCTGTGACGCGAAGAGCCGAAGCCTTATCCCGATCGATTTCGATATTCACCTGGGGGTTCTTGATTTGCAGATCACTGTTCACATCTTGCAGCCCCGGCAATTCTCGTATCTTTGCTTCGAGTTTAGGGGCGTATTCATAAAGTTCTTTGATCTCCGGACTCTGAAGCGTGAATTGATACTGACCTTTGGTCAGCTGCCCTCCAATCCGAATGGGAGGAGGGTTTTGAAGGAAGGCTTGGATTCCTGGAATCTTTGCCAGCTTTGGACGCAATTCCTGAATGATCTCATCCGCATTCAGCTTGCGTTGAGACCGAGGTTTCAAATTAACAAAGATGCGACCCAAATTGCCCGTCAGCGACGGCCCTCCTGCTCCAGCCGTCGACACGAAGGAATCTACATTCGGATCCTGCCGGACGATTTCCATCACCGCGAGCTGATGTTTTTTCATCGATTCGAACGAAATCCCTTGGGCGGCTTCGGTGAAACCAAAGATCTGACCAATGTCTTCGCTTGGAAGAAATCCATAAGAGAAGGTCATAAAAAGAAGAACCGTGACAATGAAGATGAGATTGGAGACTATGATAGTTGCCAGGCGGTGGTTCAAGACTAATCTAAGGCTCCAACGGTAGGCATGAAGCATCCCATCGAAAAAGCGCTCCGAGGTCGCATACAGACGGCTATGTTTTTTTTCACCTGGCGGCCTAAGAAATCGGCTGCAGAGCATGGGTGTCAGACTTAATGAAACAAAACCGGAAACCAGAATCGCCACGCCAATCGTCACGGCAAATTCATGAAGTAAGCGGCCGATGATCCCACCCATGAAGAGAACGGGTATAAAGACAGCAACGAGGGAAAGCGTCATCGACAAAATCGTAAAGCCAATCTCCCTCGATCCATTGAAAGCGGCCTGGAGAGGCTTCTCGCCCATCTCCATGTGCCGGACGATATTTTCAAGCATCACAATGGCGTCATCGACCACGAAGCCTACGGAAAGCGTTAAAGCCATCAAAGAGAGATTATCCAGGCTATAATCCAGAAGGTACATGACCGAGAACGTACCAATGACCGACATGGGAAGTGCTAGGCTCGGAATGATGGTCGCAGATAAATTACGCAAAAAGAGGAAGATGACAAGAACAACTAAACACATGGTCAGAAACAGGGTGAACTTAACATCATTGACCGAATGACGAATCGAGAGAGAACGATCGTAGAGAATGTTCATATTAACCGAACCAGGCATTTGAGCACGAAAGCTCGGCAGCAACTCCCTGATCGAATCGACCACCTCAACCGTGTTGGTTCCGGGTTGACGGTAAATGGCCAAGCCGATGGCGCGCACCTGGTTATACCAGGTTGCGATCTTGTCATTTTCGACGCTGTCGATCACTCTTCCCAGTTCACCGAGCCGCACCGGAGAACCATCCCGGTAGGCGACGATCAAAGGACGATAAGCCTCGGCATTATTGAGTTTGCCGCTCGCCTCTATGGTGAAGGCCTGGTGGGTCCCATAGAGTATTCCGGTGGGAAGGTTTACATTTCCATCCATAATTGCCTTAGCCACTTCGTCGATTCCGATGGAACGCGTCGCAAGAGCCTTCGGGTCCAGCTGGGCGCGAACAGCATATTTCTGAGCCCCAAAGATGGAAACCTGTGCCACGCCACTCACCATGGAGACGCGTTGGGCCACAAAGGTATCTGCGTATTCATGAACGGCTGAAAGAGGAAGGGTGGGCGAACTTAAAGCCAGAAAAAGAACGGGGAAGTCAGCAGGGTTAACCTTCTGATAGGAAGGAGGATTGGGCATGTCCGTCGGGAGCTGGCGTGCTGCCTTTCCGATCATGGCCTGAACGTCCTGAGCCGCAGCGTCAATATTACGGTTCAAGTTGAATTGTAACGTTATCCGGGTTATCCCCTGCGTATTGGTAGAATTCATGGAATCCAACCCAGCGATCGTTGAGAACTGCCGCTCGAGAGGAATCGCTACAGCAGAAGCCATTGTTTCCGGGCTGGCTCCGGGGAACTCGGCTATGACCAGAATAGTGGGGAAGTCAACCGTGGGAAGATCGCTGACCGGGAGGAGACGATACCCCAGGATGCCGAATAGGAGAATACCCAGCATGACCAGGGTGGTCATGACAGGACGCTTAATAAAAAGCTCTGGGATGTTCATGGTGTTTTTTTGTTGTTAGCTTTAGATGAGTCAGAAGTTTTGATTTCTACTTTGGCCCCTGGATAGAGCCGAAGTTGTCCATCCGTTACCACCCTTTCGTTCACCTGGAGTCCTTTTTCAATAACCGTCTCGTTGTTTACGGTTCTTCCGGCAACCACAGACCTGGACTCCACTGTCAAATCCGACTTGACCACAAAGATGTACTGACCCTCCTGTCCGGTCTGGATAGTTTGGGACGGTACCACAATGGCATTTGGCTCTGTGGTGAGTGTCAGAGCGACATTGACGAATTGCCCTGGCCAGAGTTTTTTCCCATGATTGGTAAAGGTTCCCTTAAGCCGTATGGTGCCGGTATTGCTATCGACGGTATTATCTATAAAGGTAATCACCCCTTTTTCAGGTCGCTCCTCATTCATGGGGATGAGAGCTTCCACCAAGAGTTTTCCCGTAGCCATATATTTCTTTATCTCTGGCAAAAATTGCTCTGGAACAGAAAAGGTGACGTCGATGGGGATGACCTGATTGATTACGAGGAGGTTAATGTCCTCTGCTTTGATGATGTTCCCCTGCTGAACGATGAGGCTTCCTGTACGACCATCAATGGGGGAGTGGATAAAGCAGTAACCGAGCTGAATTTTTGCATTCTCCACAGCCGCTCTGTCCGCCAAGACCGTTGCTTCAAGAGCGTCTGCATCCGTTTGAAACTTTTCATACTGTTGCCGGGCGACCACACCTTTCTGGATTAAAAATTCGTAGCGGCGGGCATCCTCTTGAGCATTTTTCGCCCGTGCCAGATCCCTTTCGAGATTGGCTTCTGCCTGCTTAAGCGCGGCTTCATGAGGACGGGGATCAATTGTAAAGAGGAGGTCTCCCTTTTTCACATCCTGCCCCTCTGTGAAATGGACCCGTACTAATTCTCCTCCAACCTTGGACTTGACGATAACCGTGGCATAGGCTTGCACATTTCCAATGGCACGTAGCTGCACGGGTACTGTTTTCTGGATCGATGTGCTCACAATTACAGGGATAGGGGCAGAGGCAGGCTTTTTTGATTTCTCATTGGAACAGGCCAACGAAAAAATACCCCACAACAGAAGTGCAAAAACTCCAATAACAAGATACGGAAACCGTCCTTTCATCGAAGTGCCATCATATGCCTTAAGAAACGGATATTCCATCCTTCCCACGCCTTTAAATGGAATCTAATATTTTACGAATCTTTTGTCAATTTTCTAATAACCGAAGGTGTGCAGCCTCTAAATTCCGATTGACATTCAACGATCTTTCAGCGATATTGTGTTCGATTAAAGCCATGGTATGATCGGGGGATTAGGAATAGGAATGAAGGAGAACGAGGCAAAAAAAATATTGGTTGTCGATGATGAGAAGGATACCGCGGAAATGATTGCCGCTCTCCTAGAATTGGAAGGATATCAAGTCCTCTCCGCCCTTTCGGGGAGCGAGGCGATGAGAATTTTAGAGGTAGAAAGTCAAAAAGTCCCGGAATCTGAAACCCCTGTCGATCTCATTCTCCTAGATATCTTGCTGGGCGATGTGGACGGAAGAGATATCTGCCTCAAGATTAAAGAGAATGAAAAGTTGAAATTCATCCCGGTCATCATCCTCACCGTCCGATCAAGTCTTCAAGATAAGATCAACAGCCTCAATCTGGGAGCGGATGACTACCTCACCAAGCCATTTATTAATGAGGAACTGCTGGCCAAAGTAAGGGTGATGCTCCGCATTAAAGATCTAAATGATAAACTGATGAGGGAAAAGGATAAGAACATCCTCCTCTCTCAGGCGTTGGAGAAACGATA
>Ga0316617_100000346_pt1 | contig 11659 bp, 8 predicted proteins | sample OWC_Aug_M1_C1_D2_FD_207801 | JGI IMG/M metagenome (GOLD analysis project Ga0316617, IMG submission 207801) | Wetland soil microbial communities from Old Woman Creek delta, Ohio, United States - OWC_Aug_M1_C1_D2_B | ecosystem: Environmental > Terrestrial > Soil > Wetlands | place: USA: Ohio... | reverse complement strand
ACCGCCCACTTGGACCTCCGCCACCAGCGCGACGTGGTGGAGACGGTCTTCGCGTCGGGGTCCGACCGCATGAGAACCACAGTGCTAGTCTCTCACGACCTGAACCTCGCAGCCGAGCATTGCGACCATCTGCTGCTGCTGGCAGACGGAAGGGTGCAGGCCTTTGGGGCACCGAAGGAGGTGATCACCCCGCAGCAACTGGAACAGGCGTACGGCTGCCCCGTGGAAATCGACATGGATCCGGTGTCGCACCGGCCCAGAGTCCGGAGCAGCCTGGCGCGCACGGGCGCAGTTCATTTGGAGATGGACAACCCTCGGATGTAAGGGAAGCTGGTCACCCCGCGTGAGTCGGGGGAATCCAGCACGGTCCCGCCACTGTGAGTGGGGAGCGACTCCGCAGCACGCCACTGTCTAGGGGGACGGCAACCAGGCAATTTGGCGACTGGGCAACTCGGGAAGACATTCTCGCACTTCCCAATTGCCGAATTGCCAAATCACCACGTTGCCGCGCTCGGGATGGGAAGGCGCGGGGAAGCGACGATCCACAAGTCAGGAGACCTATCCGGGGGTGTTGCGCTCCACCACTTCGCGGAAAGGAGTGTGGCTCCCCATGGCTCGACGAATCGGCAACAGCCTCGTAATTCTCGGTATCCTGGTCGCGCTAAACCCAGTGGTCTTTTCTACCCCGGATGCCCTGGCGGCAACGGAGCGGGAGCAGGAGTTGGTCGGGGAGGAGTTGGTGCTCACGGCGACCCGCCTGGCGGACATGATCCAAGAATTGCGGCGCGTGCCGGGTCAGGTCTACGTCGTCACCGCCCAGGACATCCAGCAGCAGAACGCCCGCACGGTGCAGGAGGCGTTGCGCCAGGTTCCCTCGATCGTGAGCTACAACTCCGTCGGAAACACGTTCCAGCCCACCATCGACATGCGGGGTTTCAACGCACAACCTGCCTCGGGCGTTTCAGTGTTCGTGGACGGCGTCCGCATCAACGATCCAGATTCCAACGCGGTGAACCTTGACCTTGTTGCCATCCAAGACGTCGAACGCATCGAGGTCCTCCCCGGCGCGACGGCAGTGTTCGGGGCGAATGCATTGGGCGGCGTGATCAACATCATCACAAAACGCGGTACCCGCACCCCACAGACGACGGTCGAGGGCGCGTGGGGCAGCTACAACCACTACCGGCTCCGCGGAACGATCAGTGGTCCGATCAAGGACTTCGACTATTACGTGAGCACGACCTGGGACCGGGAGAGCGGGTATCGGGACGAGTCCGACGGCCGAGTGAACAGCCTGACGGGCAAGGTCGGGTACCGCCCATTCGAGACCACGGATCTCAGCCTGGCCTATGCGTATGTCAACGATCGCCTGGAGCAAGCCGGGACGGCGACGCTTGCGGACCTGGACCGGAGCCGGAAGACCAACATCAGCCCGACAGATTTCAGCGCCACGGAACAGTCCGGCCTCACGTTCCAGGGGCGCCAAGCGCTTCGCGGGGGATTCTCGGTGGCGGGGACGGGATTCTACCGGCAGATCTCGCGGGATCTCCAGACGGTGGGTCTGACCACGACGGGCCGGACGCTCACGGACACCGACACGACCGGCGGGGTCCTGCAGCTCTCCCATGACCTCAGGCTGTCCGGGGTGCGGAACAGCCTTGCCCTCGGCGGTGAGATCCGGCACGGCGGAGTCAACACGGGGTCAACCTCGACCTTCGGACCGAGTCAGCGAAAGATCGACGAGGACGTGTACGGCCTGTATGCGCAGGACACCCTCGACATCCTTTCAAATCTCACCGTGACCGGCGCCGTCCGCTACGACGTGACCGAGTATGGGTTCGAGGACCTCATTGTCCCCGTCAATAATGGAGACAAGCGTTATAGCCGGGTGACCCCCCGCGCGGGCGTGACCTACACCCCGTCGAACATGGTGACCATCTACGGCAATTACGGGGAGGGATTTCGGGTTCCGACCACGGACGAGTTGTTCGCGTTCGCGGGGCTCGGGTCCAATCCGGACCTCACTCCGGTCAAGAGCAGGACGTACGAGGTCGGCGCCCGCTTCCGGCCGCTGGCCTGGCTCGAAATGACCGGCGCGTACTTCCTCACCGATGTCCGCGACGACATCCTCTTCCTCCCCGATCCGACGGGTGTGACTTTCGGGCAAAACCAGAATGCTCCCGAGAGCCGGCGCCAAGGCGTCGAATTCGGCCTGAGGCTTCGCCCGCATGAGCGCGTGGACCTGCGACTGAACTACAGCTATACCGATGCCCGCTATCGAAGCGAGACGGTACTCTTCGGGACGACCATTCATCCGGGCGACCGGGTCGCCTTGGTCCCTCTGCATCGCGCCTACGGACGCCTGGAATATCGCCCCCTGGATGGCCTGGAGTTGAGCGTGGACGGGCAGTATGTGGGCAAGCAGGTACTCCTGAACAACGAGACGAATCAAACCTCCTTTCGCATTCAGGACTCCTTCGTCGTGAACGCGCAGGCCTCGTACACATGGAAGTACACGACGCTCTTTGTTCAAGGCATGAACCTCACGGATGCCAAGTACGAGACGTACGGGATCTATGCCTTCGACTCCCGGAGCCTGGCGAACGAGGTCTTCGTGATGCCGGCGCCGGGGATCAGTTTTCTGGTGGGCCTGCGTCTCAAGTTCGAGGGCTACTATTGAAGACGTGGGCGGCCTTCGGCCCCGAGGGGCCGGTGGCCGACGACTGATAGCCGCCAGGTACGGCTGCGGGAGCATCATGCGGGTGGAACGGCGGAGGACCCACGACCCTGACAACCGATGGCCGAGGTGCGTGATCGGCTCTGGTGTGGCGCACCTCGTCCTGCTCGCCGCCTGCGTCCTGCTCCAGCCTGTTTCCGAGAATGTGCGTCCGATCCTCCGCGTGAGACTCGTGGAGGAGGCCCGCCCGCCCGCGTCGGCCCCCATCGCGACCGATATCCTGCGCACACCCGCCCCGACGCAGGTCCCGTTGCTGCCGCGACCCAGGGCGCGCCGGGTCCCTTCGCAATCCACCTCGCCGATGTCGGAGCCGACTATTGCCCCGGCACCCCATGTCGAGTCGCTGCCCGCATCGCTGCCCGTGCCGGCGGTCGTCCAGGATCCACTCGCGGCCGACACCCCGTCGTCCGCAATACCGGCAGAGGCGCCGCCCGCGCCGCCCGCTCCACCGACGGCCCGGCTCCCCGAATCGCCGCTCGGGCCGCCCGGAGGCAACGGGTCTGCGGACGTGCCCGGTCCGTCGGTGCCTGGGAACGATGGACCGGCGCCCCAGATCGGCGGAGGCTCTGGGTCGTCTGCGCCGACCCAAACGACCGAGGCCGAGCCGCGGGGTGCGTACTTGCTCTCAGGGCAAGGCAATGGTTTGGGCGCTGGGAACGGATCGGGGGCAGGGCCGGGGATTGGTCCTGGTCGAGGATCGGGCGCGGGTTGGGGTGGATGGGACGGTGGGGGCGCCGGTTCGGCGGGCGGCCACGCCGCGCCGGCGCGCGGCGGCGATGGCGCCGGTTCCGGTGCGCAAAAAGGCGAACAGTTGTTGCGAACCATCAGGAGTCAGATCGCGCGGGTCTGGACCTACCCCGATGCTGCGCGGCGAGATGGGTTGGAGGGAACGGTCTGGTTGCGCTTTCGCATCGCAGCCGACGGCTCGGTCGAGAGCGTGGAGGTCGACCGGTCTTCAGGGCATGCGCTCTTGGACGATGCCGCGATAAAGGCCGTGCGGCGAGCCGGTCCATATCCCCCGTATGGCGGCCCGATCCGCTACCCCTTCACCTACCGGCTCGATCGGTGAGGCGGACGGTTGGCGCTAGTCCCGACGGAGCCGTGTGACATCGACTTGGAAACGCTGCGATTGCCAGGGACCCAATTCAGACCGATGCGATCCTCCAACGAGACGAAGAGTGGTACGGCGACGGCTGTGACTACGCCCTCACCCAGTTCGGTGTCTTCCGGCGCCGAGATGCTCGCCAATCGCCTGCGCAAGAACCTGCGGCATCTCGGAAAGTGGGCGCGGCGGGAGGGGGTGACGTGCTACCGGCTATATGACGCCGATCTGCCCGAGTACGCCCTGGCCGTGGACCTGTACGAGGAATGGGCCCATGTGCAAGAGTACGCCGCGCCGCCGACCGTGGATCCCGTGCTCGCCCAGGCGCGGCTCGCGGACGCGATGGCGGTCATCCCGGACGCGCTGGAGAAACCGACGGATCATGTCGTCCTCAAGGTCCGCCGCCGCCAGAAGGGCCTGGCGCAGTACGAGCGGCAAGCGGCCACGGGTCGGTTTCGCGAAGTCCGCGAGGGCGGCCTGCGCTTCCTGGTGAACCTCACCGACTACCTCGACACGGGCCTGTTCCTCGATCACCGGCCGACCCGGGCGCTGATTCGGAGCCTGGTGAGTGGCGGCCGCTTCCTGAATCTCTTCGCCTACACCGGTGCCGCGACCGTCCACGCCGCCGCCGGCGGAGCCGCCTCAACGATGACCGTCGACATGTCGTCGGTCTACCTCGATTGGGCGCGGCGTAACATGGCGCTGAACGGATTCGCCGAGGGGCGCGCGCACCGTTTCATCCGGGCGGACTGCCTGGCGTGGCTGGCGTCTCCCCATGCCGAGCGGTACCACGTGATCTTTGTGGACCCACCCACCTTCTCGAACTCCAAGCGTATGGGAGAGGCGACGTTCGACGTGCAGCGCGACCATGTCGGACTCCTGCGAAGCATCGTACCGCTGCTGGCGCGCGGCGGGCTCATCCTGTTCTCGAACAATTTCCGCCACTTCAAGTTGCACCGCAGCGCGTTCCCCGACCTGACCGTCGAAGAGATCACGCGCAGCACCATCCCGCCGGATTTCCAGCGGAACCCCAGGATCCACAACTGCTGGAAAATCACCCGGCGCGCCTGACTGCTTTTTTTCGAGACATTAAAGGGACGTGGTTGACTAATTATACTTATGTCGAAAAGAGAAAAGTTTAATTAGACAACAACGTCCCCTCATCTTTGTTGTTTGCTCATCTTGCGGACGCAGAACGGAAGAACTGGGGATCGGGATAGGCGCGGAGAGTCAGGGGGCGGGGGTCGCCGCCGGGAAGGGGTCGAACAGGGCGCGGGCGGCGCGGACGGTGTTGCAGTGCGCCTCGACGGTATCATCGAGGTTCTTCCCGTACCCTCCGCCCATCGTGATGACCACGGGAATTCCCGCCTCTCGACAGGCGCCCAAGACCAGCTCGTCGCGCCGGCGAAGGCCCGCGTGGGTGAGGCGGAGGCGACCCATGCGGTCGCCGGCATGCGGGTCCGCGCCGGCGACGTAAAACGCCAGTCCAGGCCGGAACTCGGCCAGGATCCGGGAGACGGCAGGTTCCAGGGCCCGCAGGTACTCGTCGTCTCCGGTGCCATCGGGGAGATCGATATCCAGTGTGCCGGGAACCTTGTGACGGGGGTAATTGTTGGCCCCATGGATGGAAAAGGTGAAGACATCCGGTTCCTCGGCAAAGATGGCGGCGGTGCCGTTCCCCTGGTGGACGTCACAGTCGATGATCGCCATGCGCTGCATCCAGTGGTCGTGCTGGAGGACCCGGATGGCGATGGCAATGTCGTTCAAGACGCAGTACCCCTCGCCGCGGTCAGAAAATGCGTGATGCGTCCCGCCAGCCAGGTTGATCGCCACGGCTTCTCGGATGGCAATCCGGGCGGCCGTGAGCGTGCCCTGCACGGACGCCCGCGAGCGCCGCACCAACGACTCCGACCACGGAAGCCCCAGACGGCGAATCATGTCGGCGGCGAGCGTCCCCGCGCTGAGCCGCGCCCAGTATTCCCCTGTGTGGACCAGACAGATGTCCCTGGGGTCCGCGAGGGTCGGCTCCAGCAGATCCTCCGGACGCAGCGTCTTTTCGGCGAGGAGTCGCTCGCGAATCAGGCGATACTTCGCGATGGGGAAACTGTGATTCGGCGGCAGCTCGATGATGTGGTGATCGCAGTAGAGGGCGTGCACGAGGAAGCCTTCAGCGGCCAGCCTTCAGCTGTCAGCGAAGCTAGAAGCTGACCGCTGATGCCTACGCCTTTTAATCGACGAATTCGGGTTCGACGGCAAAGGGGAGCATGCCGCGTTCGTGGCCGAGCGCGAACAGGCGCCGCACGGCTTCGCGGCCACGCTCGCCGTAATCCAGCGTCCACTGGTTGACGTACATTCCGACGAAACGATCCGCGAGCGGGACGTCGAGGTCGCGGCCGTACCGCATGGCGTGGGCCAGGGCGTCCGCCCGATGCGCGAGCCCATACTGGATGCTCTCGCGCAACACGCGGGAGACACGCCGCGTCAACTCCGCGCCGAGGTCCTTCCGAATCACATTGCCGCCCAGCGGGAGCGGCAGACCCGTCTCGGCTGTCCACCACTCACCGAGGTCGACGATCTTGTGGAGCCCCTGGCTTCGGTACGTCACCTGTCCTTCGTGGATGATCAGCCCGGCGTCCACCCGGCCCGCCAGCACGACCTCCGGAATCCGGTCGAAGGGGACCACCACCTGTTCGAGGCCGGGAAGCCAGAGACCCAGTACCAGGACGGCGGTCGTGAGTGTTCCGGGGACGGCGATCCGCTTGCCGCGGAGCGCGTCCGACGCCATCGGCTGGCGTGCGACGATCATCGGGCCGTAGCCGTCCCCCATGCTGGCGCCGTGGGGGAGGAGCGCGTAGCGGTCCGAGAGGTAGGCATAGGCGTGAAACGAGACGGCGGTGACCTCGTACGCGCCGCGAGAGGCGCGCTCGTTCAGTGTCTGGATGTCCTCCAGAACATGGACGAACTCCAGGTCGGGATCGCCCACCTTCCCCGTCGCCAGGGCGTAGAACATGAACGCGTCGTCCGCGTCCGGACTGTGAGCCAGCGTGATTCGCTGCGGCATCTCGACCTCGGGAGCTTCGGATCGGGTGCGACAGGGGGTGCCGAGACGACCCTTACCCCGGCATTCCCATCGCTCGAGCCGCAGGGCGGCATGCGGCGCGCGCTGCAGCGGGGTCAAGATACGAGCGCCGGCACTTCGTGTCAAGCCGGATTCGGGTGAAGGATTGCCGTGAAGCCGACGGGATGCAGTCGGCACGGGCGCCGCGAAAGCCGTTGACACCCGGCGAAGCAGAACGATACGATGTCGCGCCGTTTCGGCCCCGAGCGAGAGGCGGGGCCGGGGTGCGGTGGGTCTCGCCGTTTGCACGATAGACTCAACTCATGGAGCGACAAGTGGAGATCGATGACAGGAAGTGCGTTGCCTGCGCCAACTGCGTCCCCGTCTGCCCGATGGGGGCCATCTATATCGATCCGGCGGTCAACCGGGCCACGGTGAATCTCGACGAGTGCGTGGAGTGCTTCACGTGCTATCGCGGGATGAGCAAGGAGCACATGAGCCCGACGCTCGTCCGCGCGGTGCGCCGCGTCGCCAAGTGGCTGCGGTTCCGGTTCGATCCGGAGCCCGACGTGTGCCCGACCGACGCCCTGACCCCGCAGGAGCTGACGTGGCCCCGCACCGTCCGGCGGGCCTTCAGCGATCCGCTCGTGCCGCATGAGTCGACGGGCATTCACGGGCGCGGCACGGAGGAAGTCAAGACGAACGACGTGACGAATCGGGTCAAGGAGGGAGAGGCGGGATTCACCATCGAGTTCGGCCGGCCCGGAGTCGGGGTCCGCTTCCGCGACGTGCAGAAGATGACCACCGCGCTGGCCCCGCTGCCGGTGGAGTTCGAGGACAAGAATCCGGTCTCCTCGCTGATGACCGACCGCGCCACGGGGGCCCTGCAGCCGGACATCCTGAACGAGAAGGTGATGTCCGCGATCCTGGAGCTGAAGACCGGTCTGGAGCACGTGCCGGCAGTCCTGGAGCGCGTGGAGGCGGTTGCGCAGGAGTTGGACACCATCGTGAGCATCGGGGTCGCCACGCGGTGCGACGCGCAGGGGGACGATCAGGTCGCACCCATCCTGGAGCGCGAGGGATACGTATTCTTCCGGGGCAAGACGAACCTGGGGCTGGGCCGACGGCCCGAGCCCGCCGCTGTCTGAGACCGACCCCGCAGCCACCTGGCTGTCGGCGCCATACGGACATACCGAGAGGAGAACATTGCTATGACGAATACCTTGCACCGCTTCGGAGCGCCCGAGACCCAGCGGAACGATTACATCATATTCGCCATGCCCTCCAAGGGCATCAACGAGGAGGGAGCCATCGGGAAGCTCCAGACCTTTTTGCGACTCGCAATGAAGTACGGACCCGTCAACGTGGGCCAGGGTAGCAAGGGAGGCATGTACCGGCCGTCGTCGAATCTCACGCCCTTCGCCCACTGGTCACGCCCCGAGGGGGCCGACCCGGAGACCGTTTTCACGGCCATGGACGAGCCCTCGACCGTCGCGGCGGTCTTCGACGACGTCGCCAAGGTCGAAGCGCTCGTCAAGGATCTGAAAGCAGCAGACCTCGGGCTGTCCATCAACATCAGCGGCCTGGCCGATGGAGCGAACGCCTGCTGCAAGCGCGCTGGGATCACGCGGCACAGCATCGAATACTCGCTGGGCTTCCACGGGGATCTGAACCAGCTCCCGGACCGGCACGTCCTGGAACTGTCCACCATGTGCGGGCACGGCATGCTGTCCCACAACTTCGCCCGCAAGATGATCGACATGGTACGCGAGAACCGCCGCACGCCGCAACGAGCTGCGACCACCATGGCACGGTTCTGCACGTGCGGGATCTTTAACCTCGCGCGCGCGATCCGCGTCCTGGAGCAGGCCCGAAAGGGCGAGTGACGACGGAGACCGGTTTCGGTTTGCCGGGCCGAGTGAACGACGTGCCCAACTGGTCGCGTCGAGGGGGGAGACCTTCGAAGTAACTGAGCCGATTCTCGCAAGGGAATCGGCTCATGTGTTTTCTGACAGCAGACGAAGGCGCAGTCCATGCATGAGATGATTTGGGAGTCCGACACCGCACTTCGAGCCATGATCGAGGCGTCGCCGTTGGCGATCATTGCCATCGGCGCCGATGAGAAGGTCAGGCTGTGGAACGCGGCCGCCGAGCGCATCTTCGGCTGGAGCGAAGGAGAAGTGCTGGGCCAGCCGCCCCCGTACGTTCCCGAGGACAAGCGGACCGAGTTTCACGTCCTGCACGAACAGAGGCTGCGGGGTGAGAATTCGTCCGCCTTGGAGCTGCGCCGCCGGCGGAAGGACGGGTCTCTGATCGATGTAAACCTGTGGACCGTGCCGCTTCGGGACGCTGCGGGCCGGATCGTCGGCGTCATGGGGCTCCTCGACGACGTCACAGAGCGCAAGCGCACGGAGGAAGGACTCGTCAAACGAACACAGCAACTCGAGACGGTCCGCATTCTCAACGCAGAGATCGCGCGGGAGCTCGACCTCACCGTCCTTCTCGCCTTGATCCACCGTCGTGCGATGGAGTTGGTGGACGCGGATGGGGGGTCGTTGTTTCTGTGGGACGGAGCCACCCAGCGTCTCGTGCCCCAGGTGTGGCACGGTATCGCCGATCACCTAGGCGCCCTGGCTCTCGAGTTGGGCGAAGGCCTCTGCGGCGTCGTCGCCGAGCGCGGCGAAGGTCTGTTCGTCAACGACTACCATGCATTTCCGCATGCGCACCCTCGCTTTCTCGCGGAGACGACGGTCAAGGCGGTGCTCGCCGAGCCCCTTCGCTTTCACGACCGGCTCGTGGGCGTGATCACGTTGAACCGCCAGCCGGGTAAGCGTTCGTTCGCCGAGGACGACCAGCAACTCCTCCGCCTCTTCGCCACCCAGGCGGCCATTGCCATCCAGAACGCTCGTCTGTTTCAGGACGTCGACCGACAGCGGCGGGAGATTGAGCTGGAAGCCGACCTTTCGCAACGGTTCAGCGCCTCTCTCAATTTGGACACCGTCCTGCAGCGGGTAGTCGAGGGTGCGCGAGACCTGACGGAGAGCGATCTGGCTCAGATCGCGCTTCGAGATGTCGTGTCCGACACCTTGGTATTTCGTTACCGGGCGGGGTCACATTCGGACCGGCTCGACACCCACCGCATCGAGCGCGGTAAGGGGCTCGGCGGGACGGTGATGGCCACGGGGCAACCGTTTCGGACGGAGAACTATGCGGAGGACCCCCGCATCACGAAAGATTACCTTCCGCATACACTGGCCCAGGGAGTGGTCGCGGAGCTTGGCGTGCCCATCCGGATGGAGGGGCGGGTGGAAGGGGTCCTCTTCGTAGACAATCGCTCGCCTCGCCCTTTCACCGACCGAGACGAGCGAACGCTCCTGCGGCTGGCCGATCACGCCGCCATCGCCATCAGGAACGCCCGACTTCACGCGACGGCGGTCGATCGTGCGCAGCAGCTCGGGACGTTGAACACCGTGATGCGCGCTATGACAACAGAGTTGGACCCGTTGCTGGTGACTCGACGGATTCTTGAGGCGGTGCAGACATTGATCCGGGGTGCCGCCGGCATTCTCTTCGACCTACCGGAGGGTGCCGAGGAGCTTCGCGTGGTAGCCAGCGTCGGCCTAAGGGATGCCAACGCCGCGCGATCGTTGCGCCTCCGCGTGGGGGAGGGCCTTGCGGGCATTGCCGCCGCGACCCGCCAGCCCGTCGTGAGCACCGGCGTGGCGTGGGATGCCCGATTCATGAACCGTTCCTGGGCGGCCTCCGAGGGGCTGGTGTCTGGCATTGTTGTGCCGCTTGTGTATGGGAACCGAGTTGCGGGGGTTCTGGGCGTGTTCTTGCGCCGTCTTCACACGTTCCCCGAGAAAGAGGTTGATCTACTCCAAAGCCTTGCGGCGCAGAGCGCCAACGCCTTGGAGAACGCGCGACTGTTCGAGCAGGTGGACCTGGGGCGCGAGCGCCTCATGGACTTGACCCGGCGTTTAGTCTCGGCGCAGGAGGAGGAGCGGGGTCGGCTCTCGCGCGAACTCCATGACGAGGCTGGCCAGGCCCTCACCGCGCTTCGGATCAGCCTGGGGCTGATTCACGACGATATTCCCCCTGATGCGGCGTCGCTCCGTCACCGACTCGACGACACAATGAAGCTCACCGAGTCAATCACGGACCAACTCCGGTTTCTCGCTCAAGCGCTACGCCCGCCCGGCTTGGAAGCGGCAGGGCTCGATTCGACCCTCGAGGGTTTGTGCCGCGACTTCATGAGACGGATTCAATTGCCTGTCGAGTATGCTGGCGCGGACCTTCGGCGAGTACCGGACAGCGTCGGCATTCAGCTGTATCGGTTTCTGCAGGAGGCGCTCACTAATATCAGCAAACACGCGCAGGCGCGTCGGGTCCGGGTGGCCCTTGGGTACGACGGTGAAGTCCTCAGCCTGTCGGTGGAAGATGACGGTGTCGGTTTCGACGTCGCTGGCACGTGTGGTGCGAAATCGCAAGGGGGGATCGGCCTCATTGGAATGCAGGAGCGGCTAGACTTGCTGAACGGTCGGCTGGAGATTACGTCTCAGCCGGGGCATGGCACCCGCCTCCTGGCCAAGGTGCCCTGGAGAGCCGCCCCATGATCCGCGTCGTGATCGCCGACGATCACCACCTGGTCCGCCAGGGGATCCGCGCCCTCCTCGAGAAAGCCGGCGACATCGAGGTGGTCGGGGAGGCAGCCGACGGCCAGGAGGCCCTTGAGCTTGTCGAGCGGCTCCTCCCCGATGTG
>Ga0316617_100000344_pt1 | contig 11669 bp, 13 predicted proteins | sample OWC_Aug_M1_C1_D2_FD_207801 | JGI IMG/M metagenome (GOLD analysis project Ga0316617, IMG submission 207801) | Wetland soil microbial communities from Old Woman Creek delta, Ohio, United States - OWC_Aug_M1_C1_D2_B | ecosystem: Environmental > Terrestrial > Soil > Wetlands | place: USA: Ohio... | reverse complement strand
TTCATCCACAGACACCAGAAAGGGGGCAGCCTATGGGCAAGGACGCATCCGTTCTCAAACAGGAGGCGTCAGCATACGCCGTGGAACTCGTCGAGTCGGGGATGGTGGTGGGTCTGGGACATGGCAGCACTTCCATCCATGCCGTCCGGTATCTCGCGGAAAAACTCAAAACGGGAAAGCTGAGAAATGTGACAGGCGTGCCCTGCTCTTTCCAGGTCGAAGAGGAGGCTCTTCGTTACGGCATGCCTCTCACGAAGCTGGAGGATCTTTCCTCCATTGATCTGACCATCGACGGCGCCGACGAGGTGGACCCGAACCTCAACATGATCAAGGGAGGCGGCGGGGCCCTCCTGCGGGAGAAGATCGTGGCCCAGATCAGCCGCCGCGAAGTCATCGTCGTGGACGAATCGAAGCTTTCATCGCTGCTCGGTAAAAAGAGGCCCGTCCCCGTCGAGGTCATCCCCTTCGGCTGGCAGTTCCAGCATACCTTTCTCAAGGCGCTGGGCGCGAGTGTCACCGTACGGCGAAACGCCGACAAGAGCCTCTACCAGACCGACCAGGGCAACCTCATTTTGGACTGCAACTTCGGCCCCATCGCACAGCCGCAGCACCTGGCCGATCTCATAAGGCAGCGGGCGGGTATCGTCGAGCACGGGCTTTTTCTGAATCTGGCCACGGATGTGATCGTGGCCGGGAACGAGGGCGTCCGTCACCTCAAGCGTGAGCCGAAGTGAGTATCGGGACATGGTCAAGATTGAAGCCTCCATCCTGTCGGCCGATTTCTCAAGGCTTGGGGAGCAGGCCGTGGAAGCTGAATCCGCCGGTGCCGACGGTATCCAGGTGGACGTCATGGACGGCTGTTTTGTGCCCCGGACCAACTTCGGACCGGAGACGGTCAGGACCCTTCGCCCGCTGCTGAAGTGCACCATCGATGTACACCTCATGATCGTCGAGCCCGGCCTTCACATCGAGACCTATGCGAAGGCCGGTGCCGATCGCCTCATCGTGCACCAAGAAGCCTGCCCCCAGCGCCTTTACGAGGTTCTTCAATCCATCCGCCGGTTCGGTGTCGCGGCGGGCGTTTCGATCAGCCCCGGCACGCCCCTTTCAGTCCTGGAGGACGTCTGGGACGTGACGGACGCCATCCAGATCATGACGGTGAATCCCGGTCTCGGCGGACAGCCCTTCCTTCAAGACCAGGTCCCGAAGATCCGGAACCTGGCCCGGAGGCTTCATGAACTGGGCAAAAGCATCCCGATTGTCGTCGACGGCGGCCTCAACACGAATACGGCCCCGCTGGTAGTGGGCGCCGGTGCGAATATCCTTGTTGCGGGCTCGAGTATATACAACCGCGGGGCTTCCGTCGCGAAAAACCTGGCGGCCCTGCAAGCCAGCATCTCCGGTTTCAAACCATAGGGAGGACCTGCCATGGAACTGGCAATCATCGGCCTGGGAAGAATGGGAAGCAACATGGCCGTGCGGCTCGCCCGCGGCGGTCATCATGTTGTTGTCTACAACCGGACTGTCCAGCGGGCCTTCGACCTGGCGAAAGAAGAACCTCGGCTCATCCCCGTGCAGACGCCGCAGGAAATACTGACAAAGCTCAGACCACCCCGGCTGGCGTGGGTCATGCTCCCGGCTGGCGGAGCCACGGAGAAGATGATTGACGCCCTGCTGGACATCCTCTCGACAGGAGACACGATCATCGACGGGGGGAATGCCAACTTCAGGGACAGCATGCGGCGGGCCCGGAAAGTTGAGGAAAAGGGGCTCCATTTTCTGGACGTGGGGGTGAGCGGCGGTATCTGGGGCCTGACCGGGGGTTACAGCATGACGATCGGGGGCAGGAAAGAGATCGTCACGCGAGTGCAGGGTATCTTTGAAACCCTCGCCCCGGCACCTGATCGGGGATGGGGACACGTGGGACCCGCCGGGGCTGGGCATTTCGTGAAGATGATCCACAATGGCATTGAGTACGGGCTCATGCAGGCCTACGCGGAGGGATTCGAGATTCTCAAATCCAAAAAGGATTTTCATCTCGATCTCCACAAAGTCGCAGAGATCTGGCGTCACGGCAGTGTCGTTCGTTCGTGGCTTTTGGACCTCATCTCCGTCGCCTTATCCGAAAACCAGGATTTGCAGGGCATCCAGGGCTGGGTCGCCGACTCCGGCGAGGGGCGCTGGACGGTTCTGGAGGCCATCCACGAGGAGGTGCCCGCGCCGGTGATTACGCTTTCCCTTTTGATGCGCCTGGCGAGCCGTCAGGAGGACAGCTATGCCGCGAAGCTCCTGGCTGCGATGCGGAGCCAGTTCGGCGGCCATGAGGTGAGAAAAAAGTAGTCCGGAGAACAGCATGAATCAAACCAAAACACACACGGAACCGGCCGTCATCGTCATCTTCGGAGCGTCGGGGGATCTGACCCGAAGGAAGCTCGTGCCGGCTCTTCACAGCCTCTCCTGCGAGGGGCAGCTCGCACCGGAGACCGCGGTCATCGGGGTGGCCCGCAGTCCCATGACCGACGAGTCCTTTCGGGAGCACCTCTACGGCGGCGTTCATGAGTACTCGAGACTCGAGCCCGGCCGCAAGGACATCTGCGCCCTCTGGCCGGACTTTGCCGGACGGATCAGCTATCTCGCCGGGGCCTATGATCAGGAGGAGACCTACCGGCGGCTGGGAAAGAGACTGGCCGAATGGGCCGCCAGATCCGGCAAGAGTGACAATTGCATTTTTTATCTGGCCACCCCACCGGAACTTTTCCCTGTCATCATCGATCAGATCAGGTGCACCGGCCTGAACAGGGGCGAAAAGGGCTGGCGGAGCGTCATCATCGAAAAGCCCTTCGGACGGGACTTCGCAAGCGCTCGGCGGCTGAACGGGCAGGTCCATGATGTCTTCGACGAGAACCAGGTCTACCGGATCGATCACTACCTTGGAAAGGAGACGTGCCAGAATATCCTCACTTTCCGTTTCGCCAATGCCATCTTCGAGCCTCTCTGGAACCGGAATTACGTAGACCATATTCAGATCAACGTTGCTGAAGAAATCGGCGTGGAGCACCGGGGCGGTTATTATGACTGCACCGGGGCTGTCAGAGATATGCTGCAGAGCCACCTCATTCAGCTCCTGACTCTGATGACCATGGAGCCTCCATCGGCCTACAACGCCAAGGCCTACCGGGATGAAAAAATGAAGGTCCTGCAGGCCGTGGCCCCACTGTGCTGCGACGACGCCATTTTGGGACAGTATACCGGCTACCGGCAAGAACCCGGCATCGCCTGGGATTCTCAGACGCCGACCTTCATCGCTGCAAAAGCCTTCGTTCAGAACTGGCGCTGGCAGGGAGTCCCGATCTACCTGAGGACCGGGAAGAGACTCCACCGGAAAGCCACGGAGATCATCCTTCAGTTCAAGAGCGTCCCCCATCTGCTATTCCCCGAAAGCGCCGATCTCACGGCGAATCACATTTCCATCTGCATCCAGCCCGAAGAGGGAATCCATCTTGGCTTCGAAACGAAGCTGCCCGGGACGGCTATGAGAACAACCCCCGCCGACATGGCCTTTCATTACAGTGACCGTTTCGGGGACCGGTCCATACCCGATGCCTACGAACGATTGATCATCGACGCCCTGCAGGGGGACCCCTCCCTTTTTGCCCGGAGTGACGAGGTCGAGGCGGCCTGGGCGATTGTCGAACCCCTCCTCGACCCCCAAGAGGAACCGATGACAGTCCACCCCTACGAACCGGGCAGCTGGGGGCCCACTGCGGCGGAGGATTTCACCAACAAAGACGGAAGGCAGTGGCACTACAGCTGCAGCAAGGAATGACCGGTTGTATGAGGCCTGCGATATACGAAAACACCGATGTCCTTGCCCGTCAGGCGGCCCATCGACTGACAGAGCTGTCCCGGGAGGCCATCCGCTCCTCCGGGCGTTTTACCCTGGTCCTTTCGGGGGGGGCAACGCCGAAGAAACTCTACGAAAGACTCGCGGAAGCCGAGTTCTGCGGAAAACTCGATTGGGATTCCATTCACATCTTCTGGGGTGACGAACGTTGCGTACCGCCGGATCACCCGGAGAGCAATTACGGGACGGCGGTCAGATCACTCATCGATCGTGTTCCGCTTCCTCCCCGGAACGTGCACCCTATCCGGGGGGAGATGGAACCGCAGCAAGCCGCGACTGCCTATGAAAAGGAATTGAGGACATTTTTCTTTCCCCGTTATGCAGAAGCCCCGGGCGTTCCCGGGTTTGACCTCGTTCTCCTCGGCATGGGTGAGGACGGCCACACGGCGTCCCTTTTCCCGAAATCGGCGGCCCTTCACGAACAAAAGTGCTGGGCCCTCGCTGTTGAAAGACCGGGAAGCTGGCGGGTGACCCTCACGCCACGGGTCATCAACGCGGCCCGTGACGTTCTTTTCCTTGTAGCGGGATCGGAAAAAGCCGGATGTCTGAAGGAGGTCCTCCAGGGGTCCTACCGTCCTGACGAACTGCCTGCACAGGCCATTCGCCCGGCACCCGGCAGACTCAGGTGGATGATAGACGCCGAAGCGGCCCGTCTTCTATAGAAACGAATCTCATCGCCGGAATGGACATGCGCCGAATCACGATCAGCCTTTTCTGTCTGCTTTCCGTCCTCCTTGTCACGACGGTTCACGGCCAGGACCGCGAGGTGTTCCTGCGCGAAGATTTCACGAGCCTTGAGCACTGGACCCCTTACACCTTCTTTAAAATCAAAGAACACACGGTCTATTCCATTCAGCGGGAGGGGAATCAAAGTTATCTGAAAGCCGAAAGTTCGGGCTCCGCCTCCGGCATGGTCTATAAGGGAAAATTCGATGTGTACCGCTACCCCAGGCTGAAATGGAGATGGTGGGTTTCAAATGTCTATCAAAAAGGTAATGCCAGGGCAAAATCGGGTGATGATTATCCCATGCGCGTGTACATCGCCTTCGAATACGACGCGGACAAAGCCGGTTTTTATCAGACCGTCAGGCGCGAGGCGGCAAAGATCATCTATGGGGAGAATCTTCCGGGCAGCGCCCTCAACTACGTATGGACCAGCCGGGAGGATGAGACGGGCATCCTGACCAATCCTTACGCGGAAGAGGTCAAAATGATCCCCCTTGAAAGAGGGAATCAACATGTCCGACAATGGCGGGACGAAGAGGTGAACATCCTCGAGGATTACCGAAAAGCCTTCGGGACGGACCCTCCCCGGATGGCGAGCATCGTCATCATGAACGATTCGGACAACACGGGCGACCAGTCCACGTCTTACATGGACTACATCGAAATCTTCAGGTAGGTGAAGAAATGCAGAAGGACAACCTCATCCTCTTCATCAAGTGCCCAGACCGGGGACAGGTCAAATCGAGACTGGCCGGGTCCGTCGGCGATGAGAGGGCCAGGACCCTGTATCGCCTTTTCGTCGAGGACCTTCTGGACACCCTGACGGGACAGGAGATCCGCCTGCGACTCTACTTCGAACCCCATGATGCGAAGGACGACATCTCGAAGTGGCTCGGCAGCCGGTATGATCTTCTCCCGCAGAGGGGGAGAGACCTGGGGGAGAAAATGAGGCAGGCCTTCGAAGAAACATTTCAACAGGGCTGTCGCAGCGCTCTGCTCATCGGAAGCGATGTGCCCGACCTGACGGCCGGCGTCTTCAAGGAGGGCTTCGATGCCCTCTCCGTCCATGATGCCGTGCTGGGCCCTTCCATGGACGGCGGCTACTATCTTATCGGTTTCCGGGATGAGACCTTTCGTCCGGAGATATTCGAGGGGATACCCTGGAGCACGAACGCGGTTTTTCAAAAGACCCTCGAACAATTCATCTCCCTCGGTGACATGGTACATCTTCTCCCGGTCTGGAGGGATATCGATGTCATAGAGGACCTCAAGGCCCTGATGCACCGCCACGGCCGGAGCCCTTTCCGGCACTCGAAGACCATGCGTTACCTTTTGAATCAGAAAGATTTCATCAGGCAGGATTAACTTCAGGGAGGGCATGTAGATGGCAGTGTTCGACTTTGATATCGGGATCCTCGGTGGAGGCTCGGGGGGCCTCACCGTCGCAGCCGGCGCAGCCCAGCTCGGCGCCAGGACGATCCTCATAGAAAAGGAACGGGAGCTTGGCGGGGATTGCCTGCACTTCGGCTGCGTTCCCAGCAAGACAATCATCCGGACGGCTCACGTCTATCACCTCATGAAAAACGCTGGAAAATACGGGCTTCCCGGGTTGGATGTGCCGCCTGTGCATTATCCGGATGTGGTAAAAAGAATTAAATCGGTCATCGATACGATCCAGAAACACGACTCTACCGATCGTTTCTGCCGACTGGGCGCGCGCGTGGAATTCGGCCGCCCCGAGTTTGCCGATGAGCACACGGTGCGCCTGAACGGCAATACCCATTCGGCCCGCAACTGGGTCATTGCTACGGGCTCTTCACCGGACATCCCGCCCATAGAGGGACTTGAAAAAACGCCCTATATCACGAACCGTGAGATTTTCTACCTCGAAAAACTTCCGGCCTCCATGATCACCCTCGGGGGAGGGCCCATTGCCATCGAAATGGCCCAGGCTTTCTCCCGCCTCGGGACCAGGGTCCAGGTGATCCAGCGGGGTGACCAGATCCTGGCAAAAGAGGACAAAGACATGGCCGACCAGGTGATGTCCGTCCTGAATGCCGAAGGGGTCGACTTCCATTTGAAGGCCGAGGTCCTGAGTGCGAGAGACCTCGGCGACCTGCGGGAAGTTGTCATCCGCAAGGGTTCGGAAACCCTGAGCCTGCGGGCAGAGGTGATTCTCGTTGCTGCGGGCCGGACGGCGAATCTGAACGGCCTCGGCCTTCAAAGGATCGGCGTCGAGCATGACCGGCAGGGGCTGAAGCTGGATGAACGCCTGCGAACGAACGTCAAACACATCTTCGGCGCCGGGGATGTAACGGGACGTTACCTCTTCACCCATGCTGCGGGATACGAAGGCGGGATCGTGGTGAGCAATGCGATCTTCCGACTCCCGAGAAAAGTGAATTACACCTTTTTCCCCTGGTGCACCTACACGGATCCCGAGCTTGCCAGCATCGGCATGAACGAGAGCATGGCCGGGGCGGCCGGCATCAAATATGCCGTCTGGTCGGAGCACTTCAGGGCAAACGACCGGAGTCTGGCCGAAGGGGAGGAGATCGGAAAGATCAAGATGATCCTCGACGAAAAGGAGCGCCCCCTGGGCGTTCAGATCCTGGGACCGAAGGCGGGGGATTTGATCGCCGAGTGGGTGGCCGTCCTGAACGGCGGTGTGAGGCTTGCGACACTCGCTTCCGCCGTCCACCCCTACCCGACCCTCGGGGAAATCAACAAGCGGGTGGCCGGCGACTTCTTCGCCGGCAAGATCTTCTCCGACACCGTCAGGAAGGGGCTGAAATTCTTCTTCAGTCTGAAAGGAAGGGCCTGCGAGGTGGAAGAGCGTCCCTGAGTTCTCAGGCGTATGATGTCTTCCGCTTCTTGGGGCTTATCTCATCTCGCGGGGACCAGTACTCGCAATCCCGCGTGTAGTCGTTGATCACGTGATCCACAAACCTCGCGAAGCGGAGGCAATTTCCGATCGCGTGTGGCGGGCAGGGGCTGTAGTGCACGCAAGCCTCGCATTTTTTTACTTGCTGTACCGTGGTCATCGTGTTTCCTCTCTTTCTTATCATATCCTTTACGACAAAAGGTTTTTATGGACGAAATCCCTGCTTCAGAAGACGCCGTCATCCTGAAGGACCTCGGAAACGGAAAGCTCATCATCGAGAGGGCAAACGGGGAGCAGTGGATCCTCGATGCCAAAGTGAGCTGGTGCTCCTGGTCCTGGCGCTACGAAGGGAAAAAAGTATCTCTCCACTTCGGGCCCTGGTCCTCCCGGCTGACCAGTGAGGAGGGGGAGGTTTGCGAATTCTGGACGGAAGAGCAAATCCGCTGATCCTTCTGCCTTTCCCCCGCATCCTGTCCCCCTGGTGTCAACGCTCGAGACCTGCGGGACAGCAGGTCATGCACTCAAAACAGTTGTACTGGAACCCGATGAAGGACGCCTGGTAGAGGTGCATGAACTCGGGGCTTACGAGCATGGCCTTCTGCTCCTCGGGATTGGCCTTCATGAGTTTTCGGATGAAGCCTATCACCCCGCCGATCCCGTAGGGCTGGGAGACCCTGAGACATTTCATTTGCTCCGTCTTCCCCTCCGTGTCCAGCGCCCGTGCGGGGCAGCTCTCCACACAGAGCATGCAGTTGTCGCACAGTTCATCCGTGATTGGGGGATCCGAAGTCAGGGGCAATCCCGTCAGGATGGCCGTGAAAACAATCCTCGTGCCGAACCGCGGATGAATGACCAGGTTGTGACGCCCGAAGACCCCGAGCCCCGCGGCGATGGCGGCGTGGCGAAGAGACAGATCGCCCGCCAGCCCCATGACCGGAAGTCCCATGTCCAGGGGATAGGATGCAAGGACGGGAACCGCATTCACTTTGCACCGGTCCTCGATCAGCTTTGCCAGCCGGTAGGTACCGCTTTTTGACAGGTCCATCGTCCCCATGCGGGACATCATGCTCATGCGCTTGTTCGGGCTTTCGAGGGATCCGTGAACTTCGCGGTAGCCCAGGACCACCATGGATCGGACGCCCGGGAGCAATGTCTTGGGATCGGGTGATTTTTTCGAATGATAGTCTTCTATGGCGGCAAAACCGACCACGTCGGCGCCCGCCTCCAGACCCCGCTTCCTGATTTCCGCCTTGTCCATTCCTTTTTCTCCTTTCGACGATCGAACATACCCTACCGGGTCAGGATACCATCTCCTCGATAATCTGCCGTACCGGTTTTATCTCTTTGATCAGTGCACTCACCTGCCCGGCACTCGCGGGAAAGAGATCGAAATTACCGGTGCCCCAAGCTTTGGACAGATGCTTGATATCATAAACCTTGGAAAGATCAAGGGCGGGATCCTGCATCTCCTTTTTGAGCTTCTGCGTCGCGATGACCCTCGCACTCATATTTTTCAGGGGTAAGAGGACGCTGTCCCCGTCCGTGCTGTCCACAATAGCCTGTTTCCATTTTTCGTGGGCCGTGCTTTCCAGCGACGCAAGAAATCGTGTCCCGATCTGCGCCCCCTGGGCCCCCAGGGCGAGGACGGCGCGGTAACCTCGCGAGTCGGCGATCCCTCCCGCCGCGACCACCGGGACTTTCACGTGGTCAACGACCAGCGGTATCAGCACCATATTGGTCAACTCGGGCTCCGTGGTGCGAAGACCCCCGGACTCCAGGCCGGTGACGACAAGGGCGTCCACGCCCGCATCTTCGGCCCTCCTCGCATGGGTGAGCGTCAGGGCGACATGGATGCCCTTCATGCCCAGTTCATGAATCCGCTTGTAAACCTCCTTGGGTGAGCCGACGGAGGTCGTGATGGTCCTGACACCGGCAGCGGCCAGGATATCAATGATCTCCCTGTTGGCCTGGTTCAGGAGCATGAGGTTGGCGCCGAAGGGCTTGTCCGTCAAGGCCTTTACTTCGTTCACCAGCTTTCCCGCCGTTGCAGCGTCGACGAACCCCAGGGCCAGCATCCCGTAAGCCCCGGCTTCACAAATGGCAGCGACGAGTTTCGGGCTGTTCATGTGACCGATGGGCCCCTGGAGAATCGGGTACCGGCAACCCAGCATCTTTAGCAGGTCAGACATAAGACACCTCCTTCACCGATTTGTTAACCTTCGCGATTTTCGAAAGTGACGGGTTAAGAAATTTTGATCACGGATCCCTCACCTTTGTTAATTCTTCCCGTCGCCGGCATCATGAGGAACGTATTCACAAATCGTGTTGAGACAGCTTTCACACTCGACCTCCAGCGTGGTGTGCGTGATGCCGTAACGTTCCGCCAGTATTTCCCTGGCAGCACAGATCATCCTCTGGCTCTCCTGGGTCGAGATATTATCGGTGAGCAGGTGCCCGCTCAGGGCCCGCCTGCCCGACCCGATCGTCCAGACGTGGATATCGTGAAAATCCTTCACGCCCGGTATTTCTCCCACATCTTTTTTCAACTGCCCCATGTCGATATCGCGGGGGGTGGCCTCCATCAGAACCTCGCCGGATTCCATGATAAGGTCCACGGCGCCACGAAGGACAATGCCCCCGATCATGATGCCGATCAGCGAATCGATGACATTCCAGCCTGTCAGGGCAATGACCACGCCGCCGATAACGACCCCCACGGACGAGAGCGTGTCCGCCAGGATGTGAAGGAAGGCGCCGCGGATATTGAGGTTTTCGTGGGTTTCCGATCGGAGGATCAGCATCCCGAAGAGATTCCCCGTAAGGCCGATGACCGCCACGGCAAGGAGAATACCGGTCCGGATCTCCTGCGGGTTGAAGAATCGGTGAACCGCCTCAAAAAAGATGTACCCGGCCACGGCAAGGAGGAAAAGGCCGTTCACGAGGGCGATGATGATCTCGATCCGGTGGTAACCGAAGGTCCTTCGATCCGACGGGGGCATCCGGCCCCAGCGCAGCGCGAGGTAGCTCAAAAAAATCGCCAGGGAGTCGGTGAGCATGTGTCCCGCGTCGCTGATGAGGGCGAGGCTTTTGCTCAAAAGCCCCCCCGCGAATTCCACCACCATGAGGGTCAGTGTAAAGACAAAGATGAGAAGAAGTTTTTGCTCGCGCTTCATGCTTTGAACGAAAGCCTTTGCTCGTCCTGTTTATGTTTTCAGGCCGTCAGGTCATAAAAGCGGCCTTTCAGGCGAGAACCTGCCTGATCACGTCCACGATCAGCGCACCGCTGAGGAAGACGAGAATGACGACGGCGCCCCAGGCGATCCCGTTGGAGAACCGTCCGTTAACATACGGGCCCATGAGTCTTTTCTTGTTCACCAGGAGAAGAATGAAGATCAGGACGAAGGGGAGCAGGATTCCGTTGACGACCTGGGAGACGAGCATGATCTTGATCAGGGGGGCTCCCGGGATAAGGATGAAACCGCCGCTCAGGATGATGAGCCCCGTGTAGAGCCCCATGAACTGCGGCGCCTCCTGGAAGGTCTTGTTGACGCCCGCCTCCCAGCCCATCCCTTCGCAGATCGTGTAGGTCGTGCTCAGGGGCAGGATGGTGGCTGCGAAGAGGGACGCATTGGTCAACCCGATGGCAAAGAGGATATTGGCAAACCCCCCGGCAAGCGGGGTCAGGGCCATGGCCGCATCCTCCGCCGTGTGAATGAGGATGTTGTTGATATGCAGGGTCGCCCCGCAGGCCACGACGATGAAGAAAGCCACCGTCGAGGCCATCAGGCAGCCGAGAATGACATCCCAGCGGACATAGGTGTAGTCTTCTATCCGTACCTGTTTCTCCACAATCGAGGCCTGCTGGTAGAATTGCATCCACGGAGAAATGGTCGTCCCGACCATCCCGATGAGGAGCCCGATGAAAGCGGCGTTCATGTAAAAAGTCGGATAGACCGTTTGACGGGCCACCTCGCCCCAGTCCGGTTTGGCCATGAAACCCGAAAGGATGTAGGAGAAATAGATGATGCAGGCGCCGAGGAAAACCTTCTCCACCGTTCGGTAGTTGCCGTGCACGACGAGAAACCATATCACCGCGCAGGCGATCGGTACGGTGATGTAGCGGCTGACCCCGAAGATCTCCAGGCTTGCCGCGAG
>Ga0316617_100000343_pt1 | contig 11671 bp, 18 predicted proteins | sample OWC_Aug_M1_C1_D2_FD_207801 | JGI IMG/M metagenome (GOLD analysis project Ga0316617, IMG submission 207801) | Wetland soil microbial communities from Old Woman Creek delta, Ohio, United States - OWC_Aug_M1_C1_D2_B | ecosystem: Environmental > Terrestrial > Soil > Wetlands | place: USA: Ohio... | reverse complement strand
AAGCAAAAGAAGATGCACTTGATTGGAGTGTAGAACTCTCTGGTGAAAATGTGATTGTCTATCAAGCACTTGAGGGTGAAGATGGTGATTTTCAGTTCAACAAACTCTATGCCATTTCTGCCTGAATCAAATGAGAGCACTCACATTTAAGAAACCAAATACGATGCGAACAATAATTCTCATTTTTGCGATTGCATTTATTTTCTCTCCTGGTGTAAGGAATCTGACTGCAAACGCACTATACACAGTTGCTGATATTATCTCCAGCAATCGTTGAGTCCAGTGATGGGACAGGACACTTGTTGAACTGTCCCTAAAGTCCCCCACGGGGGCACCTGATGCCCTATAATACAGAGACACAAGCAAACGAGACCTGATGGACCGTTCTCAAGTTATTGCAAAGATTCAGTCGATTCTGAAACTGCAGAATGGAACTGACTTTGAGGGTGAGGCATCTGCTGCTGCACGGATGATTGATAAACTCTGCAAGCAGTATGGTGTTACAATCACCGAAGCAACTGAAACTCAAGTTCAAGATGAAGAGTTTGTCTCTTTCAAGAGAATCAATGTTGCACTGACTACTCTTGCCAATGCGATTGCAACATTCTATGATGCAAAAGCATACCTGAAGAATGGAGATACTAAGTCTCTGCAAATCATCGGTAGTGAAGCACAGCAAATCCAAGTGCGTCTCTATTATGATTATCTGGTTCAGGTGATGGAGAAGGAAGCAGATATTGCACATAAAGCAGAAAAGATCATGTGTGATCTGAATGGTAAATCTATCTCTCGATCCTTTAAGTTGAACTTCCGTAAGGCATTTGCAGATAAAGTTGCAGAACGTCTTAAGGAAATGAAACTGGCAGAGAATCGAGTTCACGATGATGCCGATGCAGTGAAGAGTAAACTCTCCACGATGCGATTCGGTCGTGCCAAGAAGATGAATGGTGCAAACGGTGCTGGTGCTTATTCTGGTGCAAACGTAGGTGCTGGTGTTTCTCTGAACCGTCAAGCATCTGGTTCTGTTACCAAACAACTCTGCGGAGTGTGAGTTAAACACTCCTTTCCTTTTTCCCCTTTATTATTTGATACCATGACCTGTGAGAATCTGACTGTAAACGATTACAAAGTGATGTGGGTTGTTGGAGCACTCGAACGACTTGCAACTCTTGGTTTGATTGGTGCTGATATTCCTCTGCAACTGGCATCTGATGCAGTTGATGTTTATATGGAAATTGATGAGTATCGAGAGCATCTGTTTCAATCTGACATTGAGATCGCAACTATTTTTGGTGCGATTGCCCGAGAGGAAACTGAAACTCCCGAAGAGGATATTAAAGCAGTTGTAAATCTTCTGCTTGAGTATAAAAACAATCGTACTGAGATTGTTAAGTACGCACTTTCACATCAAATTGTTTGATTCTCATGTTTGATCAACTTACATTTGTCCCGCATACAATTCCAAATGCAGTACAAGGAAAGTACAAGTTTTCCAATGGTTGGGAGATTAGTGTAGTTTCTGGTCCTGCTGGTTGTGGATTGTATGGTGTTATCAGTGAGTTTACTTATGAAGTTGCAATCTTCCGACCGAATGGAAACATGACTGAAGATGTATCTGGTTGGAATACCAAAGAAGAAGTATCTGCGATGATGTGGGTGCTGTCTCAACTCTAGTCTCTTATACCATGTGCCACTTGTTCTAGTGGCACAGTAAATGAGCACAGACCCCTTTGGCATGGTAGACTGAACGGAGTTCAGAGGATGAGGGAATGACCACTGCTCAACGGATGGAGAAGCAATTCTTTATTCATTTCATTTCTCTTGTAAATGAGGTGCAAGGTAAGACTAAACTTCCTTCGCAGATTTCTTCTTCTCGTAAATCTTCTTGGGTGAAGCAAGTTTCCAATCCCAAGCAGAAGAAAGATGCACTGTCTGCTGTTTAATTCTTTCATTTCTTTTCTTTTTTTCCAATGACTCTTTCTTCTGCTCAACTCGATAAGATTGTTGAAATCTATGCTACGGCAATGGTCGATAGTATGGATGAGAAAACACTGGTTGAGTTTGTTTATGAAACGATTGTTGAGAACATGTCGAATCTGAGTGAAGAGGACATTCTCAATGAATTGTATGCTTATTATGATGAAGAGGATGCAGATAGCATTGTTGAATCTGTTTCTCAGGTAGTCTGATTCTTTCACCTGTCCCACATAAACACAAACAATGCTGATTAAAACTACATTCGACATTCAAGATCACACTCCTGTGTATGCAATTTGTGATCCGAATACCGAACGTTGTGGTATGATTACAACCAATCTGCTCAATGCAATTAAAGCAGGGCAATGTAGGTCTTTTGATGAAGTGAAAACTCTAATCTCTAAGTAAAATGACTGAACTCATCTTTCGATTCACTCCTGAAGAACTTGAAGTGTTGCAAGCACTGATTGAGTTTCATGCTGGTTCTGAGATTCCAGAATGGTTAAATGAAGATGCTTATGATTCTCTGTTCGATAAAGTGATGAGTAATTAAAATGCAACAACTGAATCGCAATCATATAATGGATCAATCCAATCGCAATCATATGTTAGTCGAGGCACTTGAGTATTATATTTACAGAATGAAGAAAGATAATTGCAATCAAGCAGCAATCGACGCATACATGGATCTTCTAAAAGAGATTGATGTTGACTATTATTCGACTTTGACTTATATTGATTGAATTCAAAATGAAACGCAAAGAAAAACTCCAACTGCTATCGAAAGCAATTGATGGCAAAGAACTTCTTATTATTCTAAACGCACTAAAATGATTATTGTTCACTATCAAGATCATGGTTGCATTTACACTCTTGACGATGAAACAAAAGAGTTGTATTATGCTCCTATCTACAAAGATAACACTGTAAATCTTTCTGAATTTGCACCTGTTGATCTTGCAAGTGTAGATGATGAGTATGATGTACTCAGTATTCAAAAAGAACTGATTGCCCTAAACAAATGAAACAAACAGTTAAAGATGTAATCAATCAACTTGAAAAACTTGATCCGAATGAAACAATCTTCTCGGTCACTTATACTAAACGAGATGTAAAAGAAAATCTAGAACATTATAATTACAATCGTACTGAAAACGTTTATCCATACAATGATGATCTAGCAGAACAAGTTCTTATCAATCTAGATTGTTATGATTCAATCTATGAAACGATTTACAAGAGTATTCGAGAGGAAATATCTTATCAAGTAGATCAAATCTCAAAGAAAGAAAACATTAAACTCGAATCTGCATCTTACTAATTCAATGAAAGAAACATTTGTTAGATTGAATAATGATCAGATTGAATTGCTTCTCTATTGTATTGAACAACAAGAGTATGAATTCAATGAATATGAACAAACTCTATGCGAAGCAATCATTGATACTTTCACCTCTGCTCAAGTCGAACTTAATTCATGAGACAATCAATACCTATTATTCCTAGTGTTTTCAGTTCTATTACAGTTGCAAAGGTGTTGAGTTTCATGTTAATTGGTATGCATTATGTAATTTGTAATGAAATGGTTAATGATTAGTTAAGATAAAAAATGTATTAAAAAATATAGTTTAGTGATTGTTGTTGATATAATGATAGTGTTATATAAGCACTCTAAAGACTTCTAAATGCCTCTAGTTATCTACTCTAAAGACTTCTAAATGCCTCTAGTTCTTGTTGTATAAGACCGCAGTATATCATAACTCCAAGAAAAAGTCAAGACCTATAAGGACACTCCCAGGACTGGCATAAGACTTATTGACAAGAATCATCGTTTTCCCCTATAGAAACCCTTCGAGTTTCCACATAAAGTTTTCCACAGGTTTATGAGTAATTGTAGTATTTGCAGTCGTTTATAAGAATCACCCTGTGGAAAACTTTAGTACTTTTTCCACAGTTGTGGAAAACTTATGCCTTGACAGTTCGTGTTATGATGCCGCAAGGATGATTCGTTATAATAGAACAGTCTGACAGTATTCTATTCGTTCACTTTCACAGTATGATTAGTTCGTTCTTCTGTAGTATAATAATGATACAGTATTAACGTATTATGATATAACACTACTGTTGTATTTGATACACTCTAAGCACTTGCAGTTATTGTGTTCCCGTGCTATGCTATTCGTTGTATGCACTCTGAGTATGATGTAATTCCTTATCGTCATGGGTTATACCACCCCCCATATAGTTTGTTATTCTTATCGCACAGTGCTGTCTGATTTCGTCTAATCTTTCCCCTTCGTTATAGCATACCCTCCATATAGTTTGTTATTCTAATCAGACAGTGTTGTATTGATCGAATAATGCTCGTCATGAGTATAGGCAACCCTCCATACAGTTTGTTATTCTTTATACGCAGTATAGTATATAAACTATTCGTGGGTGTTCGTGTATTATAATTAAACAGTACAGTATATAAACAATAGACAGTTATTATTATTTGATTGTTATTGTTATTATAAACCGATGCCCCCTTATATAATAATCAAAGGAACCCCTAACCTACAAACCTTTGAAAACGGTCGAGAGATTGTCATTCAAATAAAAAAATTTTCCCCCAAAAATTTTCCCCCAAGGGGTCTCACAAAGAGTAAAAAAGTGCTATATATGTTTTGAAGAGCACAAAAAAGTAATGAAAATGGAATTTGATGAGTATGAGTCCGATTTATTGATCGAGACAATTCAGCACAGACTGGATACAGATAAAAATTTATTGATGAAAGATTCAGTTAGAGAGGATCTCGAAGATCTTCTGAGAAAAATAGAAGAAAATGAATACTTATAATGTAAATGTAAAAGGAATCAAGATATTTGAAAATATCTCCCAGGAAGAATTACAGAATAAACTGATACAGATCAGAGGACTTGTATGGACGAGTGGGGGAAGTGATCAAGATATTGAAGTAATTCAGTGTCTTGGTTGCAAAGATTAATTGGAAATGGTATAATGTGAAGGATACAGACAAAATCATTAATGAGTCGAAAACACTAGGAGTATTTTAAAAACATGGCAAAAGGGTTTACCGTAAAAGCAAAGACACCCGTAAATGAGAATTCACGAGATGACTTTGATATTCAAGCAGCAAGAGAGTTGGTTCGGGGCAAGACGATTGTATTCTGTCTCCCTGGAAGAGGATGTTCTTACATTTTCCTGAAGGCATTCGTCCAACTATGTTTTGATTTAGTACAAGCAGGGGCAAGCATTCAGATTTCACAAGATTACAGTTCGATGGTGAACTTTGCTCGTTGTAAAGTTCTTGGGGCAAACGTACTCAGAGGTCCTAGTCAGAAACCATGGGATGGTAAACTGAATTATGATTATCAACTTTGGATTGATAGTGACATTGTATTTGATTCGGAGAAGTTCTACCGTCTTGTGAGCATGGACAAAGATATTGCAGCAGGTTGGTATTGCACCGAAGATGGGCAAACCACTTCCGTTGCTCACTGGTTGGATGAAGAGGATTTCCGAGGCAATGGTGGAGTCATGAATCACGAGACTCTTGACTCTATGAGCAAGCGTCGCAAACCATTCACAGTCGATTATACTGGTTTCGGATGGGTTCTGATTAAGAAAGGAGTCTTTGAGAATCTCGAATACCCTTGGTTTGCACCGAAAATGCAAGTCTTTGAGTCTGGTGAGGTTCAAGATATGTGCGGAGAAGACGTTTCATTCTGTCTTGATGCCAAAGACAAGGGATTTGAGATCTGGTGTGATCCTCGAATCCGTGTGGGACACGAAAAGACTCGTATCATTTGAAAAAACCGTTCAAAAAACCGTTAAAAAACCCCGTTTAAGTCATTATTAGGAGATTATTAACATGGCAGTGAAGAAAAGTGGTAAAGGTGGCATTAAAGTAGAATCAAAACCGAAGAATACTCGTCAGGGTCATAGTCGGAATACTAAATATAGTGCGACTAGTCGCAATTCTGCTACCAAAAAGTATCGAGGACAAGGAAGGTAAGTATGTATTACCTAGACGTTAATGATGAATGGAGTGCGGTTCATCATGACGATCTATGGATTTACAACAAATTACAACTCAGTCGGGTTTTAGGTTATAATTGCGGTCCAGTTGGAGCAAAAGTACCAAAACCCGACTTTTATATTGTTCGACCATCCATCAATTTTCTTGGAATGGGTCGTTTTGCTGAAGTAAAATGGATCAAAGGCAGTACAAATCACTTTCATCCATCAAATTTTTGGTGTGAAGTCTTTAAAGGTGAGCATTTAAGTGTTGATTTCTATCAGAAAGAGTCTTCATTGGTCGTAAGAGGCATCAAAAGTGAAGATGACCCTCTCTATAAGTGGAAAAGATGGGAAAAAATTGATAGAAAAGTCGAATTTCCTTCAATTTTGAACAATTTAAAGGGAAATTATGACTGGATTAACTGTGAGTTCATCAATGGAAACCTAATTGAGGTTCATATTCGAAGAAATCCTGACTTCAGATACCAAAATGACGTTGCGATTCCAGTTTGGGACAATGAGGTAGACAAAAATGAGGTTGAAGATGCATTTTATGTTGCAGATTTAGAGTACGATACCTACGGAAGGACTGGAATTTACGTAAAATAAATAGTTTTTGTGCAATTTGGAGGTTTATGCGAATTGGAAAAGTTTTTAATGGGAAATCACCTCCTATTAGAGGTCTATAATGTCGATTTTTCGTTGTTGAATGATGCAACGACATTAGAGGCCATCATGTTGAAGGGGATAAAACGTGCCAAAATGACCGTTTTAAACGTGTTTCAGCACTGTTTCTATCCACAAGGGTGTACAATTGTTATAGCACTGTCAGAGAGTCATGTATCGTGCCATACGTGGCCAGAAAATGGATGCATTGCCATAGATGTTTATACATGTGGACCAGGAAATCCAAAATTAATTGCACTAGAATTGTTAAAATACTTAAATTCAGACAAATATAGTCTAAGATATCTTTATCGTTGATTAAATAATTAAGGAGATAGCAACCTCCATATAAAAGTTCTGTTTTATTTTAAAACAGGAGCTAAAAATGTCAGTTTTTCATGTCGATAGAGACAAAAATTACATGTATGAAATGTGGGGAACTAAAAAATTAATCACAGATTATACAGAAAATGATTCAAAACGGGTCATTCAAGAAGTTATGCACGATCCAGCACCAAAACACAATTTTAAAAAGCAAACAGAACTTCACGAAAAGATAAGAAACGATGAAGACTATGATGATTGGTCGTATGGAACAGAACCAATTTATGGAAAATTGATTTAAAAAGTATTATAGATATATTAAACGTAAAAAAATTTAATGGCATTAAGGATTTCTAGAAGATTTAAAGACATTAGTTTGTCTTTTTCAAGACATCCTATAACAAATGATTTGATTGCATTAAATAATGAAGATGCGATTAAAAAATCAGTAATAAATTTAGTCAGAACCCGTGTAGGTGAAAGATTTTTTAATGATTTGATAGGTTCTTTTGTTGAAAATTCATTATTTGAATTGCAAACAGAAGAACCTCTTATTTTTTTGGAAGAACAAATTAAATCTTTGCTGAATAACTTTGAACCAAGAATTAAATTAAACAATGTAAGTATTTCTCTTCCACCAGATACAAATGATCTAAATGTACGAATTGAGTACGATATTATTGGGCAAGGTTTTCCAGCACAAAATATAGAATTTCTCCTACTATCATCTAGAGTATAATGACTATCAATCAATTTACTAGTTTAGATTTTAATGATATAAGATCCCAAATCAAAGATTATTTAAGAGCAAATACTGATTTTACAGATTTTGACTTTGAGGGATCTAATTTTTCAGTTTTAATAGATACGTTAGCATATAATTCTTACATAACTGCCTACAATACCAATATGGCAGTCAATGAGTGTTTTATTGATAGTGCCACCTTAAGGGAGAATGTGGTTTCTCTTGCCAGAAATATCGGATATGTTCCGAGATCAAAAAGAGCATCTAGAGCAAGAATTAGTTTTACGGTAAACACTTCTGGTACAACAATCAAAACAGTCACTCTCTCTGCTGGTGTAGTTGCCCTGGGAAACGTTGTTAATGGAAGTTATATCTTTTCTATCCCAGAAAAAATCACAGTCCCTGTGGACGATTTTGGAATTGCAACCTTCACTGACATTGAAATTTATGAAGGAGTTTTTCTAACAAAAGCATTTATAATTGATAATTCACAACCAAATCAAAGATTTATTCTTCCCAATGGTAATGTAGATTCCAGTACAATTCGTGTAACTGTTACTGGAACTACTACAGAAGAATATTCTTTATATTCAAATATTTTTGAGGTTAATAAAGATTCTAAGATATTTTTGATTCAAGAAACTGAAGATGAAAAATATGAAATTTTATTTGGTGATAATATTTTAGGAAAAAGACCTATCACAGACTCTTCTATTGAGGTTACTTACATCGTAACAAATGGAAGTAGTGGAAATGGATGTTCCAATTTTGTATTTACTGGATTAGTCAAAGATGATGTTGGTAGTGCAATTACAAGTGGAATATCACTTTTAACTGTTACTCAAAAATCAGAGAATGGTGATGAAATAGAGTCCATTGATTCTGTCAAATATCTTGCACCAAGAATCTATGCATCTCAATATAGAGCAGTAACAGCAAATGATTATAAGAGTATTATTCCATATATTTTCCCAAATGTTGAATCTGTAAGTGCTTATGGTGGTGACGAAATTGATCCACCAGAGTATGGAAAAGTATTCATATCAATTAAACCAAGAACTGGAAGATTTTTATCAAAAATAACAAAAGAAGAGATTAAAAAGAAACTCAAGCAATATTCAGTTGCTGGAATTAAACCAGAAATAGTTGACCTCAAGTATCTTTATGTTGAAGCAGACATTGCTGCATATTATGATAAAAGTACAACATCTAATGTTTTGGATCTTCAGACAAAAATATATGATACAATAAAATCATATTCGACTTCATATGAGATAAACAATTTTGGTGGAAGATTAAAGTATAGTAAATTATGTTCTTTGATTGATGATACAAGCACATCAATTACATCAAACATTACTAAATTAAAAATACGTAGAGATCTTCAACCAGTATATAATAAGATTGCTACTTATGAATTGTGCTTTGGAAATAGATTCCATATAAAGAAAAATAATGTATCAGATAATCGTGGATACAATATCAAAACAACTGGATTTACTATAGATGGAGTGGATGGAATAGTCTATCTTAGTGATGTTCCCATAGACAATGAAAAAGGATCAATATTCTTCTTTAGACTGGAAAATAATTTACCCTTTATAGTTAAAAATAATTCAGGTTATGTTGACTACAAAAAGGGAGAAATATTCTTAGATCCTGTGAATATTACCAGTTCAGTTAATAGTGATGGTATTCAAGTCCAGGCAATTCCAGAGTCAAATGATGTCATTGCATTGAAGGATATATATTTAGAATTAAACTTGGAAAATAGTGTGGTAAATATGATAGAAGATACAATTTCTTCTGGTGAGAATTTGTCTGCAACAAATTATATTGTAACTTCAAGCTATACTAACGGAGAGTATACGAGATAAAATGTCAGAAATCAATAGAGTAAAAATACAAGATATTATTGAATCACAGATTCCAGAATTCTTAAACGAGGAGTCTCCACTTTTTAGAGATTTTTTAAGACAGTATTATATTTCTCAGGAACATCAGACAGGCATTTCTGATTTAGGAGTTAACCTACAGAAATATAAAGGAATTGACAACTTCAATAATGAGACATTTTACGGAAATAACAATCCAACTCTTCTTACCTCAGATGTTTCTGCATTTGATGATGTAATAAATGTTTCCCATACTATTGGATTTCCAAAAAAATATGGTCTATTGAAGATTGGTGATGAGATAATTACGTATACTGGAAAGACAGATTCCTCCTTTACTGGTTGTGTTCGTGGATTTAGTGGAATTGACAGTTTAAATAAGAGTTTAAGTTCACAAGAAATAAACTTCTCTACTACAGAATCATCTGGTCATATTGAGGGTTCAACAGTAGAAAATTTAAATTTAATATTTTTCAATAAAATTTTTACGAAGTTTAAGACTCAATTCTTGTTGGGATTTGAAAGTAGAGAATTTTTTGAGCAGATTGATATAAAAAATATTCTAAGAATTGCAAGAGATTTTTACTCAACAAAAGGGACCGATACTGGATTTAAAATTTTATTTGAAATTTTATTTGGGAAAAGTATAGAAGTAATAAAACCACAAGATTATCTTATAAGACCCTCAGACAATTCATACATTGTCACAAAGAATATTTTAGTAGAAAAGATCCGTGGAGCAGATCCTTTGGATCTAAAGGGGAAAACACTTTTTCAACAATTATCAAATCAAAGTGTTTCTAGTGCTTCAATCTATAATGTCGAATATCGTCCTGTAGAAAATAAAGATTTATATGAAATTTCTTTAGATAATGAAAGTTTTATTTCTAATTTTGAAATTACAAATAAAACTAGAGTTCTAGAAAATATTTCTTCTGGATCTGATTATATTACAGTGGATTCAACAATTGGATTTCCTGAAAGTGGTACTATACTATTAAAATCACCAAATTTAGTCAATCAAGTAGAAATATCTTATACCGAAAAAACTGTAAATCAATTTTTAGGTGTAACTGGAGTTAGTGCTGACATAAGCATTGATGATGAAATTTTTGAAAATAAATTTGCTTATTCTTATCTTGATGATGGTTCATTGATAACATTCAGAGTTATTAATAATATTTCTGAATTAGATTATTCAACTACATCCAATTTAAAAGTTGGTGATAAAATTGCACTTTCATCATTTGGAATAAATCTAAATGATAGACCAGAATTTAATACCTGGATTTATAATATTCCAACTAATCACCGAATAAAATCAATAACTGAGTCTGGTGACTCAAATGGAAATATTTGGAATATAGAGTTTTATGATGCAATTAAGTTTTATGTCGGTGAAAGGTTGGAACTAACAAATCCAGATGATGTTAATGATGTTGTTGCAGAAACTATCGTAAAAGATGTTATATCTGGAAAATCTTTAGAGATAGAAACTTCTACAAATATTCTCAATAAAAAATTTGCAAATAAAATTCTATTAAAAGCAAGCAGCAATCAGGAATATTTTGAAAATGCTTCTTCATTGCTTTCTGGTGTTCAAAATACCTATATTGATTATTCTGGAGATAATCTTTACGTTGCTTCTAGTGGACTTCCAAATTTCAAGATATTCTCAACGGATAGAAAAATATTTGTATCTAGTTCTGTTGGAATTGGAACTACTACTGTATTGGAAACATCTGAAACTCATAAGTTTTATACTGGTGAGCAGATTTACTATTTCCCATCAGAAAATTCGGGGATAAGTACAGGAATTTATCATGTTACCACAATAGATGATGTAAAGGATAGTAAAAGAATACATTTATCTTATAATAAAAGTGATGTCTTTTACAAAAAATATGTTCCAGTTAATTCTGGAATAACCAGTGGTTATTTTGTAAAATTGGATTATGAAAACAAAGGATTAGAGCACCAAAGAATATTCAAAAAAATAAATTTATCTAAACGTGAAGAAATTTTGAATTCTGATCA
>Ga0316617_100000342_pt1 | contig 11672 bp, 9 predicted proteins | sample OWC_Aug_M1_C1_D2_FD_207801 | JGI IMG/M metagenome (GOLD analysis project Ga0316617, IMG submission 207801) | Wetland soil microbial communities from Old Woman Creek delta, Ohio, United States - OWC_Aug_M1_C1_D2_B | ecosystem: Environmental > Terrestrial > Soil > Wetlands | place: USA: Ohio... | reverse complement strand
GGGCGTGCCAAGAGCTGCTCCTTATTCGTCGCAACGGCACCCCTCATCCTCGCCCTGTTAGATGAAGAGGGCTAGCTCTTAGAAGAGGCGCCAGATATGATGGGCCTGATAAACGCAAGACTCAACAAGAGTATTATCTAACAGGGCAAGTCGTTGCAGCGTACATCGTAGGGAACGGTTTAAAACCGTTCCCTACAAGGATTTCGGGCGCCCCCGTAAACGGGATTTCGCAGACTCAACTTGCATCTGCCTGCCTGCGCGAAGTCCCGCTTTGCGGGGCGAAGGCAGGGGCGTTTTTGAGCAGCCTTGGAAAAATGGATTTTTCAACAAACTGCTAGAGAAAGGGATGGGGGTCAGAAATGTTTGATTCTCATTCAGGAATATTGTAAAAAAATTGATGATGAAATTCTGGAAACTTTTCTTGTTCCTCACCTTTATACCCCTTTCCTTGATGGGCTGTGGTGACCTTCTCTATCTCTCCAAACTGGGGTGGCATCAATCCTCCATTTCTTTTCATAGTGTCCCGGTTCAAGAGGTCTTGAAAAAAAAGGAGTTAGGCCATGAGGCCAAGGATAGGATTCAATTTATCCAGGAGGTGAAACGGTATGGAGAGGAGAGGCTGGGTCTCAGGAAGACCAATAGTTATTCAAGTTATTTCGAGGTCAAAGGGCCTGTTCTATACATCGTTACAGCCTCGGAGAAGGATCGTCTCCAACTTTATCGTTGGAACTTCCCCATCACCGGCAAGGTGACCTATAAGGGTTTTTTTACCCGGGAGGACATTCTAAAAGAGAAACGATCTCTCGAAACGAAGGGGTACGATACATTTGTCCAGCAAGCCGCTGCCTACAGCACACTCGGATGGCTGAAAGACCCCATCTTTTCATCCATGCTTCAACGGGATGAGTCGACACTGGCTAATCTCATCCTCCATGAGATGACCCACGCCACGATCTACTTTAAAGGTCAGACCGATTTGAATGAGCAGATAGCCACTTTTGTCGGAAATCAGGGGGCCATTGATTTTTTGACCGAGAAGTATGGGAAAGGGTCCGAGGAAGTGGCCGAGGCCATCCACGGCCAAGAGGATGACTTGGTTTTTTCTCGGTGGGTTGATCAAGCCTGTCAAACGCTGTCCGATTTCTACGCCAAAGAGGCTTCAAGAGATGAGAAACTAAGAGGGAGAGAAGGATTATTTCACCGTTTCAAAGAGGATTTCAAGGGGATGATGGTTTCCTTTAAGACGGAGAGCTACAAGAATTTTGAAAAAGTGGACATCAATAATGCGGTGCTGTTGGCCTATCGGCGATATATCCATCGCCTTGAACGTTTTCAAATCCTTTATGAACAATTAGGAAGGGATACCAGAAAGGTTGTGGACCATTGGAAGGCCATCCAGGTTTCAGGGGGCAAGGGTGGCAGGCGATCCACCCTTAAGAATCCAGAACCCACGAATCGGGAGTCAGAATGAAAGGATCATCCCGCCTCATTTTGTTCGTGGCTTAGGCATCAGGTTCACCGATCTGTTACGTTGGAGGGTGGCTTCCGAATGCTAAAAATGCAATCCGAAACCTGAAGGTATTAGCGTTTCCGCTTCCCCTCAATGAATTCCTCCACCATAACCATGGCCTCGTTGTCAGGAAATTGTGTGAGGGGATGTTTCATCGCATAGGCAGAGATCGAAAGGAGAGGCCCTCCCACGCCCCGTTCGCGGGCGATTTTGCAACATCGGATGGCATCAATGGTCATCCCGCCGCTGTTGGGAGAGTCCTCGACAGAAAGCCTCAGTTCGAGGTTGAGTGTCACTTCTCCGAACCCTCTTCCTTCCATCCGCAGAAAACAGACCTTGTTGTCATTCTGCCAGGGGACATAATCGGAAGGACCGATATGAATATTTTCTGGGTCTAAGGGAATGCCGAGCTGGGATTGAATCGCTTCTGTTTTAGAGATCCGTTTGTTCTTCAGACGATGTCGATTGAGCATATTGAGGAAGTCGGTATTGCCGCCCGTATTGATCTGGTAGGTCCGGTCCAACCGCACCCCTCGATCTTCAAAGAGCTTTGCCAACACCCGATGGATGATGGTGGCTCCCATCTGAGATTTGACATCGTCTCCGACAACCGGGATGCCTTTCTCTTCGAATCGTCCCGCCCACCGACGATCGGAAACGATGAAGCTGGGCATGCAGTTGATCAGACTTACCCCTGCGTTCAAGCAGGCCTCTGCATAGAACTGAGTTGCCCGATCCGAACCCACCGGAAGGTAGTTGAGAAGAATCTCCACTCCAGAATCTTTGAGAACTTTTTCCACATTGGAAGATTTCTCATCCGAGACCAGGAAGATTCGATCTTCGGGGTAATCCTTCATATGTTCTGAGACCCCATCCAACACCTCTCCCATGGACACCATCACGGCAGAATCATTGAAGTTCGGATAAATCATTTTGGTGCAGTTGGGCTTGGCGAAAATGGCCTCTTTGAGGGGTTTTCCGACTTTTCTCCGATCGATATCGAAGGCCGCGCCCACCTCAATATCCCAAGGTTTGTAGCCTCCGATGTCCAGGTGCATCAATCCAAGGGATTCAAATTTCGGGTTCTTCCGGCTCTTTTCTCGGTAAAATTCAATTCCCTGCAGGAGGGCGCTGGCACAATTTCCAACGCCCACAATGGCAATTCGGATTGGCGTTTTCTCCATATAAGGGTTCGACCTTTCTAAAAAATATCCTCATCTTTTCTCAAGCCATTTTAATTATCTCATTTCATTTCAAATGTCAAGCGAATTAGGGGTAAGGGATGGATCATTTTCCTTGACTTCTCTGTTTTTATTTGATAATTTCCGCAAGAATTCGTCCGTCTGGCAAAAAAGATGAAAAAAAGGAGATCCAAATTTCTTCAGCAACCCATTCAGCATGTGAATGTTAAAGAGACGAAAAGTCTCCTCGATCTGGTCCAGGCCTTCCAGCACACTTCTTTTCAAAGTCGAAACCTCTTCAAATGTTTTGAAGTTTTCCGAAAGATGCTCGAGGATCCTGCCTGCATCATCTTCTTAGGGCTGTCCGGGGCGATGATCCCGGGAGGGATGCGCAACGTCATTCGAGATATGATCGAAATGAAATTGGTCGATGTTATGGTCTCCACCGGCGCCAACATCTTTCATGACCTCTTCGAGAGCTTTGGATATAGACATTATGTGGGGTCGGAGGAAGGCAACGATGATACCCTGCGGAAACATCGTATCGTTCGGGTTTATGATGCCTTGATGAATGACCATGAAATCAACCGGGTGATTCGCCTCCTCTCAAACGTCCCAGAAAAGTTGGAGGAAAGAGTGATTTCCTCGAGGCGATATTTAGAGGTTCTGGGCAGCACCCTCGAAGATGAAGGATCCATCCTCAAGACGGCTTCCCGGCACGGGGTTCCCATCTTTATTCCCGCCCTGAGTGACAGTTCCATTGGAATCGGTCTGACATTTCTCCATCTTCAAAAGAAGGTTTCCTCGGGCGGGCTCGTCATCGACCAGATTCGGGACAATTTCGAGATTGCCCAATTGAAGAAAATGGCTTCCGTGACCGGAGCGATCTACATCGGGGGAGGGGTTCCCAAGAATTATATTCAGCAGCTGGGGCCCGTCAGTGATCTCCTGTTCCAAAAAGAGGGCGGCCATCGGTATGCCTTTCAGGTCACCACGGATGATCCAAAATGGGGAGGACTCTCCGGCTGTACCTTCGAAGAAGCAAAATCTTGGGGGAAGATTGAGAAAAGTTCAAATTATGCGGCCGTCTACATGGATGCAACCGTCGCCCTTCCTCTCCTGATCGGCGCCATCCTTCAGGACCGGAAAGTCCATCTGAAAAGAAGAAGACGCCGTTTCCGTTGGAAGGGAGACAAACTGAAATCCGTTCGGTTCGTTTGACCCCCTTCCGGCCCTTCATGCCATCCTTGTCCCGCCCAGGGGTCCCTCCACTCATGAGTTGAAAAATACGGGAGCAATGGTTATATTAATTGGAGTAAATTATTGAGAAAAAAGGAGTTTGATATTGATGAAAGATTCTGATTCAAAAGTTCCAGATCAGAAAGACTTGGAGAAAGAATTAAACGAATACTTAGGGAAGAAGTACGGGGACCGGATCCGGTTGGTCGTGCCCATGCTTTTTCCAAAAGCCGAGACGGAAGAAGCTTCGAAAGAGGAAAAAGAACTGGGTGATGGAAAAAAGAAGATTCATTTCGACTTGAAGCCAGAGGAGTTGGAAGCCTTTCTGAATGATTACATCATTCGACAGGGCGACGCCAAAGAGATCCTGGCCACCAAAATCTGCACACACTTCAATCGGATCAAGTTCACTGAAATGACCCAAGGGCGAAATCGATACGAAGGGGTGGGCCATATCAAAAACAATATCTTGATGATCGGCCCCACCGGAGTGGGGAAAACCTACTTGATCAAACTGATTGCCAAAAAGATCGGAGTCCCTTTTGTAAAAGGGGATGCGACGAAATTCAGCGAGACCGGTTATGTCGGGGGCGATGTGGAGGACCTCGTCCGAGATCTCGTCTACGAAGCCAATGGAGACATGGGTCTGGCTCAGTACGGAATCATTTATGTCGATGAGATCGATAAGATCGCCTCCTCGAATAATCTCATTGGCCCGGATGTGTCGAGGACAGGGGTCCAACGGGCTCTGCTTAAACCCATGGAAGAGACCGAGGTGGATCTTAAAGTTCCCCATGACCCGATCTCTCAGTTGGAGGCGATCGAACATTACCGGAAAACTGGCAAAAGGGAGAAACGAACGATCAATACCAAGAATATCCTGTTTATCATGAGTGGCGCCTTCAATGGTTTGGAGGACCTTATCAAGAAGCGTTTGAATTGTGAAGGGATTGGCTTTGGGGCCGAAATCCGATCGAAGGACGAACGGGCAGATTACTTGAAACAGGTGAAGGCAGAGGATTTGATGGCCTATGGGTTCGAATCGGAATTCATCGGAAGGCTACCGGTGACCACTGTTTTTGAAAAACTGGAGGTTGACGACCTCTATGCGATTCTGAAAAACCCAAACAACCCCATCATCCTTGGCAAGAAGAAAGATTTCAAATCCTATGGCATTGACATTCAGTTCGAAGAAGAAGCCCTTTATGACCTGGCCGTCAAGGCTTATGAAGAAAAGACAGGGGCGAGAGGACTGGTCAGTGCGGTTGAGAAGATTCTTATTAAATTTGAAAAACGACTGCCCTCTACCGATATCCGAAAGTTTGTGGTCACACGAGAAGTGGTGGAAGATCCGGAGCGAGCGTTAGGGCGATTATTGCAAGATCCCTCCAATCCGGAGATGCTGGAAAAATTTGAAGCCCTTCTTTCAAGGGAGAAGATGGGGTTGAAGGAATCGATTCTGCGCCGAGAGTCAGAATTTAAGAGGCGTTATGGAATTGTTTTCCGGGAAGGCCGGATTGATCTCATCGTCAATCGGATGATTGAAAAAGGGTATGATGTCAACACCGTTTCCGAAGAAGTGGTAGAGCTTCAACGACAGGTGGAAGAATTTGAGAGGGATTTTCAGCGACGGACTGGAATTGACCTCCAATTTAGCGAGGACGCCATTAGCCGGGTCACGGAGGTCATCCTGAAGGAAGAAGGGAAAGGAACAGCCTTCTTCTCGAAACTTTCGAAGGATTTTGAGTACGGGTTCGAGCTCATCCGGGATAAGACAGGCCAAAAAGAGTTTATCGTCACCCGGGAGACGGTGGATGACCCGGAGGGGTACCTCAACCGGATGATTCGTGAGATCTACAGGCGACAATCCGACCCAAGGGCTGAGGATAAGGAATAATGGCAGCCAGAGACTATTATAACGTTTTGGGGGTGGCCAAGAACGCCGGTGACGAGGAGATCAAACGGGCCTATCGGAAGTTGGCGATGAAATACCATCCCGACCGCAATCCGAACAAAAAAGAGGCCGAAGAACGTTTTAAAGAAATCAATGAGGCCTATGCTGTCTTGAGCGATAAGGAGAAGCGAAAACAATACGACACCTTTGGCGCAGAAGGGTTCCAGCAGCGATTTACCCAGGAGGACATTTTCCGGGGATTTGATTTTGATGAGATTTTATCCAACCTTTTCGGGGGAAGGGGTAGGCGGGAGTCCAGATTTGCGGGTCGAAGCGGGGCCGATTTTGGAGACCTCTTCGGCAGACAAGGGGGCTTTCGGGATACGGGTCGAATGCCCCAGCGAGGAGAAGACGTCGTCTATGAAATCGCCATTTCACTGGAGGAGGCTGCCTCTGGCGGAGAGAAGAGGATCTCCTATCGAAAAAACGGAAAGGTTGAGGAAGTTTCCGTAAAAATTCCACGGGGCATTGCCTCGGGGAAAAAGCTTAGACTTTCTGGAAAGGGGATGGAAGGGAGAAACGGCGGTCCTCCAGGTGACCTCTACCTTCAAGTTTCTGTCCGGGAGCATCCGCTCTTCAGCCGGGAAGGAGACGACCTGCTTGTGGAGAAAGAGATTAGTTTCTCAGAAGCCGTTCTTGGGACGACCATCGAAGTACCCACCTTGGAGGGGATGAAGAAGGTGAAGGTTCCTCCAGGGACCCAGAGCCATACCAGGATGCGGTTAAAAGGCCTTGGCATGCCTCATTTCCAGGGGGAGGGGAGAGGGGACGAATATGTCAAGGTGATTGTGAAGGTCCCCAAAAAAGTCACTGAGAAGAACAGAGGGTTGATCCAGGAGCTGGCCAAAGAAGGCATCTAAGAAATCTAAAATCCAAATTTCAAACCTCAAAGAAACAGTCAAAAGACAAAGCTCACATATTAAATCCAAGGTTATTAACAGTTTCATAATAGGACCGATATCCCTTGCCTTGAACTAAAAGTTGCCGTTGATAGAAGTAACTCCTCCTCCCCCCTCTTAACCTAAGAGAGGGTATTCCTCCCCTTAAGGATAGGAGGGGTTATGAGTCATTGTCTCAATACCCTCAATATATGGACTATTTTGAGACCCTTAATAACTGAGAATCTCAGAAAGTCTTATTTTTTAACTTTGACATTCTTTTGATCCCGCTTTAGCGGGAGATTTTGATATTTGTCATTTGAGCTTTTTTGTTACCATTTAAATCCTGATTGACTTTTCTCTCGTTCCGATAGTAAATTAAAAAAGGACAAGAAAATGCGATTCATGCCAGAGAAGGGGGGATCTATGTCGAATCAAACCTACGAAGAAGTTCCCGTTGAAAAATTAAGGTGGCGCTGCGATCCAGAGGCATTGCCCTTTGAGACCACTCAGGCCGTCCAGGCCTGTGAGGAGATCATTGGCCAGGAGAGGGCCCAGGAGGCGATCCGATTAGGATTGAACATCCATAGTGTTGGGTACAATATCTTTGTCACGGGCTTGACAGGAACGGGACGCTTTACCACGATCAAATGCATTTTGGAAGAACTAAACATACAAAGCAAGATCCCCAACGATTTTTGTTACGTCAATAACTTCAAGAACCAGGATATGCCCCATATGCTCAGCCTTCCTCCGGGGCAGGGGAATGCCTTCAAAAAAGAGATGGAGAACTTGATCGAAACTCTGAAAAAGAAAATCCCCCTGATGTTTGAGAACGAGACCTATCTCAATAAAAAGAAAGAGGTGGTTGAAAAATTTCGGAACAAGCAGGCTGAGATGTTCCGGGAGTTTGAAAAGAAGGTGAATAAAGAGGGTTTTGCTCTGGTTCAGATTCAAATGGGCCCCTACTCCCGTCCCGGCATCTTCCCCCTCGTCGAGGGGAACCCTGTCAATATGGAACAATTGGAATCCATGGTGGAGGAGAACAAATTCTCTAAAGAGGAACTCGAAAAGCTTAAAGAGAAGCAAGTCCATCTGGTCAATGAATTGGAGGATATCTTTAAGGAGACCCGGAAATCGGAGAAGGAGATCAAGGAAGAGCTGACTTCTCTGGACAACGAAGTGATCTCGCCAGCGGTTAAAGACTCCATTTCCGATATTAAGGAAAAGTTTGACCACGAGAAGGTTCTTCAATATCTGGATGAAGTTCAGGAAGATATCTTGACGAATCTTGGCCGTTTCAGAGAAAAAGAAGAAACTCCGCCGCCTATCCCGGGGTTGGTCTTGCCTCAAACCGTGGATTCCTTCAGTGAATACCAGGTGAACGTGTTGGTGGACAATTCGGAGACGAAAGGAGCTCCCACCATTGTCGAGACGACCCCCAACTACCGGAATCTTTTCGGCACCATCGAAAGGGTCGTTGAGCGTTCAGGGATTTGGAAGACCGACTTTCTCCATATCAAGGCGGGCTCCTTCTTAAGGGCCAACGGAGGTTATCTGATCTTCAATGCCCTGGATGCCCTCATGGAGCCGGGGGTTTGGCCTGCGTTGAAAAGGACATTGAAGAACCAGGTCATCGAGATCCAGACCTATGACCCCTTTTACTTCTTTTCCACATCCGCTCTCAAACCGGAGCCTACTGAGTGTAATACAAAAGTCATCCTGATCGGAGATGCCCAAATCTATTATCTTCTTTACAGCCTGGACGATGATTTTAAGAAGATTTTTAAAATCAAGGCAGATTTTGATTCCGTGATGAACAAGGACAATGACAAGATCCAGCAGTACGCCTCCTTTATTCGGAAAATCTGCGATGAAGATAAATTGAGACCCCTCGATAAGACGGGGATTGCAGCGGTGGTGGAGCACGGGGTAAGAATTACGGGAAGGCAGAAAAAGCTTTCAACCCGGTTTCACCTCATTGCCGACCTCTTGAAGGAGTCGAATTACTGGGCAGAGAAGGACGGAAGTGATGTGATTACAGAAAAACATGTGGATCAGGCAATTGAACGGAGGAATTACCGGGTGAACCTCATCGAGGAGAAAATCCAGGAGATGATCGATGATGGAACCATCCTGATCGACTCTGATGGGGCGGTGGTGGGCCAGGTCAATGGCCTCTCCGTCTATAATCTTGGGGATTACATGTTCGGAAAACCCTCCCGGATCACTGCCAAAACCTCCTTGGGGAAAGCAGGCATTATCAATATCGAGAGAGAGGCGGAGATGAGTGGTCCCATTCACAATAAGGGAGTCTATATTCTCACGGGGTACCTCCGGGGGAAGTATGCCCAGGATAAACCGATTACCATGAGTGCCAGCCTCTGTTTTGAGCAGTCCTACAGTGGGGTAGAAGGGGACAGCGCTTCCTCGACAGAGATCTATGCTTTGCTCTCAAGCATCTCCGGACTCCCCCTGCGACAAGACATCGCCGTGACCGGTTCGGTCAATCAAAAAGGAGAGGTTCAGCCCATCGGCGGCGTCAACGAAAAGATAGAAGGATTCTTTGATGTGTGCAGGGCGAAAGGATTGACCGGCAAGCAGGGGGTGATGATCCCTCATCTCAACGTCGATGATCTGATGTTGCGAAAGGATGTGGTGCGGGCGGTGAAGGAGCGGAAATTCCATGTCTATCCGGTGAAGACCATTGACCAGGGGATTGAGATCCTCACGGGCATGGAGGCGGGTGAGATGTTGGAAGGTGGACGTTTTAAAGAGGGGACGGTGAACGACCGGGTCGATCAGAAGCTGAGAGAACTGGGGACCAAGATCAAGGAATTTGAAGGAGGAGAGGCAGGGACGAAAGAGGAGAAAAAGAAGAAAAAGGGGAAGCCCACTTGCGATGGATAGAATTGTTCTCAACCAGAAGGTTGAGGTCGGGAAAGATGTCCTGATCCAAGGGCCTCCGCTGGAGGCCCTTGGTTTTCAGGGGTGCCGTGTGGGAAGTCTCGTCACGTTGACAGACCCTGAAGGAAATGACTTCAGGGGAAGAGTCCTACGTCTCTCCAAAACAGAAGCCTCCATTCTTATCTTTGACGCTTTCCCTTCGGCTACCGAGTCTTCTCTGGAGATCATTCTTCTTCAGGCCCTTCCGGAAAAAGAGAGAATGGAGATGATCATCCAAAAGGCGACCGAACTCGGCGTCTCGGCCATCCTTCCCTTTCAATCCGAAAGATCCATCTCTCTGAGGGAAAGGGAAGCAAAACAGAAGAAAGCCCACCGGTGGCAACACATTGCTGTCAAGGCGGTGCAGCAATCGAGACGGGCAAAGGTTCCTTATGTAGGAGAATGCCGACCTTTTCAAGAGGCGCTGGAGGATTGCAGGGAAGACGGGTTGAAAATTCTTCTTTGGGAAAGGGAGGGTGAGAATCTTAAGAGCCTCGTGAGGCAACATTCCGCTAAAAAGATTTATGTGATGGTCGGACCAGAAGGGGGCTTTGCCGAGGGCGAAGTAACGTTGGCAAAGGAGAAAGGATTTATCCCCGTCAAAGTGGGACAGCGCATCTTAAGGACGGAGACCGCGGCCATCGCTTTAGTGGGGATTCTCCAGTATGAACGGGGTGATCTGGGCTAAGTTTTCTCGATATCTGAGAGGCAAAGGCAGGGCCATTTCTGGCTCTGCCTTTGCGTTTGGACAATAAAATTCCTTCACGCTCCGTCCCAGTCCAGGGTCGTTTTTTCAGAGGGCAAAGGAATGATGAAAACTGGTTTTTGAGTTCGGTTTAATACAGCACTCGAAACACTTCCAAGAAATGTATGGGCCAAGAATCCCTTTCCATGGGTTCCCAGGACGATCATATCGCACCCTTCTTTATCCGCGGCATTCAGGATTTCTTCAGGGGGATGGCCCCTGGGAACAAGGATTTTGGATACGAGGTCAACGCACGGAGGGCCGATTTGCGCCTCTGCCTTTCGGCAGAAATCCCCTAAGCGTGTTCTAATCTCCTCAACAGTTTCCTCCTGCTGTTTTCGTTTCAATTCGTCCGTGATGCCTGTATAAGCTGCTGCGTAAGCAGGAATGGGCTCAATGGCATGCAACATGACAATTTTAGCATTATGCCTCTTTGCCATGTCCGTTGCATAAAAGAACGCAAATGAGGAGTTCTTACTGAGGTCAGTGGCGTAAAGGATCTTCTTGATTTCCAGGGTCATCTTTTCCTCCTTTCCTTTTTATAGTTAATCTAACAACCAAACTCAAAAAATCAAGGCGCCATCCGTAATCATGAACGCTTTGGATGGTTCCCCTTCCCCGGCAGCAGTCCCGCCTCCGGCGGGATGGCCGTGAATGAATGCGCCAACTTTTGGCCGGGATGTTGCCCCACTTGGACGTTAGTCAGGTGCCATGGACTTTGCCCGTGGGGCTCCACTTGCCATTCTCTTATACATAATATCTTAACGGTTTGGCAAATCAAGACAAATATTTGTCCAAAATCGTTCTATTTCCGACAATATGTCGCTCTCTATTAAGGTAAACTTCGATCCAAATCTTCCCCTGTAATTTAAATAAAACTTTAAATTCCAATAAGTTATGAAACTGGAGCGGTTAGTCTCATTCTGGTATAATTCTTGCTCGCAAAATCCTTAAAAAATGAGATGGGAGCAATCCGATGGAGTCAATGGGAAAAAGTCTTGCTTCAGCGACTTCAGAAAAAAGAAAACATCCGAGATTCAATGTCGATTTACCGATTAAGTATGGCAGGACCAACTTATTCTTCAAATACGCTCGCGCGGTTAATGCCAGTCAGGGAGGATTACTTCTTCGCCTTCCAGAGGAAGTAGAGGTCGGTCAACATCTGACATTGAAACTATTTTTCCCTTCTCAATCTGAATTGAATACCATCAAGGCGTCC